>Ga0315283_10001935_pt1 | contig 16999 bp, 13 predicted proteins | sample YL17G09_0_MG_FD_204541 | JGI IMG/M metagenome (GOLD analysis project Ga0315283, IMG submission 204541) | Sediment microbial communities from Yellowstone Lake, YNP, Wyoming, USA - YL17G09_0 | ecosystem: Environmental > Aquatic > Freshwater > Lake > Sediment | place: USA: Wyoming | collected... | reverse complement strand
AAACGCTTTCACGTACCTACCATGAAATTCCCTTCGATATTGTTGACCTGGTAATACTTACAGACGACAGAAGCGCGGATGATACTCTTCATATAGCCAGGCAGCTTAATATCCAGCATATTATTTCACATGAAAACAATAAGGGTTATGGCGGAAATCAGAAAACCTGCTATAATAAAGCCCTGGAGTTGGGTGCAGACATAGTTGTAATGGTTCATCCCGATTATCAGTACACTCCCAAACTGATCCATTCAATGGTCTATCTTATTGCTAACGGTCTGTATCATCTGGTTCTTGGATCAAGGATCCTTGGGAATGGTGCTTTGAAAGGCAGGATGCCATTCTACAGGTACTTCTTTAACAGGATACTGACTTTTATCCAGAATATTCTGATGAATCAGAAGCTGTCGGAATATCATACAGGCTATCGTGCATATTCACGGGAAATACTGGAGCTGATAGATTACAATTCCAATTCAGATGACTTCGTTTTTGACAATCAGATTCTGGCCCAGATCCTTTACAAGGGATATTCAGCTGCAGAGATATCATGTCCTACAATGTATTTCGAAGAAGCTTCATCGATAAACTTCAGGAGGAGTGTTATTTATGGCCTTGGTGTCCTGGCAACCTCATTCAAATATTTTCTCAATAAAACCCGGCTATTACGTTCAGATCTGTTCAGAGATAAGAATTATCATATTTAGTAAAAATACATTGTATAAAATCCCCTTCTGGTTGATGATATCAGGTATAATGATCCTGTTAACCATTCCAAAATTAATTCAGGATGGAATGTTCCTGGATGCAATGCTGTATACCTGTGTTTCACATAATTTAAGTAATGGAATCGGCACTTTCTGGTTTCCCCAGTACAGTCCGTCCCTGTTTTCAGGTTATCCGTTCTTTCTCGAACATCCTCCACTGGTTTTCGGAATACAGTCTGTTTTCTTCAGGCTACTCGGCGATAGTATGTATGTTGAAAGATTGTATGTTTTTATTACCATGTGCATTACTGCATTTCTGATAAGCCTGTTATGGAGAGATATTTATAAGAAAGAGGAAGGATTAAAGGGAATCAGCTGGCTTCCGGTTCTATTCTGGATCTCAATTCCAACATGGTTCTGGTCATACTCAAACAATATGATGGAAAATACCATGACCATCTTTGATCTGTGTGCTGTCATCCTTATTTACAGAGCTTCTGAATCTGACAGATCAGAAGTATTCAGGATGGCTCTTGCCGGGGGATTTATTTTTCTGGCCACTTTAAGCAAAGGGGTTCCGGGATTATTTCCTGTTGCATTGCCAGTTCTGCATTGGCTTATTATCAGAAAAAAGAGTTTTGGTACAGCTATCCTCCACACAATTATCCTGTTGTTTGTAATTTCTTTAATCTATTTTGTCCTGTTTAATTTTCCACAAAGCAGAGAAAGCTTAACATTCTATTTCAAAGAAAGGCTGATAGGCCGAATTAATGATGTTCCAACAACTTCTGACCGGCTCTATACCATAAAAAGATTAATATCAGAACTTATTCTCCCGGCAGTGCTCGCAATAATTGTCTTCTTCATTGCAAAAATTACAAGATCAAATATCAGAAAACCAAACCTCCCCAATCCGTTTCTTTTTATTATGATCGGATTATCTGCTTCGGTTCCACTGACCCTGACATTAGTTCAGAGAGGATTCTATCTTGTGCCATCTTTCACTTATTTTGCGATCGGCATTTCAGCCCTCATTGCACCCATAATATTGAATTTCACAGAAATATTAATCAATAACAGGAAGTACCTGAAGAATTTCACCATAACCGCTATTCTGATATTAGTTCTTTCAATCGGTTACTCATTTATGCAAAAGGGCAAAACACAGAGAGACAGAGATATGCTTAATGACGTACATGCAATTGGAAATACAATCCCACGAGGCTCTGCGATTACGGTAAATCAGGAGATTGCATCTTCTCATGTTCTGGAATGTTATTTCATCAGATATTATTATATAAGTCTGTATATTAACAAGCCAAAACAATTTCTTATGATTAAAAAATCAATGGCACAGGATATTCCACCTGATTACAGAAAACTTAAAATCGAAACCAGGATCTATGATGTTTACAGACTGAAGTAATCATCTGAATCTTATAACTCAGACGGAATGAGTTTGTAGGCTATTGGCTCTGAAAAGGAACAAACGAATTATAATTTTTGTATTTGTCCGTGAAAATTCTAATTTCGTGTAGTATTTATGAATAACAGATCTTAATCTTTCAAATTATGAATGCTACAGAAAACATTATCACAATACAGGATACTACTTCAAATCCTGCTCCCCTCGGATTGCTTGGTTTCGGAATGACTACTGTATTGCTTAATCTGCACAATGCAGGACTCTATGAGCTGAACTCAATGATAATCGGGATGGGAATTTTCGTCGGAGGAATTGCACAGATCATTGCCGGAATACAGGAATGGAAAAAGAATAATACATTCGGTGCCACAGCCTTTACTGCCTACGGTTCATTCTGGATATCCCTCGTTACAATATGGCTTCTCCCACGCACTTCCTTCGGAGCTGATCTGAAGTCAGATGAGGTATCGATGGGCTGGTACCTGCTGATGTGGGGACTCTTCACAGCATTTATGTTCGTAGGTACACTAAGGCTGAACAAAGCTCTGCAGGTGGTTTTCGGAACACTGGTACTTCTGTTCTTACTTCTCGCAATTGGTGATTTTACCGGAATAAAAGCATTTAAAATAGTTGCCGGGATTGAAGGTATTGTCTGCGGATTATCTGCAATCTATGCCTGTGCAGCCCAGATTCTTAATGAGGTATACGGAAAGTCTGTTCTGCCACTGGGGAAAGTATGATCCTTGAATTTAATCCGAAATTCTGATCCTCTCACTCCAGAACTGGTTGAAACTGCGGACAGGCTCTTCACAAAGATATACTGCAGTACCGAATTCTCGCGCATGAGGATTACTGATGCTCCCCACCAGAGTTATCTTTGAGAACAAGGCCCTGATATCCTCTCCGGGTTCATCATTTATGTAAATAAGTGATGTAATATCAGGATCAAACTTCCGGGGGATCCAGTATTGAAAGCTTTCACTGAAACTTATTGCTTCAGGCAGACCATATTTCTTACCTATAACAGTAATTGCACCAGCCTGCCCGTAATTCTCTCCATAGATAAAACAGCCATCTTTATCCTTTACCATACTGTAAGCTGAATCTGCTATTGCAGTCAGCTCCTCCCAACCCAGCATATCAGCATAATCCTGAGGAAGTGAATGTATGGTCCCGTCTTCAAATCTCCTGCCAAGATCAATTCCATACTTTTCTTCCTGAACCTTAAAATACTTTATTAATCCGGGTGTCTTAAAAACAGGTATACCAATCGGAACTATGGGTAGGGTTATCAGGACAAGAATCAGGGGAAAAAGTATCCTTAACCATTTCCCTGATATCCATTTTTCATATGCAACTGCACCGACACTGATCAGAAAAGGAAATACACCCAGCGTATAATAACTCTTGCCCTTGAGGATCATCAAACCCAGGATCACAAATAATGAAAGATACCCAAGGAATCTGTAGCTCTTCATTTTACGAGATCCCAGTAAAAAAGTCACTCCGCCAACTGTAAAAAATGATCCGGCAAAGGGCATAATTAACTGTTCTGTCAGGAATAGTGGTGCATCCATATGAACCAGCTGAGTATCATACAGCTCAGACATATGATTAAAAACCGGAAATCCTCTGTATGCCTGCCATGCCAGGTTTGGGAAAAATATCAGGAATCCAGCCAGTAATCCAATCCAGAACTTTTTTCCCATCAGAACATAACGATACTGGGTAAAAGGAATAATTAAAATAAGCCCGGTAATCAGCAAAGCCGTCAGGTACTTGTTCAATAATGCCACTCCGGCAACTACCCCAATATAAATAAGGAAATCACCATTCTTTGAATTGACGAATTTTAAAACCAGATATATTATCAATGTCCACAGAAATATCTCAAGATACACCGGCTGAAACAGAAAATAGCTGCGCTGAAAAAAAATCGATATCAACAGACCTGCCGAGGAAAGAAATGCTGCGTACCTTGAACCTCCAAGTTCCTTTACAACATCTGCTACAAGAATTATCAGGGCACCACCCAGTAAAGCAGGAAATAACCTGACAGCAAAAACCGAGTATCCGAAGACACCTTGCATGACCCATGCAATCCATCCAATTAAAGGCGGAACAGAGTTATATCCTGCAGCTGGATGTATCCCCAGAGAAAAATAGAGCAGTTCATCCCTGTGGTATTCAAGATTATTAATAAAAATAAGGTGAATAAACACGCTTAGAATAGCCAAAAAGATTATCAGTGGATCTTTACTAATATTTCTGAATGGATTCATCATGCCACAAGTTATGAAAGAAAATCTTTCCATACAAACTGGTAATACTTAAAACAAAATGAAAGATTTTAACCAGGACCCATAAATCTCTTTCTCTCTGTTGAATAAACAAATTACAATACTGGCTTGTTTGTTAAGAAATTGTAAGGTTAATTAAATGATGAGCAAAATTCAACTTGAATTTTATTTAACAACTGAATCCTGATGACCCCAACCCTGAATGAACAATTGATAGATAAAAAACCATTTCTATTAAGCCTGTTTACAATATTTTACAACATTATGGAAGGTATTGTTTCGATGCTATTTGGATACCACGATGAGTCAATTGCTCTGTTCGGTTTTGGCGTGGATAGTTTTATTGAAGTCCTGTCTGGAATTGGAATTACAATTATGATTTTAAGAATCAGACAGAAACCGTTAAGTCAAAAAAGCAAATTTGAAACATCAGCCTTAAAGTTAACCGGAGCATCATTCTATCTTCTTTCAACAGGGTTACTGGCCAGTATAATATTAAACATCATCAGACATCATAAACCTGAAACCACAATCTGGGGAATTATTATTTCGATATTATCCATAGCAGTAATGATGTGGCTGATGCAGGCAAAGAAGAAAATTGGAAGAAGCCTCAAGTCTGATCCAATTATTGCAGATGCCAACTGTACCAAAGTGTGTGTTTATATGTCTGTTGTACTGCTTTGTTCAAGCTTGATTTATGAACTTACTGGTTTTGCTTATGCTGATGCAATTGGTGCAGCAGGCTTAATCTATTTTTCAGTTTCGGAAGGGATGGAAGCTTTTGAAAAAGTGAAGGGTAAAGAATGTAACTGTGAGAATCTTGATGTTTAATAATAATTCCCTATCTTTGCAAAACATTTTTGAAATTAATCTGTTATACAGTTAATGAAAAAAGTTTTCTCCATATCTCTGGTAGCTCTGATGCTGACAGCAATGTTACACCTTACTGTTGCTACACATTATTGTGGAGGAGAGCTTGCTACTTCTAAAATTTCTCTTTCAGGAAAGCTGGCTTCATGTGGCATGGAAAGAGCTGAAGAAAGTTGCCCGATGCAGGGTAACCAAATGAAGTCTCATTGCTGTGATGATGTTGTAACACTTTACAGCATCGACAATAATTATGCTCCTTCATACCTGGTTCTGCCGGAAACTTCCAAGGACAATCTTCAGATTTTTGGTATACCAGCCGTTTTAGCTATTTACAGCCATTCAGTCTTAAAATTTCTAAATACAGATGTCAGTCCCCCGGGGGCATTGATGTTCACTGATGTGAACCTCTCCGACATTTGTGTTTTCCGTATCTGATTTTATACTCAGAAATATCAGCAGATAAAGCATTGCTTTGTCTGTGATCGCTATTTATATCTATTCTAATCATTTAACAAATAACTAATTATGAAAACACTTAAATTATTTCTTTTAATAGTTATCATTACAACTATCGGTGGAGCTTTAATCGCTCAGACAACATCAGGAAGTTCGGGTAATCAGAAGACCGAGACTTTTAAAGTCTGGGGTGAATGCGATATGTGTAAATCCCGTATCGAAAAAACCGTAAAAGCTGAAGGTGCAACAAGTGCAGCCTGGGATGAAAAATCTCAGCTACTGACTGTTACATATGATCCATCAAAGACAAATAAAGATGGACTCAGCAAAAAACTTGCTACTGTTGGTCACGATACTGAAAAGTATAAAGCAGATGATAAAGTTTATGAAGCTTTACCAGGCTGCTGTCATTATGATAGGGCTAAGTAATTAACTCATTTCACCTGGTCATACTTCGACTCCGCTCAGTATGACCAGGCAAATATTTATCCACCATGTTTAACCGACTCGTAAAATATTTTCTTGAAAACAGGCTGATTACTTTCATTCTGCTTATCGCTTTTGTTGTTATGGGATTGGTAACTATGCCGTTTAATCTTAAATCGGGTCTATTACCGAGAGATCCTGTGCCGGTTGATGCTATTCCTGATATTGGTGAAAACCAGCAGATAGTAGCAACCGAGTGGATGGGGCGTTCTCCCAGAGATATCCAGGATCAGATAAGCTACCCGTTGACAACAGCTTTACTTGGTATTCCGGGAGTTCAGACTATCAGAAGTACTTCTATGTTTGGAATGTCCTTTATCTACATCATTTTTAAGGATAATGTGGAGTTTTACTGGAGCAGGTCCAGAATACTTGAAAAACTCAATTCACTTCCATCAGGAACATTACCTGTCGGGGTACAACCCTCCTTAGGACCAGATGCTACTGCACTTGGACAAATTTACTGGTACACTCTTGAGGGTCGGGATCCCAAAACCGGAAAACCAAACGGCGGCTGGGATCCATCTGAACTCAAAACAATTCAGGATTTTTACGTTAAGTATAGCCTTTCAACAGCCGATGGTGTATCTGAAGTTGCATCTGTAGGAGGATTTGTCAAGGAATACCAGGTTGATCTTAATCCTGATGCCCTGAAGGCTTACAATGTGACAGTTATGGATGTCATGAATGCTGTAAAGCAAAGCAATCTTGATATTGGCGCTGAAACCATTGAACTTAATAATGTTGAGTACATCATCCGCGGACTTGGATATGTTAAAAGTCTGAATGATCTTGAATTATCTGTAGTAGCGGTCCGTAATAATATCCCTGTACGTATTAAAGATGTGGCTCATGTCAATTTTGGTCCTGCCACACGACGTGGAGGTCTTGATAAGGCAGGATCTGAAGCTGTCGGTGCTGTAGTTGTAGCACGATATGGCTCAAACCCCATGGAAGTAATTAATAATGTAAAGGATAAGATAAAGGAAATCGAAGCAGGATTACCACAAAAAACACTACCTGATGGTTCTGTTTCAAAGGTGACAGTGGTCCCTTTTTATGACAGGACCGGATTAATTAAGGAGACAATCGGAACACTCGAATCAGCTCTTTCACATGAGATTCTTATAAGCATAATTGTGATTATCGTACTGGTAATGAACCTCAGGGCTTCAATGATAGTAGCTGGTCTATTACCGATTGGGGTACTAATGACATTTATTCTTATGCGTTTTTTCGGGATAGATGCCAATATTGTGGCACTATCCGGTATTGCCATCGCAATTGGTGTAATGGTTGATATTGGCATTGTTGATGTGGAAAATATTCTCCGGCATCTCGAAATGCCGGAAAATCATGGAATACGTGGTAAGAAATTGATGGAGGTGATTTACCAGGCAACAACCGAGGTGAGGGCCGCAGTTGTAACATCAATAGCTACAACAATCGTTAGCTTCCTGCCGGTATTTGCAATGCAGGCCCAGGAGGGTAAACTTTTCCATCCACTTGCATGGACGAAAACATTTGCACTTCTCTCCGCATTTATTCTGGGAATAGTTGTTTTGCCTACACTGGTCCATATTTTCTTTAACATCTCTTTCGATAAAAAGAAAATTAAGAGAGTGTGGAATAGCTGTCTGATTGCAACAGGTCTGATTTTTGTAATTTTCTGGCAGATGTGGCCGGCCCTGGCAATAACAGCAGTTGGAATAAACAATCTGCTTGATGGCAGATGGTCCGAAAAACGCAAAGGATTTCCCAACTATATAAATATAATTATTACTGTATTATTTGCAACCTGGTACCTCTCAATCGAGTGGCTGCCCCTTGGTGCTCATAACAGCGAATTCATCAACTTTGTGTTTGTTGCAGGAATTATAAGTGTAATTCTGCTCGCTCTGATGTCGATGGTACATTTTTACGAAAATATACTTCGCTGGGCCTTACTCAATAAATGGAAATTCTTACTGATTCCTGCACTTACAATTCTCTCTGGTATGCTTGCATGGCATGGTTTAGGTAAGGAGTTTATGCCTTCACTTAATGAAGGTTCATTCCTGCTTATGCCTACAAGTATGCCACACTCCAGTATTGAAAAAAATCTGGGATATATTGAGACACTCGATAAACGTCTGGCAACCATACCTGAAGTAGAAGTTGCAGTTGGTAAATGGGGTCGTGTTAATTCAGCGCTCGACCCCGCTCCTATCCAGATGTTTGAAAATACAATCAACTACCGGTCTGAATATATTCTTGATGAAAATGGTCACAGGATGCAATTTAAGGTAGACCGCCACGGTAACTTCATTCTGAGGAACGATACTAAATACAATCCGGCAAAAGAGGCATTCAGAATAATACCTTCCGATAGCCTTATACCTGATACAAAAGGAGAATATTTTCGTCAGTGGCGACCACAGATTAAAAAACCACTTGATATCTGGAACGAGATAGTAAAAGTGACTGATATTCCCGGGTTGACATCTGCTCCGAAGTTGCAGCCTATTGAAACCCGTCTTGTTATGCTATCTACGGGTATGCGTGCTCCTATGGGACTAAAAGTTTATGGACCTGATCTTAATAGTATTGAAGAGGCCGGGATGCAATTTGAAAAAGCACTAAAAGAAGTTCCATCAATTAAATCCTCAGCTGTATTCTACGACCGGGCTGTGGGTGCACCCTATCTTGAGATCAAGCTTAACCGCGAAGCAATGGCACGTTACGGAATGACAGTAAGTAGTGTGCAGGAAATACTTCAGGTTGCTGTCGGAGGGATGACACTGTCAACCTCTGTCGAAGGTCGTGAACGGTTTCCGCTGAGAGTAAGATATGCCCGCGAATTGCGTGATAATCCGGAAGATATAAAACGCATACTTGTGCCGGCAATGAATGGTGTACAGATTCCTCTTGGTGAAATTGCCGATATCGATTATACACGTGGCGCACAGATGATAAGAAGCGAAAATACTTTCCTTGTCGGTTTTGTTATTTTTGATAAGCTGGAAGGGAAAGCCGAAGTTGATGTAGTGGAAGAAGCAAGTAAGATTATAAAAGGAAAGCTTGATTCAGGAGAATTAATGCTTCCTCTCGGTGTTACCTACAAGTTTGCCGGGAATTATGAAAATCAGTTAAGAGCTACAAGGCGACTTGCAATTGTTGTTCCCCTTAGCTTAATTATGATATTGCTTTTATTGTATTTCCAATTCCGGACAATCACTGCATCATTCATTCACTTCTCAGGTGTTTTCGTTGCTTTCTCCGGTGGTTTTATTATGCTCTGGTTATACGGGCAGGAATGGTTTATGAATTTCTCCGTATCCGGATTAAATCTTCGTGATATGTTTCAGATGCACCAGATAAATCTCAGCGTGGCGGTATGGGTGGGATTCATAGCTCTGTTCGGAATTGCAACCAACGATGGGGTAATAATGGGTACTTACATACACCAGGTATTTGAAGATATGAAACCTGCAACGGTTCATGACGTACGCAAAGCAGTAATAATGGCCGGGAAAAAACGTGTGCGTCCTGCAATGATGACCACTGCCGTTGCTGTTATTGCTTTGCTCCCTGTACTTTCATCTACGGGTAAAGGAGCCGACATAATGGTTCCTATGGCAATCCCGACATTTGGGGGAATGGTAATTCAGGTAATGACAGTTTTTGTTGTTCCCCTGTTCCAGGCAATGTGGAGAGAAAGAGAAGTGACACATAAAAATAAGTTTGCTGCTCAAACTATTAACAATCAATTGGAAAATGAAAACGATAACATATAAAAAATTACTGATTACATTTATTTTGCTGGGGAGCTGGATTGTTACCAGTAGCCAGCAATATCCTGATTCACTTCTCCGGTATCTCGAAATTGCAGCGAAAAACAATCCGACTGTTCTTCAAAGATTCAGTGAGTATCAGGCATCATTACAAAAGATACCTCAGGTTGGCAGTTTACCGGATCCCGAATTTAGTGCAGGAGTATTTCTTAGTCCGATGGAATTGGTTAATGGTAATCAGGTTGCCGATTTAAGACTTATGCAAATGTTCCCGTGGTTCGGTGTCCTAAAATATGCAAAGGATGAAATGAGTCAGATGGCAAATGCAAAATTTGAACTATTCAGGGATGCAAAACTTCAGGTTTATTATGATGTTCAGCGCACCTGGTACGAACTATATAAAATTCAAAAGGATATCAGCATATCAGAAAAGAATATTGAGATTCTTGAATTAATTGAGCGGCTTGCCCTTGTCAGATTCAAATCAGCTTCACTTGAAAACTCAGCAACATCATCACAAAGTTCAGCAACATCTTCTGTTAGCAGCGGTACGAGTACAGGTGCTCCAGGAATGCAGACAATGGGTGCAGGTCAGAACAGTACGGGTTCTTCAGGATCGAATCAGTCTTCTTCAATGCAGACTGGCGCAATGGGATCCTCTTCAGGGATTTCCGGCCTGGCAGATATATACAGGATCCAGATCGAATCCAGTGACCTTGAAAACAATATTGCATTGCTGAAGAACCAGCAAAACTCCATCATAGCAAAATTTAACTCATACCTGAACAGGCGTGTAACATCACCGGTTTACACGTATGAAAATATAACCATCGATTCTCTTGAATTTTCATTGACAGCCATCTCAGATAGTATGCTGGCACATAACCCAATGCTGGGAATGCTGGATTTTGAGAATAAATCTTTGGAAGCTCGAGAAAAAATGGTCACACGTATGGGATATCCAATGGTTGGTTTAGGATTGAATTATTCACTCATAGGCAAATCAGGTACATCAATGGGAGCACCTGATATGAACGGAAAGGACATGATAATGCCAATGGTAGTTTTCACTTTACCGATATACAGGAAAAAATATACTGCAATGCAAAAAGAAGCCGAACTTCTGAAAAAAGCCTCCTCTGAAAATTATCAGGCAACAGCAAATTCATTGCAGACAGAGTATTATCAGGCTATACTTTTATATCAGGATGCACAGCGCAGGGTAAAACTATATGAAAATCAATCTCAGCTTGCATCAAAATCTCTTAATCTTATGCTGAAAAGTTTCTCAGCATCTTTATCAGAACTAACAGATGTCCTGCGCGTGCGACAGCAAACGCTAGACTATGAACTCAAACAAGTAGAAGCTGTCGCTGATTTCAATAGAGCTATTGCATGGCTATACCGTTTAATGGCATATTCTAAAATACAATAAATCTGAAACACAATGAAAAAACTAAGACTCTTTAATATATTTTCCAATAAATATGTGAATTACAGTCTCATACTATTATTTGGTACGTTTATCGGATGGTTGGTCTTCAATCCATCTCAAAATAAAGAAGTGAAACACGATCACTCAACAGAAGTTGTCCAGGTAACAATATGGACATGCTCAATGCACCCTCAGATAAGAATGGAGCAACCAGGAGAATGCCCAATCTGCGGAATGGAATTAATACCGCTCGTGAAAAGTAGTTCATCTTCTATCGATCCTTCTGCAATTCATTTAAGTAAAGAGGCTGCTCAACTGGCTAATGTCCTTACGTCTGTTGTTACTAAACAAATCCCGGTAAAAGAGGTACGGCTTTATGGTAAAGTACAGGCTGATGAAAGATTATTCCAGAGTCAGGTTGCCCATATTCCCGGGCGAATCGAAAGACTATCAGTAAACTTTACCGGTGAATCGGTAACTAAAGGTCAGGTACTGGCTGAAATTTACTCACCTGAACTTATTACGGCACAACAGGAGTTACTTGAAACCGTTAAAACAAAACAATTACAGCCTGAATTATATGAAGCTTCTAAAGAAAAGCTTCGCCAATGGAAACTCACAGATGATCAGATTGCTAAAATTGAAAGTTCAGGAGTTGTCCAGATCAATTTTGAAGTGGTTTCCAATACAGCCGGTGCAGTGACTGCCCGAAGGGTAAATACCGGTGATCATGTATCTCAGGGAACTGTTTTATTTGACATTGCTGATCTTTCGAAAGTTTGGATTATGTTCGATGCATATGAAAGTGATCTCCAGTTTTTACACATAGGTGAAAAACTTTCATTTACCCTTCAGGCTTTACCTGGTGTTGATTTTGCAGGCAATATAATTTTCATAGATCCGGTAATTGATCCTGTTACCAGGGTTGCAAAAGTAAGGGTTGAAACAGGAAATCAATCCGGAAAACTAAAGCCTGAAATGTTTGCTACAGGAATTGTCTCGACTACACTTAACGAATATCGTGATAATATGGTTATTCCAAAAACGGCAGTGCTGTGGACTGGTAAGCGTTCAGTTGTTTATGTAAAACAGCCAGGAGATGAACCAATCTTTAAATTACGCGAAATCGGGCTTGGTCCAATGCTTGGAGAAAGTTATGTAATTACAGATGGGCTGATTGAGGGAGAAGAAATTGTAACGAGCGGTACATTCAGTGTTGATGCTGCTGCCCAGCTTGAAGGAAAACCAAGTATGATGAACCCGCGTGGTGGAAAAACATCTTCGATGCCCGGAATGATTATGCCTGGTGATGCTAAACCTGATAATGTCAAACCAGTTAATGACACAAGTATGTCTGGAATGGATATGCAAGGAGACAACTCTAAAGGAGTACCGAAAAAAATTGATGTTAGCATGGATTTTACAATGCAACTTAACACTGTCTTTGATTATTACATTGTTTTAAAAGATGCATTTGTACAAAGTGATGTAAAAAAGGCAAAACAGGCAGCTCAGGAAGTTCAGCAAGCACTTTCAAAAGTTGATATGAAGCTGCTTACAGGTGATGCCCACGTTCAATGGATGGATATATCTGGGAATCTGGACCACCAGATTAAATTAATCGTATCAGCTGGTCAATTGGAGGATGCACGAACATCATTTTCCAATTTTAGCGATCTGTTTTACAAAGCGATAAGAACCTTTGGATTAATGGGAAAAACTGTACATTATCAGTTTTGTCCAATGGCTAAAAATGGGAAGGGAGCTTATTGGCTAAGTGAAATCATAGATATCCGGAATCCATATTTCGGGAGGAAAATGATTGACTGTGGAGAAACAAAGGAAACCTTGAATTATTAGAAGAGATATGAAGCGTAGAGGATTTATTAAAAAATCAGGTTTAGGAGCAGGTAGTTTATTCATGGGAGGTTCTTTGGTCTCTTATATAGTGTCATGCACTAAGACGGACATGATGAACGGAGGGAATATGAATATGTCTGGCCAATCTCAGCCTGTTAAAGAAGGAGACTTTAACAGGTTACTCCCGATACCCGGTACCGTTCCAGTTAATACAACATTAAATGCTCAGGCAACTACTGCAAATATTAATGGAAGTACAATTTCTGTTTTGGGTTATCAGGCCAATGGGATACTAGGTCCAACCATCCGCGCTGAAAGTGGGATAAATACCAATATAAATTTTCAAAACAGCCTTTCTGAAAATAGTAATATCCATTTTCACGGATTAAAAATCCCAGCTGATATGGATGGCCATCCAAAAGATATTATTAATCCGGGAAGTACTTTTAATTACAAATTCACTATAAATCAAAGAGCAGGATTAAGCTGGTATCATCCACACCCCGATGGAGATACGGCCAGCCAGGTTTTTAAGGGACTTGCTGGTTTATTTATTATTAATGATGCAGAAGAAGCAGCTTTGAATCTGCCTTCAGGCAGTTTTGAAATTCCCCTTGTGATACAGGATAAACGGCTTTCATCATCTGGCATTACATATAATCCTTCAATGGGTGAAATAATGACAGGATATATGGGTGAAACAATTATTGTAAATGGAGTTGCATCACCTTTTACCGAAGTAAAAACAAAATTTTACAGACTGAGAATATTAAATGGCTCCAATGCCCGCATCTATAATCTTGCTCTTAGCAATAATGCTGATATAACTATTATCGGTAATGACGGAGGATTATTAAAAAATCCGGTTACAGTTAAAAACATTTTACTTTCTCCGGGAGAAAGATTGGATGCGATGGTAAATTTTACCGGTTTAACTCTTGGTACTGAAGTGTTTTTACAAAGCAATGCTTTCAGTAACGGTGGTAATGCACAGGGTACACAGGGATTCAAAATTCTAAAATTTAAAGTTACACAAACCGAAAGTGATCCCTTTATTTTACCCGCACAACTTTCATCTCTCGATCCGATAAATGCTTCATCATCCTCAAAAACACGCAACTTCATAATAAATAGTATGCAAATGAGCGCAGGAATGAATATGTCAGGAATCCACAGGATAAATGGTAAGACATATGATAAGAACAGGATTGACGAAACTGTTACAGCCAATACTAAAGAGGTTTGGATATTTAATAATTCACAGGGGAATGAACCTCATCCCATGCATCTTCACGGTGTCCATTTTCAGGTATTAGAGAGAAGCGGTGGACGTGGACACCTTATAGCTTCTGAAGGAGGTTATAAGGATACAGTCTTAGTTTTACCAGGGGAAATAGTAAAGATACTTGTCCCTTTTGCAGATTTAAAAGGGGTATTCGTTTTTCATTGTCATAATCTTGAACACGAGGATGATGGCATGATGTTACAATATCAACTCATCTAAATAATGTAATTTAAAAATATAGTTATGAGAAATTTAATTTTCGGATTAGCAATAGTTGCCACAACTTTAGCTGTCGGCAAGAGTACCAACAAATCAACAGAAAGTCTAAGCTTGCGTATTGGTGCTCAGTCCATAACAAAAGCTGATAATACAAATTTTACTGCTTCTTCTATTGCAGTTGCAAATAATGCTGTTTCAATTAAAGAAATCGTAACAGCTTACTTACAACTGAAAAATGCTCTAACAGAAGACAATTCCACCGGGGCAGCAGCTGCCGGAAAGAAACTGACAGCAGCATTTAAAAATTTCGATAAATCCACTCTTACACCTGCTCAAAAGAAAACTTATGAAGATGTAGAAGCTGATGCAAGCGAAAATGCTGAACATATAGGTGCAAATGGGGGGAAAATTGAACATCAGAGAGAGCATTTTGTACTGCTGAGCAAAGACATTTACGATTTGGTAAAAGCTTTTGGCGGCGGGCAGGTTTTGTATAAAGATTTTGATCCTATGGCTAATAATGGAAAAGGCGCTTTCTGGTTAAGCGAAACAAAGGAAATTAAAAATCCATACATGGGAAAAGCAATGCTATCAAGTGGGTCTGTTAAAGAAGAAATAAAATAGACATTATGTTTCCGAAAAGAATCCTGTTAGTGTCAGGTGTACTTTTTATTGCACTCCAGTTTATAAGACCAGTCCATAATATAAGCAAGCAGGTTTTAACGACTGATATTTCAAAGGTGGTAACAATCCCTGATACAGTTTTGACCCTGCTGAAAAATGCATGCTATGATTGTCATAGCGATAATACTGACTACCCCGGGTATTCAAATATTCAACCAATGGGGTGGTTAATGACTTATCATATCAAACAAGCTAAAAGCCAATTGAATTTCAGTGAATTTGGGACTTATTCACAAAGACGGCAGTTTAGCAAACTGGATGGTATTGCCAATAGTATAAAGGATGATATTATGCCCCTGAGCTCTTATAAAATGATGCACAAAAATGCACAACTCAGTGCAAAAGAAAAGGTGTTATTGATTAATTGGGCACAACAATCGATTGACAGTATTTCAGTAAATAATTGAAGAAAGAAATCGAGACTTTCTGAAGTGATAAATACTATAGATGGAAGAAAAATTAGAAAATCTGAAAGCCAGGCTCAATGTTTATAAAAGTGCAGTCATAGCATTTTCTGGGGGAGTTGACAGCACATTTCTGGCACGTATTGCAAAAGATGTTTATGGTGATAAACTGTTATTGATCACAGCAACTTCAAGTACCTATCCTTTCTATGAACTTGAGGAAGCTAAGTCTCTATCATTATTATTGGGAATAAAGCATAAGATAATCGTGTCAGAAGAGATTGATATTCCTGGATATGCAGATAATCCACCAGACAGATGCTATTACTGCAAAAGTGAACTGTTTGGTAAAATTAAATATATTGCCGCAAAAGAAGGGTATGAAGTTATATTCGATGGTATTAATGCTGATGACCTGAAGGACTTCCGCCCGGGAATGAAAGCAAAGCAGGAGAAAGGAGTCATCTCTCCTCTTGCTGAGACAGGATTTACGAAGAATGATATCCGTTACTTCTCTACAGAATTAAATCTACCTACTGCTGCAAAGCAATCTTATGCCTGCCTTGCCTCTCGTTTCCCTTATGGTGAAAAGATTACAAAAATAAAACTCGACAGACTGGAAATGGCAGAATTTGAAGTCAGAAAACTCGGATTCACTCAGTTCAGAATACGAAGCCATGAAAACCTTGCACGTCTTGAATTTATTCCTTCTGAAATGGATAAAGCCTGGGATATAAAAAGTCAACTTGCAGATATCTGCAAAAAATTAGGGTTCAGCTACATCACGATTGATTTAACCGGATACAGAACAGGCTCAATGAATGAAGTACTGTCTGAATCGGATAAACAAGGTTATGAGAAAAGGCCATTGAATAACGCATAACACTTAAAATATGCGCTGTAATACAACCTTAACCAAAGATGAAATTGCAAGATACAGCAGACAGATCCGTCTCGCTGAGATAGGGAAAGAAGGCCAGACAAAGCTAAAGGCATCCTCCGTTCTTGTAGTAGGTGCAGGTGCATTGGGATGCCCGGTACTTCAATATCTGACAGCAGCTGGTATAGGTACACTTGGTATTGTAGATAAT
>Ga0315283_10001934_pt1 | contig 17006 bp, 16 predicted proteins | sample YL17G09_0_MG_FD_204541 | JGI IMG/M metagenome (GOLD analysis project Ga0315283, IMG submission 204541) | Sediment microbial communities from Yellowstone Lake, YNP, Wyoming, USA - YL17G09_0 | ecosystem: Environmental > Aquatic > Freshwater > Lake > Sediment | place: USA: Wyoming | collected... | reverse complement strand
AAAGATGAAGAGGATTATGTAAAAATGGGATTGTTTTAAATAGCCGCACCATAGTTGACTCGCCAATCCTCCCTCATCAAACCGTGCAAGCGATTTTCCCGAATATTCTGTGCTATAACACAGAATATTCGGGAGATCCGCCAGTCCGGCTCGGAGGTACGGGGCGCTGCAAACCAATGCAGCGTTCCTACCCCTATAGAGAATTTTTAAGTATTTGAAACAACTGGATTCCGGCTTTCGCCGGAATGACGGAAATAAGTCTTTTCAGACTTCTTACGAGAACATCAATCTTGTTTTTTTATTTTTTCAGGAGCACAACGGTGCAGGCCGCGGTGTCTCCCAAGACGGCTCCTCCCGAGCAGTGCGTGAGCCCCACTTTGGCATTCTTCACCTGGCGTTTCCCCGCTTCCCCTCTCAGGTGCCAGACCACTTCGGCCACCTGGGCGACTCCCGTCGCTCCGACTGGGTGTCCCTTGGCCAGGAGACCCCCGCTGGGGTTCACGGGAAGTTTCCCGCCAATTTCCGTCAAACCTTGATCGACCCACCGGCCATATTCCCCCTTGGGACAAAGGCCCAGACTCTCGCAGCGCAAAACCTCGGCGATGGTGAAACAATCGTGCACCTCGGCCAGGCTGACCTCCTCCGGGCCGATCCCCGCAAATTCATAGGCTTCTTTGGCCGCCCGGGTTTCCAATTCGTTGGTGGTGAGGTCCCGCAGCATATCATAGGTTCCGGTTGTAAGCACAGCCGCGGCCACGAAAACCGGTTTGGTGGTATACCGGGAGGCGATTTCTTTGCTGCAGAGCACCGCCGCAGCTGCCCCGTCCCCGATCGGGCTGCAGTGCAAGACGGTCAGCGGGTCTGCAATCATCCGGGCTTTATGCACTTCCTCTATGGTACATGGCTTCTGGTATTGGGAGTTGGGGTTAAGGCACCCGTTATTGTGGTTCTTCACCGATATTTTAGCTAATTGGTCGATGGTGGTGCCATACTTTTCCATGTGTTTGACCGCCCGCATGGCCCAAACCCCGGGCATGATCAGCCCCAGGCCGCCCTCAGTCTCAATGTCGCTGGCTCCCGCCAGAGCCTGAACGGTTTTTCCCGTATCGCTGGCATAGAGTTTCTCCACTCCCAGCACTAAGGCGATATCATACATCCCCGAGGCCACGGCTATCCAGCCTTCGCGAAAGGCAGTACTGCCGCTGGAACAGGCATTTTCGATATTCGTGATCGGAATCCCGACAATCCCCACTTCCTTCATAGCCAGCTGCCCCAGGACCATGGTTTGTCCCGTCATAACGCCCGCTACCGCATTGCCGCAATAACCCACTTGAATCTCTCGGGGGGAGATATTCGCGTCCTTGAGGGCCGCCAAACAGGCGATTCGCCCCAGGTCCTTCGCGCCGGTTCCGATATATTTCCCAAATTTGGTCATCCCCACACCAATCACAGCCACTTCTCTCATAACCATCCTCCTTGTGTCTTTCAGCGTTTTCTCAAAAGTTATCTCCCCTCTCCCCTTGGGGGAGAGGGTTAGGGTGAGGGGTAAGAAGAACATCTCGGGTCGTCTTTCACCCTCACCCTTTCCCTCCCCCCTCAAGGGGGAGGGTTTCCCTTGTCCTTCCGTATTCCCCAGAGCGGTTTTTCATAACTTTTTTGACATTATCTTGTTCAGGTTTTAACCGGACGGAATAGATAACCGATAATCGGTTTGCCTCCATCTTCGCGCACCTGGCCAAGCACCAGCTCCATCTCCATTCCCAATTTCAACTTATCAAATTCGGCGGTGCTGATCTGGGAGCAGACCCGGACCCCCTCTGGAAGATCGATGTACCCAAAAACATAAGGGACCTTGAACCCAGGGGAAGGGACTCTGACCACCGTATACGTGTAAAGTTTTCCCCGCGGGCTCAGTTTTAACTCCTCCAGGCTGTCCTCCTTTATACAATCGGGGCAAAGAGCGACTTTGGGGAAGTAGATCTTCCCGCAGGATTTACATTTATTGGCCAGCAGATAGACCGGCTCTCCGGGCGCCTCCGGCCAGGTAAATAAGCCCTCCTTAAAAGGGATCCCTTCCATTTTCTTCCCTCCTATGCAGTCTCTATTGTTAAATAATTCCTTCCTTCTTCAACCGATCCAATTCTTCCTGGGAATAACCCAGCCATCCGCGATAGATCTCTTCATTATGGGCTCCCAAATAAGGGCCCGGCCGCTCGAAGCCTCCTTTCGATTCTGAAAGCTTTATGGGGATGCCATGGGACACAGCCCCTTCCACCTTCCCAAACTCCGGGTGTTCCAGGTCCACGATCATCCCTCGCGCTTTCAGTTGCGGGTCCTCCAGGACCTCCGGGATAGTGGCCACGATCCCGCTGGCGATCCCATATTTCCTCACCAGTTCCGCCACCTCTCTCTTCCCTTGGGTTGACGTCCAGCTTTCCACCAAACCATCGACTTCGTCGGCATTCTTCATCCTTTGGTCCAGCGTTTTGTACCGGGAATCTCCGATCAGGTCTTCCCTGCCCATGGCCTTCAGTAGGTTATCCCAATGGACATCCGCACCCGTACAGATCACTACGTAACCATCCTTCGCCTTATACGAATTGAAAGGGGTCAGCCGCAAGCGCCGATTCCCTGTGCGAATGGGGATCCCCCGTTCAACGTAAACATCGAGGGCCTCATCCAATAAAAGGGAAAACAGGCTGTCCATCATGGAAATGTCCACGGCCTGCCCTTTGCCGGTCTTCTCCCGATAGCGGAGGGCAGAGAGGAGCCCGATCACCGCATAGAGGGCGGCAACTTGATCCCCGGCGGCTACCCCCATGCGCACTGGGGGATTCTCCGGATAGCCGGTCACTTCCATGACCCCGCTCATCCCCTGGACCACGGGGTCGAAAGCCGCCAGGCTGCGATAGGGACCATCCTGGCCGAAGCCGGAGATGGAGCAGTAGATGATGTCCGGTTTGACCTTCTTGACCTCCTGGTACCCAATCCCCAGGCGGTCCATCACCCCGGGAGCAAAATTCTCCACGACCGCATCCACCTTTTTGACCATCTCCATAAAAATCGCCTTGCCCTTTTCCGACTGCAGATTCAGCGTTATGCTTTTTTTCCCCCGCCCCCGTTTCAGCAGGGAAAAGGAAAGGTCCTTCTCATCCTGCCGATTCAATGAAATTCCCTTCGGCCCGGAGTAAGGCGGGTTGGCCCGAGCCGGGTCGCCCGTACCCGGCCTCTCCAGCTTGATGACCTCCGCCCCCAGGTAAGCAGCAATCATCATCGCATAGGGACCCGAGAGAAAGATCGTGAGGTCTAGGATGCGGACGCCTTCTAACGGTTTCTTCATATATCCTCCTCCATTTTGAATCGACTCCAAAAGTCTAATTGGACGCCACGGTCCTCAAGCTCTTCCCAATTATAGACCACTTGGATGAGGCGGTTCAATCATCATGTTGGCCAAGTCCTCTCCCAAAATTTCCTCGCCCCCTATTGGTTCCCTCCTCCGAGAAGGGGCTAACCGCCCATGGTACCGGGAAGGTAAAGGGCCAGATGGGGAAATACGCAAAGGAGGACGAGGATCGCTCCGTCGGTTACCAGATAAGGATAGATCCCGCGGAAAACCAAGCTCAAAGGCTCCTTGCTCACCGCCTTCACGACATAAACATTAAGCCCAAGGGGAGGGGTCAGGATTCCGATCTCGGCCGTCAGCACGATGATCACTCCGAACCAGACCGGGTCAAACCCCAAGGATGTCACCAGCGGGAAAACAACCGGAAGCGTCAGCGCCTGAATCGCCAATTGATCCATGAAGCAGCCGAGGATGATGTAGAAGACCAGGATGATGGTCATGATGCCCCAGGGTGAGAACCCCTCGTTCTTTACGAGGGCAATGAGCTTGGGAGTGACGTTCCCCAGGGTCATGACATAACCGAAGATGAAGGCACCGATGATGATCATGAAAATTAAAGCCGTCACATGGGCGGCCTCCACCGCGGCCTTTAGAAAGCCACTGGGCGTGATCGTGCGCCACACCAGGCCGATGATCAGGGCCCCGGCAGCACCGAGGGCAGCCGCCTCCGTGGGGGTTACGATGCCTGCATAAAGAGTACCGAGACACAATACAATCAACGTAATAATGGCCCAGGTGTCCTTCAAGGAAACGACCCGCTCTCTCCAGGTACTGCGGCTGACTTCAGGGGCCAGAGCCGGATTTCTCTTCACCAGGATCCAGACCGTCAGGGAATACGACAGGGTGAGGATGATCCCGGGAATGATCCCGGCAATGTACAGCTTAGCGATGGAGGTTCCCGTAAGCAGCCCGTAGAATACCAGGGTGATGCTCGGGGGAATCATGATGTCCAGGGTGCCGGCAACCGCAATCGCGCCCAAGGACAAGGCCTTGTCATACTTGAGCCTTAACATTTGGGGATAACAAATCGGAGTGAAGGTGGCTGCACAGGCGCTGCTGGACCCGGAGGCAGCGGAAAAGATGGCGCACGCCACCATGACCGCCATGGCCATTCCACCCCGCACATTCCCCAGCCATTTATGGGCGGTGTTAAAGAGCCTGGTGGCGATGCCCCCCTCCGAAGAGTATGTGCCCATGAGCATGAAGAGGGGGATCATGGCCAGGGAAAAGGAGGCGGCATATCGAAAGGGGGTGGTGTTCAAATAACCCATCGCCACATCCGATCCCCATCCCAACGTCAGGCCCACAAAACCGGCCATGGCCAAGGAAAATCCTACCTCCAGCCCTACGCCCAGAAAAAGAAACAGAATGAAAAGGGCGGTCAAAACCGCGAGGGTCTCGTTCAGGTTCTAATCCTCCTTCCCCTGTAAGGTGTCAATCAGCCGAACCAATAGTCTTAAGGTGAGGAACGTGAACCCGAGGAAGACAACGAAGCGACTCGGATACAAGGGAAAGGGGATTAATCCCCACGAAGTCTCCCCTTTGTTAAAAGAAAACTCAGCCTGGAGCAAACTCTTCCAGTCCAAAATGATGAAGAAGAGGATCGCCGGAATGAGGGAGAGAATCCGGATCGTGGCGCGCACTTCCGGCCGGAAACGCTCGGTAATGAAAGTAACCCGGATGTGGGGAGCTGAGGCCAACGTCAGGAAGACCACGGCGATCATCAGGACCTCTTCCGTGATCTCCAGGACCCCATGAATCGGCTTGGCAAACGCATAGCGCATGAGCACATCCGCCATGATCAAAACCATCATGATCGCCAGGATGATTCCCGCGGCGTAGGACATCCCTTTAACTGAGGCTAGCGTGTAGCGCTCAATCCTTCCCCAAAGCCCCACGGTTTCCCTCCAGAGCCTTCATGGTATTGGCAGATACCGTGAAGGCCAAAAGGCATCCACGCCGATTCATTTTGTCCGTTGGTTGCTTTTACTGGATCGCCACGCCATTCTGGCGGAGGGCGTTTTTAAAGTCCTCAACGATGCGCTTGCCGCCAATCCCCTTGGCCTCCAAGGAATCCGCCCATTCCCGCCAGATCGGCGCCACCTGGGCAGCGACCTGTGTTATGTCGGCAGCCGGAAGGGTATCCACCCGCATCTTTCTATTTTGGAATTCCTGCAGGTCCCGCTTCACGACCCCGAGGTAATACTCCGCGGCATGGACGGGAGCGGCTTCGTTGACTTGATCCATGATGGACCGGATATCAGCCGGGAGAGCTTCCCAGGCGGCTTTGTTCATGCCATAAATGATCGGGAAGCCTCCCAGGCTGAACCCGATATTGGCGAACTTGATCAGATCATAAAAGGGATACGGTTTGAGGCTGGGGACCCCGAGGGCGATCCCGTCCACCACCCCCTTCTGCAGGGCATCCGTGGCTTCCCCCATGGCCATATTCACCGGCACCCCTCCCAGGCTGGCAACCGTCTTGGGGAGGGTCGTACCTGCCGTCCGTATCTTCAGGCCTTTCAGGTCATGGAGAGTGAGCACCGGCTTCTTCGTGGAGAAAATCTGGTAGTTGGTTGTGGTGTAGCCAAAGAGCACCTTAATGCCCAGCTTCTCATAGCGGTCATTAATCAGTCCACTCTTGACCATCTTGGCAAAAGCTTGGCTAGCGGCTACCAGTTGACTGTCTTCAAAAGCCTTCGGCAGGGCGACGACATCCTGGAGGGGGACCATCGGGGAGGCATACAGACAGTTCCCGATATGCACGGTGCCGTCGATGACCGACTTGGCAATATCCGGGCCTGCGGCCAGGGTGGCATTCCCGAACCACTGGGCCTTGAAGAGTCCCTTGGTTCGGGCATCCATTTCTTCGATCCACCACTTGATGCTCCCCAGGTAAATCGGATGAGTGGACGGATAAATATCTGCCACCCGGTAAGTTTTTGGTGGGGGTGGAGCGCTTGTCGCCGGCTGGACGGCAAAAAGTCCCTCCAGGAGTAGGGCCAAAAGAATTACCCAAAAAATTCTTTTCCGACTGCCCAAAGTCCATTCCTGCCCTTCCATATTCTCTCCTTTATGAATCAACTACTTCCGGCAAAGCCAGAAGCTTGGAAAAAGCGAACCGTTCTAAGCGGCTTATAAGATTTACTTCTCCCGTTTTGAAAGCATTTCGAACAGGCGAAAGACATTTCTACGCTGCATCCCCAAACCAGGGTGTACGGCCCTGCGGCATCGGTCTGCGGGATAAAGATCCTCGAACGAGATGACCTCGGCAGCTTCCTCTTTACTTTTGCCTTGCTGAATAGCGTTCCGCGTCATTTCGATACACTTCTCGATAAACTGACGGAATTTGGCAACTTCCATCCGGTCACAGGTTTCCCCGTGGCCGGGCACGACCACGTCGATCTCCATGGCTTCAATCTGCTTCAGGGACTCCACCCACTCCAGAGGAAAGCTGTGGGCCAGAGAAGGCTGCGTGCCGTTACAAAAGTTATCGCCGGTGAAGAAGACCTTTTCCTCGGGCAGGTAAACTCCGATTTGGCCCCCGGTATGGCCGGGTTGATGAATTAATTTGACCGTATGGTTGGCCACATAAAGAGTGAGCTCTTGGGAGAAGGTGATCGAGGGGGTTTTAATCTGATAGTTCTCTTCGTCTAATAGAGGCAGGCTTTCCGGGTCGTGCTCCCCCACGAGGAGGCGAATATAACCCATAGTCCCCTGACCGATCCGGATCGCTTCTTCGACTCGTTCCGAACCTGCGACCTTCGCTAAAGGGGCGAAAAACCCTTCCCGAGTGCCTTCATGCGCGATGACCGGCCCGGGGAAAAAGAAATTTCCGGTAACATGATCGACGTGATGGTGTGTGTTGATGATGTAACGGATCTCTCCTTTTTTCGCGATTTCCTTTCGCCATTGCACGGCTGTCCGGGGTACCATCGGGGTATCGATCATCACGATCCCGCCATGGGTGACTAAAAAACCCCAGTTGGACCCCCGGCACATTGGCGGCACGCTGAACTGGTCTTCGACATAAACGCTGGCGGTAACCGATTTCATTGCTCCATCAACCTTGATGATCTCGTAAAAAGTAAAAAATACCCCCTCTCCCTTGAAGGGAGAGGGTCAGGGTGAGGGTGAAGAATCAGGAAAATTCAACAAATTATTTATCCCCCTCCCCTTCATCCCCTCCCGCCAGGGGAGGGGAAATTTTACTTTTTACGATTCCACCAACCTTCTGATGAAAATAGGCTCGGAAGATCCCCCTCCAAGCGGAACGTCCGCGCCCGATTCGTACTTATGGATCTGACTCAGTTTCGGCAATGATCTTCACCCGAATGCCGGGGGGGAGTCCCATAATCTTTTCCCCGTCCTGCCATTCAATCTCGTCCGTATTAATAGCCAAGAATGCTTCAGCTCGTTTCATCTCAACCCCCCTTTCCGGTTTTCATCCGGTCAACGGTTTTGTAAGTAAACAGGAGGCTCCTCTTCCTTATAAGGTATCATCCTCCTCCACCTTTAGTTCTATCTTTTTCCCAAAAAGAGGGGCAACCAATTTATACCCGATAAAGGCCATGGCCACAGCCAGTAAAATGACGGCTATCGGCCGGCCAAAAACAAGAAAGATATCCCCCTTGAACATCATCAACGTTTGGCGCACGCTGTTCTCCGTGGTCGGCCCTAACACCACTCCGATGATAAACGGAGCAATGGGGAATTTCCATTTGCGTAGGAAATATCCCATCACTCCGGCAGCGATCATGACCCAGACATCGAAGATGGAGTTCCTCACACTATAGATACCGACCAGGCAGATCAAGCTGATCACCGGCATGAGGATCTGGGGCCGGATGACCGCGATTTTTCCAAAAAGCCCAACCAGAGGTAGGTTAAGGATCAAAAGCATCAGATTGCCAATGTACATGGCCGCGATAAACGTCCAGAATATGTCTGGATTGGTTGTGAAGAGCATGGGCCCGGGTTCAACGTTATGCATCCTTAGACCCGCCAGCATAACCGCACTGGGCGCCGCAAAGGGAATGCCTAAGGTTAGCAGGGGAACCATCGAACCCATCACCGCGCTATTGTTGGCCGCCTCCGGGGCCACCACACCCTCCACCGCGCCCTGCCCAAATTCTTCCGGATGTTTGGATACTCTTTTCTCGAGGGAATAAGAGGCAAACGTGGAAATCACGGTGCACGGTCCGGGCAACAATCCTACAAAAAAACCCAATATCGAGCCCCGAATAGTCGGGTAGATCGAGCGCTGGCCTTCTTCCTTGCTGGGGTATAGATCTCTTAAACGGATTTTTTTAACCTCGGGCACCTTGTACTTTTCAAGGGCAATGTTCAAAATTTCAGAGATACCAAAAAAACCCATGGCGATGGGCAGGAAATCGATACCCATCATCAATTCATCCCAACCGAACGTAAAACGGGGATAACTATCCATCGGATTAATGCCGACGGCGCTGATGAACAATCCAAAGGCAATCATCAGCGCCCCTTTCAGGGGGGCATCGCCGGAAAGATTGGACAGGAGCACAAAAGCAAGAATCATGAAGGCCAGATATTCCGGCGGGCCGAAGGACAAAGCGGCATTCCCTAAAAGGGGTGCAAAAAACTGCAGTCCCATAATCCCCAGCGTACCGGCTACAAAGGATCCTATGGCCACCAGTGCCAAGGCAGCTCCCGCCCTCCCTTTCTTGGCCATCTGATAACCATCGATGCAGGTCACGACACTAGCCGCTTCTCCGGGAATATTGACCAGAATCGATGTGGTCGAACCTCCGTACATGGCTCCGTACCATACGCCGGTCATCATGATCAGACCGGTCGCGGGGCCATATTTCATCGTAAAAGGAAGCATCAGGGCCATGGTTGCCGTAGGCCCTAGGCCGGGCAGGACCCCAACGATGGTTCCGATCAAGGCACCGATGAAACAGGCAACCAGATTGACTAGCGTGAGGGAATTAATGAAACCATTGATCAGATGATTCAGTCCTTCCATGGTCGCCCTTCCTTATCCCAAAATCCCCCTGGGTAAATCGATGTACAACCAATAATCGAACAATAGATAGATAAATAAAGCCGTGCCGGCGGACAGGGCCAACGGTTTCCACCACCCTTCCAGCCTCATGATCTTACAAAAGGCATAGGTGGCGAGTAGGGTCATGATCACATAACCGAGGAACGGCATCACAGCGATCCAGAGGCAGAAAGTTGCCGTCATTAATAAAAATGTCTGAATGCCTTCTCTGCCCAATAAAGGTGCACTCCTTGGAGACCGTAATTCCGAAATCAGGAGGACGGTACTGAAAATGAATATGGAGACCCCGATGAAGAAGGGATATAAGCCCGGGCCGGGACGTCTAAAGGTCCCAAAACCATACGCCAAAGAGATCATAAGGATGACCACGCCTAAAACCGTCAGGACAAGAGCGAACAAAGTTTCAAGTTGAAATTTTTTGAATTTACCCGTGACCGCTCCTTTCGGGTTTTCGGATGGGTGGCCCTTTACTTTTCTTTCAGTATGCCCGCTTTGTCCATGACCGTGGGTAGAACCTTTCTCGGTTCATTAAAGAATGCTAGCGGCTGATCGGGAGTCAGCTAATCAGAGGATCGTTGCGGCAGGGACCGGAATTCTCTCTACATCATCAAATTTCCACCATTCCCATTCAGGTTGATCCCGGTGATGGTACGCGCTCCTTCTGAGGCCAGAAAGAGCGCGGCCTCCGCGATGTCCCGCGGTTCGACAAGATGCTTTATAGGCGCCAGTTCCGCAATTCTCTCAATGTTTTAGCAATGGTTTCGCCAAGCCCTCTTGCCGCTCCGGTTACGATCGCAAACTCACCGAAAAATATTTTGGGGCTGGACATGGCTCCGTCCTTTGGCCGAATACGCCCTACTTTGCTAACCCACCACCATGATGTCCCGGGGAAAGTGATCGAGAACCTCGCTGCCGCTATCCGTGACCACGACCATATGCTCGAGGCGGACACCGGCCACCCGATGCTCCCCTTCCAAGCTCTCATAGGCGATGACCATTCCCTTCTCAAAGGGCTGGGGGTGCTTCAGGGACCACTGCCGATTCACGTTCGGCATCCCGTAGCTCACGGTGGCGGTGGAAAGAACCGGCATCCCCAACCCATGACCGATCTCAACGGTCAACACCTCCGCTTCTTCCTTAAACCCCCACTTCGTGGCCGGCGGGAAGGCCTTGGCCGCATCGGCCGTCGTTTTCCCGACCCGGGTGGCCTCTATGGCCGCGTCTAATGAATCCATGACCCTCTGATACCAATCCTTCTCCACCTGGGTGGGGCCACGGCCCACGATAAAAGTCCGGTACCCGCAACCGGGGTACCCCATGAACTTGGTCCCGCAGAGGGGGACATGGAGCACGTCCCCGTACTCGATGCGCCGGTCGAGATAGGTTACAGCTCTTTCAAAACCGAGCGGCCCGCTCTGGATGTTGGCGCGGGCCATTTCCACGCCGGCGTCGGTCATGGCGTCCATGACCGTTCGTCGTAAGGCACCTACAGTTGTGCCGATCTTGCAGGCTTCCCGGACCCGCTGCCATCCCGAGCTAAGCATGGAGGCCACCATCTTGAAGCAATTGATCTCATCCACGGTCTTGATTGCGCTGGCCTCGAGGAGCAACGGCCAGGCTTCCACGAGATTCAGCCCCAGGGCCTTCAAGGCCTCCCTCGTCCGATGCTCGAAACCGATGATCCCCAACTTCTCTTTCGCCAAGCCGCGTTTTTTGAGCTCATCCTGGATCTCTTTGGCAAACAGGGTGACTTCCTCCTGGGTGGCCTCCGGGCCGGCGATCTCCATCAGCCAACTGCGGGCAATGCGCCACTCCTTAACCCAGGGCATCTGGTCGGGCATCTGATGATAACTGCCCGCATGGGCATAGATGACCGGGTCGTGCTCGGCAAAAAACAGGGCGTAGGAGAGGAAAGTCATGAACTCCGCCCAGGAAAAGCCGGTGAGATAACGGACATTAGGCTCGTAGGTGACCAGTACGGCGGGGATCCCTTCCCGTTTGAGAACCCGCTTCATCTTAGCTGCGCGCTCCTCCCGCATTCGGGGGATGTTGATATCGTCCCGAAGGTCCGATCGATTAGGTCCAAATATCAACTTTGAAGCCATCTTCACCATCTTTTTTCTCCTCCTTGTCGTAGTGTTTTAGGGTCTTGAAGGATTCAACGCCTTCAAGCTGACTTGAAATTATAGAGCTGCAGGATCTGCTTCATCCCTTCTTTCATCGGCTTCTGGTAGAGCAACTTGCGGCTCCGGCTCGCGCCGGTCAACTTGTAGAAATCCACCATGGCTTCGGTTATCTTTAAAAGCAGGGCGTTGATGTCCAGGATGAGCATCCCTTCCATCTCGGTGATCTTCTCGTTGACCACAATCGTGTTCACACAGGCGCAGGCCGGCAAGATCACTTCAGCACCGGAGCTGGCCAACTGTTTGAGAGACTTCCGGAAAAGATCCATCATTTTGCCGGGATCTGAAAAGCCCTGCTGTACCTCCGTGAGATCGATCCCGAGGGAGGCAAAGGGAACGGCGCGGTCCTCCAAACCATATCGTCGAGCAACGGCGTCATAGTATTGAGCCTGTTTGTCGCAAAAGGCAATGCCCGAAAACTTGGTACCCAACATACAGGCCATATGCATCGACGTCTCCGCAAGCCCCAAAATGGGGATATCCGTTAATTCCCTGGCCTCCTGCAGTGCGGGGTCCAAAAAACATCCGATGGCCGCCGCATCATAGCCTTGGCGGTCGGCCTGAACCATCTTGTCCAAGACGCCGCCCGGAGCAAAACTGTTGAGGGCGACCGTGAAATTGAAATGAAGGTCAAGAGACCCGCGATCCACACCATTGACCGCAATTGCGGTATCGGCTCTTTTCACCGAGTTCAGATGTTTGGTCAAGGCCTCGCGGTAACCGGTTAATTCCTTTGTATGAATCATCGTACTGCTTTGCCACCAAATCTTCATTTAACGCCAACCCTCCTTTCCTTTCTGGTTGATTGCCATGCCCCAGAGCATTTCCCGAATATTGATGGAATCGTAAAAAGTCGTCACTCCGGTGGAAACCGGAGTCCAGAAAATTTTTAGTGTTTGAAATAACTGGATTCCGGCTTTCGCCGGAATGACGGAAATACGTCTTTTCAGACTTTTTACGAGATCATCAATATTGCATCTTTGGCAACCCATCTTATAATCAGCCGTTAATCCATTTCGTCACCTCCTGGGAACCTTGTCACCGTCCTTTATATCACCACTCGATATCCCTTGGGATCGATCCCTTTTTCCGCTAAGACCTTCTGAAGATTCTCCTCAATTCTCAGTGATTCATAAAGGCTTGCCCCACTCGAATCCATGGTCACGAGAAGAGGTCCGAAATCTTTCATTTCCAATACCCAGATGGCTTCCGGCAGCCCTAAATCCAGCCAATGAACTGCTTTAACACGGGTGATTTGTTTGGCGTAGAAAGAGGCTGCCCCGCCCACAGAGGCCAAGAATGCTGCCCCCTTTCTGCGCATCGCCTCCCGGGCCTCGGAATACATTCCTCCCTTCCCCACAATGAGGCGAACGCCAAACTCTTCAATCGCCCGGACCTCGGCCAGACTGAAACGGGTGCTGCTGGTCGGTCCGGCCGAGATCACGGTCCAACCCGAGGAAGTTTTTCGGACGATGGGACCGCAGTGCCAGTGAACGCTCCCTTCAAGGTCTTCAGGAAATGTCTCCCCCTTGGCGGAGAGCTCGCTCATCCTCTCGATGGCGCGGTCTCTCCAGGCGAGGACCGTTCCGTCGAGGAAAACCACGTCTCCACAGGAGAGGCTTCGCGCCTGAGCTTCGGTAACAGGGGGAACCAATCGAACTTCTCGCGGCATGACCTCTTGCACCTCACGTTTCGATGGAAACTTGATTGTATAGGAAATTGCTTTTTGGACACGGATGAATACGGATTATCATGATAAACCAAAAAGAAAATAACTATCTGTGGTTATCTGCGAAAATCTGCGTCCTATTAAATTTATTCGAGGGATGGGTTACTTCTTCGATTCTTCCATCGGGATATATTCGGGCCGTAGCGATCCGGAGGGGCCAGCAGTTAAAGGCCACGGCGCAGGGAGCGGCTGCTGTATGGCAGCCTCGTATTTCAAGGTGAAGGGCCAGTACGGACGTATCCCCCCCGAGGGCCATGGGCCCAATGTTCAGCCGGTTGGCGGCTTCTAAGAGCTCCATCTCCAGGGTCCGGGCCTCGGGATCTGGATTGAGAGACCCCGTAGGTTGCCTGAATACGGCCAGGGTTGCGGTTCTCACAGCCAAGTCCTTGCTTCCGCCGACACATACTCCCACAATCAGTGGAGGACAGGCCGATTTGGCATTGATGATGGCATCCAGGACCCCTTTGATCATTGGTTTCATCTTGGGACCAATCGGGGGAATATTGACAAAGGTCGTTTGGGCCGCTCCTCCCCCTCCTTTGGGAATGGCAGATATCTCCAGGTAATCCACCTCTGGAGCGACATCGTAGTAGAAGTAAGGAATCCCCCATCCAGAATTTGTCCCCAGATTTTTTCGGCTGATGGGATGGACGGCATTCGGCCGAAGGGGGACATCCTCTGTCGCCTTTTCTGCCGCTTGAATGAGGGCACGGTTCAAGTCACCCTCTATCGACACCTTCCCACCCATGGTGACATGGTAGAATAGCAGGCCCGTATCCTGACAGACGGGGCGGTCCTCCTCCTCGGCCACGCGGACTGCATCGAGCATTGTCCTGAGGTTAATCCGGGCCCGTTCGTTTCTTTCGCGGGCATACGCCTCCTGCAAAAGCCCCACAAACTGAGGAGGAAGGACAACGACGGCCTTTTTGAGAAGCCGGTAGGCTAAATCACATACCATGGCTTCCGTTATGACCCCTGGCATGGATGGCCTCTTACCCTGAGCTCTTTTATCCTCTTGCTCTCTATTTTGATGAAATCGTAAAAAGTAAAATTTCCCCTCCCCTGGCGGGAGGGGATGATGGGGAGGGGGATAAATAACTTGTTGAAATTTCTTGATTCTTCACCCTCACCCTCTCCCGTTAAGGGAGAGGTTTTTTTTCGACTTTTTACGATTTCATCTATTTTGACTCCTTCAAGATTCCGGCCTTGGCCATGATCTCCCGCACGACAACCCTGCGCTTATCAAATTCAGCGACGACCTTGTCGGGGGGGATATATCCCCAGCGGGTATTTCTTTCCGTGCAAAACTTTATATAATCCGGGTCATGAACCGCCTCTTTAATGACTTTGACTAATATGTCCACGACGTCTTTGGGCATCTTGGGCGGACCCATCGCAAAATTGGTCGATTCCCAGCTTACCGCGTACCCAAGTTCTTTCACCGTAGGAATTTGATCAAAGGGGGCAGGGGCTCGTTGTTCTCCCAGGGTAGCCAAAAAACGCACCTGGCCGCCTTCAATCATACTCTTTGCCGCCCCGAGGGCCGTCACTCCTAAATCGGTATGCCCCCCCGCTACCTGGGCGACGACCATGGCACCGGCCCCCGGTTGCGGAATGGTATTGATCTCAAGACCCGTTCCTTTCAGGAAGGACATGGCCGCAACCCACCAGCTCTGTCCAACACCGGCGACAGACATGGAGAGTTCCCCAGGATGTTGCTTGGCATAGGACATCGCCTCTTGAATGGTCTTGAAAGGCCGCTGGGTCTTTGTAGCCGCAACAATGATGGGGAAAAAGGTCGCGAACGTACCCAGCTGGGTAAAATCATGATAATCGATGGGGGATACGCCCTGCAATTTATTGGTAATGATCGTGGCCGACCCCCAGCCAATCGTATATCCATCTGGCTTGGCCTTATGAAGCTCCCGGTAGCTGATGGAGCTGCCCGCGCCGGGTTTATTCACAATCATGACGGGTTGGCCTAGAATCTGCGAAACTTTTTGCATCACGGGGCGGGTAATCACATCCCCATCCGCTCCCGCCTCAACGCCAACGATACACTCGATGGGCTTAACCGGGTATTTCTCCGCAGCCTGCAACACTCCCAAATGGACCGAGCCGAAACAGAACAGGATACTCAAGATGACCGGGAATAATCTTCTCATTTCCTTCTCCTTTCTTGTTCGGATTTGAGCTGAATGGAGACCCCCCCGGAAAGATGTTTAAACCCCGGGTGGAAGGCCTCCGTTTAATTCAAGATCTTTCCTCCTTTCCGTTTGATCGAATTCCTCTTCCTTTTGCGCTCACGCAACCAATTTCCATTTGCTCGAAGCATAACAGACTTTGCCGAAGGAAGCGGTATGTTTGCCTTTCGTTAACTCACCCGAATATTCTGGGGTCTTATATGGTTTCAGCCTAAGCCCCCTTCCTTCGGTCGTTAAAAAGCCTCTGCCAAGGTCCGTACACCTTTCCCATTTCTGAAGATTACGGGACGAACTCTACACCTTTTAATGGAGCCTGTCAAATGTGGACTCCAACAAGAAAGCGAGGCGTCTTCGGACAATGGCTGTCCGGTCAAATTTAAGCTATTTCACTAATTGGCTGTGCCTAAATTGTGCCCACAGCAGGAAAAAAGCATCCAAAAATATCCAACAAAGACCAAATTTCGTGTTAATATATAACTATTCGCAACCGCAGTAAATACCTAATTTTTTTGCCATTTCACTTTTGCTTGATTTTCCTGGGGGTAGGACTTTGAATCCAGTGCGGGGCGCTGAGCGGCGTCCCGGGTGGGTTCGATTCCCATGCACTTCCGCCAATGATTTCAGCAAACCGTCCGGGCATCTCCGTTTTTAGTCTTGCCAGGGTCAAGCCTACGCCCACCGTAAGTAAGCAATGGGATTTTTGGGCGATCTTTTAAGAATTTTCTTGACAAAAATTTTGGTATACGGTATTCCGTACTTGCCCGCAAAAGGTAACACTTGGGTAGGTAAAGGTTTGGGGAATAAAGTCGATTCCGTCCCCCGCTAAAACTTATTAAATGAAAGGCGGGGCTTTAGGCCAAATAGAAGTTGGCCTATCGTATTTAAAGGCTTCAGAGTCACCCATTGGAAGAAGTCAGAGAACTGGAAGTCCAGCGCAGCTTCCCATAAAAGGGGGAGGAAAAGCGTCACGGCCGGCCTCGAATATTGGTCAGAGTTTATAGGGGAATGCCAGAAGGCCCCGTTGAAATGAAGGGTTGTCTGAGCGGATTTAATTCCAGTAAAGGGTTTATGCTTACGTTCTACGTCTGCCTAGAAATATGATTATCCGGCCTGCCAAAACAATCGCCGAAAAAGTCTTGAAAATCCTGGAAGATGAAATCCTTTCTGGAAAGTATAAGCCCGGAGATCGGTTGGTCGAAAGGGAGATCGCCGAAAGACTCGGGGTCAGCCGGATTCCTGTTCGCGAAGCCCTTTTTAGCCTGGAAAGACGGGGGTTTGTCAAGGCCAATAACCGGAAGGGGCGGGAAGTTGTCGGCCTTAGCAAAAGAGAGATCAGTGAAAATTATTCAATCCGAGAACTCATCGAGGGATACGCCCTTTCGGAGAAATCATTAGAACAGGATCGGAAAATTAAGGCCACCCTGAGACAGATGGTGGAGCA
>Ga0315283_10001933_pt1 | contig 17006 bp, 15 predicted proteins | sample YL17G09_0_MG_FD_204541 | JGI IMG/M metagenome (GOLD analysis project Ga0315283, IMG submission 204541) | Sediment microbial communities from Yellowstone Lake, YNP, Wyoming, USA - YL17G09_0 | ecosystem: Environmental > Aquatic > Freshwater > Lake > Sediment | place: USA: Wyoming | collected... | reverse complement strand
GAATTCGAGGTGCCGGGACAAGAGGTTTGGGAGTTAAACGGCGAGCAGTATAAAGGGTGCCCTTTTAGAATCGTCACGCGCCAGTCGGCGAATTTTATCAGGGCATTCAATTTTTATAGGATAGGGTATTTACCGAATCCTGGAGCTTGGCTTGAGCAGTCGGCAAAGATGCTCGATGCCTTTGAGGTCATCGAGAAAGAATTACAGGCAATCGAAACGGAAAGAATAAGAAAGAGGAATAAATTCAAGCGATGACGAATAGAGAGCTATCAATCATATTGCGGTTGAAAGATGAAGCGACAAAGCGCCTGGAAGGCGTGCGCGGCAGCCTGCAGAGGTTCGCCAATTCATGGAAGCAGAATTGGCTCGCTATTACTGCCGCAGTTACAGCGGCCATAATGGCTTTGAATAAAGCATGGCAATTGATGGAAATGGGCGCAAAGGCAGAGCAGATCGAAGAAAGTTTCAAGCGTATGGCAGAGAGTGTCGGCATTAACGGCCAGCAGATGAAACAGGCATTACTGGAAGCGTCGCATGCCACGGTTAACTTCTCAAATGTGGCGGATAAAGCGTCGGCCCTTATGGCTCAAGGGTTAAATATGGAGCAGATTACCGCGCTCATGCGCCAGGCCCGGGTCGAAGCGAGGATATTCGGCACAACGACCGAAGAAGCGTTTCAGAACATCTCAAGCGCGGTTACCGGAGGGCTGGTTACTACCTTGAGACGTTCCTACGGGCTTCAGCTGTCACTTAAAGACGCGGCCGAAGAATACGCCAAGTCCACGGGTAAGACAACGGAAGAAGTGCAGAAGTACCACATGGCGCAGGCCCTCGCCAATCACATCTTGGATAGAAGCAAGTCGCATCTTGCAGCGGTCAATCTCGAGATGATGACCAGTTACGAGAAAGTGCAGATGCTTAAGTCACGCTGGAACGATTTTCTGGAATCGACCGGACAGGTCCTCTGGCAGGTGTTGGGGTTCTTGCAAGGGTTTATGAACCAGCTTGTATCCGGTTTTTTTACTTTGCTTGAGGTGGCAACCACGGTATTCCAAAAATTACTGGTGCCATTGATAAAATTATATGAACTGCTGGGCAAATTACCCGGGAAAGTGGGAGAGGCATATAGGCAGGCAGGAGAAAGCGTAAAGAAATTATCCTCTGATATGGAATTGAACAGAAAAGCCTTTGAGATGGCGTCGATAGAGAGCGCGCAAACCGCCATGGAGCAGTACGACCTTGTGTTTGCCAAGGCAAAAGAAACCGGAGATGACACTGCGGAGATATTGAAGAACGTTGCCAGGCAGGTTGGCGACAGCGCAAAAGACGCGGTGGAAAAGTTCAATGCCATGGAGGAATTTGCCAAACAGTCGGCGCGCAATATGCAGAATGCCTTTTCCGAGTTTTTCTTCAAGGCGTTTACAGGTGAGTTGAGGAACATGCAGGAAATATTCGCCAATTTCGGAAGAGCAGTATTACAAATGATATCGAACATCCTGGCAAAACTGCTTTTGATAAAGCTGTTTACGGCTATGGCCGGAGCTAGTGGAACGATCTTTGGCGTGCCCGTAGGGAGTTTATTTCATCAGGGTGGGTTAATCAGGAAGCATCGGGGTGGTCTTATAAGGGCGCATAGCGGGCTTGCTCCGGATGAGGTGCCAATTATTGCCCAGACCGGAGAAGGGATATTATCAAGGCAGGGCATGCGGGCATTAGGCGGGCCGGATAATCTAAAGAGCCTTAACAGAGGTGAAGGGGCAGGAGCGGGCGGGGTGACGATCAATATCAATCAGGTTATACAGGCCTGGGACGCGCAGGATGTTTGGCGAAACAGGAAGGCATTGTCGAATGCCATTGCCGATGATATTTACAATAACGGAAAAATACGCTCGGTCATCAGGAGTTATACATGAGCGACTTTAATTATACGCCGGACTTTGCGGTCGATGAGACGGTTCAATATAAGACGCTTGTTTCCGAGTTTGAGAATGGAGTCGAGCAGCGCAGGTGCAAATGGCAGAATCCTTTGAGAAAGTGGACGTTGAGGTTTCAGCATAGGACACAGTCCGAGATGAACGATATCCGGGATTTCTTCATGGCTAAATTTGGGGCGCTTGCGGCATTTACCTGGACGAATCCCAACGATTCCGTGGAATATACGGTCAGGTTCGTCGAGGACAGTTTCAAGTTCGTTTTAAAGGCCTATCAGGTCTACGACTTCGAATTAGATTTTATAGAGGTGAAATAATGCCGAGGAATATTGATTCGACATTTAAAACAGAAAAAGCCAAGCAGGAAAACCAGCCGATTTTTTTATATACCATAGAAAATTACGATGGCGTCAGCGATCTGCATCTTGCCGGATATGATACGGACATCACTTATAATTCGGTTTTTTATTCGAGGTTTCCCATAGCCCATGAGTTTATAGGCGAGAACAACCAGGGACAAATTGATCAGGTCAAGGTCAGGCTGGCCAATGTCTCGAGGCTTATTCAGTCATACTTAGAGCAGTATGATTTCAGGGGGAAGAAAGTCATTATCCGTATGGTATGGGCAAACCAGCTGTCCGATCCGGACGCATATATAGATGATGTTTTCTATATCGATAACTATGTGGCAGACCAGAATAATGTTGAGTTTACCTTAACCGGCAAGTTCGACGTCTTGGGAGTGGACTTGCCATCGCGAAGGTATACCAGGAACTATTGTGCGTGGAAGTTTAAATCTGCGGAATGCGGATATTCGGGAGGAGAAACCTCGTGCAACAAGACACAGCAAAGATGCAAGGAGATAGGGAATTACCCAAGGTTCGGAGCTTTCCCTTCGGTGCCCACAGGACGGATATACATCATGTAGAGAAGCTCATCATCGATAAGTATCTGGGCATTCCTTATAGGCACAGGGGCCGGGATATGGCTGGCCTTGACTGCTGGGGATTCTTGAAGCTTGTGTATGCAGATTTGGGTTTTAGATTATTCGACATCGAGGACCTGGAATATGGCCAGGCATGGGGACTTCGTAATAAGGATTATTTCAAGGAGAATCACGTCAATGACTGGGAAAGGAGCGCAATTCCCGAAGTATTGGACGGGGTCTTATTTTTAAACTCCCGGGAAGTGGCAAATCATGCTGGCGTCGTTTTCAAGGACAGGAAGTTTATCCATTGTTGCCGGGCAGGCGTGATCGTATCGAGGCTGGATGATGAGTCCTGGAAGAAAAGGATCGAAGGCTTTTATAGGTTGAGGAATAAGACATGGTAACTATACGCAATATCGAAAATCCTTTCAAATTAGACCAAGCGCAAATCAAGGAATTCGATTATTCACGAAGCGAGACTGTCCATAGCTTGCTGGATAAGTCCGGGTTCGATTATAAAGATAAGCGGGTTATCGTCACCGGCAAAAAGATTAAGGATCTCGATGTCCGGCTTGAGCAGGGAGATGAGATAACTGTTATCCCCGAGGTTAAGGCGCCGGTAATAGCTGTTGTCTCTTGGATCGTCTCAGCCGTAGCGGCGTATGCGATAGCTCATCCGTTTATATTTGCCTTCTTTGTATTATCCTTAGGCTATTCGATTTATCAATACATGAACCAGCCGAAGATGGCTGATTTTAATTTAGGATCTGTTGGATTGGATGAAGGCTCGCCCACATACGGATGGGATGGAGTTCAGACGATACAAGAGGTCGGCGTGCCGGTTGCGGTTGTTTACGGCGAGCATAAGATCGGCGGGAATATCATCAACCAGTTTTTGCGGGACGACGGAGACAAACATTATTTGAATGTGCTCCTTGCCTTATGCGAAGGAGAGATCGAGCAAATCGATGATGTTGAAATCAACAACAATTCAATCGCTAACTTTGACGGCGTTGATATGGTCAAGCGTTACGGCACTAATGACCAGGCGTTGATAGCAGATTTTGAGGACTTACATAATCTTTATACCGTCAATGTAAATCTTTTGAAAAATAATCCTTATGTTTACGAGACAATCGATTCGGATGTCGAGGGGTTCGAGGTTCTTTTGAGGTTGAATAACGGGCTGTATCAGCAGAGTTCCGGCGGCGGGATAAACAGCTGGAGCGTAACTTATAAGGTTGAATACAAACTGCATACTTCAGGCACATGGATTGATTTGGGTGAGACGACCATTTCCGACAATTCCCGCTCACCTGTCAGAAGGACTTTCAGGAAAACCGGCCTTACTCCCGGCAAGTATGATATCCGGGTGACAAGGACGTCAGATGACAGCTCACTTGATCCCCTAAGACAAGGTGATTTGACCTGGTATCAATTGGATGAGCTTAAGACCGACAGCCTTAAATATCCCAACACCGCCTTATTAGGCCTGAAGCTTTTGGCCACAGACCAGCTTTCCGGAGGCATGCCCAATATCACGACTGTCGTCAAGGGCAAGAAGGTTCTCGTTCCCAATATCTTAAACGGCGCGACTCCGGTTGATTGGGAAGATTATTATTGGGACGGGTCTAATTATAGATTGTTAGCAGACAATACACTGCTTTCCTGGGACGGCTCTACCTTTATTGAGAAATACTCAGCTAATCCTGTCTGGTGCCTGCGGGATTTCGTTACAAAGAGTCGATATGGATTGGGAGAATTTATATCCAGCGGGAACTTGGATGCAGTTTCTCTTTTGGAGATGTCCAGATATTGTGAGGAGAAGATCGGCGACGGCAACGGAGGCTTTGAGAAAAGATTCAGGATGGACGTCGTGATCGATTCCAATACAAAGGCGCTGGACGTCCTGATTCAGCTATGCGCCACGTTTAATGCCATGCCGGTGTATAGCGCGGGCGGGATATCGTTCAAGATCGATAAACAGGCCAACCCCACGCAGTTATTCAGCATGGGTAATATCATCAAGGATAGTTTTGTGCAGAGCTGGAAGACGCTGAAGGAAATCCCCAACGTAATTGAAATCCAATTTATGGATAAAGATAAAGGATACCGGCAGGAAACGATAGCCTACATTGATGAGGATGCCTTGAGCTCAGGGGATCCTATGCGTAAAAGCCAGGTGAGGTTATTTACGACTCGGGCAAGCTATGCTATCCGCGCAGGAAGATATGCTCTTAAGGTGGCCAAGTATATTAACAGGTCTATTTCGTTTAAAGCAGGAATTGACGCGGTTGCCTGTCAGGCAGGAGATATCATCTCGGTTTCACACGATGTGCCCCAGTGGGGTTTCTCAGGCAGGGTGCAGGCAGGCTCGACAACGACGCTTGTTAAGCTGGATCGGACAATGGTGATAGAAGACGGCAAGTCCTACAAGATTCAGGTTAGGTTTTCCGACGACACGATAGAAGAACGCTCTATTACATCTCCCGCAGGCAGTTATACAGAAGTGCAGTGTACGGCATTTTCAACGGCGCCTTTAGACTTTGATGTCTATGCGATCGGCGAAACGAATAAAGTCAAAAAGGATTTCCGGGTCGTGTCCATCCAGAGAGAAGGCAAGGACGAAGTCCAGATTCAGGCCCTGGAATATAACGAGAATGTTTATGACGACAGCGATGTAATCATCCCGGATAACAATTATTCCTCTTTGCAGTTTAGTATTCCTTTGGTTTCGAATGTAGTATTGACCGAAAGGATACTTACTCTGGCAGACGGCACCATAGAAAACGCGATAGATGTATGTTTTGAGCGGCCTGACTTAGGCGCTTCGGAATTGATGAACAGGTTCAAGGGAGTCAATGTTTATTATTCGGACAATAACGGCTTGAATTGGTATTACGTCGGGTATACCGAAGGAAACAGTATGTCGATAATCGGCAATATAGAAGTCGGCTCGACTTATAAAGTTTGCGTGACAAGCGTATCTTACGATAGCCAGGAAACGGCAAAGGCCGATTCCCCCTTTGCCGAAATTACCATTACCGGTAACACCACGCTGCCCAATGACGTTTTCAATTTTGCTTATACCTTTTTGAATGAGATAGTCTTTACCTGGGATAAAATCCCGAATATGGATTTGGCGGGTTACGAGATCAGGACAGAAGACGCAAATTGGGGAATACAGAGCGCCAGTCTTATATATAGAGGCATGGCAAATACATTCACGATCGTTACGCCATCATCACGAAACCCAGGCACGTATTACATCAAGGCCTTTAATACGTCCGGCAATTATTCCGAAACAGCACAGTCTGTAACGCCGACAAACGCGGCTCCTTCTACGCCAACCATAGCGGCTACGCAGTGGTTTGGGTTTGCGAAGATAGAATGGTCTGATGTTAGCGACGAAGACTTGAAATATTACGAAGTCTATAAATCTCCCACCAATGTTTGGGGAGGCGAGGAGGCTTTAGAGGTAAAGGTTCCCGGCACAATGGCTACGGTTCAAGGTAATGCTCCGGTTGATGCCAAGGCTGACGCGGCTGATGCTTCAAGCATTACAGATGCCGGTATAACAGGCTACGGCCCCAATTACTTTGTCGGAGATGTGATTGTCCAGACAAGCGGGACATATAAAGGTCAGGAGGCAATAGTTACGGCCTACAACAATTCGACCGGGCAGATTTCGGTAGCTTCTTGGCCATCAGGCACGCCTGATATCGGCGATGAGTTTGTCATAAAAGACAGGGCTTACTATAAAGTAAGGGCGGTAGATACTTACGGTCCGGGGAGTTTCTCCTCTGCGGTTACGATAAATTTCACGCCTTTAGCCGAGGCAGAAATAGGAGACGCCATTATTTCGGCAAGGAAGTTAATTGTCGGAGAGCTGATTACTTTATCCGCCCAGATAAAAGACCTTATTGTCACGAATGCGAAGATCCTTGATTTGGATGGAAGCAAGATTACCGCTGAATCCATAACGCTTTCAAAGTTAGCCAGCGACGCTATCCCGCCTAAGACATATTATCAGGATGAGGCGCCTACTGTTGGCATGAACGAGGGCGATTATTGGATTGATACGGACGACAATAATAAGCTGTATATTTACCAGTCGGGTACGTGGCAGGTGGTATCCGAGAGCGGTGGCGGTGGAGGTATAACCGTCTTCCGGCAAGACGCCATTCCCACAGCTTTGGCCACAGGCGACCTATGGATTGATACCGATGACGGCGACAAGATGTACCGCGCCACTAATCCAGGCGATGATCAGATAATTGCAGGAGAGTGGGAATTGATAGATGCGGCAACGGCTACGGGCTGGGCGCATGGCTCCGATATAACCAAGATCGACGGCGGGAAAATCTATACGGATTCGATTACTGCCGACAAGATAAATGTGAATCAATTGGATGCGTTGGCCGTCAATACAGGAAGCCTGACCGTAGATGAATATATAAAAAGCTCTGATTATGTGGCTGGTACTACAGGATATAAATTAAGTTCAGGGGCCGGGTTAGAAGTGAACACCGGAGTAATAAAAGGCCAGGTTTTAGAAACCAATGCCATATCAGAAATAATAACCGCTACTGCGACGAACAAGTCGACAGGCAGTACTTCTTATGTGGATTTGATTAGCGCGCAGATTACAACCCCGGACGCAACCAAATTGCTGATTTTATTTCAAGCAGGTGATTTGAGACTGAACTATCAGGAAGACCAATCCGATTGGATAGATATTCAAGTTTTAGTCAATGGCGTAGAGAAAACCGGAGCGAGGGTGGGCGGGCTTTTTGCTGATATTTCCGGAGGGATACTTTTTTACAATCAAAGACTTCCAACACAAATTCATCATTGGGAAGCCGTTAATGCAGGAACATACACAGTTCTTGTTCGATGGAAGATTGGAAGATCGGGCATAACTGCTTATGCAGGAGATAGTTTCGCTATAAAACTTTCATTGATGCAAAACAAAAAATAATCTCATGGAGGGTTAAATGCTGGAAGAATTAAAACAACAACTTAAGCGAATGGAAGCCACGGCGATACAGCTAAAGGAATCGCAGGAGAAGGCGAAAATAGCGTACTGGCAAACCGTGGGCCGCGTAGCGCAACTCGAAGAGATTATAGAAATGCTAAAGAAAGCGGAGGAAGATAAAAAATGAACGGCGAAACTAAAATCAAGTTAAAAGCCGGATTTGTCGGCGCAGTCATTAGTTTAATCTTCACTCTTGCGGGAATCGCCTTTGGTTATGGGCAGTTAAACAGCAGAGTAGACGCGATGGAATCGAGGATAAGCTGTATCGAGGAGATCAGGGAGCGTCTGGCAAGGCTCGAGACGCTTGTCGAGCGGATAGACAAGAAAATCGGAAATTGAGGAGGTGGAGCAATGAAAGTATTGATAGCTTTTACTCTCGGTAACATCGTCGGAGGCCTGGGAATGTTTTTCTACCTATGGCTGAAAGGCAAGGTGCAGGATGGCGGAAAACGAAAGATTTAGTCTGCTCAAATTCGCCGGGAGCTTCTTCCAGTTTTTGCCGTGGGTAAAGACCTTACGTTACGCAGCCGGGATTGCGCTTATCGGCTTTGTGGGTCTTACGATTTACCGGGCATTCTTTATGCCTACGCAGACCACCAAACAAGTTACTCATATTATCGCTCAACCGGGTGCCCATGTGACCGTGGATCAGAAAAAAGAGGAAAAGAAACCGGGTATTGAAATCAATCCTTTCGTCGAGGGGTATGGTTTTGTTGAATCCGACGAGCGCAAGGGCGTAGGCGCCAGGGCCGGGATGCGTGTAAATTTTTAGAAGAAACTCCTTGCCAACTATTAGATCCTACGGCCTACTGACCCCTCGAAAGGAGGGGATTCCTATGGTTCGTGAGAATATGACGGTAAAAAAGACGCGGTATATCAGCGTCAGGAACGGTGGCGAGGAGACGTATGTCGAGAACATCCCGACGTCCGGGCGCATGCGTGAACATCTTCCGGCCGTCAAGTTACGGTTACGGGAGATTCAGCGGGTCATGCCGATGGGCAAATGGTCGATTACGATTGAACAGCAGTGGAAGGAAGGCGATGTTACGTGCTTTCAGATGCTGAACGTAATGACCGGCAGACTGCAGGAATCGGTGCTATGACAGGTAAGTACCAATGGCCAGCCTCGCGATTGGGCGATAAGGAGATGGCTTTGCTGTTTCAAGAGAAGCAGAAGGTCAAAACGAGTATCTGCGAGTTACTGCGCAGGGCAGTCAATATCGCCTATGGCGGGATGCTGGAGAAAAAGGAGGATCGGAATGGCTACAAAACAAAAGCAGAAAAGCAAAAAGCAAAAGGTTGTGAAAGACAAGAAGGTCGCAGCTGATAGTTCTCCATCGCCTAAAGAAGGGATTGTTTTACACGCCGGGGCCTCGCGCAATGAGCTGATGATGACAGCTAAGGAGCGCGGGGTAAAAAACTTCCGCGTGCTAAACAAGCAGGAACTGACTGATGCATTAAAGAATGTTGGTGACCAGAAAGCCGTTGACGCAATCGTGGCTGGTGCTGTTGCCAGATGGAAGTCCGGCTGGGGAAAGGGCAAGAGTAAAGCCAAAGCAAAAGTATAAAGTACTGACATCACACCAAGCCTCCGCTGGTTTTAATAACTGGCGGAGGTTTTTTTGTTTCCAAAAGCAATTCATTGTGCTATAATCCATAAATATGGGTATACGGGTAAAATAGTCAAGCAACAATCTAAGGAGCGAAGCATGCCTGCCAATAAACGCATAAAGAAAACGACCATCGAAATTACGCAAGACCAATATTTTTTCCTGAAAGAAAAAGCCCTCCAATTACAGAAGCAAAACAAAAACGCATCCATTGTATCTATCATCCGGGATCTCATTGAGAAAGACCGAGAAAAATGGATGAAAGAGAGGAAGTCTCATGGCGCGTAAATCAAAACTAATTACAAAAAAGAAGTTAATGCAATACGAACATAAAGGAAGAAAAAGGCTTAATAATCCACCGGTAGGATTAGTCAATCCTCAAACGGATCAGGATGCTCCCAAGAAAAAATATAAATACGATCCTCATTTAGACCCACAACTCATATGGTCCGGCAAGGCCGAGCATACTTCGTTTCAAGTGCCGACGGTCTCTCTCCATGTGCATGAGCGCATTGACGCGTGCACGATCATTGATGCGGTAAAAAAGAAAAATGGTGATGGCAAGCAACAGTCACTTTTTTCGTTTATGGATGAAAATCCGCCGCTTCGCGAGGCAGTTGAGTTTTACAAGCATAAGCATAATTGGTCAAATCGTATGATTGCCGGTGATTCGCTTTTTGTGATGAATTCGCTTTTAGAAAAAGAAGGCATGTCCGATAAGGTGCAGATGGTTTATATGGATCCGCCCTATGGGATTAAATACGGCAGTAACTTTCAACCGTTTGTGAATAAGCGTGAGGTTAAAGACGGTAAGGATGAGGATTTAACATCAGAGCCGGAGATGATCAAGGCATTCCGAGATACGTGGGAGCTGGGCATTCATTCTTATCTTATCTATATTCGTGATAGGTTGCTTTTGGCAAAGAAATTACTACATGAAAGTGGCAGTGTCTTCGTGCAGATAAGTGACGAGAATGTCCATTTGGTAAGAAATATTTTAGATGAGGTATTCGGAGTGCAGAATTTCGTGAGTTTAATTGCCTTTACAACCACAAGCGGGATCCCTTCGAAAACTTTATCAAGAGCTGGCGATTATTTAATTTGGTATGCCAAAGACAAGGAGAAAGTTAAATATAGGCAACTGTTTAACGAAAAAATACTTAATGGAGATTTAAGTCACTATAACCTTGTTCGCTTAAAAGACGGTACTGTGAGACGTCTTATGAAGGATGAGTTAGGAAATATTTCACTTTTACCCGAAGGGTCAAAGCTGGCGACTTCACAATCCCTTACGTCGCAAGGTGAATCTAAAACAATTCAAGAAGTTGAACTCGAGGGAAAGAAATTTACGCCACCTCCTGGACAACACTGGAAAACAACCACAGCGGGGATTAGAAAGCTCCATAAGGAAGGCAGAATATTATTTGCTGGCGATTCAATTAGATATTTAAGATATGCGGAGGATTTTTCTGTTACGCCTTTTACTAATAATTGGACTGATACAGTTATTGGAAGTCAGGAAAAAGAATATGTTGTTCAAACTTCTACGAAGACTATTCAACGTTGTATTCTAATGGTTACTGATCCCGGCGACCTCGTGCTTGACCCAACCTGCGGGAGCGGAACAACTGCTTACGTTGCCGAGCAATGGGGACGTCGTTGGATTACCTGCGATACTTCGCGTGTCGCAATTACACTTGCTAAGCAGAGATTAATGACATCACTTTTTGATTACTACCAGCTTGCGCATCCTAATGAGGGCGTGGGAAGCGGATTTGTTTATAAGACAGTTCCTCATATAACACTTAAATCGATCGCTAATAATGAGCCACCGGCACAGGAAGCTCTTTATGACCAGCCCTATGTCGATAATTCTAAAGCAAGAGTAACGGGTCCTTTTACGGTTGAAGCTGTGCCTTCACCTACTTCGAGGAGTCTCGATGAATTGAAGGAGAGCAGCGCGTCAGATGTCTCAATAGCGCGTTCAGGCGAAACACTGCGCCAATCTGAATGGCGGGATGAGTTATTAAATAATGGCGTGCGAGGAAAAGGGGGACAGTATCTACAATTTATCCGGGTTGAGCCGATGGCAGGAACGCGCTATATTCAAGCCGAAGCGGAAACAAAATCAGAAAAAGATAAAGAACGCCAGCGGGTATTTATTGTATTTGGTCCTGAACATGCTCCTATGGAACAGCGTCAGGTGGCGCTGGCGCTGGATGAAGCGCAATCTCTACGCCCTAAGGCAGATATCATTTTATTTGCCGCATTTCAGTTTGATCCGGAAGCGGCCAAAGATATTGACGAGATGAAGTGGTCGGGAGTGACACTGTTGCGCGTTCAGATGAACGCTGACCTTTTCACCGAAGATTTAAAAAAGAAGCGCACCAGCGATGATAGTTTCTGGCTTTTAGGACAGCCGGATGTGCGAATCAAGTCTATAGAAAAGGGCGAACATAAAGGTAAATTTCAAGTTGAAGTTAAAGGGTTTGATTACTACGACACAAAGACTGGCAACGTTATTTCAGGGAGTGACAAAAATATTGCGGTATGGATGCTTGATCCGGATTATGATGGCAGAAGTCTTTTCCCGCGGCAAGTATTTTTCCCTATCTCGTCAGACGTAGAGGGTTGGAGCAAGCTTGCAAAGAATTTAAAGGCAGAAATTGATCAGGAATTAATTGAGGCTTACCGGGGAACAGTTTCCCTTCCTTTTTCAGCAGGTGAATATAAACAATGCGCCGTAAAAATTGTTGATGACCGAGGCATCGAAAGCCTGCGGATCATCAAAATATAGGGCAGTGTATTATGGATGGACTTAAAAAGATAGATAAATTAATTATAAATTCTCCTTATGAGGAGCCCAAGAAATACTGGTCGTATGAACGCGCCACTCGCACGTTTACCAAAACTGAAGGCAGGCGACCTGCAGGATATGTCATGGCAACACCTGGCTCACAGGCGTTTGATGATCCGGGTGTATTCGTTGAAATTCCTCTAGTAAATGATATCAGAAAGCGTATTAAAAAGTGGCGAGAGAGTGGCTATCCGGGGGTAACCGGCATCACGAAACGATTACTCGAACATTGGTATAAGTTGGAAGAACGGCAATATAGGCGGTTCTTTTTTTGCCAGCTTGAATCTATTGAAACTTTGATCTGGTTATTTGAAGCTTCGGATTCCGAAAAAGTCGGCATTGAAATCCCTTCGGATGGCGGAGAATTTCAGAGGATTTGTTCGAAGATGGCCACAGGTTCAGGCAAGACGATTGTCATGTCCATGTTGATAGCGTGGCAGGTCTTAAATAAAGTTATCTACCCCAAAGATACTAGGTTTTCAAAAAATATTCTTGTTATCGCACCCGGGCTTACCGTTAAAAGCAGACTGCAAGTTTTAATGCCGGATTCCCCCAGTAATTATTATGATGAGTTTAATATTATCCCTGTAGGATTAATCGAAAGCTTGAGGCAAGGCAAAGTTGTTATTAATAATTGGCATGTGCTCAATTGGGATACCGAAGAAAAATTAAAGAGGAAAAGGTCGGTTGATAAACGGGGTGTAAAAAGTGACGAGGCATATGTGCGGGAAGTGCTCGGCGATATGGCAGGTAGCCAGAATATCGTTGTTATAAACGATGAAGCGCATCACGCGTGGCGGGTAAACGTGTCGGCTGAGGGAAAATATATTCGTCAAAGAGACTTAAAAGATAGCGCTGAAGAAGCAACGATTTGGGTCGGAGGGTTGGATCGTATTCATAAAGCACGTGGAATTTTAAATTGTTTTGATTTTTCAGCTACTCCATTTGCTCCTTCTGGGAAAAGGACTGATGAAGAGGCTTTATTCGGCTGGATCGTGAGCGATTTTGGTTTAAATGATTCCATCGAAGCAGGACTTGTTAAAACGCCGCGTGTTGTTATTCGTGACGATGGACGCATTAATGTTAAGGATTATAAATCACGTCTTTATCATATCTATATGGACGAGGAAGTGAGAGACGATATTAACCGTAAGGCCGAAGCTTCAGACCCTTTACCCGATTTGATACGAAATGCGTATTATCTTTTAGGCAAGGATTGGCTTGAAACAAAGGAAAAGTGGGATGAGGTTAAAAAGGAAGTGCCGCCGGTTATGATAACAGTGGCCAACCGAACCGAAACAGCGGCGCGGATTAGATTTGCTTTTGACCATAAGGAAATACTTATTCCGGAATTGTGTGATCCGGAGAAGACGTTACAGATAGACTCTAAGGTTCTTGAAGAGGCTGAATCGCAGGTTGAAGAGCAGGAAATTGATACTTCGGAAGACGAGGATAACGGGCCTAAGAAATTGAATAAACAACAGCAGGCAGAACTTTTGCGGAAGATGGTTGATACGGTTGGGCAAAAAGGTCAGCCGGGAGAGATAATTCAAAATGTAATTTCCGTAGGTATGCTATCGGAAGGTTGGGATGCAAAGACGGTTACGCATATTATGGGCCTGCGCGCGTTTTCAAGCCAGCTTCTTTGTGAGCAGGTTGTCGGACGTGGGTTAAGGCGGACATCATACGAAGTCGGGGCCGACGGACTATTTGAGCCGGAATACGTCAATATTTTCGGAGTGCCGTTTACATTCCTTCCCCACGAAGGTGGCGATGATAATCCCCCGCCTCCGCCTAAGCCGAAAACTCAGATTGAGCCGGTAAAAGAAAAAGAGCAGTTTGCGCTATCTTGGCCAAATATTATTCGCGTTGATCACGTTTATAAGTCATCGCTTGTGATTGATTTTGATAAATTGAAACCGATAGAGCTGGATCCTTATGAAAGCATTACCTCTGCTGAAATGGCGGCAATTTTAGAAGGTAAGCCCAATCGAGCCGGGGAGTTATCCGAGATTGATCTGAAGAAGATAGCTGAACGGTATCGCATGCAAACTATCATTTTTGAGACAGCCAAACGAATCTATAACAATGAAAAAGAAAAATGGCAGGGATTGAAAGAGCATCTTTTTGGCCAGTTGGTCGGGATAGTTACTCAGTTTGTCGATAGGGACAAAATCGTCATAAAAAATGATTTATTCCGTAACGAAGAGTTACGCAAAAGGGTTTTAATTCTTCTTAATATGAATAAAATCATTCACTATGTTTGGCAGGCGATTAAGCTTGAAAACACAACTGATATTAAACCCATTTTCGATACGGTTAAACCGATACGGTCGACAGGTGACATGAGGACATGGTATACAAGCAAGCCTTGTGAATACTCGGAAAAATCACACATCAACTTTTGTGTTTATGACAGCACGTGGGAAGCGACAGAATCTTATATGTTGGATAAAAACAAGCATGTTTTCGCGTGGGTTAAGAATGACCATTTGGGATTTGAAGTTATTTATAATTACCAAGGGGTGATCAGAAAGTATTGGCCGGATTTTATTATAAAACTTGCCAACGGCACCCAGATGATTTTAGAGACAAAAGGCAAAGACGATGACCGCAATAAAATAAAACGCGATTTTCTTGATGAATGGATTCAAGCGGTAAATACACACGGTGGTTTCGGCAAATGGGCATGGGCCGTATCTCGCCATCCGAGTGATTTGGAAGGGATATTAGGGAAAGTTAATACTGAATAACGGGAATTATAAAAGGCAGGTGAAACACCCCTAGAAGCCCAGAAATAAATTAAAAAGGGGATGCATCCTGCAAAATAATTAAAAGTACCCAAGATATTATGGTTAAAAACAAACAAAAGAAAATCGCAGGGCTTACGTATGACGAATGGCTCAAAAAGCCGGGAAAAAAATCTGCAAAACCTGTAAGAAGAGAAGAAGTTAAAAAATACTCAAATAAAATAATTGCATTTGTAGATGTGCTTGGGATTAAAACTTTAATAGAACAACACAGGAATAACGATGAATATAAGGCAATTGATAAGATTGAAAAAATGAGGAAGATTGTTGAGGACTCAACTAAAATAGAAAAACAAACAAAAAATGTAGATTTAGAGTATTTACAAATATCCGATTCATTCGTTTTCGTATGCGATCCAAAAACTGTTATTATGCTGATAGAATTGTTATCTACCATTCAGATGCGGATAATTAATGAATGTCAATTTCTTTTACGCGGAGCAATTACAATCGGTGATGCAATAGTAAGAGAATTTGGTAAATTTATAATAGGCCCTGCCTACATACAAGCATATCAACTACAAGAGAATGATGCAATTTATCCAAGAATTATTGTTGATAGGAGCGTTACCAAGGCAATTAAAAAAAGCGCTCATCCAATTAAAGGCTACTTACAACGAGATTCAGATAAAGAATTTTTTGTCGATTACGTTAAGGTATATATGCAAAAAGAATCATTAAGCAAGCAAAAAATAAAATCTAGATTAAGCCGGGAGAATATCTTTAATTGTCTAAGGGACCGCTTTAAAGAGAATTATCAAAAAGAAAACCACAATATTAGTCAAAAATATGGATGGACAATACAGTATTTTAAAAAATTAGAGGTGTGGGAAAATGGATAACAAAATAAAAGTGGGAAAAAGCGTGTTGGAAACCATAACGGTTGCACTTTATGAAAATCCGATAATTCTTTTTAGGGAATATGTGCAAAATTCATTAGATGCTTATAACAGAGCTAGAGATGATGGCGAGAAAATAGTAAAAGATTTACATGTAGCGATTAATATCGATGAAAAGTGTAAAAAAATTGTAATCACAGATAATGGCTATGGCATTGAAACAGAGGTATTATTCAATGATAGAATGTTAAGTATCGGAGGTTCGGATAAGGCTCGAGATATAACAAAATACATTGGTTTTAGGGGAATAGGCCGAATTTCTGGATTGCCTTTCTGTGAAAAATTAACTTTCAGAAACAAAGCGAAAAACTCAAATAAAATTCAAAAGTGCACATGGGATGGACAAAAATATCGCAATTTATTAGATAGCGAAAATGTCAAGGACGACTTAGAATCAATTATAGGGAAAATAGTCACCTTCGAAAACGAAAATACTGGATCTGAAAAAACGAGCGATCATTTTTTTGAGGTTATTCTCGAAGGGTATACTGAAGAGATTAAAGGGATGATAAGCGGTGGGAATTTCAGAGAAAGATTAACAAGAATGTTGCCTTTAAAATATAAAGATAACTTTAAGAAAGCGGAGAAAATTTTAAGTAAATATAAAAGTTTTATGAATGAATCATTGGAAAGATTTATGATCTCTGTCAAATATAATGGTGAAGATTTGTTTAAAACCTATGATGACAAATTTATATTAGGCTCCGATATAGTATTTTGGGAAATAAGAGGAAAGCAAAAGAGAGACGGTTCTATAGGAGATAAGATAGGACTACTATGGTTTACATTTGATAAACACCTAAAATCAAAAACCAGCGATGAATATTATGGGATATTGACACGCTCAAAGAATGTATTGATGGGTACTAATGATACATTTGCCCAAGTCGCTAATGATAACAAAGCATATGTAACAACATTCAGAGAAATGGC
>Ga0315283_10001931_pt1 | contig 17032 bp, 15 predicted proteins | sample YL17G09_0_MG_FD_204541 | JGI IMG/M metagenome (GOLD analysis project Ga0315283, IMG submission 204541) | Sediment microbial communities from Yellowstone Lake, YNP, Wyoming, USA - YL17G09_0 | ecosystem: Environmental > Aquatic > Freshwater > Lake > Sediment | place: USA: Wyoming | collected... | reverse complement strand
GCCGGCGGCAGGCTGACAGCCACCCGGGCTGCCAGTTCCGCTTCGGCGTGCCCGACCGGATCCCACTTGATCAGGGCCTGGACGGTCGGGATCGCCGACTCCGCGACCACGACGACGACACCGCCCGCCGCGCGGGCATGCACCTGCGCGGCCGCCGACATCCAACGGCGCAGCGCATCTTCGGCGGCGCGCAGATCCTGCCGCCCCAGCAGCGACCACGTGTCCAGCAACAGGGCCGCACCGTAACCATCGGGTGCCCTTGGCTCAGCACCCGGAGTGGCCACCACCAGCGCGGGACCGGCTCCGATCACAGAGTGGACGGAGTCACCGGCCGAGGTGATGACGGGTACACCGGTGAAAGCCCGGCCCAGTTCCTCGGCGGTGCGGCGGGCACCGACCACCACAGCGCGCACCTCCCCGGCACCGCAGCGCCGGCACTTCACACCGGTGTCGATGCGCCCACACCACCGGCACACCGCCCCGTCGGCATCGCGATCCGACAGCGCCAGTGGGCCCATGCAGTGTCGGCAGCGCGCGATGGTGCGGCACCGGCCACAAGCCACCGACGGAACATAACCGCGGCGCGGCACCTGGATCAGAACCGGTGTGCCCCGTTCCAGTGCGGCGCGGGCGGTGCGCAGGGCCACCGACGGAAGTCGTGCGGTCCGCGCCGCGGGGTCGCGTTCCTCGGCGTACCCGGTGTCGTCGAGCGCGATGACGCGTGGCGCCTCGGCGCGGACGACCTGCCGCGGCGCCACCAGGTCATGTGCCCAGCCGCTCGTGATCAATGCCTGAGCCTCGGCGGTGCGGGAGTAGCCACCAATGAGTGCCGCACACCGTAATTGGTGGGCGCGCAGCATGGCGACTTCGCGGGCGTGCGGATACGGCGCGCGCGGTTCGGCCAGGCTGTCGTCCCCGTCGTCCCACACGATCACCAGGCCCAGCTTGTCCACCGGCGCGAATACCGCACTGCGCGTGCCGATCACCAGCCGGGCCTGCCCGCGCAGCACCGAAAGCCAACGTCGGTACCGCGCCGACGGGCCCATCCCGGCGGCGAGTGCCACCACCGCGGACTCGTCGATCAACGCCGTGGCGGCCGGCAGCATCACGTCGATATCCCGCTGATCGGGAACGACGATCAACACGCCGTGGCCGCCGCTGATGGCTGCGGCAGCGGCTTCAGCCAGTCGTTCGCACCACTGCTCCGACGGCAGGGCCTGCCATACCGCGCGGGCCGCGCGGCCCTCCTTGAGAGCGTCGAGAAACTTGCCGCCGCCGGCGTAGCGAGCCCACCCCGACGCATCGACGGGATCGACCACCGGCAGCAGGCACACCTGCCGTTGGGTTTTCTCCGCAGCCGCGTGGCGGGGTGGCACGGCTAGCCGCAGCACATCCGGGCGGGTGCCGGCATAGCGGGCGGCGACAGCATCGACTAGCCGACGCACTTCCGGTGTGAGTACCGGCTCGGCGGAGATCACCCGGTCCAGCCATCCCAACTGACCGGCATGGTCAGTGCCTGAGCGGCGTTCAAGCACGAACGCATCTACGAGACGGCCATGAAAGCGCACCCGAACCCGCACCCCCGGCTGCGCGTCATCGGACTGCTCGGCCGCCACCAGATAGTCGAACTCGCGGTCCAGATGCGGTACCGAGAGCATCGGCAATACCCGGGCGATGGGTTCGTGTTCGGCGGCGGGCCGGCCGGGTGTGCTCACCTGGTCAGTGCTACGGGGCGACAAGACCGGTCGCGTAGAGGAAGATGAAGGCGTTAATGAGCCCCATCACCATCGCGGGCAGTGAGTCCACCAGGGAATCTCCGGATTTGAGCCGGACGACGACTCCCCCGATCATCAGCAGGGTCAATCCGCCCGACGCGGCGACGACCAGTGGCGGTAGCAGGTAGCCGAGCAGCAACCCCAGCGCACCGAGCACCTCAAGGCTCCCGGTGAGTTTGCGGAACCTGATCAGCCCATAGCGCTCAAACTCGGTGACCATCGCGTTGGAGAACAGCACGGCGAGCCCGTAGTACAGGAACAACACGATCGACAGCACTTTGGCTGCCTGGTAGAGCGAGTTCGTCATGTCCTCAGTTCCGATCCACTATGGTTGAACTGCTCGACGCAACTCGGCAGTGAAGGCAGCACATGTCAACTTTCGCGATTTCGACCGCCCTCCAGGTTATTGTCGCACTCGGCCTACTCAACGTCTGGTTGGTACGGGCCAAGGCGTCGACGTCATATCGGGGCGGCTCGGCGCAGTCACTCAAGGAAGAATTCGCCGCCTACGGCCTGCCGGACTGGACCTTCTACGTGGTCGGCATCCTCAAGGTGGGCTCGGCGATACTGCTGCTCCTCGGCATCTGGGTCAAGTCGCCTGACCTCGTCCGCCTGCCGGCACTGATCGTCGCCGGACTGATGGTCGGCGCGCTGGCAATGCACGCCAAGGTCAAGGACCCGCTGACCAAATCCTTGCCCGCCCTCGCAATGCTGCTGATGTGCGTAGCCATCTGGTTCCTGCACTGACATTGGTTCCTGCATTGGCGTTGGTGCGCCACCGCGTAATGCTCAGGCCCGGTTGCGGCAGAAGAAGAAACCGGCTGTGATCAGCACCTGCGACGCCGCGTAGATCCACCAGATCGGCAACTCCAGCACCTGCGATCCACCCGCGAACTGACCGATACCGATCATGGCGTCAGACACCGCGAACAACACCGCGCCGACTGCCGTCCACGCAGTGGGCAGCCGGGCGAACAGCGCGGCGCAGACCATCGCCGCCAGCACACTGATGTAGATCGGCACCGGAACCGTGAGTCCGTCCGTCGCCAGTTTCGACCAGAACCGGGCCACCATGCTCAGGCAGACGATGATGAGGGCGGCCGCGATCGCCAGTCGTGCGCGGCCAAAGTTTCCGCGCAGTGGCAGCAGAGCGCCGAGATAACACAGGTGAGCGACCAGAAACGCACTGAGACCGCAGACGAAGGCCGGTGTCCACCAGGGGATAGCCAGCAAAAAGTCGCCGAGCGCGGACAACAGCAGCGCGCCCATCAGCCAGCGGCGCTCTCGATCGATCGGATGCAGCGAAGCCGCCACCGCAAGCAGGATCGCCATCGAGGCCTTCGCGATCGGCTGGGCCCAGAACTGGCCGTTGAGTTCGGCACCGGCCGGCAGTTTCAGCGCGGCTGATGCCAGAAAGATCCCGTAGCCCACGGCCGCAGCGACCCCGGCCGCCCACCAGAGCCGGACCGCACGTGAGGCATCTGGGTACCGTGTGTCCATGGCCCACGACAAACCACCGGTTGATGCCATCCTGCAGAAGGTACTGGACTCAGTTCCATTCCGGTTGAACGTCGACGACGGCGTCGAAGCCGCGCGACGCGGTTTGCGCGAATTGCCGCGCAGGCCAACGCATCCCGACCTCAGAGTCGAGGACCTCCGCATCGACGGACCCGCCGGACCGATCCCGGTTCGCGTCTACTGGCCCACCCACGCCGAAGGCGTCAATCAGACAACCGACGCCGATTCCAGGGAAGGTGCACACCCCGTCACGATGTTCTTCCACGGTGGTGGATTCGCCCTCGGCGATCTCGACACCCACGACGTCACAGCCCGCGAGCATGCCGTCGGCGCAGCAACCGTGGTGGTATCGGTCGATTACCGACTGGCACCCGAGCATCCGTATCCCGCTGCGGTCGAGGACGCGTGGGCGGCCACCTGCTGGGTGGCCGCCAACGCCGGGCAGTTCGGTGCTGATCCGTCTCGCCTGGCGGTGGCCGGTGATTCGGCCGGCGGCAATCTCGCGGCGGTTGTCACCCACCTGGCCCGGGATGCGAACCGGTCGTCCGGTGGTGGACCCCGGTTGGCCTTTCAGTTGCTGTGGTACCCGGCGACGATGTGGGACACCTCCCTGCCGTCGTTCGGCGAGAACGCCGACGCCCCCATGCTCGACGGCGACGCCATGGCGGCGTTCACCCGCTGGTACGCCGGCCATCTCGACCCGGCCGATCCCCCGGCCACGCTGGCTCCCGGCCGTGCGGAGGACCTGTCCGGGCTGCCACCCGCCTACGTGGCGGTCGCTGGGCACGACCCACTGCGCGACGACGGTGTCCGCTACGCCGAACTGCTAACCGCCGCCGGTGGCGAGGTGGAGTTGCATAACGCCGAGACGCTGGTCCACGGCTATCTCGGTTACGTCGGTGTAGTGCCGACCGCCACCGCGGCCAGCGACCGTGGCTTGGCCGCCCTACGGGCGGCTTTACACCGCTGAACAGGATTTATTTACCTTGGACAGTACCGCAGGTAACGTTTGCGCTTAGAGGGACGAAAGCATTCAATGACCGCACCAGTTACAACTCGGAGGACCACGAACCATGACATCCAGTGACCCGTCCCGCTTCGTCCGTATCTGCGCGGGCACCCTCATTGGCGGCGGCCTCGCCATCGGTATCGCCGTTCCGGTGGCTTCTGCCGCTCCGGACTGCAGTCCCGCTGGCGTCGACAGCACCGTCGCAGCGGTGACCAAGCAGGCCCAGAACTACCTGAACAGCAATCCTGCCGGGAACAAGGTGCTGATGACAGCAGCCCTGCAGCCGCGTCCCCAGGCAGCAGCCACCCTGCAGGCGTACGCCGCGTCAAATCCGCAGCAATATGCCGAGTTCAAGGCGATCCTTGCCCCGCTCGGCGAAATCCAAAATCAATGCGGCGTCGCCGTCGTGCCCCCGCAGTTTCAATGGGCGTTCGACCAGTTCGTCGGCAGTTGAGCAGGCCCGGTCCAGTCCTACGATGATGTGACGGGCTAGACCGAACTCTTCAGGTCCTCGACCTTGTCCAGGCGCTCCCACGGCAGATCGATGTCGGTGCGGCCGAAGTGGCCGTAGGCGGCGGTCTGCGCGTAGATCGGCCGCAGCAGGTCTAGGTCACGGACTATCGCACCGGGCCGCAGGTCGAAGACCGCCGTGATGGCCTTCTCGATGCGAGCCACTTCGACGGTCTCGGACCCGAAAGTCTCGACGAACAGCCCGACGGGTGCCGCCTTGCCGATTGCGTACGCCACCTGGACCTCGACTCGGTCCGCGAGGCCGGCCGCGACGACGTTCTTGGCCACCCAGCGCATCGCATACGCAGCCGACCGGTCCACCTTGGACGGATCCTTGCCGGAGAAGGCGCCGCCGCCGTGGCGGGCCCAGCCACCATAGGTGTCGACGATGATCTTGCGTCCGGTCAGTCCGGCATCCCCCATGGGGCCGCCGACGACGAATTTTCCGGTCGGGTTGACCAGTAGTCGGAAGTCGGAGACGTCAAGGGTTTCGTGGTTGAGGTCGGCCAGCACGGTGTCGACGACGTGCTTGCGGATGTCCGGAGCCAACTCCGTTCCCAGGTCGATGCCTTCGGCGTGCTGGGTGGACAACACGACGGTGTCCAACCGGATCGGAGTGGTGCCGGCGTACTGAATGGTGACCTGGGTCTTGCCGTCGGGCCGGAGATAATCCAACCGGCCACTCTTGCGGGCCTCGGTCAGCCGCCGCGCCAGCCGGTGCGCCAGCGCGATCGGTAGCGGCATCAATTCGGGGGTGTCGCGAATGGCGTAGCCGAACATCAGGCCCTGATCGCCGGCGCCCTGCGAATCGAGGGGATCGGCGGCTCCCTCGATGCGAGCCTCGTGCGCCGTGTCCACACCCTGACCGATATCAGGCGACTGGCGGCCGATGCCGATGTTCACTCCGCAGGAGGCTCCGTCAAAACCCTTCTCCGACGAGTCGTAGCCGATTTCCAGGATCCGCGCGCGCACCGTGTCGGTGATATCGGCGAAGGCTTCCTTTGCCGCGGTGGTGACTTCACCCACGACATGCACCTGACCGGTGGTGACCAGGGACTCGACCGCGACCCGTGATTTCGGATCAGCTGCGAGCAGCGAGTCGAGCACCGAATCGCTGATCGCATCGCAGATCTTGTCGGGATGCCCTTCGGTCACCGACTCACTGGTGAACAGCCGACCGTTATCACTCACCGTATTAATCCCTTTCGGTTCTCAATGGGCAGATCTTTCGAGTCGCACGGACTATCCAACCGGCGACGTGGTGGGAGCTATCCCCCGCTACCGCGATGCAACGCGGCGATCGCGTCCACAATACGGCTCGCCATCAGAGTCTTCGAGCCATGCTCCAGGGCCGATTCGGTGCCGTCGGCGCCCAACAGCCAGCCGTCATTGCTATCCACCTCGAAGGCTCGACCGTCCCCGACGGCGTTAACCACCAGCAGGTCGCAGGCCTTCCGGCGCAGTTTCGCCCGCGCATGGAACAACACGTCGCCTTCCCCGTCGCCGGTCTCGGCGGCGAACCCGACGATCACGCGCATGTCCGGGAGCGCGCCGTCGACGCGCTGGCGGACCGCACCGGCCAGGACGTCGTCAGTGCGCACCAGCTCGACCGTCGGCCGCTCATCTTCGGAGCCGGCAGACTTCTTGATCTTGCTGGTGGCAACCTGAGCCGGCCGGTAGTCGGCGACCGCCGCAGCCATCACGAGCACGTGCGCGTGGGGGACCTCCTTGGCAACCGCCTCGTGCATCTGGGCGGCCGAGGTGACCTGCAGGACGTGCACGCCGGCCGGATCAGCAAGTCCGGCGGTGTTCCCCGCGATGAGAGTGACCTCAGCCCCGCGTTGGGCCGCAACCCGAGCCACCGCGTAGCCCTGCTTTCCAGAACTTCGGTTGCCGATGAACCGGACCGGATCCATGGCCTCGCGTGTTCCGCCCGCGGTCACCAGAACCCGGGTGCCGCTGAGGTCGAATGGCAGCGCGTCGGGCCGTTCGAGCAACAACTCGGCGAACGCGACGATCTCCGCGGGCTCGGGTAGCCGACCGGTACCGGTGTCTGCGCCGGTGAGCCGCCCGGAGGCCGGTTCCAGCACGATCACCCGCCGATCGCGCAGGGTCGCGACGTTGGCGACGGTTGCCGGGTGCTGCCACATCTCGGTGTGCATCGCCGGAGCGAACAGCACCGGGCATCGCGCGGTCAGCAAGGTGGCGGTCAGCAGGTCGTCGGCACGGCCGGCGACCGCGCGTGCAAGTAGGTCTGCCGTCGCGGGCACGACGACGACCAGATCTGCCTCCTGCCCGAGGCGGACATGCGGAACCTCGGGCACATCTTCGAAAACACCCGTGCGCACAGGATTTCCGGACAGCGCCTCGAAGGTGGCGGCGCCGACAAACCTCAGCGCGGACTCGGTGGGGACGACCCGAACGTGATGACCCGCCTCGCTGAGTTGACGCACCACCGAGCAGGCCTTGTAGGCCGCGATGCCACCGGCGACGCCGACGATGATCCGCTTGGGGCTCATAGACAACACCCGCGTTCGCCGCGGCTACTCGCCTTCGGTGTGTTCGAGCAGATCGCCGTGAATCTCCCGCAGGGCCAGCGATAGCGGCTTCTCCTGCATCCCGGGCTCAACCAGCGGACCCACGTACTCGAGGATGCCGTCGCCCAACTGGTTGTAGTAGTCATTGATCTGCCGGGCCCGCTTGGCCGCGTAGATCACCAACGCGTACTTGCTCGACACCCGATCCAATAATTCGTCGATGGGCGGGTTGGTGATGCCCAACGGCGTGTCGTAGGCGGAGGCTGCGCCCGGGGCCGGATCGTAATGATCCGAATTCACTGTCACTTCGCGTTCTCCTGGCGGATAGCGGGGACATTCCCCGGGCGGATTGAAGGGTTGAGTCGGTGGTCGGTGACCACTTACGCCGACTGAGGCGCGTTTCCCACCAGCAAGGTTACCAATTCAGAGCACGCCGACTCCAATCGGCTGTTCACGACGACCATGTCGAACTCATCCTGGGCCGCTAGCTCGACATCGGCGGTGGCCAGTCGACGGGCCATAACCTCCGCTGTTTCAGTGCCCCGGCCGATGAGCCGCTGCCGCAGCGCCTCGCGGCTGGGCGGTGCCAGGAAAACGGTCACGACGTCCGGCAGGGCCCGCTTGACCGACCGTGCGCCGGCCAAATCGACCTCGATCAGCACCGGGCGGCCACTCTGCGAAACCCGGCGAATCGGCTCGGCCAAAGTGCCCGACCGGTGCAGCCCGCCGTGGATCTCAGCCCACTCCAGCAGTTCGCCGTCGTCGATGAACTGTTGGAATCGTTCGGGCGGAACAAACCGGTAATCGACGCCATCGGTCTCGCCCGGCCGTGGCAGACGGGTGGTCACCGACACACTGAAGTACAGATCCGGGACCCGTTCACGAAGGCACCGCACCACTGTCGACTTGCCGACAGCAGAGGGGCCGGACAGCACCAGAACACGACCACTCGTCGATGTCTGACGAGACGATTCGTCCCAGCCATCCGGCCCACTGCCGGCGTCCATTGGCCTGCTTTAGGAGAAGTCGAACTTCGCCAGCAGTGCCTTGCGCTGACGATCGCCGAGACCGCGCAGGCGGCGCGTCGGGGCGATCTCCAGTTCGGTCATGATCTCCTGCGCCTTGACCTTGCCAACCTTGGGCAAAGCTTCCAGCAGTGCGGAGACTTTCATCTTGCCGAGGACCTCGTTGGTCTCGGCATCTTTGAGCACCTGCTGAAGATTGGTGCCGCCGCGCTTGAGTCGCTCCTTGAGTTCCGCTCGGATCTTGCGAGCGGCGGCGGCCTTTTCCAACGCGGCCGCGCGCTGCTCATCAGTCAACTGGGGAAGGGCCACGGGTTCCTCCGTCTCATCACCATCATTGTTATGCCTGGGCCAGGTTCTTTGGCCAGCGCCGCCGACCGTACCCAGACTTGCAGACGAAATCTAACCCGCCCCCCGCTTCACGGGGGCGAACCCGCAGCACAGGGCTGCCCGCAGGATGCTCCGAACCATCCCGTGGCGAACCCCGCGGGGCCGGCGGCGGGCCGCCGAAAACACCCCCCGCCTTCTCAAAAACAGCAATCTAGCAGGGCTTTCAGCTCCGTCACCTGATCCGGCGGGGCGCCGAGCGTCGCCGCCGAACCGATCCCGCGAATCAATTTCGACCGGTTTGAGCACTTCACGGCGTGTCGCGCGTGTCGCGCCCCCTTGCCGTCCCCGCGTGGCACGCCAAATAGGTTTCCGCGTCTCACGCCAGATACGCAACGGCGTCGAGGATCCTCTCCCCTGCCCCGCGAACCGCCGCGGGGTCCGGACCGGCACGCAGGACATCGCGGGACACTGCCGGCAGCAGTTGTCCGGCGCGCGCGCCCCCGAGACCCCCAAGCGCCTCCGGACGGCCCCCCTGGGCGCCGACACCGGGCACCAGTACCGGACCGCCAAGGGCACTCAGATCGGGCACTTGGTCAAGCGTGGCGCCGACGACCACGCCCACCGACCCGAACTCTCCCCCCGCGACACGGTTGAGGGTCCCCGCCGCGTCAACGACCGACTGGGCGACGCTGCGCCCGTCGATGACGGCGCGCTGGATGCTCGCGCCCTCCGGGTTCGATGTGGCAGCCAGGACGAATACCCCTCGGTCGTGGGCGGCGGCGACCTCGAGCAATGGCATCAGGGAGCCGAAGCCCAGGTAGGGCGAGGCGGTCACCGCATCGGTCGCCAACGGGCCCTCGCCCACCCAGGCCTGCGCGTAGGCGGCCATGGTCGATCCGATGTCGCCGCGCTTGGCATCGGCGAGGACAAGAACGCCAGCACCGCGCAAGGCGGCGGTGGTGCGTTCCAACACTGTGAAACCTGCGGACCCGTAGGCCTCGAAGAACGCGACCTGTGGCTTGACGACGGCAAAACCCGCGAAGGCCTGCACGCAGATGTCGCAGAACCGGGCCAGACCGTCCGCGGTGACGGGCAGTCCCCAAGCATGTAGCAGTTCCGGGTGCGGGTCGATACCCACGCACAGTGGGCCGCGGGCCGTGATCGCGGCGGCCAGGCGCGCACCGAAACTCCCCGATTCAGTCATCCGAGGCTTTGCCGAATGACGCGTGAAGTTCCTGCAATGATCGCACCCCGATCTCACCTCGGATAGCGGCTTCGATTCCCTGCACCGCCGCCGACGCGCCCTGCACCGTGGTGATGCACGGGATGTTCATCGACACGGCGGCCGAGCGGATCTCGTAACCGTCGATGCGCGGCCCGGAATTGCCATACGGGGTGTTGATCACCATGCCGACCTCGCCGGCGTTGATCGCGTCGATCGCGGTCATCACCGGACGCCCCTCACCAGGAGTCTCAAAGTGCTTGCGAACCACCTGGCACGGAATACCGTTGCGCCGCAGCATCTCCGCAGTACCCTCAGTTGCGAGCACCCGAAAACCGAGATCGGCAAGCCGTTTAACCGGGAACACCAGCGAGCGCTTGTCGCGATTCGCCACCGAGACGAACACCGTGCCGGTGAGCGGCAGTGACCCGTAGGCCGCAGTCTGGCTTTTGGCGAAGGCACTGCCGAAATCGTGATCGATACCCATCACCTCACCGGTCGACTTCATCTCCGGGCCAAGTAGTGAGTCCACGCCTGAGCCGTCGACACGCCGGAATCGGCGGAACGGCAGCACCGCCTCCTTTACCGCGATCGGCGCACGGGGATCGGGGCTGGATCCGTCACCGACAGCCGCCAGCATGCCCTCTTGTCGAAGCTGGGCGATGCTGGTGCCCAACATGATTCGAGCACACGCCTTCGCCAGTGGTACCGCGGTGGCCTTCGAGACGAACGGTACGGTCCGACTGGCCCGGGGGTTCGCCTCCAGCACATAAAGCACATCGTCCTTGAGCGCGTACTGCACGTTGAGCAGTCCGACGACACCGACCCCGTGTGCGATCGCCTCGGTGGCGCGCCGCACCGCCTCGATATCGCTGCGGCCAAGGGTGACCGGCGGCAGTGCGCATGCCGAGTCGCCGGAATGGATACCGGCCTCCTCGATGTGCTCCATCACTCCACCGATGTACACCTCGGTTCCGTCGCACAGTGCGTCGACATCGATCTCGATGGCGTCCTCGAGAAACCTGTCGACCAGAACCGGATGGTCGGGCGAGAGCTGAGTGGCGCGGGTGATGTAGCCGTGCAGGGTTTGCTCGTCATAGACGATCTCCATCCCCCGTCCACCGAGCACATAGCTCGGCCGAACCAGCACCGGATAACCGATCGTCGCGGCAATCTCCCGGGCCTGCTCGAAACTGGTTGCGGTGCCGAACTTCGGCGCGGGCAACCCGGCGTCGAGGAGCACCTGACCGAACCTGCCACGGTCTTCAGCGAGATCGATGGCCTCGGGTCGGGTGCCGACAATGGGCACACCGGCGTCGGCGAGGCGCTGGGCAAGCCCCAGCGGGGTCTGTCCGCCGAGTTGGACGATCACTCCCACAACGCCGGGGCCGCCTGCGCCGGAGCGGGATTCGGAGTGGAAAACCTCCAGGACGTCTTCGAAGGTCAGCGGCTCGAAGTAAAGCCGGTCAGCGGTGTCGTAGTCGGTCGAGACGGTCTCGGGGTTGCAGTTGATCATGACGGTCTCAAACCCGGCCTGACTCAACGTCGTCGCTGCGTGCACACAGCTGTAGTCGAACTCGATACCCTGCCCGATGCGGTTCGGACCGGAGCCGAGGATCAGCACCTTAGGTTTGTCAGTCTGCGGCGCCACCTCCGTCTCCGCCGCCGGATCGAGTTCGTAACTGGAGTAGTGATACGGGGTCTTCGCCTCGAACTCGGCCGCACACGTATCGACGGTCTTGAACACCGGATGGATGCCAAGGCGCTGCCGCAGCGACCGCACACCCGTCTCGCCGGCCAGTTCAGGACGCAGCGCAGCAATCTGACGGTCGGACAATCCGCTGTGTTTGGCCCGCCGCAGCAATTCACCGTCAAGCACGGGCGCCTCGAGCAGTTCCGCACGCAGGCTCACCAGCGTGTTGATCTGTTCGACAAACCAGGGATCGACGGCCGAGGCCTCAGCAACCTGCTCGACACTGGCGCCCATCCGCAACGCGAGCTCAATGTCGTAGAGCCGGCCTTCGGTGGGGGTGCGCAACCGAGTCAGGACGTCATCGACCCACCCCTCCTCGTCCGGGGCCGTCCAGAATCCGGTTCGAGTGGTCTCCAGCGAGCGCATTACCTTGCCGAGTGCTTCGATGAAGTTGCGGCCCAACGACATCGCCTCGCCCACCGACTTCATCGTGGTGGTCAGCGTGGGATCGGCGCCGGGGAACTTCTCGAACGCGAACCGCGGTGCCTTGACGACGACGTAGTCGAGGGTCGGTTCGAAGCAGGCCGGAGTCTGTTTGGTGATGTCATTGAGGATCTCATCGAGGGTGTAGCCGATGGCCAGTTTCGCGGCGATCTTGGCAATCGGAAAACCGGTCGCCTTCGAGGCCAGCGCCGACGAGCGCGACACCCGGGGGTTCATCTCGATCACGATGAGCCGGCCGTCCTTCGGATCGACGGCGAACTGGATGTTGCAGCCGCCCGTGTCGACGCCGACCTCCCGCAGAATCGCGATACCGAGATCGCGCATCGTCTGATACTCGCGGTCAGTCAGGGTCATAGCCGGCGCCACCGTTACCGAGTCTCCGGTGTGCACGCCCATCGGGTCGACGTTCTCGATCGAGCAAACCACGACGACGTTGTCGTTGCTGTCGCGCATTAACTCGAGCTCGTATTCCTTCCAGCCGTAGATCGACTCCTCGACCAAAACGTTCGCCGACGGCGAGGCAGTCAGCCCGTCCCCCGCCATGCGTTCGACATCCTCCAGCGACTTCGCCATCCCCGAACCCAGGCCGCCCATCGTGAAGGAGGGCCGCACTACCACCGGCAGCCCCAGCTCGGCGACGGTCTCGCGAACCTCGGCCATGGTGTAACACACTGCGCTGCGTGCGGATTCGCCGCCGACTTTGGCAACGATGTCCTTGAACTTCTGCCGATCCTCACCGCGCTGAATGGCTTCGAAGTCAGCGCCGATCAGTTCCACACCGTGGCGTTCCAATGCACCGTTCTCATGCAGGGCGACCGCGGTGTTCAGGGCGGTCTGGCCGCCGAGGGTAGCTAGAAGTGCGTCGATCGGCGTGCCGCGTTCGGCCTGTTGAACGATCACCTTTTCGACGAAATCAGCCGTGATGGGTTCGACATAGGTGTTGTCGGCGTACTCCGGATCGGTCATGATGGTGGCCGGATTGGAGTTCACCAGGCTCACCGTTAAGCCCTCGTCGCGCAACACCCGGCAGGCCTGGGTGCCGGAGTAATCGAATTCGCAGGCCTGCCCGATCACGATCGGCCCGGATCCGATGACCAGGACATGGTTCAGGTCGGTTCGGCGTGGCATTAACGCTTCCCTATCCCTGCGCGAGTGTGCGCAGATGTACACCCGCAACGGCGTGTCGGGGTACCGACACGCACGCTCGCGACGTTGAGGCGGGTCATTTGGCGCCATCCATCAGTTCGACGAACTGGTCGAAGAGGTAGTTGGCGTCATGGGGGCCCGCGGCGGCTTCGGGGTGATACTGCACCGAGAAGGCTCGACCGTCGGCGAGTTTCACGCCCTCCACCGTCCCGTCGTTGGCACAGGTATGGCTGACGATCGCCGGGCCGAAGTCGGTGTCAAACAACTCACCGGCTTCGCCCTCAAGTGCGAAGCCGTGATTTTGCGCGGTGACCGCGACCCGACCGGTGGCGTGATCGATCACCGGAACGTTGATGCCCCGGTGGCCGAAAGCCATTTTGTAAGTGCTCCGCCCCAGTGCCCGGCCGAGGATCTGATTGCCGAAGCAGATGCCGAACAACGGGATACCCGCACCGAGGATCTCGCGAGTGACACCTACCGCACGGTCGGCGGTGGCCGGATCGCCCGGACCGTTGGACAGGAACACGCCGTCCGGTGCGAGATCAGCGATCTGGTCAAAGGTCGCCGTCGACGGCAGTACATGCGTGCGGATCCCGCGCAGCGCAAAGTTGCGGGGCGTATTAGTCTTGATTCCGAGATCCAGGGCGACGACGCTGAACCGCTGCAGCCCTTGGGCTTCGACGATATAGCTGTGCTCCGTGCTGACCTCACCGCAGAGGTCAGCGCCGAGCATCGCCGGCTGGTCACACACTCGGCGCAGCATCTCGGGTTCCGCCACGAGTGCCGCGCCGGAGAAAACACCGGCACGCATCGATCCGCGGGTGCGAAGGTGCCGAACCACCGCGCGGGTATCGATACCGGCGATCCCCACGACCCCCTGACGGATCAGTTCGTCTTCGAGCGTTCCGGTGGCCCGCCAGTTGGAAACCCTCGGCGAGGGATCGCGGACGGCATAGCCGGCCACCCAGATCTGCCCGCCGCGGCTCTCGCCATCCTCGGAGTTCCAGCCGGTGTTGCCGATCTGCGGCGCCGTGGCCACCACGATCTGGCGGTGATAGCTCGGGTCGGTCAGGGTCTCCTGGTAGCCGGACATCCCGGTGGAGAACACTGCCTCGCCGAGTGTCTCGCCGAGCGCACCGAACGCGGTGCCGGTGTAGACGCGCCCGTCCTCAAGTACCAGGACCGCCGCGGATCGGCTCATGGAACCCTCTTTCATGACGATGTCCATCGGGGGTAATCAGCGCGGTCATCGCCGCGGAAACCAGTGTCGATCTCGGTACCGGACGGCAGTCGCCAGCGGATCACCAGAATGCCTCCGGTCCCCCGGGACCCACCCCCGCTACCCGCAATGACCTTGCCGGCCAGAGCCTTCTCGGTGCGGACACCGACCAACGATTCCTCGGGAATCCAGATCGGACTCGCCCCTGAGCGTTCCAGCAGGATTCCCGCCGGGTACCGGGCGAGCACCGCTTTCGATCGGTAGCCGAGGTCACCGACGGCCACCCGCTCCAGCCAATTCGGCGCCAGCGTGCTGCCCACGTACAGCCCGCGGGACGGCGGCTCGACGGCCGAGCCGAACAGATCGGGCATCGCGGGCAGTGCACCGATCAGTTCCGTCTGACGTCGCCCCCGGCGGGTCCAGCCGCGCAGCATCTGTCGGATCACCACACCGATGACGATCACAACGACGAAGCCGAAGATGTAGGTCATGGTGGCTGTGGCGGCATTCACCCGCGATCCGCCTCGCTCATATCCGGACTACCTCGCCGTCCCTGGCGGTGATCCGTCCGCGGAGCAGCGTGGCGGTCACGGTGGCCGGCAGCGTCATCGCCTCGTAGGGCGTATTCGCCGACCGACTTGCCAGCATCGCTCCCGCAACCGTCCAGGCCGACTCAGGATCGACCACCGTGAGATTGGCCGGCTCACCGACCTCCAGTGGGCGACCATGGTCGTCGAGGCCGACGATGCGGGCCGGATTCTCACTCATCACTCTCGCCACTCCCCGCCAATCCAGCAGGCCGGGTTTCACCATCGTCGCCACCACCACTGAGAGTGCCGTCTGCAACCCGAGCATGCCAGGTCGAGCGGCTGAGAACTCGCAGCACTTCTCGTGCGCGGCGTGCGGGGCGTGGTCGGTGGCAACACAGTCGATGACCCCCTCGGCGAGTGCGGTCCGAAGCGCCTGGGCATCGCCGGCCTCCCGAAGCGGCGGGTTGACCCGGTTTCGCCCGTCATAGGTGGCCAACCTGCTGTCATCGAGCATCAGATGGTGCGGCGTGACCTCGGCGGTGATCGAGATGCCCTGCTGCTTGGCCCACCGGAGGATCTCCACAGTGCCGGCGGTGGATGCGTGACAGATGTGGACCCGGGCGCCGGCGTCGCGCGCCAGTATGGCGTCACGGGCGACGATCGACTCCTCGGCGGCCCGTGGCCATCCCGCCAGACCCAGGCGCGCGGCGTTGGGACCCTCATGCGCGACGGCACCGACGGTCAACCTGGGCTCCTCGGCGTGCTGGGCGATCAGCACGCCGAGTCCGGCGGCGTACTCCAGGGCGCGACGCATGACCAACGGGTCGTCCACGCACACGCCATCGTCGGAGAACATCTTGACCTGTGCCGTTCCGGCGGCCATCAAGCCCATCTCGGTGAGTTGCTCACCCGCCAGTCCCATCGTCACCGCTCCGACCGGATGCACGTCCACCAAACCCACCTGCCGGCCGCGTTGCCAGACATGGTCGGTGAGGACCGCGTTGTCGGCCGGCGGATCGGTGTTCGCCATCGCGAACACCGCGGTGAACCCACCCAGTGCCGCTGCTGCCGAACCGGTTTCAATATCTTCGGCGTACTCGCGACCGGGCTCGCGCAGATGGGTGTGAAGATCCACCAGGCCGGGCAGCAGGATATGGCCGGCGGCCTCGATCGCCTCGGCACTGCCCGCGCTCAGCGCGGTGCCAATCTCGGCGATTTGGCCGTCCGCCAGCAGGACGTCAACCGGCTCACCCTCACCGTAGAGCAGGACGCCTTTGATCAGTACCGCTGACGGGGCCGATGCCGTCATACGCTCACCACCTCATCGGTGCCGACAAGCAGATGAAAAAGCACCGCCATGCGAACATGAACGCCATTGGAAACCTGTTGTAGCACAGCGGATTGCGGCGAATCTGCGACCGAGAAGGCAATCTCCATCCCGCGCAGCATCGGACCCGGGTGCAGCACTACGGCGTGCTTTCCAAGCATCTCCTGACGACGCTCCGAGAGTCCGTAGAGCGCCGAGTACTCCCGGACTGACGGGAAGAATCCGCCGTTCATACGCTCGGCCTGAACCCGCAGCATCAGTACCGCATCGGCAACCGGCAACTCCGCGTCTAGGTCGTGCGAGACCGTCACGCCGGCCCATTGCCGCACGCCCACCGGCAGCAGGGTGGGCGGTGCGACGAGGACCACTTCGGCGCCGAGGGTGTGCAGTAGCGCGACGTTGGACCGCGCCACCCGGCTGTGCAGGATGTCACCGACGATCACCACCCGGCGGCCAGCCACCTCACCGAGGCGCTGCCGGATGGTGAGCGCATCGAGAAGCGCCTGGGTGGGGTGCTCGTGGGTGCCGTCGCCGGCGTTGATCACCGAGGGGCCCGAGCCGTCCTCCTCGAGCGTCCACTCCGCCAATTGTTGCGCGGCGCCGGACGCCGGATGCCGAATGATCAGCGCATCGGCACCCGCGGCCCGCAGGGTCAGCGCGGTGTCGCGCAGTGACTCCCCCTTCGCCGCC
>Ga0315283_10001930_pt1 | contig 17036 bp, 13 predicted proteins | sample YL17G09_0_MG_FD_204541 | JGI IMG/M metagenome (GOLD analysis project Ga0315283, IMG submission 204541) | Sediment microbial communities from Yellowstone Lake, YNP, Wyoming, USA - YL17G09_0 | ecosystem: Environmental > Aquatic > Freshwater > Lake > Sediment | place: USA: Wyoming | collected... | reverse complement strand
ACAGCTCACGGATATTTCGGGCATTCACAAAAACCGAGTGCGCTCCGCCGACAATCGGCCTGAGCGCCCCCCACAGGTGTACTTCAACCATCAGTGCTTCTTGAGCGCCTCAATCGCCTTCAGGACACGCGGTGGTGACATCGGGATGTGCGTCATGCGAACACCGGCGGCGTTCGACATGGCGTTGGCCACGGCGGCGAGCGGTGGCACGATCGAGGTTTCACCAACACCGCGCACACCGAAGGGATGGTTGGGGTTGGGGATTTCAAGGATCATGGTGTCAATGAAGGGAAGGTCCGAACAGACCGGGATGCGGTAGTCGAGGAAGCCCGCATTCTGCAGGCGGCCGTCCTTGCCGTAGATATACTCTTCATTGAGGGCCCAGCCAATGCCCTGGGCGGCGCCGCCCTGGTACTGGCCTTCCACGTAGGTGGGGTGAATGGCCTTGCCGGCGTCCTGGATCACGGTGTAGCGCTTGACCCGCGACAGGCCGGTCTCGGGATCAACCTCGATGTCGCAGATGTGGGTGGCGAAGGAAACGCCTGCGCCATCCGCCACCAGTTCGTTGTGGCCGGCGATGGGTCCGCCTGTGTTGCCGGCGGCTGCGGCGATTTCCTTGATGGACAGTGGCGGGAAGTTTCCGGCATTCGAGCCTGCGGGCTTGGCCATGCCATCGACCCATTCGACTGCGTCTTCCGGAATGTCCCACATCTTGGCAGCACGCTTGCACAATTCCTTGATGCAGTTGCGGGCAGCGGCAACGGTTGCCATGCCGGTTGAAAAGGTGCCACGGCTGCCGTCGGTCATGTCGTTGTGACCAAGTGACGAGGTGTCGGCAATCACAACGCGCACCTGTTCGTAAGGCAAGCCCAGCTCTTCAGCGGCCATCAGGCCGATGGAGGCGCGTGAACCGCCCACGTCAATGGTCCCCACCGCCACGGTCACTGAGCCATCAGGGGTGACGTTGATGTCGGTGCAGGTCTGGCCGCCGAAGTTGAACCAGAAACCGCAGGCCATGCCGCGCCCCTGGTTCTTGCCCAGCGGTGCCTTCATGTGGGGGTGATTCTTGGCAGCTTCGAGGGTGGCACCGATGCCGATGGGGCCGTAGACCGGACCATAGGATGACTTGGTGCCCTCCTTGGCGGCATTCTTGATGCGGAAATCCACCGCATCCATGCCGATCTTGTGGGCGAGTTCGTCAATCGCACTTTCAACCGCGAAGGCAGCCATGGGTGCCGAGGGGGCCCGGTAGGCTGCCGTCTTGGGGCGGTTGACGATCACTTCGATGCTGTCGCTGCGGACGTTCTTGAGGTCGTAGCAGGCAAACGCCGTCATGGCGCCGAACTCGGCCCAGGTGGCCGGGAATGCACCGCCGTGATAGCGCAGCACGCCATGGGCGGCGGTGATGGTGCCGTCCTTCTTGGCGCCGATCTTCATGTCTATGGAGGTGGAACTGGTGGGGCCCGAGGCCCGGAACACGTCCTCGCGGGTCATGGTGAGTTTCACCGGCTTGTTGGCCTTGCGCGACAGGGCAAGGGCCAGGGGCTCGGTCCAGATATGGGTTTTGCCGCCGAAGCCGCCGCCGATTTCAGAAGCGGTAACCCGCAGGCGCGAGATATCCATGCCAAGCAGGGCGGCACACTGGTTGCGGTAGACAAAGTGACCTTGTGTACACACCCACAGTTCGCCCTGCCCATCGGGGTTAACGTTGGCCACACAGGCATGGGGTTCGATATAGCCCTGGTGGGTCTGCTCGGTCTTGAAGCTGCGCTCGACGATGAAGTCGGCGTCCTTGAAACCCTGCTCAATGTCGCCATGGCCGAAAGTGGCGCGCTTGTTGTTGTTGGAGGGCTTGGCTGGCTTTGGCTCAACGCCGTCGGTGAAAATGTCGTCATGAATGACGGGAGCTGAGGGCTTCAACGCCTCATCGACATCGGTGACATGGGGGAGAATTTCATAGTCCACCTTGATGAGCTTCAGCGCCTTGCGGGCGGTAGTTGCATCAATGGCGGCTACCGCTGCCACGGCATGACCGTCATAGAGCACCTTCTTGCGGGCCATGCAGTTCTCCAGCATGTCGCGCATGCCGCGGTCGCCATTGGTAAGGTCCGGCAGGTCGGCACTGGTGATAATGGCTTTGACGCCTGGCAACTTTTCAGCCTTGGAGGTGTCGATCTTCTTGATCTTGGCATGTGGGTGGGGCGAACGCAGCACCAGGGCAATCAACTGGCCTGGTGCATTGTAGTCGGCGCCATAGCGGGCGCGACCGGTGACCTTGTCGAGGCCGTCGGGACGCAGTGGGCGGGTGCCGATCTGCTTGAATTTGCGGGCGACGAAACTGGTGTCGAGTGGCATGTTAAGCTCCTCTCATTTCTTTTGCTGTGGCCTGAACGGCGCGAACGATCTTGTCATAGCCGGTGCAGCGGCAAAGGTTACCAGCAAGGCCAAAGCGGATTTCTTCTTCGGAAGGGTTGGGGTTGTTGTCGAGCAGGGCCTTGGCTGCCACCAGGAACCCGGGAGTGCAGATGCCGCACTGCAGGGCGGCATGGGCAATGAAGTTTTTCTGCAAGGGATGCAGCACGTCGGCTTTCGCCATGCCCTCAATGGTTTCAATCTTGCTGCCGCCCACTTCCGCTCCCAGTACGAGGCAGGAGCAGACAAGGCGACCATCGATGGTGACGCTGCAGGCGCCGCAGTCACCGGTGCCGCAGCCTTCCTTTGAACCAGTCATGCCCAAGCGGTTGCGCAGCACATCGAGCAGGGGCTCGTCGGCATTGCAAACGAAGTCAACGGCATCCCCATTGATGGTTGTAGTTACGTGAACGCTCGACATTACAGTTTTCCTCCTGCGCGCCTGTAGGCAATTTCTGCAGCGCGGCGCGCGAGAACGCCGGCAACCTTGGTTCTAAATTCAATGGTACCACGCTTGTCGTCGATGGGACGGCAGGCGGCCGAGCAGGCAGCTGCCAGCTTCTCAAGGGCAGCCGCGTCAAGCTTGGAGCCGATCAGCGCCTTGGCGGCATCAGCCACCACAAGGATGGTTGGTGCAACAGCGCCGAGAGCGACACGGGCATCATTCACCACACCCTTTGGGTCGAGCACAAGGTTTACCGCTGCACTCACAACTGCAATATCCATTTCGGTGCGGGGAATGAAGCGCAGGTAGGCATCCGACGATCTGGGCGGACGCTTGGGCAGAAGAATGGCTTCGATGATCTCGCCCTTCTTAAGACAAGTGCGCCCGGGTGAAACGGGAACCTGCTCAACCGCAATAGTGCGCTTGCCCTTGGGGCCCGACACCACGACCTTGGCCCTGGCGGCAATGAGAGCGGGCACGCCATCGGCGGCCGGTGAGCCATTGCACAGGTTGCCGATCATGGTGCAGCGGCCCTGTACCTGCTTTGAACCGATCAGGTTTGCGCCTTCCACGATGCCCGGCCAGGCTTTGCTGAGGGCTGCATTTTCGGAGAGGGCAACGCCGGGTACTGCAGCGCCAATCCTGAAACCAGTTGCCGATTTCTTGATATCGGCCATGCCCTTGATTTTTTTGATGTCAACCACAAGGTCGGGCTCGATCATGCCCGCTTTCATTTTTACGAGAAGGTCGGTGCCTCCGGCCAGCACGAATGCCAGGCCCTTTTCCTTTGCCAGCATTGCCACTGCTGATTTGATGTTATCTGGAGCTTCGTATCGCATCATTCACCTGCTTTTGAGTTCGCATCACACTTTGGTCTATTACGGGTGTTCTGGTCAACTGGAGATGTTCCAAATTCATAACAGACCTGCGGCATTATGGTCAGGGGGCCACCACATTTACATTTACACCTGCGGTGTGCAGGGCATGGGCAAGTTTGTCGTCGGGAATGCCGTCGCTGATCAGACGGTTGATCTGCTTGAAGTCGCAGACCTTTATCAATGCGGTGCGGCCAAATTTTGAACGATCCGAAAGAATGATACGATTTTCGCCGCGTGACAGCACCATGCGGGCAAACTCGGCTTCGGCTAGAACACTGTCTGCGGGGCCAAAGTCAGCATGCAATGCAGCAATGGAGATGATGGCGTGGCGCACATGAAAGCTTGCGGCAAAGGCAATGGCGGTGGGTCCGAAGGCAGCACCGTTGGATCCATTAAGTTCACCACCGGCCATGTAAACCCGGTTGCCGTTTACGGTGGCCAGTGTACGGGCAATATCCGACGAGTTGGTGACAACGGTGAGGTTGCGTTTCTTCAACAGCTCGCGGGCAAAAATGCTGGTTGTGGTGCCGGTATCCAGCATCAGGCTGTCACCATCTTCAATCAGGCGTGCGGCGCGTCTTGCTATGGCGCGCTTGGCCAGCACATGTTCGCGCAGGCGCCTCTCGAAGGGGGCTTCCCCCAGTTCATGGGGCATGGCTATGGAGCCATGTCGCCTCAGGATCTCGCGCGATTCGACCAGGGGTTTGATATCGCGCCGGATGGTTTCAAGGGATACCTGCAGGGACTGCGCGAGGCCGGCAATGGAAGAGGTGCCGTGTTCCCTGACCCGGTCGAGAATCTCAGTCTGGCGTTTGCTAAGCTCGGTAATCATCTGTGGTATTGCTAGATTCTGGCATGGTTTCGGGCATAAAGCCACATGTAAAGCCAAAGAACCCACAAAATGCAACATATTCATTGACGGGAGCCCCAAAACGTCTCAATTTTTGGTCGTGGAGGGAAGGCGATGACAGCAGAGGGCAGGGTGCGGGCTTTGGGCTTCTGGAGGGGCCCCATAAGGCTTGCTCCCCTCACAGGAGGCCTGAGCAATGCCAGCTTCACCGTCCAGGATCTGACCGGCAAATACGTGGCAAGGGTTGGTGAGGACTATCCCTTCCACCAGGTCTTTCGCGAGGCGGAAATCATGACTAGCCTGGCTGCCTTCGCCGCGGGTCTGTCGCCCGAAGTGGTTTACACCGAACCCGGCATCATGGTGGTGCGTTTCATCGAGGCTGCTACCTATGCGGAAGCTGATGTTCGCGGCAATTCCGGGCGATGTATCGACATCGTTAAGCGCTGCCACCGGGAGATGGCTGCGCGGGTGTCGGGCCGTGCCGGCATTTTCTGGGTGTTCCACGTGCTGCGCGACTACTTCCGCACCCTAAGCCATGCCAATCATCTGCAGGTGCCGAACATTCCGCGCTGGGCGGCAGAAGTGGAGCGTCTCGAGAGGGCGCAAATGCCGCTTCCCATCATTTTTGGTCACCATGATCTCCTGCCTACCAATTTCATGGATGACGGCAAGCGCCTGTGGTTGATCGACTGGGAGTATGGCGGATTCGGCACTGCCATGTTCGACCTGGCCAATATTGCCTCCAACAACCAGTTCAGGGAAGCTGCAGAGTATGATTTGCTCACCCGCTATTTTGAAAGGCAGCCGGATGAGGCAACGCTGCGCTCCTTCTACGCCATGAAAACTGCAAGTGCGCTGCGCGAAGCCGTCTGGGGCATGGTGTCGGAAATCCATTTGAATGCGCCCGGCGTCGATTATGTGGCCTACGCGGAAGAATACCTGGCGCGCTACAATTCAGTGCTCAATGACTATAACGCGAAGTTTGGAATGACATGACCCAGAGTTTCCCCACCCACGCTGATGTCGTGGTCATCGGCGGCGGCATCATCGGTTGCTCCACCGCCTATCATCTGGCGCGCGACCACAAGCTCAATGTTGTGCTGGTGGAGCAGAACAAGCTCACCGCCGGTTCAACCTGGCATGCCGCAGGCCTGGTGGGCCAGCTCCGTTCGTCGGCTTCCATCACGCAGGTACTGAAGTATTCAGTTGATCTCTACAAGAAGCTGGATGCTGAAACCGGGCTTGATACGGGCTGGAAGATGACGGGCTGCCTACGCCTTGCCAGCAATGAGAACCGCTGGATCGAATATAAGCGCCTGGCCACCACGGCACAAAGCTTCGGCATGGACATGCATCTGCTGACGCCAAGGCAAGTCAAGCAGATGTGGCCTCTCATGAATGTGGATGACCTGGTGGGCGCATCCTACTTGCCGACCGATGGGCAGGCGTCACCCTCCGACATCGCGCAGTCGCTCGCCAAGGGTGCCCGCATGCATGGCGCCACACTGATTGAAGGGGCTCGTGTCACGTCTCTCGACATGGCGCAGGCCCGTGTGACGGCGGTGCGCACCACGCTGGGGAAGATCGCTTGCGAAAAGGTGGTCAATTGCGGTGGGCAATGGGCCCGGCAGATCGGTGCCATGGCGGGGGTGAGCGTGCCGCTGCAGCCCGTCAAGCACCAATACGTCATCACCGATAGGATTGAAGGTCTCGCCAGGGACGTGGCCACCATCCGTGATCCCGACCGCCGCACCTATTTCAAGGAAGAGGTCGGGGGCCTTGTGTTTGGCGGCTACGAGCCCAACCCCATTGCCTGGACGCAAGGCGACGTTCCCAGCAATTTCGAGTTCCAGCTCTTCGAGGATGATTTTGACCATTTCGAGCAGCACATGGAGCAGGCGCTCGCCCGCGTGCCCGCACTCGAGCACACGGGCATCAAGAAAATGATCAATGGGCCTGAAAGCTTCACGCCGGACGGCAATTTCATCTTAGGGGCAGCACCTGAACTCAAGAACTTCTATGTGGGGGCAGGCTTCAATGCCTTCGGCATCGCCTCGGGCGGTGGTGCAGGCTGGGTCCTGGCCGACTGGGTGGCCAGGGACGAAGCGCCCATGGACCTCTGGGTGGTGGACATTCGCCGCTTTTCGGACCTGCACAAGGATCGCACCTGGACCTGTGAACGCACGTTGGAAGCCTATGGCAAGCACTACACCATCGGCTACCCGCACGAAGAATATCAATCAGGACGTCCACGCATCGTGTCGCCGCTCTATGACCGCTTGAAGGGACTCAACGCCTGCTTTGGATCAAAGCTGGGTTGGGAACGGCCCAACTGGTTTGCACCCAAGGGTAGCCAACCCCGCGATATCTATTCCATGGGGCGGCAGAACTGGTTTGCGACCGTGGGCGAGGAACATCGCGCGGTGCGCCAAAGGGTCGGCGTGTTCGACCAGTCGTCTTTTGCCAAGTTTGAAATGAAGGGTAAGGATTGCGAAGCAGCGCTGAACTGGATCTGCGCCAACACGGTCGCCAGACAGCCCGGCAAGCTCACCTACACGCAGTTGCTGAATTCCAAGGGTGGCATTGAATGCGACCTGACGGTAGCCCGCCTGGCCGACGATCATTTCTATATCGTGACGGGCACCGGCTTTCGCACCCATGACTTCGCCTGGATCGCCGATCACATCAAGCCGGGTCTTGACGCACAGCTCACGGACATCACCGAGCATTATGGAACGCTGTCGATCATGGGACCCAACTCCCGCGCCGTACTGCAAACCCTCACCCGGGCCGACATGTCCAACGCCATGTTCAAGTTCGGCGAGGTTCGCCGCATCGACATTGGGGGACAGATTGTGCGCGCCTTACGTGTCACCTATGTGGGCGAACTTGGCTGGGAGCTGCACATGCCGATCTCATCGACGGTTGAGGTCTTCGACGCCATCATGAAAGCCGGCAAGCCCTATGGCATTGCGCCCGTGGGTTATCGCGCACTGGAATCGCTTCGCCTCGAAAAGGGCTATCGCGCCTGGAGTTCGGACATTACACCCAACGACACACCGCTGCACGCGGGGTTGGGATGGGCTGTGAAGCTCAAGAGCAATCTTGCCTTCATGGGCCGGGAGGCGCTGGAGAAAATCAGGGGTGCACCTCTTGCCAAGATGCTTGCAGTATTCACCACGGAGCGGGAAGACATCGTGCTATCAGGGCGTGAAACGATCCTGCGCGATGGCAAATTCGCAGGCTATCTCACAAGTGGCGGCTATGGCTATACGGTTGGCCGCCCCATCGGCTTAGGATATGTGCGCAACGCAGAGGGTGTTGATGGAGACTATCTGCGCAAGGGCTCTTACGAGCTCGTCGTTGCAAGGGAAATTGTGAAGGCAACCATGCATTTAGAGCCCATTTATGATCCGAGAAATGAACGTGTGAAATCATGAACTGGGACAGGCATGTCGGCATTCTGATTATTGGTGGCGGCGCCATCGGCACGTCGCTTGCCTATCATCTTGCTCGCGACGGCGCTGGCGATGTGTTACTGATCGAAAAGGCGCAGCTTACGCAAGGCTGCACCTGGCATGCGGCTGGATTGGTGGGCCAGCTCAGGGGAAAACGTAACCTCACGCGTCTCATGCAGAATTCGGTTGCCGTTTTCGACCGGCTTGAGTCTGAAACTGGCCAGGCCATCTCCTGGAAGAAGGTGGGCTCGCTGCGCCTGGCATCCAGCCCTGCCCGCTGGAGCGAAATCCAGAGGTCCATGGGGCAGGCCAAGAGTTTCGGTGTGGAATGCCAATCCCTCTCCGCGCAGGAGGCACAGAAACTGTTTCCCTACATTACCACGGATGGTGTTGAGGGGGCGGCCTACATTCCAGGCGATGGCTACATCGATCCCTATTCGCTCACCATGGCCTATGCCAAGGGGGCTCGCATGCACGGCGCAAAAATTGATGAACATATCTGCGTTGAGGAAATTGTGATTGCCAGAAGGCGTGTCCTCGGTGTTGTCACCAATGCCGGCAGCATCGCCTGCGATATCCTGGTGAACTGCGCAGGCCTGTGGGCCAAGCGCGTGGGCAACATGGCGGGCGTGGCCCTCGCTGCTGGTATCGTCGAGCACCAATATTTTCTCACCGAGAAAACCCTGTCCTTCGATGCTAATCTCACCACGCTGCGCGACCCAGACAAGAATTTCTATCTCAAGCCTGATACGGGTTGCTTTGCCATTGGCGGCTGGGAGGAGGGCTCGCGCGGTTTCCACCGTGGAACGCCACCTTTCGATTTTTCTCGCGAGCTGTTGGCGCCCAACATGGAACGTCTGGAACTGTTTGCGCTTCCAGCCTCCGAACGGCTTCCGGTTCTCAATCAAACCGGAATCCAGACGGTCATCAATGGGCCCATTCCGGTGACAGCCGATGGCGAGCCCATCATGGGGCTTGCCCCCGAACTTGACAATTTTCACGTAGCCTGTGGATTTACCGCAGGCATTGCTGCCTCGGGCGGCGCGGGCCTTGCCATGGCCAACAGCATCCTACACAAGGACGCAGGCATGGACCTGTGGCCCTTCGACGTACGCCGCTTCAGCAAGATTCATGCGCAGGCCCGCTATCTCGAAGAGCGAGCCATCGAAGCCTATGGCGCCTATTACAAGGTGCACTGGCCGGCTGAAGAAAGCCATGCAGGACGCCCCTTGCGCCTGTCTCCTTTGCATGAAGCTCTGAAGTCAGCAGGAGCAGTGTTTGGTTCGCGCTCGGGTTGGGAGCGGCCGAACTGGTTTGCGCCCAAGGGTGTGCAGCCCACGGACATTCCTTCCTTTGAGGGTAAACCCAACTGGTTCTTTCCTGTGGGCGAGGAACACCGGGCCATTCGTGAGCGTGCAGCGCTCATAGATCAGACGTCCTTTGCAAAATTTGAAATCAGTGGCGCTGGCTGTGAAACGGCCCTGCAGCGCATTGCCGCCAATGATATTTCCGGACCTCCCGGCAAGGCGATCTACACCCAGCTTTGCAATGAGAAGGGTGGCATTGAGGCTGATGTCACGCTCATTCACGTGGGCGTTAATCATTTCTACCTCATCACTGGTTCGGGCTTTGGCGTGCGCGACAGTGGTTGGGTCGCCAAGCATCTGCCGCCAGGGGTCAGCATCTGCGACGTCAGCAACGCCTTTGCCGTGATCAATATCTGTGGCCCGAAATCGCGCGATATCCTGCAGGGCGTGACCGACTCCAACATTTCGAACCAGGAATTTCCTTTTCTCGCGGCGCGCAGCCTCGAGGTAGGACGTGCCACGGCCCTCGCTGTACGCATCGGCTACGTGGGCGAACTTGGTTACGAGCTTTACGTTCCGCAGGAGTTCGGCGCTCACGTCCATTCTCTCCTGTGGGCTGCCGGAGACATGCACGGTATCGCCAATGCCGGCTACCGCGCCATCGATAGTTGCCGCATGGAGAAGGGCTATCTCTACTGGTCGGGCGATATTTCACCGGACTATAACCCCTTTGAGGCCGGGCTCAGTTTCTGTGTCAATCTCGACAAGGGTGACTTCATCGGTCGTGATGCGCTCGTCAATATCAAGGAACATGGTGTTGCCCGCAAGCTGTGCTCCTTCACCATCGACGGCTTTGCTCCATTGCACGCTGGTGAAGCCATCCTGTTCGACGGCAAGGTCGTAAGCTCGACAACCAGTGTGGGCTTCGGTCACACGCTGGGAAAGACCATCGCCTTCGGCTATCTCGCCTCAGCCATTGCAAACGAAAAGACATTCACTATTGAAGCCTTCGGGAAAAGCTATACGGCCGCACGGGGCGCCCGCTGCCTCTATGATGCGAAAATGGAAAGGCTCAAGGCGTGAGCCCCGGTACACGCAGGCGGGTTTTCGAATTGATCGCTCCAGACTTTGTTAAGAGCCTGAACTTCTACACACAAGCCACTGGTTTTTCGCAACCCTATGGCAGGCCTGGGGAGAGCTCTGCATGTCTTGATCACGATGGTGCCGAACTCATGATAGTTGGGTGCAGTGTGGCGGCAAAGCGTGATTGGGCGGCAGAAAAACGCTCCTGCCCCTATGGTTGGGGCATCAATCTGGCAATCGAAGTCGAGGACATCGACGCCCTGCATGCGCCCTGTGCTCGCAATGGGGATGGCATTTTCCTGGAAATGGAAGAAAAGTGCTAGCGCCGCGATGCATTGCACCTCGGGGTGCGGCAGTTTATTGTCATGCACCCCGATGGATATTTTCTGTGGCTTTACCAGCCGCATGGAACGCGCCCGGTAGCAGAGGTGTGAGCTATGGATGATCAAGGCATAGGTCTGGCGCGTGAGGCCCTGAAGAAGATAAAACTGTTCTGGTGCCTCGAAGATGCGGATATCCAGATTAGGCGATTGGGCGGTCTCACAAACCTGGTGTTCTATGTGGATTACGCAGGCGAACAATATGTGCTGCGGCTGCCGGGCAAGGGCACGGAAGAATTCATCAACCGCAAGAATGAGAAGCAGGCTGCAATGGAGGCAGCAAAAGCTGGCGTAGCACCCGACGTGGTTTTCTTTGATGGCTGGACAGGCATCATGGTCACCCGCTACGTCGATCATGGCATCACCATGTCAGCTGACAATTTCAAGGCGCGTGAAGGTTCGCCCGCACGGGCCGCTCTGGCGCTGAAAAAGTTGCATTGTTCAGGAGCCGTCTTCAATTTCCGCTTTGAACTCTTTGCCATGATCGATGACTACCTCAAGATCCTTGCCACCAAGGACATCGTCCTGCCCGAAGGTTATGGTCAGGTGGTAGGCGATGCCGAAGCGGTGCGCCAGGCATTGAATGCCCATGCGCTCCCGCTGGTAGCCTGCCATTGCGACCCCCTGTGCGAGAACTTCATTGATACGGGCAAGCGCATGTGGATAGTCGACTGGGAATATTCCGGCATGAATGATCCCCTGTGGGACCTGGGCGATCTTGCGGTCGAGGGACGTTTCACCACCGCCCAGGAAGAGGAAATGCTGGCTGCCTATTTTGGTGCAGAGCCCACCGCATCCGAGCGTGGCCGCTTTGTGATCTACAAGGCCATGTGCGATCTGTTATGGACGCTGTGGGGCCTTATCCAACATGCCAACAGGAATCCTGCTGATGATTTCTGGGCCTATTCCCGCAACCGTTTTGAACGCTGCAAGGCGCTGATGGCAACGCAGGCGTTTCCCAAACACGTTGCGGCGGTGGCCAGGAATAACCCCTCTAATCCGTCATCCCGACGAAAGGCCTGACGTCTTTCAGGAGTTTATCGGCAGCAAGGTCCCGGTTTTCGCCGGGATAACAGAGCCAAGATCACTTCTTGGCCATGCAGGCTTGGTATTTTCTGTCCACACTCTCGGCAAAGTCCCTGGTCGTCATGGTATGCTTGATCTTCACACTGTTCAGGGCAATTTCCGGGATGATCGCGAAGACAGGTTTTCTACCGGTTTTCTGTAGGTACATTTCCCGCACGGTGTTGTAGGTTTGAGTGCCTGTGAAATCATATTGCTTTTCGTGCAGCAGGTCTCTGCGCAGCAGCTTTTGATCCATGCTGGGGAGAATCTTGCGCAGCGCCAGTTCGCTGCTGCTGGGCCGGGTGAGCGGTGAACCTTGCCCGTCATACACCAGCAGGTCGCCATCACTGGCGAGAGCCTGCCCGCTCAGGACGGCAATGTCTTTTTGAAGGGCGGCGTTGCGGCTGGAATAGCGCCCGGCGTTATAGTCCGCAAAACGATAGATCTTGCGGTCGTAACCTGAATCATAGCCCAGGAGTTGCAACACTCCGTAATAAAGTCCGCCATGGCGGGTGTAGAGCTCGTCACGCACGGCATAGTCATCATCCAGCGACATGGGCAGCCAGCGCCTGCTCTTGGCAATACCCATGGCAAACTGCACCGATACCTGCATGGAGCCGATGCTGTCGATCTGGTTCTTGCCTTCAATCTCGCTATTGAGAAAACCGCTACTCACCACCACCCCGAGGCTCGACTGCTTGGCGGCGTCTGCCACCATGGCGCGATAGGTCAGGTCGAGGTCGCGCTCGCTGCGGGCATTGCGAATGCGCTCCATGTAGCTGGCGTCCTTGCTCGGCTTGGTTTCGAGGAATTGCAAGCCAAGCCGGCCCAGGATGGGCACACGGTCTGCCTTGTCGCGCATGGCCTGTTCAGCAATCCTGCCCAAACCTTGGATGACTGGATTGGCCACGAAGTTGGATTCCTGGTCGATCACCGCAATGCTGGCGCAGATGTTTTCCTTGCTTGGGGAAAGCCCATGCTGATGCAGCACATCAAGCAGGTCAGCGGCCCAGCCTGCAGGGTCTTTCACAGTTTTCTCAGTGGCACGGATGAGCGCGGTTGTTCGCTGCAGTGTGAGTTCAGCCGCCGCAGCGAGACCCGTTTGAGCTAAGACCGCCATCAGAATGCCGAATACGATGCGGATCACGCGGGCTCCCTGTGTCAAACCTTCCGTCATGATACAGGAATTTAGGTCTAAAATAAGGAACCCACGTGGCTGTGCGGCTTACTTCAAGACTCCCGAGGCCTTGGCGGCACAGGTGGAAAGATAGTCCATCAGTCCCGGAGACAGGCAGTCGTAGGGTGGCAATCCCACTTTCTTGAGGCGTGCACGTACCGCACCCATATTGTCCGGGCTCATGCCACCTTCGATGGCCGACGATACAAAGGCCGCAAAAGTGGGTGGCGACCAACCCTTCTCCTTCGAGAGTTCGGTGTGGACAAAATCGAGGCCCTGGAAAGGATGACCCAGCTTTTCGACGCGCCCGTACATATGTACGCCGCAGCCCGTGCAGGCATGGCGCTGGATGGTGGCGTTGCTGTCAATGATTTTCAGCTTGTCGCCATTGGCGGTCACATTCACATGGTCGCGGCCGACGACGGCAACAACAGAGAAGGAGGCCCCTTCCGGCTTCCAGCACTTGGTGCAACCACAGGCATGGTTATGGGCGGTTTGTGCACCGATGCTAACGGTGACCGGATCGCTCGTGCATTTACACATGAGGGTGCCGCCTGCAAATTTCGGTTTTGCCCTTCCCAGCACGCCCTTGTTTATGAGCGGGTGCAGTGAAATCGGTTGCGATTTGGGCTTTGCCTTGGCTTTTGCGGTGGGTTTTTTGGTGACAGCTTTTTTGGCCATTTGTCTCACTCCCTTAGGTTTCTATTTTCTCTCAGAACACAACAACGCTGCGGATCGACTTGCCCGCATGCATGAGGTCAAAGGCGTCATTGATTTTCTCCAGCGGCAGGAGGTGGGTGATCATGGGATCAATTTCGATCTTGCCGTCCATGTACCAGTCCACGATCTTGGGCACATCGGTGCGGCCCCTGGCGCCACCAAAGGCGGTTCCGCGCCACGACCTGCCGGTGACCAGCTGGAAGGGCCGTGTGGAAATTTCCTGGCCGGCTCCCGCCACGCCGATGATGATGGACTGGCCCCAGCCCTTGTGGGCGGCCTCCAGGGCAATGCGCATGACCTTCACGTTGCCGATGCATTCGAAGGTGTAGTCAGCGCCGCCGCCGGTGAGCTCCACCAGATGGGCGACAAGCTCGCCGGTCACTTTCGAGGGGTTCACAAAATGCGTCATGCCGAAGCGCTTGCCCCAGGCCTCTCGCTCGTCATTAAGGTCAACGCCCACGATCTGGCGGGCGCCTGCAAGCCTGAGGCCCTGCAGCACGTTCAGCCCAATGCCGCCGAGGCCGAAAACGATGGCTGTTGAACCCACTTCAACTTTGGCGGTGTTGAGCACAGCACCGACGCCTGTGGTGACGCCGCAGCCGATGTAGCAGATCTTGTCGAAGGGGGCGTCGCTGCGCACCTTGGCCAGGGCAATTTCGGGAAGCACGGTGTAATTGGAAAAGGTTGAACAGCCCATGTAGTGGTGGATGGGTTTTCCCCTGTGGGAAAAACGCGATGTACCATCAGGCATCAGGCCCTTGCCTTGCGTCACGCGGATTTTCTGGCACAGGTTTGTCTTGGGGTTCAGGCAGTATTCGCATTCACGGCATTCCGGCGTGTAGAGCGGAATGACGTGGTCGCCCTGCTTCAGGGATTTCACACCCTTACCCACTTCCAGTACGACGCCTGCACCTTCATGTCCCATGATGGCTGGAAACAGGCCTTCGGGATCAGCACCTGAAATGGTGAATTCGTCGGTGTGGCAAACTCCCGTCGCCTTGATCTCAACGAGGACCTCGCCTTCCCTGGGGGCCGCGAGATCGACATCGACAATTTCAAGAGGTTTGCCGGCTTCGAAGGCTACAGCGGCGCGGGATTTCATATGGCATGCCTCGTTTTTACTTGTTATAGCCGGTAAAACTGAACTTGGAAGGTGCAAATGTCAATAACGCGGCGGGACTGCGAAGCGATGGATCGGAACGATGCACTTGCGTCCAAGCGGGATTTGTTCACACTGCCCAAGGGCGTGATCTACCTCGACGGAAACTCGCTGGGGGTCCTCCCGAAGAATGTTTCACAAAGGGTGACCGCGGCCGTTGAACAGCAATGGGGCGAAACCCTGATCAAGTCGTGGAACGAACATGGCTGGTTCCACCTGCCGCATAAAATCGGCAACCGGTTGGCACGCCTCGTCGGGGCCGAGAAGGACAGTGTGATTGTCGGCGATTCCATATCGGTCAACCTGTTCAAGATTCTCTCAGGCGCCCTGGCACAACGGCGCGACCGCAAGATTATCTTGACGGATAGTGGCAATTTTCCATCCGACATCTATGTGGCCCAGGGTCTCACGCAATTCCTCGATGCAGGCTACGAGGTCAAGGTGGTGGCGCCCGAAGACGTGGCCGCTGCCATCGACGCGCGGGTTGCCGTCGTCATGATCACCGAAGTGGATTACCGCACGGCGAGGCGGCATGACATGCCGGCACTGACGAAGGCCGCCCATGCGCATGGTGCCCTGATGATCTGGGACCTGGCCCACAGCGCCGGTGCCATTCCGGTTGATCTTACCGGGGGCGATGCCGACTTTGCGGTAGGCTGCACCTACAAGTATTTGAATGGGGGACCCGGTGCTCCGGCCTTTCTCTATGTGCGGCCTTCGTTGCAGGACAAAGTGCAACCGGCGCTGGTGGGCTGGTGGGGCCATGCCAGGCCCTTTGCCTTCGACCTCGACTTCGTGCCTGCTCCCGGGGTTACCCGCCAGCAGTGCGGCACCCAGCCCATCCTGTCGATGACGGCGCTAGACGCAGCGCTTGATCCTTTCGACGATGTGGACATGGGCGTATTGCACCGCAAGTCCCAGGCGCTGGCCAAGCTCTTCATTGATTTGGTCGAGGAGAAATGCGCAAGGTATGGACTGAAGCTTGCCGGCCCACGGGATATGAAGCAGCGGGGCTCGCACGTGTCCTTCCATTGCCCGGAAGGTTATGGCGTCATGCAAGCGCTGATTGCACAGGGTGTCATTGGCGATTTCCGAGCACCCGACATTATCCGCTTTGGCTTGACGCCGCTCTATAACAGTTTTGCCGATATCTGGGATGCCGCTGCCATCCTTGGTCAAGGCCTGGAGGAAGGGCTATGGAAGCGGCCGGAATATCGCGCCCGCAAGCCTGTCACGTGATGAATTGACAAGCCGTCTGGCCTGGGCTTGATAGCGGCATGGCGAAATTTACCATTCAGGACGTGGCCAAGCTGGCAGGCGTCAGTGTTGCAACGATAGACCGGGTGCTCAACCGTCGTCAGGGGGTTCGCGCCCCCACCATCGCTAGGGTTGAAGCGGCCATCCGTGAACTGAATTACCAGCCTGACAGGATTGCAGCACGTCTTGCCCGCTCGCGGGAATACCGGTTTTGTTTCGTGTTGCCCACCAGCAGTGGCGACTTCTTCATGCGCATTGCCGATGAGGTGCGGCTGGCCACCGATCGCATGGCGGCCGAGCGGGTTTCCATCATCGTGAAGCGTGTGGACGTGTTTGATGGCGAGCTGTTGGCCCAGGTTCTCGATTCCATCGACACGAGCATTGACGGGGTGGCTGTGGTTGCCCTTGACCATCCAGCAGTGCGCGAAGCCATCAACACGCTGGTGGCGCGTGGCATCACAGTGGTTACTCTCGTGTCCGATGTGCCGGGGTCGAAACGTGACCACTATGCCGGCATCGATAATTCCTCTGCCGGCCGTACGGCGGCAAACCTCATGGGACGATTCCTGCGCGGCATGACGGGAACTGTGGGCGTGTTCGCAGGCTCACTTGCGTTGCGTGACCATATCGAGCGGCAATTCGGCTTCGAACAGGTAATGGCCCATGAATATCCGCACCTTGCCGTGCTGCCAGTGCGGGAATCGAGAGATGATCTCGAGCGCATCGAGGAAATGACCCAGCAGATGCTGCTGCAGCACCCGGACCTGATCGCCATCTACAACGTCGGCGGCGGCACGCGCGGTATCGTTGCCGGCCTCGAGCAGGCAGGCCGCGCCAAGGACATC
>Ga0315283_10001929_pt1 | contig 17038 bp, 14 predicted proteins | sample YL17G09_0_MG_FD_204541 | JGI IMG/M metagenome (GOLD analysis project Ga0315283, IMG submission 204541) | Sediment microbial communities from Yellowstone Lake, YNP, Wyoming, USA - YL17G09_0 | ecosystem: Environmental > Aquatic > Freshwater > Lake > Sediment | place: USA: Wyoming | collected... | reverse complement strand
GAAGCCGGTGCTCACCTCGTCGGACTACCGCCAGGTCGTGGCGGCCGCCCGCCCGGGCGACGTCCTGGCCTTGTATCTTTACGAACCCGAAACCGGCCAGCGTGCGTTGCGCACGATCCGGGTCGAGCGTCCACAGTAGGCGCTGTCCAGCAACCCGATGAAACCACGCATTCTGGTCATCGACGACGAGGCCGCGATCCGCGATTCGATGCGGATGATCCTGGAGTACGAAGGCTTCGAGTTCCTCGGCGCGGCGACGGGAGAAGAGGGCATTGCGCTGGCCGAGCGCGAAGCCATCGATCTCGTGTTTCTCGACATCAAGATGCCGGGGATGGACGGGCTCGAGGTGCTGGGACGCCTCAAGGCGGCCTCGGAGACCCTTCCAGTCGTCATGATCTCGGGGCACGGCACGGTCTCCACCGCCGTGGACGCGACCAAGCGAGGCGCGTTCGACTTCATCGAGAAGCCGCTGGCCACCGAGCGGATCCTGCTCACGATCCGGAACGCCGTCAACTACACCAAGATCGAAGGCGAGAACCGCTCGCTCACGCAGGCTGTGGAAGGGCGCAGCCTGATGATCGGATCGAGCCGTCCCCTGCGCGAGATCGTGGACGCGGTGCGACGGGCGGCGCCGACATCGGCCACCGTCCTCATTCTCGGCGAGAGCGGCGTGGGCAAGGAACTGGTTGCGCGCATGATCCACAAGCAGAGCCTGCGCGCCCGGGAACGGTTCGTCCAGGTGAACTGCGCCGCGATTCCGGACGAACTCATCGAATCCGAGCTTTTCGGCCACGAGAAAGGTTCGTTCACGGGCGCCACCGAGAAGCAGCTCGGGAAGTTCGAACTGGCCGACCGGGGAACGATCTTCCTCGACGAGGTCGGCGACATGAGCCTGAAGACGCAGGCCAAGGTGCTGCGCGTCCTCCAGGAGGGCGAGGTCGAACGCCTGGGCTCGTCGCGCACCCTGAAGGTCGATGTCCGGGTCATCGCGGCGACCAATAAGGACCTCGAGAAGGAAATCGAACGCGGCACGTTCCGCGAGGATCTCTATTTCCGGCTGAGCGTCATTCCCGTCTTCGTGCCGCCGCTGCGCGACCGCGCCGAGGACATCCCGTTGCTGGTGCACCACTTCGCCGATCTCTTCACGCGGGAGAACAACTTCCGTCCCAAACGGTTCACGCCCGACGCGCTGTCCACGCTCGAGCGCTACCGCTGGAAGGGCAACGTCCGCGAGTTGCGCAATACCATCGAGCGCGTCATGATCATGACCCCGCGCGACGTGATCAGCGGGGCCGACCTGCCCGACATCGTGCGCGGCGACGGCGGGACGTTCCCCGCCGACGACCGCTCCGATCGGACGGGCACGCTGCGGGCGTTCAAGGAGTCCGCAGAGAAGGCCTTCCTCCTGGAAAAGCTCCGGGAGAACGGGTGGAACATCTCGAAGACAGCCGAAGCCATCGGCACACCACGGAGCAACTTGTACAAGAAGCTGGAGCAGTACAACATTCGCCAGGACGAAGGAGCCTGAGCAAGCGCCTTCCGCCGCAGTCAACCAGACGACCGCTGTTCCCGACGTTCCGCAAGGGACCAAGGGAGGGGAGGAAAGTCCGAACTCCGCAGGGCAGTGCGCCGGGTAACGCCCGGTCAGGGTGACCTGAAGGAAAGTGGCACAGAAAATATACCGCCCGACTTCGCGCTTCGCGCTTCGTCGAGGCAGGCCCGCAAGGGTGTACCTCGCCGTAGCTCGCCGGCACCGAAAGGAACCGGCGAGCGGAGGAGGGTAAGGGTGAAAAGGTGCGGTAAGAGCGCACCGCGCCCGCGGTAACGCGGGTGGCAGGCAAAACCCCGCACGGAGCAAGACCAAATAGGGAGGCGTTATGAGGGCTGCCCGCCCCAGGCCTCCGGGTAGGTCGCTTGATCCCGTCAGCAATGACGGGGCCAGAGGAATGGTCGTCGCCCCGAAGCGAGGCTGAGCCGCAAGGCAAGGCCGAGTCGAAGGGAGACAGGATTCGGCTTACAGGTTGACTGCGGCGGATCTTTCATCGGTGAGGTGTTATGGCGAAGTATGTGGTGACGGGTGGGGCGGGGTTCATCGGGTCCCATATGGTGGAGGCGCTGCTCGGGCGGGGCCACACGGTGCGTGTCGTCGACAGCCTCGTCACGGGCTCACGCGCCAACATGGCGTCGTTTGTTGACCGGATCGAGTTCATCGAGGGCGACCTGGCCGAGATCGCCGTGGCGCGCCGTGCGGTCGACGGCATGGAGTTCGTGCTCCACCAGGCGGCCATCCCGTCGGTTCCTCGGTCTGTCGCCGAGCCGGAACGTTGCCACCGCGCGAACGTGGACGGCACCCTGAACGTGCTGCTCGCGTCCAGGGACGCCGGCATCAGGCGCCTGGTCTTTGCCGGCTCGTCGTCGGTCTACGGCAATAGCGCGACACTGCCGAAGCGCGAGGACATGCCGCCCAAGCCGCTGTCGCCGTATGCGCTGCACAAACTGGTGGGTGAACAGTACGCGCAGTTGTTCACGTCGCTTTACGGCCTCGAGACCGTCACCACGCGGTACTTCAACGTGTTCGGGCCCCGGCAGGACCCCTCGTCACCGTACTCGGGCGTGATCTCCCTGTTCATCCGCGCGCTGGTGGACGGTCGCGCCGCGACGATCTACGGGGACGGCGAGCAGACCCGCGATTTCACCTACGTGGCCAACGTGGTGGACGGTGTCCTGAAGGCGTGCGACGCCCCGGGAGCCGCGGGGAAGATTTTCAACGTCGCGACGGGCGGGCGTATTTCGCTCAACCACCTCTATCGCGCGCTCCAGGAGTTGACGGGACGGCAGATCGCCGCCACCTACGCTCCGACCCGCGTCGGGGACGTGCGGGATTCCCAGGCGGACATCACGGCCGCCCGCGAGGTGCTCGGCTTCACGCCGACGGTCACCTTCGAAGACGGACTCGCGAAGACGCTGGCCTGGTTCCGCCAGGACGCCGGGCGCGCGTAACCGGACAGCGCATTCCGTCAACCGGCGGTCACCTGTTCTCCCGGGACGTCGCGTCCGGCGTCCCGGGCCCCTCCTCGGCTCCTACGCCTTCTCCCGCCTGCTCAAGCAGTTCCACGAACAGCCGCGGATCGCGCCGCGCTGGCGCCCTCCTTGCCTCTGTCCAATGCGGCTCGACGTTTCCGGTGCGCGCACGATGCTCGACCTCCATCGGATGCGTACCGGAGCGCCGGGCCCGGACACGCGGTCCGTCACCGCGCGAAACAAAGGAGCGTACCGTGCGACACCCGTTGCTGATGCTGTTCTCCAGCCTGCTGGTCCTGAGCCTGCTCTCGGTCCCGGCCGGCGTCCTCGCGCAGGGCGCCGCCAAGACCACCAAGGCGCCCGACGCGGCCAGTGCCTCCGTCAACCTCAACACCGCTACCGCGGAGCAACTCGAGAAGCTGCCGGGCGTCGGACCGGCCACCGCGAAGCGGATCATCGAGTACCGCCAGAAGAGCGGCGGCTTCAAGAAAGTCGAAGAGCTCATGAACGTCCGCGGGATCGGCGAGAAGGCGTTCCTGCGCATGAAGCCTCAGGTGACGGTGATCGCGGCCAAGCCGAACGCCCAGTGACACGTGCCGCCCGTCGCCTGACGGGCCCGCCGCCCTCCCCCGGCCGGGGGGAGGGCGGCGTGACCGTCGCCGAACTCATCGTCTCGCTCGGTCTTGCCGGGGTCCTGGCGGCCACGGCCCTGGCGACGATCGGCGGGTCGAGGGAGGCGCTCGCGACAGCAGGAGCGGCCCGTTACCTGGCCAGCAGACTTCACCTGGTCAGGGCCGCCTCGCTGTCCCGTGGCGTATACGTCGCGATGGTCTTCCGGGCCGAAGCGTCGGACTACTGCTACGGGACCGTCGTCGATGGGAACAGGAACGGCGTGCGAACCGCGGAGATTGCCACGGGGACCGATCGTCAGGTGGAGCGATGCGAGCGCCTCAGCGACCACTTCACGGGTGTGACCTTCGGGATCGGCCCCGGCGTCACGGATCCGGACTCGGCGGCCTCCATCACGGGGAACCCGCTGCGGCTCGGTGGAAGCACCGTGCTCTCCTTCGGTCCCGATGGCGGAGCCACCTCAGGAACCGTCTACCTGCGAAGTCCATCCGGACCGCAATACGCCGTCCGCGTGTTCGGCACGACCGGCAGGACCCGGGTACTGCGTTTCGATAGCCGCTCGCAGCGATGGGGCCTTCCGTGACACCGGCGGAACGACCTGCTCGTGAGGCACAATCCCGACCGTTGGGCGGCGTGCCAATCGTCCGACTGCGGTCGGGCGTCAGGTTGACGTTCATCGGGGATGAGGCAAACGGATGGATCGTCGAGTCAACCGCTCGGCTGCTTCCAGGCAGTGTCGTCGAGGTCCTCCTGGGCCCCGGATGCCGGGAAGGTGCCCGGCGCGCACTGGTCGCACGATCGGAGGTGATCGCGATCGACCGTCGCCACGGCGTCCGATACCGGGCACGACTGCAGGTGGTCGGGCCACAGTCGGAACGCCGGGGATGACCGACCCGGCGATGGGAACGAACTACTCGCTCTTACTGAGCACCTCGTGCCTGTCGCAGAGCCATTACGGCGGATTCACGAATCGGCCGGTTGGCACGCAGATTGGATCACCGTGGTCGGAGAGTGACATGGCCCACAATGCCGCCTCATCAACGCCTCGGTGCCACTGTTCCGAGGATTCACCGCGAAGATGCCTCGTTGACGACGTGCTGCGCCACGTCACGAACCGCGGAGAAGACGATCTCGTGGTGGGATCGCTGACGCGCGCCATCGAGGAGGCGTTGCGGCGTCACCTGCCCGTGCGGTGGATCCGCGTGCGTCCGCTGGCGTCCCACGTGCCGGCCGATGCGGCCGGCGATCCGCTTCGGGGAGCCGTCCTCCGGGTGCCGGTTCCCGCACGGTCGACAAAGGGCGGCTGGATGTTCGAAGTCGGCCTGCCGATCGGCCACGCCGTGTCGCCCGTCGAGCGGCACACGGTCGCCCGCGCGGCAGCGATCTGGGAATTAGCGACCCAACTCAGCCGCCGCAGCGAACCGGGGCCTTCCGGGCTGTGGAGGCAGAGTGCCGTCAGAGACGGCGCGGCGCCGTTGATCGGGAGAAGTCCCGCGATGCGCGAGTTGCGCGACCGGATGGAGCGGGTGGCCGGCGCCGATGTCACCGTGCTGATCGAAGGGGAGAGCGGCAGCGGGAAGGAACTGGTCGCCCGACAGATTCACGAGCTGAGCACACGCAGCCGCGGGCCCTTTGTGGCTGTCAATTGTGCGGCGATTGTCGAGTCCCTGCTGGAGGCGGAGCTGTTTGGCATCGAGGATCGCACCGCGACCGGCGTTCGGGGCCGCCGGGGGAAGTTCGAGCACGCGTCGGGCGGCACGCTCTTCCTCGATGAGATCGCGGACCTGTCCCCGTCCGCGCAGGCCAAGCTCCTGCGCGCCATCCAGGAATCCGCCATCGAACGGGTCGGCAGCAACGCCACGCACCGGGTCGACATCCGTCTCGTCGTGGCGACCAACCGGTGCCTGGGCGACCGGGTCACCGAGGGCGCGTTCCGGGCCGATCTGTTCTACCGCCTCGGCGGCGTCGATCTGTTCGTGCCGCCGCTGCGCACGCGCCGAGACGATGTCGTCGAACTGGCCGAGTACTTCCTCGCCCGTCACGGGGGCTCACGCCAGCTCGGCCTGGCGCCGGAAGTCATCGAGGCCATGCAAACCTACCCGTGGCCGGGCAACGTGCGCGAACTGGAGCACATGATGGAAGCCGTCGTGGTGCTGGCACGCGGCAACCGCGTCGAATTGTCCGATCTGCCGCATTCGGTGCGCGGAACCTACGCGGGGATTCTCGAGCCGTCGCTGGCGGTGCGCGATTCGCTCAGGCGATGGGGGAGCCGTTACGTGCATCTGGTCTGGCAGCGGTGCGGGCACAACAAGCGCGAGGCCTGCCGGGTGCTGGACATCAGTTATCACACGCTGCAGGTCTACTTGCGCGCGCATCTGCAGGACATCGGCGAAGCGCCGCCCATCGACGGCCGCCACGGCCGGTGGCCCTCGACGAACATGCTGGCCGCCGTCGTCTGCGAACGCGGGCCGGATGGACGTCGGGAAGCCGACCGAGCCCCGGTGGCGGCCCTGCCGGTGGCGGCGTGCGGGACGTGAGGTCGATCCGCGCGGGGACTCCCGCGCTCGTGGTTCCGGGTGCCTCCGGATGGGCCTGCAGGTGAGGCGGGCCGGCGTATCTCACACGCCGGCGAGGTCGCACGCCGCAGGGGCGGAAGCCGGTAAAGGCCGGACTTTCGCGCAAAGGGGGCAGGATGAAGACGCGTTTTCTTGTGGGGGTGTTGGCAATGGGGTGGTGTCTGACGCCATCCGGATCGATCGCAGGCACACGGCCGGGGTACTTCGAGCCCCGGACCATCTGTGCCCTTGCGACGGTTCCGCAGCCGGCGGAGCGGACGGAACTGGTCGACGAGCGCACGGGCGCTCAACTCCGCCTGACGGCTCGGGCGAACGGCGCCGTGCAGGTGCGCATGACGTGGCCGGATTTCGATTTCCGGAAGGTCATGCAGCCGAACGGGGATTTCACCCTGCTCCTGGCGGGCAGCCACGATGTGTTGACGCTCATCCGGACGGGAGACCGCCTGCGGGTGACACGCAACGGCAAGACGGCGGTGCTGAAGCATACGCAGGTTGACGAGGCCGGCCTGGAGCACGTGCAGCAGGTGCTGGCCGGGTCGCGGGCGATGCGGATGTTTAGGGCGCTGCATGGCCGGTTGAGCGAGGACACGCTGGCGTCGGTGCCGGGCATCATCGTTGACGTCACCGACGTGCAGGTCGGGGTACTCCAGGGCGACGGCGGTGTGCTGGAACGGCGCCGGGCGAAGACCAGGGGACGAATTGCCCGGGCTGGACTGGGCGGCCGGAACCAGTGCTACGACGACTGGGAGAGCGACGTCATGACCGCCTGGGTCGAACTCGAAGACTGTGTGAATGACACGAAGTGGGTTCCCGGCGGGCCGGAGGTCTGCGCCTTCGTCTGGGCGGTGCAGGTCGAGGGGGCGTGGTTCAAGTACCTGTCCTGCTGTTCGTTCCCGCTAAAAATCGAGTGACCCCATGATCAGACTGCTCCGGCACAGCGTAACGTCGGTCGCGATGGGTGTCGTCCTGGCCGGGTTCGTGTCGGCCATCCTGATGGCGACGATCCCCGCCACGTGGCGGGGCCCGCACGTCGTGGCCTCCGCGATAATCGCGACGGTCGCCGCTGTCGTGCTCGTACGCGGGCTCCGGCCTCCGGAGCCGTAAGATCGACCCGCGCGAGCGGGGCAAAGTCGGCACGGCGTGGCTTGACCGGCTTGGCGCCGGCATAGTAGCGTAGGTTGTCTTTGCCCCTCTCGCGCATCTCATGAGCCAATCCCCGGCAGGCCACCTGAAGCAGACGCCCTTGAACGCGCGGCATCGCGCGCTGGGCGCCCGCATGATGGCGTGCGCCGGGTGGGACATGCCGGTGGAGTACGCGGGGCTCACCCGGGAGCACCTGGCGGTCCGGACGCGCGCCGGACTGTTCGACCTCACCCACATGGGCCAGGTCGAGATGGCCGGCGTCGACGCCCTCGCCGCCGTCCAATGGGTCAGCTGCAACGATGCCTCGCGCCTCGAGCAGGGCCAGGCCCAGTATTCGGCGCTCACGACCCCCGAAGGCACGTTTGTCGACGACCTGCGGGTGTACCGGCTTGGGGACCGTCACTTCCTGCTGGTCGTCAACGCCGCGAACGTGGCAGCCGACGTGGCGTGGATCGGCGGGCAGGTTCGCCATCTCAACGTGGCGGTACTCGATACCAGCGCCCGATACGCGCTCGTGGCCCTGCAAGGTCCGCTGGCAGGCAAGGTCTTGCAGCCCCTCGCCAACTTCGATCTGTCCACGCTCAAGTCCGACTGGTGTGCCCACGGGGAAGTCGCGGCCGTCCGGGCGACGATCTGCCGCTCGGAGTACACCGGCGAGGACGGGTTCGAGATCCTCGTGCCCCCGGCCCAGGCGGCTGCCGTCTGGGACGCCATCCTCGCCGAGGGTCAAGACGACGGCGTGATGCCGGCAGGGCTGGGCGCGCGCGATACCCTCCGGCTGGAGGCTGCGAGGCGGCTCTACGGCCACGACATCGACCGCGAGACGACGGTGCTCGAGGCCGGCCTGGAAGGGATCATTGCCTGGCAGAAGGGTGATTTCCTCGGCCGCGCCGCGCTCGAGCGCCAGCAGTCCGGCGGCCTGACCCGGACGCTTGCGGGATTCGAGATGGTCGACCACGCCATCGCGAGGCATGGTCACCGGGCGTTGGTCGACGGCGCCCAGGTCGGGCACGTGACCAGCGGCACGCGGACGCCGTTCCTGAAGCGGGCCATGGGGATGGCCTACCTGCCGGTCGATCGCACAACGCCCGGCGCCCAGTTCGATGTTGAGATCCGCGGCCGCATGCGGCGCGCCCGCGTCGTACCCCTGCCGTTCTACAACCGACCAAGAGGCTGACATGTATCCTGCTGATTGCAAGTACACGAAGGACCACGAGTGGATCAGAATGACCGGCGACAGCGGCCGGGTTGGCATCACCGATTACGCCCAGAAGCAGTTGGGTGATGTCGTCTACCTCGAGCTGCCGCAGGTGGGGCGGACCCTCACGCAGGGCGAGAGCTTCGGCACAGTGGAGTCGGTGAAGGCGGTCTCCGAGCTGTACAGCCCGGTCGCGGGCACCGTCGTGGCGGTCAACACGGCGCTGGCCGAGAAGCCTGAGGGCGTCAACGCCGACCCGCACGGTCACTGGCTCGTCGAACTCCGCCTGAGCAATCCTGGCGATCTCGATGCCCTGTTGAGCCAGCCCGACTACGTCGAACTGGTGAAGTAGCGCCGAGGTCCACATCCATGCATCGCATTCTGACTGGCTCCTTCGAATCCCGGCATATCGGTCCTCGCGCGCACGAGACCGACGCCATGCTCCGCGTCGTCGGCGTGTCGTCGCTGGACGCGCTCATGGACGAGGCTATTCCGCCGAGCATCCGGCTTGAGCGCGCCCTCACCACGCCGGCGGCCGAGACCGAGGCGCACTTCCTGACGCGCCTCGCGGGGGTTGCGCAGAAGAACCAGCCCTTTACGTCGCTCATCGGCCTGGGCTACGCCGATTGCGTCATGCCGACGGTCATCCTGCGCAACGTCCTCGAGAACCCGGGCTGGTACACGCCCTACACCCCATACCAGGCCGAGATCGCCCAGGGGCGTCTCGAGGCGCTGCTGACCTTCCAGACGATGATCGAAGACCTGACGGGGATGCCGGTGGCGAACGCGTCGCTGCTGGACGAGCCGACGGCCGCGGCCGAAGCGATGACGATGCTGCGCCGGGTCCACGGCGGCCAGCGGAACGTGTTCGTCGTGTCGTCCTCCTGTTTCCCGCATACGATCGACGTCGTCAAGGGGCGGGCGGAACCGCTGGGCATCGAGCTGGTGATCGCCGATCCGGCGGCCATGGTGTTCGACGACTCGGTGTTCGGGGTGCTGCTCCAGACGCCCGACGAGCGGGGCGCGTTGCACGACGTGCGCGACCTTGTCGCCAGGGCGCACGCGGCGGGAGCGCTCGTGGCGGTCGCCACCGACCTGCTGTCGCTCGTGCTGGCGACCTCCCCGGGCGAGATGGGAGCCGACGTCGTGGTCGGCAGCGCCCAGCGGTTCGGGGTGCCGATGGGAAACGGCGGCCCGCACGCCGCGTTCTTTGCGGTCCGCGAGCAGTACGTGCGGCAGGCTCCGGGCCGGATCATCGGCGTCTCCGTCGATGCCCAGGGGAACCGCGCCTACCGGATGGCGCTGCAAACGCGCGAGCAACACATCCGCCGCGAGAAGGCGACGTCCAATATCTGCACCGCCCAGGCGCTGCTGGCGACCATGGCGGCCATGTACGCGGTGTATCACGGCCCCGAGGGCCTCGCCGACATCGCCGGCCGTGTCCACGCTCGAACGCGGGCGCTGGCGCGCGCGCTGACCGCCATGGGCTGCACGCAGGCCAACGCCAGCTTCTTCGACACGATCGCGATCGGCGTGCCCGCCGGCGCGAGGGAGCGGGTTCGGACGGAGGCCCTGAAGGCGGGCTTCAACTTCCGCTACGAGCCGTCGCGCCAGAACGAGGTCGGCATTGCCATCGATGAGTGCGTCGATGTCTCCGATCTCGAGGCGATCGCCGGCATCTTCAGTCGCGCGCTCGGCAGAAGCGCCAGCCCGTGCCTCCCGGAGGCGGCGGACCATCAGCCGGACTGGCCGGCGCCCATGCGGCGGTCGGCGCCGTTCCTGACGCACCCGGTGTTCCACCGCTATCAATCCGAAACGTCGATGATGCGCTTCCTCAAGAGCCTGGAGCGGAAGGACGTGGGACTCGACACGTCAATGATTCCCTTGGGCTCGTGCACGATGAAGCTCAACTCCGCCAGCGTGATGGAGGCGGTGACGTGGCCGGCCTTCGGTCGCGTCCACCCCTTCGCACCGCAGGAACAGGCCGGAGGCTATGCCGAGATCATGGCCGGCCTTGAGGCGGCGCTGCGGGAGATCACGGGATTTGCCGGCGTCAGCCTGCAGCCGAATTCCGGCGCGCAGGGCGAGTTTGCGGGACTGATGGTGATCCGCGCGTGGCACCGTGACCGTAGGGATCTCGCCCGTACGGTAGTGCTGATCCCGTCGTCGGCGCACGGTACCAATCCGGCCAGCGCTGTCATGGCGGGCATGAAGGTCGTCGTCGTGGCCTGCGACAGCCACGGGAACATCGATGTCGCCGACCTGAAGGCCAAGGCGGAGCAGCACACAGACACCCTGGCCGGACTGATGATCACGTACCCGTCGACGCACGGCGTGTTCGAGGACGCGGTCCGGGAGATTTGCGCGATCATCCACGCCAACGGCGGACAGGTGTACATGGACGGCGCAAACCTCAACGCGCAGGTGGGGCTCACCAGCCCCGCGGCCATCGGCGCCGACGTCTGCCACATGAATCTGCACAAGACCTTCGCCATCCCGCACGGCGGCGGCGGTCCCGGGATGGGGCCGATCGCCGTCGCGGCGCATCTGGCGCCCTACCTGCCCGGGCACGAACTGGCCTCGGTCGGCGGCGGCAAGGCCATCCCGGCGATCGCAGGCGCGCCGTGGGGATCGGCCAGCATCCTGCTGATCTCGTATGCCTACGTGTCGCTGCTCGGCGGCGCGGGCATGACCGCGGCCACGAAATTTGCGATCCTGAACGCCAACTACATCAAGTCGCGCCTCGAGCCGTACTATCCGGTGCTGTACACGAACGCGAAGGGGCGCTGCGCGCACGAGATGATCTTCGATCTGCGAGGCTTCAAGGCGGCCGGCGTCGAAGAGGGCGACGTCGCGAAGCGGCTGATGGACTACGGCTTCCATGCCCCGACGGTGTCGTTCCCCGTGCCGGGGACGCTGATGGTGGAACCGACCGAGAGTGAGCCCAAGGACGAACTGGATCGGTTCTGCGACGCGATGATCGCCATCCGTCGGGAAATCCAGGACGTCATCGACGGCAAGGCCGACCCGAAGGACAATGTCCTGAAGAACGCGCCGCACACGGTGGCGGTGGCTTCCGCCGACACGTGGACGCATCCGTACACGCGCGAGCAAGCGGTCTTCCCGCTGCCGTTCGTCAGGGCGAATAAGTTCTGGCCGGCGGTGGGGCGGATCGACAATCCTTACGGCGATCGCAACCTGATGTGCACGTGCCCGCCGATGGAGAACTACCGGGACGCGCCCCAGTCGTAGGGCATGTCTCGCGCTGTAGGGCGCGTCTCGCGCTGTAGAGCGGGTCTTGCGCTGTAGAGCGGGTCTTGCGCTGTAGAGCGGGTCTTGCGCTCAGGGCGTGGCGAAGGCCGGGCGGACGTGCTGCCCGGCCTTTCGTCTGTACGCGTCGAGCAACCGCAGGGTGACGGGTCCGGGTGTGCCGTTGCCGATCACGCGGTCGTCAACCCTTACGATCGGCACCACTTCCCGTGTGGTGCTCGTCAGGAACACTTCGTCGGCGCCCAGCAGGTCCTCGTCGTGGAGGACGACATCGCGCATGGACACGCCGGCCTCCTGGGCCACTTCCTGGATGAACGCCCGGGTGATGCCGGCCAGCAGTCCGGCGTCGAGCCTGGGCGTGAGGGCCTCGCCGTTGCGGACGACGAAGATATTCGACTGGGAGCACTCGGCGATCTCGCCGCGGTAGTTGCGGAGAATGGCTTCGAAGGCGCCCCGGCGCAGGGCCTCCTGCATCGCGAGCGCGTTGTTCAGCAGACAGTTCGACTTGATGAGGGGACTCACGGACCCCGGATGGTTGCGCACCACCGGCACCAGCGCCACCTTCACCCCGTCGGTGTACAGGCTCGGAGACGGCGGGACGAGCGGCTTGGCGATAATCACGAGCGTCGGCGCCGGTGACGAAGCGGGGTTGTAGGTCATGTCGCCAACCCCGCGCGTGAGCAGGATGCGCACATAGAGTTCCTGGCCCGGCGTCGCCGTGCCAGGGCCGGCCCAGTAGACCGCCATCGTGTCGCGCACGGCCTGCTCGAGCTCCCCGTCGGTCTTGCCGGGCGAGAGCGCGATCATCGACGCCGAAGTCCGCAGGCGCGCGAAGTGCCGATCGAGCAGAAACGGTTCGCCTCCGTAGGTGCGGATGACCTCGTAGACGCCCTCGCCGAAGAGAAATCCATGATCGAACACCGAGATCCGCGCGTCCTGCTGGTTCCCGATCGTTCCGTTCACGTACGCGACAGCGGCCATTACTCCATGCTCCCGTCATCGACGGCCGCGCCCCACGTCGGGCGCCGCAGTCGGTACCGTACCTCTTGTGGTAGAGTGCGCGCAAGAGCGCGCGCATCATGCGTGCGCGCGCCGCAGGGGAGGCGAACGTGCGCGTCCTGAATGCCGGGCAGATGCGCGAGGCGGACCGCAAGACCATCGACGAGATCGGCATCCCGTCGATGGTCCTCATGGAGAACGCCGGGCGCCAGGTCGTCGCCGCGATGGAGACGGCGTTCGACGATCTGTCGGACAGCCGGGTGGCGATTCTCTGCGGCCGCGGTAACAACGGCGGCGACGGCTTCGTCGTCGCCCGCGTGCTCTGGCAGCGCGGGATCGAGGCGCAGGTCTACGTGCTCGGCCGCCTCGACCAGGTGCGCGGCGACGCCCGCGCGAACCTCGACATCCTCGGCCGGATCGGACTGCCCGTCATCGAGGTGCAGAGCGACCAGGACTGGGAGCTGCACAGCGGCGATGTGCTGCGCAGTGACATCGTCGTCGACGCGATGTTCGGGACCGGGCTGGCGGCCCCGTTGAGCGGCCTCTACGAGACGGTGGCGCAGGATCTGAACGCCGTCGACGTGCCCGTGGTCTCCGTCGACCTGCCCAGCGGGCTTTCTGCCGATTCCGAGACGCCCATCGGCACGACCGTGCACGCGACGGTGACGGTGACCCTGGGGGCACCCAAGCTGCCGCTGATGCTGCCGCCGGCCGAACAGCTGGCCGGCAGCGTGGTCGTCGCGGATATCGGGATTCCGCGCACGGTCATCGACGCCGTACCGGGCCCCAGGATCGAGCGGCTCATGCGCGAGGAGATTCAGCGCTTCGTGCCGGAACGGCAGGCCGATTCGCACAAGGGCACCTTCGGCCACCTGCTGATCATCGCCGGCTCGCGCGGGAAGACCGGCGCCGCCCACCTGGCCGCGGAGGCCGCGCTGCGAAGCGGCGTCGGCCTGGTGACCGTCGCCACGCCGGCGTCGTCGTGGCCGGTGGTGGCCGCGCTGGGCGCAAGCTACATGACGCTGCCGCTTGACGAGACCGTCGGCGGCGCGATCGCGGCATCCGCGCTCGAACGCGTACTGGCCGACGCGCACGATGCCATCGCCGTGGGGCCGGGCCTGGGCACAGGACCAGAGCAGGCGTCCTTCGTGAAGGGTCTCCTGGCCAGGGCCGGTGGGCCATTGGTGCTCGATGCCGACGCGCTCACCGTGCTGGTCGGGGACACGTCCGTGTTGAGGGGCCGTGCAGACCGCCCGGTCGTCATCACGCCGCATCCGGGCGAGATGGCACGGCTCCTGGGCACGAGTGCGGCCGACGTGCAGGGACGCCGCCTCGCGGTGGCGCGGGATTTCGCCGCCGCGCATGCCGTCTACGTCATCCTCAAAGGCCATCGGACGCTGATTGCCGCGCCCGACGGCAGCGTACTCATCAATCCGACGGGGAACCCGGGCATGGCGACCGGCGGCACGGGCGATCTGCTGACGGGCATGGTCGGCGCCTGGCTCGCCCAGGGACTGGAACCGGCCCATGCCTGCGCGCTCGCCGTCTATCTGCACGGAGCCGCCGGCGACCTGGCCGCCGACGATGTCGGGGCAGTGGCGATGACGGCAGGGGACGTGCTCGCGCAGATCGGAGACGCCGTGCTGGAACTGACGGCGCGCGAACGGCGCGAGCGCCTCACGCCGTGAGCGCGCGGGTCGTCGAAACCCGCTCCGAAGCGGACACGCAGGAACTGGCCCGCGCGATGGCCGCGCGCCTCGTGCCTGGCTCGGTGCTGCTGCTGCGCGGCGAGCTCGGCGCCGGGAAGACGGCCTTCGTGCGAGGACTCGCCGAAGGGCTCGAGGTTCCCGACGATCAGGTCAGCAGCCCGACGTTCACGCTGGTGCAGTCGTACCGCGGACGCCTGCCGCTGGTGCATGCGGATCTGTACCGCATCACGAGCGCGGAGGTGGACGATCTCGGCCTCGATGAAACGGCGCCGGAAGGGGTCCTGGCGATCGAGTGGGCCGAGAAACTCGCCCGGCCCATTCCCGGCGCGATTTCGATTCTGCTGGAAGACCTGGGCGGCGACCGCCGGCGCATCACGATCGACGGACTGTGATTGGGGTCAGAGTCGAATCTCCAGGTGTCGTCGAGATTCGTCTCTGACCCCGATCACCACTACTCGGATCGATAGTTCGGCGCCTCTTTCGTGATCACCACATCGTGGACGTGGCCTTCGCGCACACCCGCCGGCGTGATGCGGATGAAGCGGGCGTTCTCGTGGAGCGCATCGATGGCGCCGCACCCCACGTAGCCCATGCCCGCACGCAAGCCGCCGACCAGTTGGTGAATCATGCCGGCGACCGTGCCGCGATAGGGCACGCGCCCCTCGATGCCTTCCGGCACCAGCTTCTCCTGGCCCGATCCCGGCTCGTCGAGATCGAAGTCGTCCTGGAAATAGCGATCGCGGGCGCCGCGGCGCATCGCCCCGATGGAGCCCATGCCCCGGTACTCCTTGAAGCTGCGGCCCTGGTAGAGCACGACTTCGCCCGGGCTCTCGTCGGTGCCCGCAAACAGGCTGCCGACCATGACGCAGCTGGCGCCCGCGGCGATGGCCTTGGTGATGTCGCCCGAATAGCGGATCCCGCCGTCGGCGATCACCGGGACGCCTGCCGCGCGGCCGACACGCGCGCAGTCCAGCACCGCGCTCACCATCGGCACACCGATCCCGGCCACGACCCTGGTGGTGCAGATCGAACCCGCGCCGATGCCGACCTTCACGCCGTCGACGCCCAGGGCGATCAGGTCCCGGGTCGCCTCGCCCGTCGCGACGTTGCCCGCCACCAGATCCACGTCCGGGAAGCGCGTACGCAGTTCCTGGACGATATCCATGACCTTCTGCGCGTGGCCGTGGGCCGTGTCCACGACGAGCACGTCCACGTGCGCCGCCATCAGCGCGTCGGCGCGCTCCATCGTGTCCTTGCCGACGCCGACCGCCGCCCCGACACGCAGCCGGCCCAGTGCGTCCTTCGACGCGAAGGGGTACTTGATCACCTTCTGGATGTCCTTGACGGTGATGAGTCCCTTCAGCATGTAGTGGTGATCGACGACGAGGAGTTTCTCGACCTTGTGGCGGTGCAGGATCTCGCGTGCCGCGTCGAGGGTCGTGCCGACCGGCACGGTGATCAGGTTGTCTTTCGTCATGACCGCCGAGATGGGCCGGTCGACGTTGGTCTCGAACCGGAGGTCCCGATTGGTCAGGATCCCGACCAGTTTCCCTTCCTTGCCGCCGTCCTCGGTGATCGGCACGCCCGAGATGCGGTACTTCGTCATCAGGGCCAGGGCTTCGAAGATGCGATGGGTGGGGGAGAGCGTGATCGGGTTGACGATCATGCCGCTCTCCGACCGCTTCACGCGGTCGACTTCAGAGGCCTGCTCCTCGACCGTCAGGTTCTTGTGGATGACGCCGATCCCGCCGTGCTGGGCCATCGCAATCGCGAGGCGCGACTCCGTGACGGTGTCCATCGCGGCGCTCACGATGGGCACGCTCAGGCGGATGTTGCGAGTGATGCGCGTGGCGACGTCCACCTGGTTGGGCAGGACCTGCGAATGCCACGGCACGAGCAGGACGTCGTCGAAGGTCAGCGCGGTCGGCGGCTCGCCGCCAGCCTGGATCATCCCCGGAGTGACTCCCTGCAGGTCCATGCGTCATTCCCCCCCGTGGCACTTCTTGTACTTCTTCCCGCTCCCGCACGGGCACGGGTCGTTCCGGCCCACCTTCGGCTCGTCGCGGCGGACGGTCTTCACCGGCGCATCGTCGCCGCCGGTGCGGGCCGGTGCCCGCCCGGCCGCGCCATCCCTGGCGGAACCGAAGAATCCGCTGTCGCCGGCGGGCGCGCTCAAGGTCATCGGCGCACTCCGGCGCGCGGCCGGGCGGCGAACCGCCGGGGCCGATTCCTCGCCCGCCACCGGCTTCAGCCAGAACAGGTAGCGCACGGACTCCTCGTCCACGCGTGACTTCATGTCCTGGAAGAGCGCGAAGCTCTCTTTCTTGTACTCGACGAGCGGATCCTTCTGGCCGTAGCCCCGCAGGCCGATGCCTTCCTTCAGGTGATCGAGGCTGTAGAGGTGGTCCTTCCACTGGGTGTCCACGATCTGCAGCATGATGTCCCGCTCGACACGCTGGAGGATGTCGCGCCCGACGGAGGCTTCCTTCTCC
>Ga0315283_10001928_pt1 | contig 17044 bp, 17 predicted proteins | sample YL17G09_0_MG_FD_204541 | JGI IMG/M metagenome (GOLD analysis project Ga0315283, IMG submission 204541) | Sediment microbial communities from Yellowstone Lake, YNP, Wyoming, USA - YL17G09_0 | ecosystem: Environmental > Aquatic > Freshwater > Lake > Sediment | place: USA: Wyoming | collected... | reverse complement strand
GACCATAGAAAGCTTACTGTTCCCGATAACCAGATTATCACTGAAGGAATTGTTAATATGAATGCGGTCAATAATAATTTGTCTCGCAATGATTTTAAGATAAACATTTTTATACCGGTTTTTTGCATTTGGATTGTCGGGGTGGGCAGAATTGAACTGCCGCCGGACGCACCCCATGCGCCCATTCTACCGTTAAACTACACCCCGGAATAAATGTAATTTTAGCAAATAAGAAAGATATTTCCCATCTTATAAAGATAGTTTACTACTTATAGAAAGTAATTGGTTTTTTATGTTAATATAAAAATATCCGGAAATAAGTATTTATGCTTTTCTTTTCAACATTAATAGCACAAGTAAGAAATCCGATTATAAGCAACTTCGGATCCGGATGGAACTTTGTTAATTCAGGTGTTTCTGTCTTTATTAATCTCGGATATTTAATTGCAACAGTTGTCTTTGTTTTTATCTTTATCGTTGGGGCATTTCAGTGGATCACATCCGGATCAGATAAAACCAAATTAGCAGAAGCCAGGGGAAAAATTACCCACGCAATTGTCGGACTTCTTATCCTTCTTCTGATATTTTTAATCAGTCAACTTGTAAACTGGATTTTAGGGATCAATATCGGTCATTTGGGGGGGCCTGGGGGTGATGGCGGTTGTACAGAATTTTGTACAGGTAATCGTTATTCTAGTGGATATTGTGCTTCCGGTGTTAACCCTACTGGGCGTCCTGGTTGTATTAATTTAGGCCATGATTGTGATTTTGTACCTACTCAGGATTGTTTTTGTTGCCCGTAGCCGCTAGTAATGTTTTCAGTAAACCTCTTGTTATTTTATTTTTCTTGTGTTAAATATACCTATAATGCCAAAGAAAAGTAAACCTATAGTTAATAATCAACCACAGGAAAATTCTTCTGCCAAACTGACGGCAATTCGTATTGCGATGGATCAAATTGAGAAGCAGTACGGTAAAGGTTCGATCATGCGTCTCGGTGAAAAAGCGGATGCTAAATTCAAGATCGATGTCGTCCCAACAGGTTCGATTGCGCTTGATTTGGCGCTTGGTGTTGGAGGTCTTCCCCGAGGAAGAATTATTGAAATTTATGGACCGGAAGCTTCAGGAAAAACTACACTTGCACTTCATGTTATTGCCGAGGCGCAAAAAAAGGGCGGACAATGTGCCTTTGTAGATGCGGAGCACGCCCTTGACCCCAGCAGAGCTGAAATAATAGGAGTGAACCTTGACGATCTTTTAATGTCGCAGCCGGACACGGGAGAGCAGGCGTTGGAAATTACCGAAACATTAATTAGATCAGGTGCTTTGGATGTAATAGTAGTTGATTCTGTTGCTGCGCTTGTTCCAAGAGCCGAGCTGGAAGGAGAGATGGGAGATGCTGTAATGGGGCTTCAGGCGCGTCTTATGAGCCAGGCTTTGAGAAAATTAACAGGTGCAATATCAAAAAGCCGGACAATATTAATTTTTACAAATCAGCTAAGACAAAAGATTGGCGTGATGTTTGGAAATCCGGAGGTAACACCGGGAGGACTTGCCCTGAAATTTTATACTTCGGTTAGACTTGATATAAGAAGGATCGAAGTTCTCAAAGAAGGGGATAATGTTATCGGGTCCCGTCATCGCGTTCGAGTTGTTAAAAACAAGGTTGCTCCCCCTCTTCGCGTTGCCGAGTTTGATATTATGAACGACGAAGGAATTTCAAAAAGCGGGGGGCTTTTGGATGTCGCAACCGAACTTGGAATTTTGGAAAAGAAGGGGTCCTTTTTTAATTATGGCGGAAAAGTCTTGGCTCAAGGTCGGGAAGGGGCAAAGGCACTTTTTAAGGACGATAAAAAATTATCCGAAGAAATTGAGAGGAAGATCCGTGAAGCCGTTGCTTCAGGTAAAAAGATACCTAAGGAAATTGGGGAAGTGGAAGATGTGGAATAGTTTAAACAATCTGTTTTAGTGCGTGGTACACTTCATATAAATGTCTGTTATATCTGCCTTTAAACCTCAAAAATTTAAAAACCGGGTAAATATATATCTTGACGGGGAATTCGGCTTTGGTTTGGATTTGGAGAATTTTGTAAAGTTGGGACTAAAAGTCGGACAGGAATTATCGGAAAAGGAGATGGTCGAAATCACCAAAAAAGCTGAATTTCAGAAAGCGTTGGATAGACTATTAATGTTTGCAATGCTAAGACCAAGAAGTGAAAAAGAGATTAACGATTGGATGATTAGGAAAAAGGTGAACAAAAATATAATAAAAAGTCTTCTTGAAAGAATCAGTGATTTGGACCTGCTTAATGACAGAAAGTTTGCAGGATGGTGGGTAGACCAGAGGATTACTTTTAAAAATAAGTCTTTGAGGGATTTGGAATATGAATTAAAAAATAAAGGAATTGCAAAAGATGTGATTTTTGAAGTTCTGGATGAAACGGAGGTTGATGAGCTGGGTTCAGCAAGAAAACTGATCGAGAAAAATAATTACAAGTGGTCACGATTTCCGGGCAGTATTTCCCGTCAAAAAAAGAAGATCTATTTAGCCAGGAAAGGTTTTAGTTGGGACACTATAAAAAAAGCTACGGAATAACTTACAGTTATCAATAAACAATCAGCTATTAATAATCAATATATTTTGTAATTGACCATTCTGCTGTTAAAGACTAAAATAATCTTTAAGGAATACGAATATGGTAAGAAAAACCAATACTGAGTTTTCTTCCTTAACCCTCCAATAAAAAGGGTTTTACTTTGTATTTCTCCGTTTACTAATATGACAACATCAGATGGTGCCGATATAAAAATTAACCCCGCTCTTCGAAAGAGGGAGGAGATTATTGAGAAAAAGGAAAAGGAGCTGCAGGACAAACTTTCCAAAGCAGCTAAGTTGTCGGTTGAGGAAGCTAAAAAGATGCTAATTGCCGAAGTCCAAAAAGATTTGACGGAGGAAATTGCACAAAAAATCAGGTCTGCAGAGGAGAGAATAAAGATTGAAGCTCAGGAAAAGGCAAAAGAGATACTGGTAGACGCTATGAAGCACGGAGCAACTTCCTATACTGCCGAATATACGGTCTCTTCCGTTACTGTTCCAAATGAGGATGTGAAAGGAAGAATTATCGGGGCGGGTGGAAGAAATATCAGGACTTTTGAAAAAGAAGCTGGAGTTGAGATCGAAATTGATGAAACAAACGAAATCAGGCTTTCCTCCTTTGATGCAGTAAGACGCGAAATTGCAAAGCGCGCTTTGGAATCTTTAATACGCGATACCAGAATCCAACCTTCAAGGATTGAGGAAGTTATAAGACAAGTGAAATCACAGATGGATGACGTTCTTCTAACGGAGGGGAAAAAAATTGCTGAAGAATGCGGAGTATATAACTTGTCGCTTGATCTTCTTAAGCTGATTGGTAGATATAGGTTCCGGACCTCATACGGACAAAATTTAGGAATTCATACAATAGAAGAAACGAAAATCGGAATGGCTATTGCCAACGAGGTTGGTGCCAATATTGATATCGTTAGGCTAGGATGCCTCCTTCATGATATCGGTAAGGTAGTAACAAACGAAGAAGGAACTCATGTTCAGGTTGGTGTTGCCACATTGAAAAAATACGGTTTTCCTAAGGAAGTGATTGCTTGTGTTGCGGAACACCACGAGGAAAAGCCTTTTTCCTCGGTCGAGTCGGCTATTGTTTGGATTGCCGATGGAATTTCAGGATCGCGACCGGGTGCAAGGTATGAGCCTCATGAAGATTATATGGCACGGATGAGTAAGATTGAGGAAATCGTAAAAACTTTCAGTGGAGTGGAAGCAACCTTTGCATTTCAGGCAGGTCGCGATGTAAGGGTAATTGTAAAACCGGAAGAGGTTGACGATGACAGGCTGATTATTCTTGCTCATGATATAGCCAGAAAACTGGAAAAAGAAGCTGAATATGTAGGTCAGATTAAGGTAACAGTAATTAGGGAAAGTAGAGTAACTGAAACTACTAGCGCAAGATAAATTTGTGAACTGATAATCTCACGATTACCCCGTAATCTTGACTTTATTCTTCATATCAATTATTCTACTTTTGCGCATGACAAAAAGGCAGATGGTAGAAATAGTTGCCAGGAAGGCTCATTTGACAAGCAAAGCTGCTCGGGAGGCAATCGACGTTTTTTTGGATGAAATAGGAAGAGCGCTTTCCAGAGGTGAAAAGAGGATATTACTTTCAGGCTTTGGGGTTTTTAGGGCAGGATGGGTTGAAGGGAAGACGGTCAAAATTCCCAATTCTGAAAAATTAGTTACCATTAAAAGACATAGACTTCCAAAGTTTACCCCCGGTGAACGGTTAAAGAAGCAGATTAAATAGGTAGTTTGTTCTTCAACAACAATTTTTTGAGTCAGGATATAATTTGTTTATGTTAAAAAAAATATTGGTTATTTGCGGACCTACTGCAACAGGTAAAACAAATCTGGCGTATAGGCTAGCACGGAAATTCAGAGGTGAGATAGTTTCTGCAGACTCGAGACAGGTTTATAAAGGTATGGATATAGGGACCGGAAAAGACCTCCATCATAATTCCGAATTTAAGATTGTGAATTCAAAAGAAGGCATTTGTTATTTGATAGCAAATATCCCTCTTTGGGGATATGATTTGACGGAACCGGATAATGATTTTAGTGTCTCTCAATATTTTAATCTTGCCAGAAAATTTATTGTTAATATATGGCATCGGGGAAGGCTTCCGATAATTGTTGGTGGTTCCGGTTTATATATCAGGATATTAATCAATGGTCTGGAAAACATCTCTATTCCACCGGATGATGAATTAAGAAAGGAATTAAATACTAAAAATTCAAAACAATTATTTGAAATATTAGGAATTTTAGATAGCGGTAAAGCGAACTCTATGAATGAGTCAGATAGAAAAAATCCGAGAAGGTTAATAAGGGCGATTGAAATAGTTTATTGGAACTCAAAAATCAAAAATAAAAACTTAAAAGTAAATAATAGATTAAAATACGATTCGTTAATGATGATAGGGCTTACATCTTCAAGATCATATATCAATAGGAGAATTGCGGAAAGGGTCGAAGAAAGAATCAGAAATGGTTTTGAAGAAGAACTTCTTGGGTTTATTCAAAGGGATATCGATTGGAAATATCAATCAATGCAAAGCCTGGGATACAGACAGTATGAAAAATACTTTAAAGGCTTAATTTCGTGGCGGGATTTTGTAGATAAATGGACCGTTGAAGAGCAAAAATACGCCAAAAGACAAATGACATGGTTTAAAAAAGACCATAGGATTAACTGGTTCGAAATATCCCAAAAAAACTGGGAATATAAAGTGGAAAAAGTTGTCCGGAGTTGGTACTATGAATAAAGATCATGAAGAATACCGATGATGCACGCAAGACCATAATATTTACTGCAATACTCCTATTCGGGCTGTGTTTTTTATATTATATCCGGGATATTCTTTTTCAGATACTGATATCGTTTGTAATTGTTTCCTCTTTTAAACCTTTTATTCAAAGAATGGAGAAGCATAAGATATCAAGAACTCTGAGTGTGGTAATTGTTTATATACTTTTTTTAAGCGTGGTTGGTTTTTCCGTTTATATCTTAGCCCCGTCGTTTATTTACCAGACAGGAAACTTTGTAAAAAATATTCCCGCCTATCTTTCCAATTTAGGTTTACCGCAGGCCTTTAAAGAGCAAATACTTCGGCAGTTTTTGCTGCAGTTGGGGCAGCTTCCCGGACAGATTGGAAAAGCAACTATATCGATTTTTTCCAATGTGATAAACGTTGTCACCGTATTAATTATCTCATTCTACCTTCTTCTTTCGAGGGAAAAACTGGATAACACAATACTAAAAATCTTAGGAGTAGCTAGAGGCGAAAAGATTATTTTATTATTAGGGAAAATCGAAGACAAGATCGGAGGTTGGGCAAAAGCGGAACTTTTTTTAATGATGATTGTCGGATCCTCAACATATTTAGGACTTCTTCTTTTGAAGGTACCTTATGCCCTTCCATTGGCAATAATCGCAGGGCTTCTAGAGATAGTACCCATGATAGGACCTTTTATAGCGGCGGTTCCCGCCATCGTCATCGGATTTAGTACCTCATTCTTTACCGGAATTGCTACGGCATCCTTAGCGTTTCTTATTCAACAGGTTGAAAATTATATTTTTGTCCCAAAAATAATGCAGAAATCTGCTGGATTAAATCCTGTTATTACGCTTTTGGCTTTAAGTATTGGATTTAAGATTCAGGGTATTTCGGGAGCGTTGATATCAATTCCGATTGTTCTTTCGTTATCTGTACTTTTGAATGAAGTCTTATTGAAAAGTAACCGGAAGATTGACTAAATTTCATACTCCTATAGTATTTATACTTTATTATTTTGTGGTATAATATTCTTGCTTTGGGGGAAGGGCGGCTACTGTGCACCATCCGGTGTATAGAGGAAAGTCCGGACAGCTGAAAGCAAGGGGTCGGAGGGTAATCTCCGAATGGTAACCGGGTGCGTATGTATCCGGGAACATCTGGTGGGTCTGATTATATCGGGCCACTGAAAATGAATTGACATTTTCAGAGAGTCACAGAGACGAGTCTGATCTGTTTTCTAAAGAAACAGATCGGAGTGAAACGAGACAATCCCACCCGCTGCAACCTCCGAAACAAGCGTTATTAGGTGGCTTTCCCGAATCGCTTGAAAGTTTGAGGGCGTAGATAGATGGCTGCTAGCCCCGATTATATCGGGGATAACAGAATCCGGCTTACTATCCTCCAAAGCGAAATAAATCCCACATGTGTGGGATTTATTTTTTAAAATGGTGGATAGCAAGGTTCTCGCGAAGCGTGGTTCTTACTATCCTCCAAAGTACACTGACTACTTTTAGCATCACCCGAAATTAGTTATTCTGCTGGCCTTTTTATATAATATAATAAATGTAGATTTGCCTGCCTCCCAGCCCGGCTGGGTGATAGGTAAGCCAAGCTTACCATGTTGATTTCACCTGAAAAACTCAAAAAAATATTGGTCGGGTCGGGTTATATTAAGGAAACAGATTTTGATGACGCCCTCAAAAGTTCGATTGACCAGGGGAGAGATATCTCAGACGTTTTGATTTTTCGGGGGTTAATAAGTGAGGATGCATTAGGAAAACTAATTTCGGAAAACCTCAATATCCCATATGCAGACGTTCGCCGGATGTTTATTTCTACCGAGGTATTAAACCTTATTCCTGAAAAGCTTGCCCGGACATATAGAATGATCCCATTTGAGTTTAAGGATAAGAAGATCAAAGTTGCAATGGAAAATCCCGAGGATATTGAAGCGGTGGAATTTGCAAAAAGACAAACAGGTTATGAAATTGAACCGTATTTTGCCAGAAGTGAGGATATTTCGAAGGCTTTGGGACAATACAAAAAGAATTTAAAAAGCGATTTTGAAAAAATAATATCGGAAAACATAAAAAAGGTTGCTCCGGGAGAGAATCTGGAGAAAGCGGCTGAAGACGTTCCGGTTGTAAAAATATTGAATACCATATTTGAATATGCTGTAGCACTCCGATCGTCGGATATTCATATTGAATCGCAATCAGATGATGTTGTTATCCGCTTCAGAATAGACGGAATTCTTCGCGACATGTTTAAATTCAAAAAGGGGATTGAGGAAGCCTTGGTGGCGAGAATAAAAATACTGTCTGATCTGAAAATTGATGAACACAGAATTCCCCAGGACGGAAGACATAAGTTCAATATCGACGACGAGGCGATAGCGCTTCGTATTTCTATAATCCCCGGATTTTATGGCGAAAATGTTGTTATGAGAATTCTTCGCGAAACGAATAGACCTCTTAGTTTGGAAGAGCTGGGAATTACCGGCCAGGGACTGGTGATTTTGCGTGAAAATTGCTTAAAACCTCATGGAATGATTCTTGTCACGGGTCCGACAGGGTCAGGCAAAACCACAACTTTATATTCAGTGCTTAATATTCTTAACACTGCCGAGGTGAAAATTTGTACGATCGAAGATCCTATCGAATACGGTATGAACAGGGTAACACAGATTCAGGTAAGTCCAAAAACAGGCTTAACTTTTGCCGCGGGACTCCGCGCTCTTATGAGACATGACCCCGATATTATTATGGTTGGGGAAATAAGAGATGAGGAAACTGCCGAAATTGCGATTCATTCTGCATTAACCGGCCATTTGGTTTTATCAACACTGCACACCAATACCGCATCAGGTGCGGTTCCAAGGCTTCTGGATATGGGGGCTGAGGCGTTTTTGCTTGCATCGACACTGAATATTGTTGTAGCCCAAAGACTTGTCAGAAAAATTTGTCCCTCATGTATTGCAAAATATACACCCGATGAATCAATTGTAAAAAGACTATCAAAGGAATTGGGAGAAGATTATGCAAAACTTAAATTTTATAAGGGAAAAGGTTGTGACGACTGTAATCATAAAGGATATGCAGGAAGAATAGGAATATACGAAATAATGCCGGTAACAGAAAAACTCCGGGAAATAATTATTCAAAGACCGACCAGTGAACAATTATTTAAGGCAGCAGTTTCCGAAGGGATGATTACCATGATGAGGGATGGAATGGATAAAGTTTCGTCCGGTTTAACAACAATTGAAGAAGTATTCAGAGTAGCAAATGAGGAATAGATATGCCGCTTTATACATATAAAGTAAAAACACAAAAAGGTGCGCTTTTGGAAGATTTAATACAAGCCCCAAGCGTAAAAGACGCTGCTTCAGCGTTAACTTCTGAAGGATACAAGATATTAACTATAAAGAAGATAGAGCAAAGTATCGGGGGGTTTATGAGCGGATCGATTTCTATATCGGAAAAGGCTAACTTTTGCAGATTTCTGGCAACCATGCTGCGTGCCGGACTTCCTCTGCCGGAAGCAATAGATATTATTAGGGAGGAATCTAAAAATAGAAAGCTTAAAAAAGTTCTTATGGACGTTTCGTTTGAGGTGAGAAAGGGTAAAACAATATCTTCGGTCCTGTCAAAATACAAAAAAGATTTTGACCCCGTATTTTTGACCATGGTAAAAGCCGGTGAAGAGTCGGGAACGATGGACAAATCATTTGACTACTTGTCGAAACAGTTACTCATGACATATGAGCTTATACAAAAGGTTAAAGGAGCAATGATGTACCCGATTGTTATCGTATGTGCTATGGTTGCGATGCTTGTTGTTATGCTGGTTTTCGTTCTTCCTAAGCTTTCACAGGTTTTTTTGGATTTGAATGTTCCACTTCCTCCGGCTACTAAGTTTGTAATGGGAGTGGGGATTTTTATCGGGAAATATACTACTGAAGTAGTAATTGGTGTTTTTGTGTTGGGACTTCTGTGTTTTATGCTCTTTACAGTTCAGAAGACAAGAGATGCTATCTTTGATTTTTTTATGAAACTTCCGGCAATAAAAGGAATAGTGGTACAGATAGACATAGCACGTTTTTCAAGAACGCTTTCTACGCTTTTAACCAGTGGAGTTCCGATAATGACATGTCTTGAGGTATGCTCAAATATTTTAAGACAACCGGCGTTGAGAAAACAGGCAAAACTCTTTGGGGCAGGGGTGGCGCAGGGAAAACAGTTGTCGGAAATGCTTATGACCGGGAAACAGGTATTTCCCCCGACGGTTATTCAAACAATAAAAGCGGGAGAAAAAAGCGGCAGTTTGGAAGAGGTATTGAATGAAATGGCGGAGTTTTATGAAAAAGAAGTTGACTTTAATCTGAAAAGAGTAACCTCCCTTATTGAACCTCTTTTGATGCTGGTTATTGGTGTTGCCGTCGGAGCGATGGTAATAATCATGATAACTCCAATTTATAGTTTGGTGGGTGGAATGGGTAATTTTCAATAATTCCATTAATGAAAAAAGGAAAGATTTATAAAATAATTAGTAATCCTGCCTTTATAATTCTTTTTATTATCGGAATTTTATTACTGTCATTTCTGTTTTCGCGGATATTTAAGAGCAAGGGAGGCAGCGGGGCGCAAATAAAACAAGGTCAAATTCAAATCGTCAAAGGAGATGAAGTAATTACGATTAATCAAAACGGGCTTGTAGAGTATAAATCAAAAGATAGATCCTATTCGGAAACTTGGGATGCGTCGCAGATAAGCTCGTTTTTTTCAATGATGGAAAGAAAAGCAAGAGATTATCTGTCAAAACGGGTTAGCGGTGGTGATTGCAGGTATAAAGTCTTTATGTTTTTGGATAGAAAATTGGTAACGGTCTGTATCGATTCGGGTGATAAGGACATTGCAGAAAGCGTAGAGCCAATTTTTATAAAATATTCGGATGTAAATTTATCTGATTATTTTGGGAATGGTGAAGACGGGGACGGGGACAGCTCGGATGATGAGTTTAGTGGAACAATAGAATTCCCGACCTCGACTCCGGGGCCGTCTCAAAGTTCTCCATCCCCGACACCGAATGCAGCAAATAACGGAAATACAAATTATGCGCCGGTTAAAGCCGGATGTGAAAATTGGAGTGCAAGCATCGTAAATAACAGGGCTATTATTAGCAATACTTATTGCACGGTAGATTCAACCCCAACCCCATAAAAAACATAACGTCTCGGGGGAAATTTATAGGCCATCGAAAGATGAGAAGTTAATTTCTTTCTTCACTCCATGAGATGAATTCATATTGGCCGTATGTGGGAAAATACGGGGGAGGGTTGTAAAGAGCGTTATTGTCGAAATTGAGCTCTCGCTCGCGAAAGCCCGACTCAGGTCCCGTTCCGAAATTCCAATATGATTTAAAGTAGGAGATTATCGATCCGTTTATTGTTAATTTTTGCTTTACTGCAGCTCCTGTCCCTTCACAATCGGAGAAATACCCGTGCCTTAAAATACTTCCTTTTTGAGCGATTAATATGGCGTCAACTTGAAAGTAATCCGGCACGTCTCTGGTAAAATAGATATTGTCTTGGGCAACTAATCCCAGAGAATCGGTTCCGTCATATGCGGTATATTTGATATTATTGGGGATCCAAATAACTGCGTCGCTTGAGGTAAGGGGAAATCTCACGGCGGCAACCGTGATTCTGCCCCTGACGGTTCCTTCAACCCACAGATTGTCTTCTACAAATATTATAGGTGTATTAGCTAAATTGTAGGTTCCGACATACGACTCGCTGCTGATTATTTGCTCCGTATCCCGGCAACCTCCTTCACCGAACACCCCTAACCCCTGTCCCGGAATAGAATAACCTCTAAGAGTTGTTGTCGACATAACTTTATTAATTCTTACGGTTCCATCATTTGAAAATAAAAGATGATACCCGCTTTTGTTGCTTCCCCTTAAATATAGTCCCGAGTTTTGGGCAGCTGATTTCATACCTGAAAAATCCAAAGATATTGTATCAAAATCTACATACGGGACTGGGAATTTCCACAATTGCTGATCGCCACCCGATCCCCAGACCCCGGGTTTTGGTTCCGGCGGATGACATCCGGTTTCACTTCCGCACATATATTCTTCCTGAGCACTGCTTACAATGGATGTGTTTGTTCCGTCCATCCTGATACCGTTATTTGAGTGAATTCTTCCGTTAACCACCGACCCGACCCCATACCAGGAACTGGCGTTGGAAAGGAAAGAATATTCGGTCAAAGATGGAATTCCATATTGTGCCTTTATTCTTCTTTTTATTTTCGGGTAATTAACCGTCCAACCGGTTGAGCGGATGGTTACGACTGTTGAGCCGTTTTGAGGAGGGGTTATTTCCAGGCTGTAATATCCGATCGTTGACCCCTGCGGATCATTATATGTATGTACGTATGGGCCATTGCCCGTCTGACCGTCTTTATAGTCTGTGGGGGCGTGAGCCAGGTGCCATTTATAGTAATTAATTCCCGCTTCTGCAATATTTAGAGATTTTTCCGAAGCAGCCTGACGGTTTGCAGAATCCATTTGAATTCCCAGAACAAACAAAAGACCATAGATAACTATAATAAAAGAGGTGGCTATAATAAGTATTAATGGTGTAGCAGAACCGTTTTGGCGAGATTTCATGTTATTAATAATTATAATCAGTCGTAATAAAATTTGTAAAAGTCATATCAAAAAGTAAGCATATTTCAACAAGGACTCCTTTTTTACTAATTTTCCTTAACGGATCTTATTTGCGAAAAAGATTCGACAATATAATCTCTTTCCGGTTTGTTTTCATTATTTACTCTCATGTATATTTTTATCGTTTTGGTTTCAGAAAGTCTGTCATCGGTAGCCAGCGGATTGTTTCCGGTATCATACGGCCAGTTTTGGTTGTAATAGTAAAAAATTGGTGTTGCACCATTTCTTACTCCTTCGGTCGCAATAGAGGATGTCTTTTTTAAAGTATCATAAATAGCCGGATAACCTGACGGCTTTATAATCTCTTTGACCAAATCTGTTCCATCCAGATAATATCTCACCCACTCGGTTTTTTCATCAAAATCGATATCAGAGTAAAAAATAATTTCCTGATCATCCGCCAAACTTAGCAAATACGCTCCGTTATCGCTCTGCCTTGCCGTACGGATTTCTTTAACTATGCCGGATACGGTAAAGTTAGCTCCGTCAACAGCTTTATAACCTTTTGTGATAGCTATCTGACTTTGGCTTAGAATATATTGAAGTGAGACCAATCCCAATCCGATTACACCCGAAATTGCAATGGTTATCAGAAGTTCGATCAAGGTTAATCCTTTTTGATTTTTTATTGATTTCATATGGGATTTAATATTACTTTTTGTTGTTTGTACCCGTAGGAATCGACGGTCCCATTGAATTTTGTATAACCTGATATTGTAGCTTCCAGCTGATAAATTTTTCTTGCTAGATTTGCGAAGAAAACTTGCCCGAAATCCGGAACCCCCGAAGCCCCGCTTGAAGCTGTTAGGACAAAACCTTTGTTATCGTATATTCTTGCCGAAACGGAAGCAATAGGTGTTACTGCGGGGTTTACAAACGAAATAAGTACGCTATTGGCGGTATGCGGGCTTACTGCAAATTTAATATTAATATTTTCATTAGGTTTCAAGGATATGGACGGCGGTGGATTAAGACCCGATATGTCTCCGACTGTGGAAGTTATTGAAATGTAGTAATTATCCCACTCCATATTACTTATTATTTTTTGACCGCTGCTATCGGTTGAAAAAGTATTTTGGTATTTATATACCGGATTATCATAAGTGTCCGTGCCGATAATTCTCCCCCCCCTTATGGTAAAAGAAGTATTACTGAGGACTTCAAAGTTATTTGATCTGTCTTTATATGAGTAAACATTGATAACCCCGAGTTTATCTATTGAAAAGGAGGCCTCGGAGATTTGACCCTGAAGCACTGAAAGATATGGTTTGGCTGGATTTGCCACTTCGGAAGCTGAATACGTTCTTTCGCTGGAATAGCCGTCTTTTGTTACGGAAATTCGATAGCAGCCTTTCTTGCATGTAGGCGCTCCAGGGAGAATTATTCTTCCGTTTTCGGCCGTTTTTATTGTCATGTTAACAAGAGGAGTAGTTCCGGTTGAAATAATTGATACGTTGGCTCCTGGCACAGGCTCTGCATTAGAGTCGAATACATATACGGAAAGCGTTCCGCCTGTTACTGTCGTTTCAATCCCTGAGGGAGATATGTCCGTGATCATAACAAGTGGGGTTTTTTTTGACGACTCAAGACCCTGCCAGGAAATTTCTATTGAAACTCTTTTATAGTCGGAAGGCAAAAGGTCATTTGGCGCCAAATCATCAAACGGATCATCGATATACACGATCGTAGTCTTAATTTCATAAGCTAGTTCGTTTATAGTTACTGTTTCTGTTTGCGGCAGCACCCCCGGAGGAATTCCACCAACCGTTCCGATATTTCCATATGGCATATTTCTTACAACCTCAATTTTTTCTTGTGCTAAAAGTCTTGCTGCGATTCTTGATCTGTTAAAAGTGTTGATGGAATATGTTGTGGCAACGAGCGTTAATAGAGCGTGAGCTAGGATGGAAAATATTGCTAGAGCGATAAGTACTTCCAATAAAGTCTGGCCATGTAATTTTTTCAATCTTCTGGGCAGCATTGCTATAAATTATAGCATTTGTCATAATGTATATGACTGCGAATTCGGATTACGAAATTCCAAATCACAAAGGCCTGCCATGAATAGAAGTTCATTTGTATCAATATATTTTACTTCAGGTAAAATTTTAATCGTTAAACTTAATTCTTTTAGGAAAAAAGTAGATTTGTATGCATCAATTGATTTACCTGCGGGTTTGATTTCAAATTATGAAGTTAAAGATGAAAAGGCATTATCTGAAATTTTGAAGCGTGTTTGGAAAAAATTGAAAATTAAGGAGAGAAATGTTGGCATTGTCATTCCGGAGTTCTCCACTTTTACAAAAGCATTGAATCTTCCGAAACTCGAGGAGAATGAGATTGATGAAGCTGTTAGGTGGCAGGCGGATGAATATATACCACTTGATCCAAAAGAGATGATATTGGACTGGAAAATTATCGACGAAAACCCCGAAGAATTTAGAGTATTAGTAGTTGCTGTTAATGAAAAATTACTTAAAGGTTATGTTGCATCAGCGGATTTAGCCGGACTTTTTCCTATAGTCGTTGAGACTCCTTCAATATCTTTAGTAAGATTTGCAGGCGAAGATCAATATCCAAAACTTGTGGTATATTTTTCTTTTGATGAGATAATAATAACTCTTTCTAGGGGAGCAGAGATATTAACCAGTTCAGTAATGAGCGCAGATTCCAGCCCGCAAACCTTGATCTCTACTATAGCCAGAATTTTAAGACATTATGAAGAGATCGGTTTATCTAAGATATTCGTGGGTGGCATGCCTAAAAATAATAATTTTGTTCCGGAAATTTCTAAGAATTTTAAAGTTCCGATGGAAAAGCTTCAGCGGGGAATTTCCGGAATTAATGAAAGTGATTTGCAGAAGTATCTTATAGCACTATCTTTGCAGTATAAAGATACTTCAGAACCAGAAAGTGCAAAGACGATCAATCTCCTTCCCAAAGAAGTGATCTCTAAGTATAAAAGGAAGAAATTTAACTTCGAGATTTGGGGGTTAATGCTTGTAATTACCCTGATTATGACGGGCTGTTTTATGGCCCTATCCGGCACGTATTTATATATATTACAGGGACTGTCGAAACATAAAAACGTCAACTCCCTGTTTGATGTTTCCTATCAAAAAAGCAAGGCTGCATCTGACGAAATCAAGAATGTAAACACTTTAGCCGATAAAACAATAAAAATAGATTCTATTAATATTTATCCTCAGGAAGTTTTTAACCTTATATACCCAAAGAAACCGGAAAGCATCGTTATATTATCCTACAAAATTGATCTAGAGAAAGGATCGGTTTCCATAAAAGGTTTATCGGCCGGAAGGGAAGATCTTTATAATTTTAAAAAGAATATTGAGGAGGGTGGAGATTTCCAAAAGGTGGTTCTTCCCCTAACCAGCTTTGAGCAAGGGGAAAACATCGAATTTGAAATGTCTTTTGTCTATTCAAAGTTGGTTAATAACGTAAAAACACAACAATAACATGGACGAAATAAATGAGTTAACTAATATAGAAAGTAAAAATGTCGGTGATGCAAATAAGAGCATTGATGAAACTAAACTCAAAACTATAAAACCTGTTGTTAAGAAGGTAAAGGTTAAATCTTGGATTGCACTGCTTTTAGTTGATTTTATTATGCTCGCATTATCAATATTTATCTTGGTCTCATTGCCTAATAAAGCAGCTGAATTAAATAAAGCACGAAGCGATGAGGAAAAAGTAATAGAAAGTAAGAAGGTTGATATTACAGGACTTGAATATAAACCTACAAAAGATACCGTGGACAAGCTCCTGAGCTACTATCCGGAAGAGTTGGGGTTAATTAATTTCATTGAAACTGTTGAAGACATGAATGAAGAAGGATCAGTTAAGAATTTTTCTATAATTGGGGAAAATGCAGTGAAAGATAAAACAGGCGCTTATGGAATTCCTTTCATTGTTGAATTTGAAGGTAGTTGGGAGAAGATCGGTCAATCTTTACAGGAACTTCAAAAACTACCATACTTAATAAGAGCTATTGATGTCGAAGTCGATACGGTTGATGAAAAAACTGTAAGTTTTAAGTACGGAGGTTTTCTTTATGTCTCAGATAAACTTGCAAAAACCCGATAAATTTTATTTCTTATTTGCGTTCATGATGATAGTTGGAGCTGTCTTTGTGGTTTATGTTTTTAGAACGGTTTTCCAGGCTGTAACCACTTCGACAGATATCGGAGCGCAATTTACCGAAGTGGAACTGAAAATAGATAAGGATAAATTAGATAGGGCAGTGATTGTTGCCGGTGAGAAAAAAGTGTTAGACTTTAAAGTAAGATAATTTATATTTTAGTAAACAACGCAATATTTTAATGTTAAAAATCAAAATTGATAGGAAAAGTACACGCTACATGACCGGAGGTTTTACGATGATCGAGCTTTTGATTGTAGTGGCGATTATCGGGATATTAGCCACTACAATGATGGTTATCCTTAACCCCAGAACTATGCTCGCAAGAGCACGGGATTCCCAAAGAGATACAGATATTAATTCAATCGTGATGCTGGTGCGTCAATATGCGTCTGATCACAGCGGAACTTTACCGGATACAGACGACGACCCTGATACCACTAATTTTCCAACAAGCTTGACCTGTATTGGGACAAACTCTGGATGTTTTAATTTGGCTATCGCCGGAGATGATGATGAATCACTGGTGCCCGATTATACGGCATCACTTCCCAAGGATCCCAAGACGGGTACGTATGGGAACATAGGATATATGATTATGGTGGATGCGAACAGCCATATTACCGCCTCTGCTTCGGGTGAAACAAGAACAATAAGCGTAACAAGGTGATCCTTCTAATATATTTACCTGAGGTCTGCAGTATGTTCCTATTAACTAATTATTTATCGTTTCCATCCAAAAACAGCGGTTTG
>Ga0315283_10001927_pt1 | contig 17049 bp, 17 predicted proteins | sample YL17G09_0_MG_FD_204541 | JGI IMG/M metagenome (GOLD analysis project Ga0315283, IMG submission 204541) | Sediment microbial communities from Yellowstone Lake, YNP, Wyoming, USA - YL17G09_0 | ecosystem: Environmental > Aquatic > Freshwater > Lake > Sediment | place: USA: Wyoming | collected... | reverse complement strand
TCCCCCGCCCCCCTCCCCCCTCCCCTCTCTCTCCATCCTCTTTCTTACCTGTCAGCACCTTGAGCACCTCGGCATCCGGCGCCATCGCCGCCGAGGCCCCGGCGCCGTACGACCCGGCCACGTCGAAGTCGCACTGGAAGAACTCGCGGAACCGGCCGCGGGCCATCGCGGGCTGGTCGCGGCGGTAGACCTTCCCAATGTGATAGCGCTTGATGTTGCCGACGCCGTGCAGGGCCACGAAGCGGGCGAAGGGGACCTGGATGAACGAGGACGGATAATGGGGGGAGAGAGGGAGAGAGAGAGGGGAAGAGAGAAAGAGGGTGGGAGAGAGAGAGAGAGAGAGAGGAAGAGAGGGGAAGAGAGAAAGAGAGAGAGGGAGGATGAGAGAAAGAGAGAGGGGGGAGAGAGAAAGAGAGAGAGAGAGAGAGGAAGAGAGAGGGGAGGAGAAAGAGAAGAAAAGTGAGCGTTTTTCTTCCTCTTCTTCGAGTTCCTTTCCGTCGGCCTCGAAGGAAAAAAAGAAAAACTCTCGCTCTCTTCTCTCACCGTGAGGTCGTAGCGCAGCGACAGCGACTCCCCCCCCTGGTCAGCCAGGTCATAGATCAGCTTCGAGTCCTCCCCGTACTTGCCCGTCAGCGTCTCCCGCAGCTCGAACACGGGCGTGTCGATCGAGACCGCGCCGTGGGACTCGAAGACGCCCTCGATCAGCTGCAGGGCCCTTTTCCGGATCCGCATCTGGTCCGGGAGGAAGTCCCGCGTGCCCTTTGCGATCTTGGGCCTTCGCCGAGGGGCGTTGGCCTCGGCAGCGGTGCGGAGGAGGGCCAGAACGGCCGTGAGGCCCGGCGCGGTCGGGGAGAGGAGGGCGGAGGGAGAGGAGCCAGAGCTCAGGTAGCTCGCGAGCGCGGCGGTGCCGCGGCCGAGGCCAAAGGGCTGGCGCGGCGGCGGGCCGCCCTTCTTCTTTGGCGCGGCAGGCTTCTTGCCGTCTGCTGCTGCTGCTGCTGCCGCTGCTGCTGCCCCCTCGCCGTTTGCTGCTGTCGCTTCCCCAGCCGCTCCATCTTCCGCCGCCGCCGCCGCCCTCTTCTCCGCGGCGGCCTTCTCCTTCTCCCGCTCCTCCGCCGCCTCCAGGGCCGCAGCAACGGCCAGGGCCGCCGCCGCCTCGGCTCCCAGGGCGCCGGACAGGGCGCGCACGGCGGCGGACGCGGCCAGCGCGGCGCCCAGGGCAGGGACGTCGGTCGGGGAGGAGAGAACGGCCAAGTCGGCCGCGGCGACGGCCTCCGAGGCGGCGGCGATGGAGGCGGAAGGAGGGGCCTTGGCGACGGAAGGAGTCGCGTTCCCTCCCCCTCCGAGCTCGAGCTCGGCGAGCGCCGCCTCCAGGGCCCCCTTGCGCGCCACGGCGAGGCTCGCCGCCACCAGCAGGGCCCTAGCCAGCGAGAGCTGCGTGGACGCGAGCTCGAGGGCGGGGAGGGGGCCGGCAGCAGCTTTCGCGCCCGGCCCGTCGGCGGCGGCGCCTCTCCCCCCGCCTCCCCCGCCCTTGGCCGCCGCGGCCGCCGTCGCGGGGGCCCTGAGCTCGGCGCGCGCGGCCGCCGACGCCTGCACGAGGGCCGCGGCGAGGGCCCCGTGCGCCGAGGGGGCGGCAAGGAGCGCCGCGGGGGCCCTGGGCCTCGCGGGGCCGCCGGGGCCCGTCGCGCGGGGCAGCGACGCCGCGGCGCGCGACCCGGCGAGGAGGCCCCGCAGCTCGGCCGCCGCCGCCGCCGCCCCGGGGTGGAGCGCCGCCGGCGAGGGAGAGGAGGACGACGGAGACGCGGCAGCAGAGGCTTCATCCCCGGCGCCGCTGCCGAACAGCTTGGCTCCGTCGAGGCGGAGGGCGTCCGCGCTGAGGGCCGCGACCGCGTTGGCCACGCGCGAGAGGCGCGCCGCGCCGGCGGCGGCCGCGGCGGCGACGCCCGCGGCGGCAGCGCGGCCCGAGGTGAGGGCCGCGCGCTCCTCCGCGGAGAGTCCCGGGGGGCCGGCGGCGGAGCCCGAGGCGGCCAGAGCGCGGCCGACGGTCGCCTCGGAGGAGGAGGAGGGCTGCGGCGGCAGCGCGGCCCCGGCTCCGGACGAGGCCGCGGCGGCGACGGCCGCGAGCGGCGCCGCGTCGTCGCTCTCGGTTCCCGTTCCCGAGCTCGAAGAAAGGCTCCTCGGCAGCTTCGGGGTCACCCTGCAGTTAAGCAGGCCCTCGGCCAGGAACCGGAGCACGGCGGGCCTGACGCGCGTCGAGCCGTTGGCAAGGCTCAGCAGCCTCGCGAGGACGGCGGAGCGGGCTTCCGTCTCGGTAAGCAAGGAGGACGACGAAGCAGCAGCAGCAGCAGCGGCGGTGGCGATGTCGTCGGCCGCCTTTGCCGTTTCGGCGTCCTCGGGCTTGAACGCAGCAGGGCTCGGAGACTCTTTCTTGATGCGCTCGAGGACGGCCGTGTCGATGAGGACGGGGGCGCCTAGTTTTTTTTTTTGAGGAAGACGAAGAGAGGGGTGAGTCGAGGTCGAGGTCGAGGGGCCAAAGAGAGAGAGAGAGAGAGAGAGAGCCGTCGAGAGGGAGCCATCGAATCGATACGAGCCCTCTGTTTTACTCTCATCTCTTTCACTCTTTCCCCATTTTCTTTTTCTCTCTCACCTGCGGCCACGTCGAGGACGTCCTCGAGTGACAGCGCGGTGCCGACTCCGCCGACGATGACGGGAGCGGCCATGGTTTCGATTTGTTTTTGGAGGTCGATTGATCGATGATCAAACGAGAGTTTTGATTGCCACCTCGTTTGCCGTCCTCTCTCCTTCTCCAGGGTCTTTCTGGTCTCGAGCTTTGCGCGAGACAAGGATAGAGAGGATGAGCTCCAAAACACCGTGCAGAGAAAGAGAGAAAGAGCAAGAAAGCGAGAGAGAGAGAGAGCGAAAAGGAAGAGTTCTGGAGAGCACGAGCCCTCGCCCGAGTCGTCGTTCGCCGCTCTTCTCTCTCGCTCTCTCTCGCTCTTCACTCTCTTCTTTCCTCGCCGGGGCAGAGGACGAGTGGGGGGAGAAAAAAACGCCGCCTCAAAAACTTCCTCAGCCGTTTCTTCGCTCCCTCGAGATGCCTCCAGCCCCCCTGATCCCCCACCTCGGCTACGCGTCGCTGCTTTCTTTTCCGGCCTCGCAGCGGGAGAGGCAGCGGTGAGTTGTTTAAGCTCCAAAAAGAGAGAGAGAGAGAGAGCCCACGGGGCATTTTTTTTGCTCACCTCCAACCCTTCGCCCTCTGCCTTCTCTCTTCTTCTCTTTCTCTCTCCGCAGCCGGCGCCGCGGGGCCTGGCTTCTGCTGGCCTCCCTCGCGACCTGCTACTGCCTCTTCCTCCTCCTGTCTGTCGTCGGAAGAGCCGGACGAGGAGGAGAGGAAGGAGGAAGGAGGCACTTGCGAGAAGAAGAAGCAAAAGCAAAGGCAGCAGCAGCGACGACGGCGACGGCGACGACAACTGCCGCTGCCTCTTCCGCTTCTCCTCTTTCTCCTCCTCGTCTCACCCCTCTCCAGCGGAGGCTCCTGCAGCCGCAGCAGCCCACGCACGACCTCTCGGGCGACGGGGGGATCGGGAGGGTCGAGCGCGTTGCCGCGGCGAGGCTCCTGGCTGTCGAGGCGGAGCTCTCGCGTCGGAGGAAGCAGAGGGAGGAAGAAGGGGAGGGGGAGGGAGAGGGGGAGGAACACAGCAGCCCGCGCCGGCGGCACAAGCGAGGCGGCGGCAACGACCACGCTCCCGACCCGTCTTCTTCTTCCTCTCCGCTCTCTCCGCCTCCGCCTCCTCCTCCTCCTCCCCCGCCTCGCCCGCCTCGCCCCGCCTCGGACCCGAGCTACGTCGCGGTCTGTGTCGTCGTCAAGGACCAGAACGACGACCTGCCCGAGTTCGTCGCCTGGCACGCAGCCCTCGGGGTCCGCACCTTTTACCTCTACGACGACCGGTCGGCAGCGCCGGTCACGCCCGAGCTCGCGCGGAGCCTGCTTCCGAAGGAGGAGTCGCGTGCCTCTTCTGCCTCTTCTTCTTCTGCCTCTTCTTCTTCGGGCTCTTCTTCTTCTTCTTCTTCTTCTTCTATTTCTTCTTCCTCTGCCTCCTCTTCCTCTCCTTCTTCCTCCTCTCCCGTCTCAGTTCACGTCACGCGGCTGACGGAGGAGGCGGTGCAGGCCCACCCTGCCAGGAGGCCGCAGCTGGCGGCCTACGACGACTGCGCTCTCTCGAGGAGGGGCTCGCACTCGTGGCTCGCGTTCCTCGACGTCGACGAGTTCGTGGCGATCGAAGAAGGCGACGAGACCGACGGGGGAGAAACGACGGAGGAGGAAGTCCTCGCGTCGCTGCTGATCTCCGCCGAGGAGAGGCTCCCCTCGCTGCCGGCGCTGCTCTCGCGCTTCGAGGCCGCCAACGCCGCCGCAGTGCTGCTGCACTGGCGCATCTTCGGCTCCTCGGGGCGCACCACCTCCAAGCCGCGCAACATCACCACGGCCGAGGCCTTCACCTCGTGTCTGGGGGCTAACGAGAGTGAGAACGCGCACGTCAAGACGATCGCGAGGACGGCGCTGCTCGACGTCGCCGAGCCGTGCCTGGGTCCGCACCACTTTTCGTTCTGGGACTTGAAGGGAGCTGTCGACAAGCTCGAGAGGCAAGAGATCGAGATGGAGGAAGGAGGAGTGGAGGAGCTGCAGGCGGAAGAAGAAGAGGGAGAAGGAGAGGAGGAAGCCTCGAAGAGGAAGGAGGAGCGGGACTCTTTCTTGGGGATCTCGGGGCGGCCCAACTCGACCGAGCTCTTCCTGTCGCCCTCGGCGCCCTACCCTGTCGACGTCCGCGGCAAGCGCCTCGACGGCCCCGTCGCCGGCGACCTCGACAAGACGGCGCCTCCCTTCTCTCCCGCCTTCTTGGCGCACTACGCCATCAAGTCGAGGGAGGACTACGGGAAAAAGATCGAGCGCGGGTCGGCGATGGGCAACAGGAAGTCGTGGGAGTTTTTCGGCAGGGTCGACTCGAGGACGCGCGAGGACGCGAGCGGCGGGTGCCTGGGGGCCAAGAGGCTCGCGAGGAAGATGAGGGAGGCAGGGGCGCTGGCCTTGCCGAGGTAGTTGCTCTTATTTTCTTCGTTTCAACAGGGACAAAAAACAAAAAAACCCAAGGTCATTTCCTCCCCCTCCTGTGGAAAAACAAAAAAATCCCATCTGCTCTCCAAAACAAAAAACAACGAGCCCCCCAAATGACGACTCTCCTGGATCCTCTCCGGGACGCTGAAGACGCTGAGCGCGTTCTCCGTCCCAAGAGCGACGAGCGCAAGCTGAAGAAGAAGGAGAAGAAGAAGAGCAGAGGCGACGGCGACGGCGAGAAGATGAAGAAGGAGAAGAAGAAGCGAAAGAGTTTTGATGCCGACGGCGGCGGCGGCGGCGACAATGCCGCGCCGGCTGCCAGTGTCGACGCCGCCGCTTCTTCGCCCTCGCAGCCGCCCAAGAAAAAGAAAAAGGTGCGTGCGTGCACTGCTAGGGAGCATGAAGGGTTACATTGATGCCACACAGAGCTAGCAAGGCCAACGACGTTGGGCAATTTAATTTACTATTTTCTCTCGACGGCTCTTTCTCTCTCTCTCACCGCCCTCTCTCTCGCCCCCCCCCCCTCACTGCAACAACAGCGCCCGCCCAAGAAATCCGCCGCCGCCTTCGCCGCGTCCCTGGAAGCCGCCGCCACGATCGCGACGGCCCCGGCGGAGGAGCAGGCGGCGTGGCTGTGGTCGTCGGCCGAGGAGACGCTGAAGCTCTCGGCGGCGGAGCTCGTCGGGCTCGATGAGACCAAGGTCGTCCCGTTGCCGTCGCCTCCCTCGTCTTCCGGCGGCGGCGGCTCTTCCCCCTCCCTCGAGGAGCGACTCGCCGCGGCGGACCCGAACCTCGCGGCGGAGCTCACGAGGTGGAGCCCCCCGAGCGGCGGGTCCGCGTCCCCTTCTTCCGGACCGGCGGCAGCGGCGGCCTCTGCCCCGCTGCTCCTCGCCCTGTCCCCCTCGGCCAACAACTGTCTCGCCGTCATCTCTTCGCTCCCGCGCGCCTCCTCGACCTCGCACGTGGCCAAGCTCTTCGCGAGGCACCTCAAGGTGGCGGAGCAAGAGGCGACGCTGAGGGGGAACGCGGGCAGGACGAGGGCCGCGGCGGGGACCCCCGCCCGGGTCGACGCGCTCGCAACGGCGGCGAGAGGCGACGGCCTTCCCCCTTCGCTCGACCTCTCCAGGCTGCGCCTCCTGGTCCTTGACGTCTCGCTCGACGCCAAGCAGCGCACCCTGCTCGACATCCCGGAGACGCGGGGGGACACGTGGGGCTTTTTCAAAAGACATTTGATCGAGAGGGTGCGACTGGGGGACTGCAAGGTCGCGCTGTTCGACTCGGGGGCCAAGGGGAAGCTGACGGCGACGACGGTGGGGTCCAAGTTTCGCAGCGGAGGCAGGGGAGGCGGTGGTGGTGGAGGTGACAGAGGAGGAGGTGGAAGAGGAGGAGGAGGCGAGAGAGGAGGTGGGAGAGGAGGAGGAGGAGGCTACGGGGGGCGAGGAGGCGGCGATAGCGGAGGCTTCGGTGGCGGCTCTTCGTCTTCGTTCCGCGGCGGAGGGCGCGGGGGCGGTAGCGGAGGCTTCAGTGGCGGCTCTTCGTCGTTCCGGGGCGGAGGGCGCGGCGGCGGCGGCGGCCGAGGAGGAAGTCGGTTTTGATGAAGTAAAAAAAAATGAGAACGAAAAATGAGAATAAATCACTCTCGGCGGCTAGCATTGAAGTTCAGTTTTCTTCTTCCTTCTCTTCTCGCGTTCTCTCTCTCTCTTTCTCGCGCCGATGTTCAAGCGACGGGACTGGAGGCACCTCCACGGCGCTGATGGAGGGGACACGTCGTCCTCGAGCGACGATGAGGGGCTGACGGCGTCGGAGGAGGAGGAATCGAGCGGGCATGCCGCAGGCGGCAAGAGCGACGACAATGACGACGACGGTGACAACGCCGTCTCGTCCTCACCGTCGCGCTCTTCTGCGTCCGAAAGCGAGAAGGAGAGTGGCAGCAGCTCTGACAGCGATGAAAACGAAGGTGCGTTGGGCAGAGAGAGAGAGAAAGAGAGGGAAATCGGCTTTACTAGGGGAGAGAAAGAGAGAGAGAGGCACCCCGCATGAAGCGTTTTTCCCGCCTTCTCAACCTCGCCTTTTCTTTCCATCAAACAAACACCTCCACAGAAGATCACGACGACGGCGCCGACGACCTCCTCGCCTCCGGCAGGAGGCTCGAGGACCTCTCCGAGGACGACTTTGAGGCCCGCGGGAGCAGCGACGACGACAGCGGCAGCGGCAGCGGCAGCGACGACGGAGGCCGCCGACGGGAGCGCAAGCGGCCGACCGCCACCGCCGCCGCCGCCGCCCTCGCTCCTCTGATCACCCCTCCCTTGCGCTCCTCGCGCCCGCCTCCAGACCTCTCCCCCGCTGCCCTCCGGGCCCAGCTCGCGGCGTGGCTTGACGTAGAAGCAAAAGAGGACGACGAAGAGGAGTCGGAGTCGGATTCGGAGCCGGAAGGAGAAGAAGAGGCAACAGCAACAGCAGCAGGAGGCGCGACGAAGAACGAGGAGCGACCGGAGAAGGAGGAGAAGAAGAAGAAGAAGCCCTCCTTCCGCCCGCTCGAGTGCTCCGCGTGTCCGGGGGTCCTGCTCGCCGGCGCCGCCGCGGCGAGGCAGCACGTGGCGTCCAAGGCGCACGCGAGGCGCGTCAGGGCCAAGAAGCCGGAGAGTTTTTCAGCTCTCGCACCGTCAGAGGCAGGAGTGGCAGAGAAGCAGCAGCGCCTGCTCCTCCTTCGCTCCACGCTGCGCTTCAGGGCGCCCAAGGAGGCTGACGAGACCGAGACGCACGCCGAGAGGGCGCAGCGCGTGGCACTCGAGGCCGCCGCGGCGAGGAAGAGGCTCGAGAGACAGAAAGAAGAAGATGAGCGGGAGAAGGAGAGGAAGCGGCGCCCGGGCAAGCGCCCGGGGAAGAGGCAGCGCCTTTCGTGGAACGGCAAGGAGAAGGAGAAGGAGGCGAAGGAGAAGAAGGAGACGAAAAACGCTGCTGCTGCTGCTGCTCCTCCCTCGACGCCGAACAAGGGCAGCAGCAACCGGGCTGCAAGGCGCGCCGCTCTCCAGAAAGTGAAATGAAAATGAAAAAACAAAACCCTTTCTTTCTTACGAAAATGATGGCAAACACTTTTTTGTTGTTTTCTCGAGTTTACCAAATTGCGGGGGAAGGGTGGAGAAGGGGGGGGATCAATAGGAATGTGGCTGGGTTTCTCTCTCTCTCTCTCTCTCTCTCAGAAAGAAAAAAAACAACGGACACTCAAGCGGCCTTGGCCGCGGGCTTGAACCGCTGCACCGCCTCGGTGTACAGCCACGTGCCCGCGATCGCGACGGCCGTGCCGACCTTGGCCTGTGTCGACATCTTGGTCCCGAAGAACACGACCGAGGTCCCGATGATCACGATGCGCTTGACGACGTTGCAGACGCCGTGCGAGACGGGGCTCACGCGCGACAGCGTGTTGAACGCGAACTGGTTGTAGAGGTGGTAGAGTAGGCCGACGCCGCCGAGCGCGTACCAGAAGTTGGGGTTGGCCTGCAGCGCCTTGTCGACGCCCGCCCTGAGCGCGGGGCCCTCCATGACGAGCGCGGCCGGGACGCAGATGAGCGTCGAGATCAGGGTCGTGTAGGCGTAGATCGCCGTCGAGTCGAGGTTGCTGATCGAGGCCATCGCGCGCTTGGACCAGACGGCGCGGAAGCCGAACGTCAGGTTGGAGACCATCGCGCCGATGAACCCGGTCCAGTTGAACGAGAGGTCCGAGGCGGAGGCGAGCGCGACGCCGCCCATGATGGGCAGCAGCGTGGCGACGACGGGCAGCGGCGTCGAGGTCCCGAGGATCGCCTGCGAGAGCGCGACGTTGAAGGCCGGCTCGAGCGTCTTGATCGTGTGCGTCAGCGAGATCGCGACGGCCGCGAACGAGAGGTTGGCGGCGATGTGGCCGACCGCGTGCATCGACGCGGGCCCCAGCAGCGTCGCGAACTCGTCCTTGGTGATCTTGCGCCCGAACGAGGCCTTCTTGGCGCCCACGGCGTAGGCGGCGGCGCAGTACACGGTGCCGACGACGACGTGCACGGCCGAGACCGTCCACGGGAACGGGAAGTAGCCGAAGATGGTCTTGTTGAGCAGGTTGAAGCCGACGTTGAGCGCGTACCAGAGGAGCACGAAGGTGACGGTGACGACGGAGGGGGCGGCCTTGTCGCCGACGAGCTTGGCGAGGGTGCTGTTGCGTCAAGGGGGGTTGGTGGCGAGTTTGAAGAGGGGGGCATACAGAAGAGGGGGAGTGAGCGGGGGTTGGAGGTCGAGAAAGGAAAAAAAAAGGGCGGCAGCGGCGATTGAAAAACAAACGTCGCCATCCGCAGTCGTTCCGGGGGTTCTATTCTCTGCGCTCCTTCGCTCTCGAGCGAGCAGAGGCCGGATGGGGACCCAGCGCGGGCTCTGATTGGAGAAAGCACCACAGGCAGCTGCCCAACAAGCGACGGCGCTTTGAGAGAGAACAAGGGCGCCAAAGAGAACTCTTCCGCCGGTGACCTCTTCCACGCTCTCTCCTCGCTCTCATCCCTGACGCATTCCGTTCTCCACCTTTCGAGCAGAGAGAGCTACCGGTTCCGATACCAGCCAGGAATTCGAATCGCAGCGAGTTGAGGGCGTACAAAAGCGAAAAAGCAGAGGCGCAAAGGCAGCAATCGAGCTGTTTGAAAGGAGGGAGTTCAGAGTCGCATGCCTTCAATTTGCTCCCCTCCCATCTCTCCCTCTCATGCCCTCTCCTCCTCTCCATCTCAGCAAAGGCTTCCGCGCGCCGTCCCCACTTTGCCGCAAACACTCACCTCTCGAGCGGGCTCTTCGCAGCCTGGGCAACGACGGCGCGACGAGCGGCGGCGGGCGCGGCCGCGGGGCGGAGGGCCGGGGCAGCGATCTTGGGCCTGGGGATGGAAGCGTCGGCCTTGATCGCGGCTGGGCGAGCAGCCTGGGCGACGACGGCGCGCGGCGCGGCGACGGCGCGGCGGGCGAGCACGGCCGGGCGCGCCGCGACAGAGGCGCGGGAGGAGGCCAGCATCTCGTGCAGGAACGGAGGTGCGGGGGAAGGGGGGAAGTGGGAGGGAGGATGAAGAAAAGGGACGAGAGAGGGTAAAGTTCAAAAAAAAGTGGTTTGAGTATTCTTTCTCGCTCGGAGGAGAGGCGTTTTGATCTCACTCGCGTCGTCGAACAAGCAGAGAAAATCGCACACGGGGGAAGACGAGATGCGTGCCGCTGCAGTCTCCCTCCCTCGCCCGGGTCCGGGCCGCCTCCCGCGCGGGCAGGTGCGCGATGACTGGAAGCACGCATCCAGCGAAAGAGAATGAAAGCGAGAGAGAATGAAAGCGAGAGAGAGAGAAGGAGAGAGCAGGCAAATCGAGACACCCGTCTTTTGGCGTCTGGCTGACCCGCGCCCCTCTCTCCCCGGCGCCTTGCACGTTCTCAAACTCTCCCCAACCGATTCTCTCAAACACAGGCGGCACCGGGAGGGATACCTCCTCATCATCGGACATGCGTTATTTCTGTTTTCGCAGGACCAGGGAAGAGTCTGGGGCGACGGCAGCGGCGGAGACAGCAGCCTCTCCTCCCTCTCTCGCCGCCGCCGCGCCCGCCGGCCCTTTGTCCCCGCCTCGGCCTCCGCAGCGAAAGCGCCTCCGCCCCCAGCGCTGGGGGAGACTGCGGCCACAGCCACGGAGGGGGCGACGACGGGCACGACCGCGAGCATTCGCACAGTGCGCATTCGCATTCGCACAGTAGCCACGACCACGAGGAGGAGGAGGAGGAGGAGGAGGAGGGAGGCGGGGGAGGCAGCTGCTGCTCTTCCCCGTCCTCGTCCTCCTCGTGCGACGGCGACGGCGGGCACCACCACCACCACCACCACCGCGGCCCCTCGAGGCTCCCCGCGGGCGCCGCCGAGCGCCTCGCCCGCGGGCTCGCCGGCGCCGCGGGGCTCACGGCCCTGGCCAGCAGGCTGAGCCACAGCGTCCCGGCTTTGGCCGCGGCGGCGGCGGCGCTGCTGCTCGCGGCGGCGCCCGACGGCGCCCTGCCCGCCGCGGCCCGCTCGGCTGCCGCTCCCTTCGCCCCCGCGCTGTCGGCGGCGGCGGCGGGGGCGGGCCAGCTCCTCCCCTCCCTCCCGGGCCCCAGGGCCCTCCTCGCGGCGGCGGCCTACGTCCTCGCGGGGCTCCCGGACCTCCTCGAGCTCTGCTACGCGCTGCTGGCGGCGCTGCCGCGCTGGGGCGCGGGGCCGCCACCGCGCCTGCCCGCGCCGGGCCTCGGCCAGGGCCCCGCCGCGGCCCTGCGGCGCGTCGACACGCACTCGCTTATGAGCGCCTCGGCGGCCGCTGCGGCCCTGCTGGGCTCGCCGCTCGAGGGCGGCCTGCTGCTCGTGCTCTTCGGCGCGTCGCACGCGCTCGAGTCGAGGCTCGCCGGGAGGGCGAGGGGCGACCTGAGGGGGCTGCTGGCCTCGTCTCCGCCTTCCGCGGTCCTGATCGAGATGGCGGCGACCGGAGCGGGAGGAGGGAGCGGAGCAGGAGCAGGAGCAGGAGCAGGAGCAGGAGCAGGAGCAGGAGCAGGAGCAGGAGGAAGAGAAGGAGGAGAAGGAGAAGGCGCGCCCCAGCAGCAGCCCGACTTCTCCTCGGCGCGCGCGGTCGCGGCGTCCGCCGTCCGCGTCGGGCAGGTGACTCTGGTGCGCCCCGGGGAGGCCTGCGCCCACGACGGCGTCGTCGTCTGGGGCACTGGCCTGGTCTCCGCCGAGCACATCACCGGCGAGGCGCTGCCCCGGCGCGCGAAGGTCGGGGACGCGCTCCCGGCGGGCACGCTGAGCCGCGACGGCGCGCTCGCGCTCCGGTGCACCGCAGCCGCGAAGGACTCGGCGCCGGCGAGGATCGCGGCGCTGGCCGCGGCGGCGCAGCGGTCGAAGCCGCCTCTCGCGGCGTGGCTGGACGAGGTGGGCGCGGTCTACTCCAGGGGCGTGCTCGTGGCGTCGCTGGCGGCCTTTCTGGCGCTGCTGGCGCTGGGGGTGCCGCTCGCAAGTTGTTCGGGCGCCGGCGCCGCCCTCTCTCGCGGCGCGGCCTACCGGGCGATGGCGCTCTTGACTGCCGCCTCGCCCTGCGCCCTGGCCCTCGCCCCGCTTGCCTACGTGGCGGCGGTCGCGACTGCGGCTCGGCGAGGCGTGGTACTGCGCGGCGGGGGAGCGACGCTCGACGCGCTGCTGGAGGTGCGGGGGGTCGGGCTCGACAAGACGGGCACGCTGACGACAGGCGAGCTGCGCTGCGTCGGCCAGGTCGGCGTCGGAGAAAATTCTTCTTCCTCCTCTTCCTCTTCTTTGGCGACCGCCGCGGCGCTGGCCCTCAGGTCGACGCACCCGGTTTCCGCCGCGCTGGTCGCCGCGGCGAAGGGAGCGGGGGTCGAGCCTTTGGCGCCGGCGGCGATCTCGGCGTTTGAGCTCGTGCCCGGGTCTGGGGTGAAGGCGAAGCTGCTCGAGGAGGACAAAGGAGGAGAAAGAGGAGGCTCGGCGACGGTCTTCCTGGGCTCTGCAGACTGGGTAGCAGCGGCCCTGGCAGCGGAGGGGAAAGGAGGAGGAGCTTCGGCTGCCGCCGCCGCTCTGCTCGCCGCGGCCGCCGAGACCGAAGCCGGCGCCGTCATCGTCTCTGCGTTTGCGAAAATCTCCTCCAACCCTTCTTCTTCCTCTTCTCCGCCTCCTCAGGTCTCGCTTTTCGCGTTCGAGGACGCCGTGCGAGCGCTCTCCTCCTCCGCCGTGGCCTCGCTGAGGTCGGGGGGAGCAGCAGCAGCAGCAGGAGAAGTAGAAGGAGGCGGCGGCAGCAAAGGGCAGAAGAAGCGCCCCCGTCGCGCTCCCCTCGTACTGCGGGTGCTCACCGGCGACAACGCCGCCTCGGCCTCGCGCGTCGCCCGCTCGCTGGGGATCGCGCCGGAGGACCTGAGATCCGGGCTGAGCCCCGCGGGGAAGGTGGAGGCCCTGAGGGAGCTGAGGGCGCAGGTGAACCCGGACGCAGGAGAGGGCGGGACGCGAAGGAAAGGGAGAGGGAAGGGGGGGGGGGCCTTCGGCGTGATGATGGTCGGCGATGGCGTCAACGACGCGCCGGCGCTGGCCGCCGCCGACGTCGGCGTCGCACTCTCCTCTTCGTCCTCCTCTTCGAACAAGTCTTCCAACTCCTCCAGCTCCAGCTCCTCCTCCAGCACCACGGCGACCGCGCAGGAGCTGGCAGCCGACGTCCTCCTCCTCGGCGGCGCGGGGATCGAGCAGCTGCCCTTCCTGCTCGACCTCGCCGCGCTGACCCGGAGCGTCGTGCGCCAAAACCTGGCGGTCGCCGCCGGGTCCGTCGCCGTGCTGGCTCTGCCGGCGCTCTGCGGTTGGCTGCCGCTGTGGCTCGCCGTGGCGCTGCACGAGGGGTCGACGCTGGTCGTCGCGCTGAACTCGCTGAGGCCGCTGGCGTTCCGAGGGGAGAAAGGCGGAGAGGAGGAAAAGAGGAGAAGGGCGGGTTCTTCTCCGTCCTCTTCTGTTGACCTCTCTTCGGCTGCTGTTGTTGCTGCTGCTGCTGCTGCACCTCCTCCTCCCCCTCTTCCTCCTTCGCCCATTGCTGCTGCTTCTGCTGCCTGAGAAGAGCAGGCCTCGAGAGAAAATCAGAATTGTTCAATGTAAGAAAACGAGAAGTGCAGAATTTTTTAGACTACAACAACTGAAAAAAAAACGACCTCCTCTCTGCTTCTTCTTCTCCTTTTCCTTCCTCCTTCCTCCTCCTCTTTTCACAAAGCAGCCGCACCGCCACAGAGTTTCGACAGAGCCCTTTTCAGGTCCCCGCCGGCCTCCCTCAGGCACCTCTCGGCCTCGGGCTTCTTGAGGTCGAACTCTCCCGCGACGACGTCGACGTCCGCCGCCGCGACCTTCACGGCCGCCAGTGCCCGCTCGCGCTCCGCGGCCCTCTCCTTCTGCCGCTGAACCGCCTGCTGGAGCGAGTGCACCCCCTGGGCCGCCTTGGCGGCGGAGTCGGCGTCGATCTCCTTGCTGTCTTCGTGGGCGGCGGCGGCGGTGGCGAGGGACCCCAGGGCCTTGCTCTGCTCCGCGGCCTGGCCTGTAGGCGGAGGGGGTTGAGCTTGCTCGCCGTCGCCGCCGTCGTCGCCATCGTCGTTGTTGTCGTTGACGCTGCTCTTCTGCTGCTTTTCCTCGTCGACCGTCATTGCGTTGTTGTAGCTAGCAAGGTGCCAGTGATATCTCTCTAGCAGCCAGCTTGTGCGATTCGGAGAAAGCAGGGAACGCGCGAGGGAGAAGACGAAAAGAGGGAAAGAAGAAGAAGATCGAGAAATGGTCGAAAGCCTTTCGGACAGGAGATTTTTTTTTTCTCGTCCTCACAAATCCTCTCTGTTTTTTCCGCTTTTTCTTTCTTCTCCTCCTCAACCCTCCTCCCTCCCAAAACCAAAACCGTCGCGCAATGCCTGGAAAGGACGGAGGAAAGGCCAAGGTCAGTGAACATCGAAGGACGACGGCAACGCTCTACCAGAGCGAGCGAGGGCTGATCGAAAGAGAGGGTGACGGTCCTGATTTCAATTGTCGATGGCTGGCAAAAAAAAACGCTCAATGCCAAATTCTCCTTCTCCCTTCTCTCCCCCGATACCAAACTCAAAACCCGGATTCTGCAGCCTCTCAAGAAGCCGAAGTCCCAGAAGGCCGAGCTCGACGACGACGACCTCGCCTTTAAGGCGAAGCAGAGGGAGGTGAGCGTCAGGGAAGAGATTTTGTTTCCTTCCCGTCGCTTTTCTCAACAGTCTCGGGAGAGAGACGACTGCTCGGTCGTTTTTCTCGACCTCGACCCCCTCAACCGCTCTCGGAAACTCTCCCTCTCTCTCACTTCTCCAACCTCTCTTCAACTCACTCCAAACCTCTTTTCAACTCACTCCGAACCTCTTTTCAACTCAATCACAGGAAGCCATCGCCCTCAAGGCGCTGAAGGAAAAGGCCGGCCAGAAGGGAGGCTTCGCCAAGGTCAAGGGCTCGAAATAGAGCGACGAGAGAGAGAGAGAGGAATGAAAGACGACCAAAAAAGCAAGACCTCTGACTGCCTCTCGTGCCGGCTCACAGGCGTCGCCGTCTGCCTCTCCGCCGCCGCGACCCTGGCCTGGCAGAGCAGGAACGTCCCCCCCGCGGCGCTGTCCAACCCCTCTGCGCGGGTGGCGATGCTGGCCGGGGCTTGCTTGTTCGGAGGGCTCGCGGCGGTGAGGGCTGTGGTGTAAACGAAAAAAAGAGGAAAAAAAGAGAGAGCAATAGAAAACCTGTTTGTACACTTTTTTTGATTTCGATAGGAAGAGACTTCTGGTGGCGACGGCTTCTTCTCGCCCTCTCTTCTTTCGCTGCGTCTCGTTCTCCTTCTTTCTCTCTCTCCGGCTCTTCCGTGCGGAAAGACCCCTCCTCGCTCTTTGCTCTCCCCAGCAAGAAGAAGAAGAAGCAAACAACGCAACCATGCGCGCGACTCTCCACGCATCTTCGTCGTCGTCGGCGGCGGCATCTTCGCCCTCGACGTCAAAGGCATCCATCCGCTCTTCTCCTCCTCGCCGCTCGTCGGCCCGCACCGCCCGCCCGCTCTGCCCGTCGGCCTCCTTCCGGGCCATCGCGGAGCCTACGGCCGTGCCCTTCACAAAGTCGGCCGACCACCTCTCCACCTGGGCGCCCGACTCGTGGAGGAAGAGGACCGCGTTCCAGCAGCCCAATTACCCCGACGCCGAGCAGGTCGAACTCGCCGCGGCCGAGATCGCGCGGCTTCCCCCCCTGGTCTTTGCCGGCGAGTGCAGGACGCTTCAGGCGAGGCTCGCCAAGTGCGCGTCCGGGGAGGCGTTCCTGCTGCAAGGTGAGAGAGAGAGAGAGCAAAACACAGAAGAGAGACGAATGGCTAGCCGCCGTCGCCCTTGAGCGGAAGCATCGGTTTCGGCTCTTCCTCCTTCGCTGTTCCTCGGGTCCCTTGATTCCGATTGCACCTCGAGCCTCGTCAGGAAAACCTTCTGCGTGCTCTTGCATTGACGGAACGCGGGAAAATGGGCGAAAAGAGTGCGGATTCGCTCGTTGATTTCGAGCGTCTCTCTCCGACAAAAGGGAGACAAAAAAAGCGCTCTTTCCTCTCTCGCTCGCCTTGTCGCTTTCCCTCCTCTTCCGGGACGAGAGAAAGGAGACCCCCGACTTTGACCTTTTGCCTCTTCTTTCTCGCGCGCGCGTTCATCTCGACTCTGACAGCTTCGACTCCCCCAGGACCGATCGGGAGAAAAAGGAAGAGAGAGAGAAATCGAAGAAGATCGCTCGCTCACAGGGAAGAACAAAAAACCTCACAAAAAACCTAAAAAAACCCTCAAAACAACAAAACAGGCGGGGACTGCGCCGAGTCGTTCGGCGACTTCTCTGCCAACCGCATCCGCGACACCTTCCGCGTGCTGCTGCAGATGGCCGTCGTCGCCATGTTCGGCGGCGGCGTGCCCGTCGTCAAGGTGGGGAGGATGGCGGGGCAGTTCGCGAAGCCGCGCTCCGCCGACCTCGAGAAGCAGCCCGACGGGACGATGCTCCCGAGCTACCGCGGCGACATCATCAACGGGCCGGAGGCGACCTCCGAGGCGCGGATCCCCGACCCGTGGAGGCTGGTCAAGGCCTACAACCAGAGCGCCGCGACGCTGAACCTGCTGAGGGGCTTTGCGACGGTAAGACGGAAGCGGAGGAGGAGAGAGGAATGGAGGAGGGGGAGGAGAGGAGGAGGAGGAGGGGAGCTCTGGAGTTTTCCTCGGCTTGTTTTCCCCTCGACTTCCGACAGCAACAAAAACTCACCTTGACCCCCCCCCAAAAAAAACCCTGAAAAAACCCTAATAGGGAGGCTACGCGGGACTCCAGCGTGTCATGCAGTGGAACCTCGACTTCATGGCCAAGTCCGACGAGGGCATGGCCTACGCCGACCTCGCCCAGCGCGTCGACGAGGCCGTCG
>Ga0315283_10001926_pt1 | contig 17058 bp, 15 predicted proteins | sample YL17G09_0_MG_FD_204541 | JGI IMG/M metagenome (GOLD analysis project Ga0315283, IMG submission 204541) | Sediment microbial communities from Yellowstone Lake, YNP, Wyoming, USA - YL17G09_0 | ecosystem: Environmental > Aquatic > Freshwater > Lake > Sediment | place: USA: Wyoming | collected... | reverse complement strand
GGCGGTCTCGTCGATCAGGCGCAGGGTCTCGGCCGGGTCGAAACGGTGGCGGGTGACGACCGCGGAGCCGCTGACCATGGGCAGGAAGCTGAAGGCCCACTGGGCCGAGTGGTACACGGGCCCGGCCAGGAGGGTCCGTCCGGCGGCCGGCACGTAGTCGCTCACCGCGCCGGCGACCAACTGCAGCAACTCGCTGGCCACAGCGGCGCCGCCGGAGAGCATGCCCCGCACCCCCTTGGGGCGTCCGGTGGTCCCCGACGTGTAGAACATCGGCCCGCCCATGACGGCATGGTCGGGCTCTTCGGTGGTCGAGGCCGCCAGCGCCGCCTCGTAGCCGTGCATCCGCGGGTGGTCGTCGTGACCGGTGACCAGCGCCAAGGTGATGCCGGCCGCACGGGGGTCGGCCAGGGCCTCGTCGGCCACGGTGGCGAACCGGTCGTCGACGATGAGCGCCCGGCACCCGGCGTCCTCGATCACGTAGGCGAGCTCGTCGGCGGTCCAATGCCAGTTGACCGGCACGTAGGTGATCCCGGTGTGGGCGGCGGCCCAGAACACCTCGAAGGCCTCCCGCCGGTTGCCCATCATCAGGGCGAGGGTGTCACCCGGGGCCAGGCCCGCGTCCCGCAGCACGTTGGCCAAGCGGGCCACACGGTCGGCCAATTCGGCCCAGGTGGTCTCGCCCCGGTCATCGGCGACGGCGAGCTCGCCGCCCTTCTCGGCGACGAATCCGTCGAGCAGCTTCGGCATCAGGTCCCCCTCGGGCGCGGCTGGTCGGGGTGGTGATGCTGGCCGGTCAGGGGGTGGCCAGCCAACTCCCGTGGGCGCCGTAGGGCACCCGCTGGGGGAGGACGACCCGGGCCACGGGCTCGGCGGTGAAGTCCTGGGCCTCGATGATGCGCAGCTCGGTGACCCCTTCGGCCTCGTCGGTGGCGTAGACGAGGACCCAGCCCTCGTCCTCACCGGCATCGGCCCCCGCGGGGGCGAACACCGGCTCGCCCAGCCGGGTGGTGGCGTTGGTGGTGTGGGTCTCGACACCCCCGGTGCGCAGGTCGTACTTGTACAGCTCGGCGCCGATGGCGGCGCCGATCCCGGGCTCCTCACGGATCTCGGTCAGGTAGCCATAGCGGCTGGCGTGGCCGACGAGGCGGTCGTCGACCCGGGGGAAGTCGGCGATGCGGTCGTCCAGCTGGGTCTCGGTGACCGTACCGGCCGTCTGGTCGATGCTCCAGCGCCAGAGGTGGGCCCGAGCGCTCTCGATGTCGTCGAACCCCCCGGCCATGGCGCGGTCCTGGCGGCACACCAGGAGCTCGATCCGATCGCCGTCCTCGTAGGCGTTGAGGGGATGGAACACGTAGCAGGGATCGATCTCGTGCCAGGTGACGTCGGCATTGGTGCCTTCCCGGGGCATCACGCCGAGGCGGGCGCCGGAGGCGGGGTCCCACCCGAAGGGCTGGTCGCCCTCCATCGCCCGCTCCAGGCCGAAGCGCACGGGCAGGTCCATGAAGACGACGTGGTTCTCGGTGACGTTCCAGTCGTGCATCATCACCGGGTTCGGGATCTCGATCGGCTCGACCGCGAGCACCTCGCCGGTCGGGCCGAAGCGGAAGTAGGTGAGGTAGGGCTCGGTGACCACGCTGTAGCCGAAGCCCAGGAGCTCGCCGGTGACGGGGCACACCTTGGGGTGGGCCGTGAAGGTGCTGGTCACGGCGCCGCCGAAGTCCTCGACGCCGAGCGTGTCGAGGTCGTCGTCGAGGGCATAGGGCTTGTGCTGCTCCTCGAGGGCCAGCCACCGTCCGTCGTGGCGCACGACGTGGGTGTTGGCGGGTGAGCAGGCCGGGTCGAGCACCCAGTCGATGCCCGAGCCGTCGTGGTCCTTGAACGGTGTGTCGACGTAGCGGTTGCGGTAGCGGGCCCGGCCCCCGTCCAGGTCGACGGCGTGCAGCATCCCGTGGCCGAAGAACCAGTGCGGGCTGAAACCGCTCCGGGGGTTGAAGCCGTTGCGGACATAGGTGCCGTCGAGACCGTCGGGGAGGCGGCCGATGACCTCCAGGTCACCGACGTCCAACTCCTCGCGGACCGGGGCGAAGTTCCCCTGGAGGTGCCACGGCGTGGCCGCCGCGACCTCGTCGGTGGCGAGCTCGGTGTCGGTCATGGGTCCCCCTGCGTTCCGCGGCGTGCGATGTGCCATGCTAACCGGACGCTGAACGGTGTTAAGTCCGAATCCGGGGGGACCATGCGCAAGAGGTCGGGAATGGTCGTACTGATGGCACTGCTGCTGGTGGCCGCCTGCAGCGAACCGGCACCGGACGAGGACGCCACCGGCTCGACGGACGTGACGACGCCTGCCGGGGTCGAGGAGCGCGAGGGCAACACCGTCGTCGAGCGCTTCGCCGGCGAGGACTGGTTCATGGGCACGGTTCCCGACACGCCGGAGGCGGCCGACCCGGCTGCCGCCCCGATCGTCATCGGCATGATCAACCAGGAGGACACCCCCCTCGGCTCCTTCCCGGAGGTTCGGCGGGGGGTCGAGGCCGGCGTCGACTTCGTCAACGCCGAGTTGGGTGGCGTGGGCGGCCGACCCCTCGAGCTGCACACCTGCATCACCAGCTTCGATCCGGAGCAGTCGGCCAACTGTGCCCAGGAGATGGTGGCCCAGGACGTCGTCGCCCTGGTCGGCGGCATCGACGTCACCAGCAACGGGTCGATGCCGGTGTTGGAGCAGAACGGCATCCCGCAGCTCGGTGGCATCCCGGCCAATCTGGTCGAGCAGCAGAGCCCGGTGACCTTCTTCTTCTCCGGCGGGGTGACGGGTGGCCTGGGCGCCTTCCTCGCCGACACCGCCGACAAGGGGGGGACCTCGTCGGTCCTGGCCTATGGCGAGTTCGAGAGCTTCCAGGTGGCCGCCGAGGACTATGCCGCACCGCTCGCCGACTCCCTGGGGATCGACCTGGAGCTCATCTCCTACCCGTTGACCGCCACGGACTTCCTGCCCGTGCTCACCCGTGCCGCCGAGTCCGACCCGGACTCGATCATCGTGGCCGCCGCGGGCGCGGCCTGCACCCCGATCATGACGACCTTCCAGGACCTCGGGATCGACGCCCAGCTGTACCTGGTGGGCGCCTGTGCGGACAACGAGATCATCCGGGCCGCCGGCGGCGCCCATGAGGGCGTGCTCTTCAACACCGAGGGCCCGCCGCTCAGCGTCGAGACCGTCGAGGACGAGATGTTCCTCTCCATCAACGAGCTGCACGCCGACGACGAGGCCGGCGGCGCGGGCACCGTCGGGCTGCGCGGCTTCATGAACCTCTACGCCCTCATGGCCGGCCTCGGGCCCGACGGGGTGAGCCGGGAGGCGGTGCTCGAGACGGTGCGCGCCGCCGAGGACCAGCCCAGCTTCTGGGGGCACGCCTACACCTGTGACGGGGCCCAGATCGAGGGCCTGCCCTCCCTGTGCGCCCCCCAGCAGTCGCTCTTCCGGGTCGAGGAGCCGGGCAACAACGTCATCGTCAACGAGGACTGGTTCGACACCGTCGCGCTCTTCGCCGAAGCCGGGTAGCCGACGGCGCTCCTGTCTGTGACCGACCACTTCACCTATCTGGTCCTCGGCCTCGGCGGTGGCGCCGTCATCGGCGCGTTGGCCGTCGGGGTGGTCATCACCCACCGGGCCAGCAACGTCATCAACTTCGCCCACGCGGCGATCGGGATGTACCTCGCCTTCGCCTACTACGAGCTCCGGCGCAGCGGGGACCTCGTCCTGCCCGTCCTGGGCCTGCCCGAGCGGGTCAGCCTGGTGGCCCGGCCGACGGTGGCCAGTGCCCTGGTCATCGTGGTGCTGCTCGGCGCGGCGGTGGGGGCGGCCTGCTTCCTGCTGATCTTCCGCCCCCTGCGCTCGGCGCCGGCCCTGGCCCGGGTCGTGGCCAGCCTCGGGCTGATGGTGTACCTGATCGGGATCGTGGACCTCCGCTTCGAGGGCCCGGCCGCCACCTCCCTGCAGTTGGAGGGCCCGCTGTCGACCCGCCTGGTCGACGCCCTGGGGATCCGGGTGCCCGCCGACCGGTATGTGCTGGCCGCACTGACCCTCGGGGCGATGGTCGTGCTCTGGCTGGTGGACCGCTACACGCGCTTCGGGCTGGCGACCCGGGCCACCGCCGAGAACGAACGCGGTGCCCTGGTGCTGGGCCTGTCGCCGACGGCCATCGGCCTGACCAACTGGATCCTGGCGTCGGTGCTGGCCGGGCTGGCCGTGATCGCCGCGGCCCCGCTGTCGGGGTTGGACCCGGCGGGCACCAGCCTGCTCATCGTCCCCGCTCTCGGGGCGGCCCTGCTCGGGGGCTTCCGCTCGATCGCCATCGCCGGGCTCGCGGGCATCGGCATCGGCATGCTGCAGTCCGAGATCCTCAACGTCCAGGCCAGCAGCTCCTGGCTGCCCGAGATCGGCCTGCAACAGGGTCTGCCGTTCCTCATCGTGGTGGTGGCCCTGGTGGTCCAGGGCAACCGCCTGCCCGACCGGAGCACGGTCATCACCAGCCGGTTGCCCGTCGCCGCCGAGCCCCGGTACACGATGGCCGTCACCGGCGTGATCGTCGTGGCCGGGGTGATTGCCCTGCTGACCCTGGACAGCGCCTACCGACTCGGGATCATCGTGTCGGGCATCGCCACCGTCGTGGCCCTGTCGGTCGTCGTCCTCACCGGGCTCGTCGGCCAGATCTCCCTCGCCACCTTCGCCCTGGCCGGGACGGCGGGCTTCGCCATGGTGCGGGTCGGCGACAGCGTCGGCCTCGGGTTCCCGCTGGCCCCGCTGGTGGGGATGGCCGTGGCCGTCGGTTTCGGCGTCCTGGCCGGGTTGCCCGCGGTGCGGGTCCGGGGCCTGACACTGGCCGTGACCACGTTGGCGGCGTCGATCGCCATCGAAGAGCTCCTCTTCCGGTGGAGCTGGTTCAGCGGGGGGGCCGAAGGCGCCCGGGTCCCCGAGCCGACCCTCTTCGGGATCGACCTCGGCATCGCCGCCCCCGGCGACGCCTACCCCCGGGTCGCCTTCGGCCTGCTCGTGCTGGCGGCCTTGGCGGCGGCCATGGCTCTGGTGGTCAACCTGCGGCGGGGGGCGACCGGGCGGCAGTGGCTGGCCGTGCGGGCCAACGAGCGGGCGGCCGAAGCCGCCGGCATCCCCGTGGCCCGGGTGAAGCTGGGGGCCACGGCCGTGGCTGCCGCGCTGGCCGGCCTGGCCGGGGTGCTTCTGGCCTACCAGTCCCAGGTCGTGTCGGCGGGGTCCTTCGGGGCCATCGAGTCGTTGGTGGCCGTGGCCATGGCCTACCTGGCCGGCATCGCGACGCCCGTCGCCGCCATCCTGGCGGGCGTCCTCACCGCGGGCGGGCTCCTGACCGTCGTCCTCGACGAGCTGAGTGAGGGATCGTCCAAGTACCAGTTCGCCCTCAACGGCCTGCTGCTCATGGTCATCGCCGTGCGCTTCCCGGCCGGGCTGATCGGGTCGGCCGGTCGTCGGCGCCGTCGACCCGAGACGGCCTCGGCGCCGGCGGACGAGGCCGCCTCGGGGTGAGCGGTCCGGCCGAGCGGGAGCTGCTCCAGCTGGAGGCCATCGTGGCCCGGGCGGTGGAGATCGTGGACGAGGGCGGGGCCGAGGCGCTGTCCCTGCGGTCTCTGGCCCGGGACCTCGGGGTGTCGGCCCCGGCGCTCTACAACCACATCCGCTCGAAGGACGACCTGCTCCGGCTGGTGGCGGGCGAGGGGTACGGCAAGCTGGCCGAGCAGTGGACGAACCTGGACCCGGCGGATCACGAAGCCTGGATCCGGGCCTCCTCCCACGCCTACGTGGCCTTTGCCTTGGAACGCCCCGGCCTGTTCGCCCTGATGTTCCGCTACCGCCCGGCGTTCATCGAGGGCCCCGGCGAAGTGGAAGACCCCGTCGCCACCGCCGTGTTCCAGCAGGCCCTGGCGGTGGTCGAGCGGGCCACCGCCGACGGTGTGCTGAAGAGTGCGCCTCCGCTGGAGCTCGCGTTGGGCCTTTGGGCCGCCTCCCACGGCGTGGCCACCGTGCTGTCGATGAGCCCCGGCTTGACCAAAGAACTGTGGTTGGTGGACCTCGTCATCGACGGGCTGCTGGCCGGCTGGAAGGAACCACCATGAGCATTCCCCGCACGATCCTGGCCCCGGGCCAGTTGGCCGACCTGGACCTCGAGTGTGTCCAGGGCGCGGTCCCGCCCGGCCTGACCGGGGAGGTCTTCATCAGCACCTCCGAGCCCGAGACGGCCGGGGCGCACGCCTTCTTCGGCGACGGGATGATGATCCGCCTGTCGCTCCAGCCCGGGAGCCACGGGGCGGCGGGGGACCGCTGGGCGTGGCGGGTGCACAAGCTGGACACGCCATCGGCCCGCCTCCGGGAGAAGCGCCCGGAAGCCTTCAGCAGCGGGGTGCTGGGGACCATGTCGGCCTACGGGTTCACCAACGCGGCCAACACCGCGCCGCTGCCGTGGGGCGACCGGTTGTTCGCCACCTGGGACGCCGGTCGGCCCGTCGAGATCGATCCGGTGACCATGGCCTACCTCGGCGAGGTCGGCCATCGTGACGACTGGGCCCCGACCATGGACCTGCCCGTGCTGCCCATGGTCAACAGCACCGCCCATCCGGTGATCGACCCCGAGCGGGGCTGCCTCTGGACGGTCAGCTTCAACCCGATGATGGGCGGGCTGTCGCTCATCCGGTACTCCGGCGACGGGGCCCACGTGGACCGGTGGCCGGTCCGGGACGGCGTCATCCCCCAGTCGGTGCACACCATCACCCAGACCCGGGACTGGCTGATCGTGGCCGACTGCGCCTTCCGGGTCGACCCCGGCGAGATGATGGGCGCCGAGCGGACCGTGACCACGCTGCCCGACGAGCCCGTCTACCTGATCCGCAAGGACGAAGTGGCGGCCACGCCGTCGGGCCAGGAGGTCACGGCGACGTGCCTCCGGGTGGCGCCCGAGGTCATGCACTACTACGCGGTGTACGACGACAGCGACGGCATCACCGTCCTCTTCGAGCACACACCCGAGCAGGACCTGGCCATGGCGCTGCGGGCCGACGACGTCGACGCCTGGGGCCGCCCGGTCGACCCCGCCCTGGTGGGCATGTACACCCACCCGCTGTCGGCCTCGCGGACCTCCCTGCTGGCCTTCGACCCGGCGTCGGGTGAGGTCACCGAGCGGGCCACGATCTGTGAACCCGAGCGCTACTGGGCCACCCAGCTCTCGGCGATGGATTGGAGTGCCGAGGGTCAGGCGGCCCCGACCGTGCACCATCTGCTGACTGCGGGCTACCACCCCGAGGTCGTCACCCAGCGGGCCTTGGCCCTCTACGCCGAACGTGTCGACCCCTCGAGCCTGCCCGCCGAGGAGGTGCCCCCCACGCTGGTGACCCTGTCCCGGGACGCGCTGGCGCCGCGGTCGGAGTGGGCGTACGCGGCCGGCGACTACCCGTCGTCACCGGCCTTCGTCCCCCGCGACCCGGGGACGAACGGGTCGACCCGCTACGCCGGGACCGCGCCCGGCGGCCACGAAGGCTGGGTCGTCGTGCCCGTCCTGTCCGACGACGGGTTCCGTGTCGAGGTCTTCGACGCCGCCGAGGTGGGTCGGGGCCCCGTGGCCCGGCTGGCGTCGCCCGGGCGGGAGACGCTGCCGTTCATCATCCACTCGGCCTGGATGCCCCGGGCCGTCACCGCGCCCGACGTGGAGCGCCTGGCCTTCGCCGCCGACCTCGACGAGTCCCGCCTGGCCACCCTCCCCGACGACCTGGCCGCCGCCGCCCGAGAAGTCGCCGCCGACCTCACCGCCTGACCGTTCTGGGACCTGTTCTCGCCGTCCGGCGACCGGATTCAGGTCCCGGAACGGACGCGGTGGGACTCAGAGCGTCAGTACCACCACTGGCCGCGGCGGTGTTCCCGGCGGACCTCTTGGGCGGTGAACACCGACGGCAGCAGCTGGTCGTCTGACGAGCGGCGGAGGCGGTAGCCGTCACCCACGACCTGGTCGACCACGAAGCCGCGGTTCCATCGCGCGTCGAAGCGATTCCGCACCTCGACCTGCGTCCCGGCCTCGAGTACTCGCTCCGTTGGTTCCACGAAGGTCACGATCGTCATTTTCGGCGGGATCCTCTCCACGTCAAGTCGGGACCCCGGGTATCGGCCAGGGTTCACTCGGACTTCACACCTCTGTCCCGGCAGGTCCGCCCCGTAGCCTCGGACCATGGGCGAGCAGGTCCGGTTGACGGACTGGACCGAGTGCGGGGGCTGTGCGGCGAAGTGGGGGGCCACGGCGCTGCGGGGTCTGGTCAGCGAGTTGCCGGAAAGCGCCGACGCCGAGCTTCTTGTCGGTCTCGCGCCGTCCGATGACGCCGCCGTCTACCGGGTGGCCGACGACGTGGCCCTGGTGTCGACCGCCGACTTCTTCCCGCCGCTGGTCGATGACCCCGGCGACTTCGGGGCCATCGCCGCGGCCAACGCCTGCTCGGACGTCTTTGCCATGGGCGCCCGGGTCGTCGTCGCCCTGAACCTGTCGGCCTTCCCCGAGGCCCTGCCCCGCGGCGCCATCGCCGCCATCCTCGCCGCTGCCGCCGAGCGGGTCGCTGCCGCGGGCGGGACCACGGCCGGCGGCCACACCATCCGCTCCGACGAGCCCATCTTCGGCCTGGCCGTGCAGGGTGTGGTTCACCCCGACCGCATCCTGACCAAGGCCGGGGCACGGCCCGGTGACGCGCTCGTCCTGTCCAAGCCCCTGGGCACGGGACTGGTCCTGGCCGGTGGGTCGCCGGAGGACAAGGCCGCGGCCATCGCCGGCATGCGGGAGCTGAACCGGGCCGCCTCCGAGGCCCTGGTTGCCGCCGACGGGGCCGTGCACGCCGCTACCGACGTCACCGGCTTCGGCCTCGCCGGCCACGGCTGGGAGATGGCCGACCGCTCGGCCGCCCGTCTGGTCCTGGAGGGCGCCCGCCTGCCGCTCTACCCCGGGGCCCGGGACGCGGCGGAGGCCGGCGTGCGAACCGGTGGCGACCCCCGCAACCGGGACTACCTCATCGGCCACGCTGACGGCGGCGCCGACGCGGTCGTCAAGGCGCTGGTGTACGACCCCCAGACCTCCGGCGGCCTCCTGGCCGCCGTCGATCCGGGTGCGGTGGACGACCTGGCCGCGGCCGGCTTCACGCCGATCGGTCGTGTGGTCGACGGCGAGCCGGGTGTGACGCTCCTGGCCTGAGGGCGGCGGGGAACGACAACGAGGCGACACCGGGGCGTGGGGTCGAGTCGAGGGTCGTCGGCGGCGGTTCGAGCCCCGGGGCCCAATCCCACGATCGGCGGTCAGCCCCCCGACCTCGGGGCAATGCCTTGCGAAATCGGCAGGCTATGGCCTCGAGAATCGACGGCTGGGGCCCGTCGCCGACGCACCCGCGACGCAGCGTGAGAGACCACCGGCCTGACTGCCCCGACGACCGGCAGGCCGAGCCCGTGCCCCGGTGGTTGCCCCGTTTCCTCCCACCCGCCGAGCTCGAGTCAGCTGCGGGCGGCAGCGGCCAGGGCGGCCAAGGTCAGGGTGGTAGCGGCGACCTCCACGACCCGGTCTCGGCGCTGGCACCAGCCGCCGACGGCGCCGAACGAGAACGCCGACCCGATGGACGCCACCGAGCCGACGGACCCGATGGACAGCACCGACCCCGCCGCCCCGATGGACAGCACCGAGCCGGCGGATCCGATCGACAGGATCGACCCCACGGAGCCGATCGAGAGGATCGACCCGGCCGACCCGATGGACAGGATCGAGCCGACGGAGCCGTCGGGCTGGATCGACCCGACCGAGGTGTCGCACGGGGCCGGGGCCGGTGGGGAAGGGGGCGGCGGCCGGTCGGCCACGAGGCGGCTGCCCGGCGAGAGCACCGGGTTGAACAGGATCCGCGGTACCTCGGGCACGGGGGGCACCGTACTCCTGGGCCCCGGGGCACCAGGGGTAGGGTCGCCACCGGGATGACGATCACCGCTCCGCAGCTGCGTTCGGCGCTCAAGCGTCGGTCGCCGTCGCTGTCGATCGAACGGGACCTGTGGGCCGCCGGTCATGAGGTCGTCGTCGGCGTGGACGAGGTGGGCCGGGGCTCGTGGGCCGGGCCGCTGAGCGTGGGGGCGGCCGTCCTGCCCCAGGACCGCCGGGTCTACAAGGTCCGGGACTCCAAGATGCTGACCGAGGTCGAGCGGGAGGCCATGTTCGACCGCATCGCCGACTGGTGCGTGACCTGGGCCGTCGGCCATGCCAGCCAGGAGGAGTGCGACGCCCTCGGCATGTCCGCCGCCCAGAAGCTGGCCGCCTCCCGGGCCATCGAGGCCCTCGGTGTCGAGCCCGAGCGCGTGCTCATCGACGGGAACTGGGACTTCGTCGGCGGCGGCCGGCGGACGAAGCGCATCGTGAAGGGCGACGTCACCTGCCTCTCCATCGCCGCGGCGTCGATCCTGGCCAAGGTCACCCGGGACCGGATCATGCGGGCCGAGGCCCCCCACTTCCCGGGCTATGACTTCGAGTTCAACAAGGGCTACCCGTGCCCCCGCCACAAGGCCGCCCTGCAGTGGCTGGGCCCCAGCGCCATCCACCGCCGCTCCTGGGTCTTCATGGACCACCTCAGCTGGACCGGCATCCCCCGCACCCGCCCCCCGTCCATGCAGGGCGAACTCTTCACCGACGCCGCGCTCGCTCCAGCCCGGCTGGAGGGCTCTCCGGTGTAGTGAGGCTGCGCCGGCGCCAGCCGGAGCAGCACGGAAGCCCCGCGGCTTCGGCGGAGCCGGACTTGCCGAGCGCAGCGAGGCCAAGAAGTGGTGAGGCTGCGCAGGCGCCAGCCGGAGCAGCACGGAAGCCCCGCGGCTTCGGCGGAGCCGGACTTGCCGAGTGCAGCGACGCCAAGGAGTGGTGAGGCTGCGCCGGCGCCAGCCGGAGCAGCACGGAAGCCCCGCGGCTTCGGCGGAGCCGGACTTGCCGAGCGCAGCGACGCCAGTCAGATGTGGTGAGGCTGCGCCGGCGCCAGCCGGAGCAGCACGGAAGCCCCGCGGCTTCGGCGGAGCCGGACTTGCCGAGCGCAGCGAGGCCAGTCACATGTAGCGACGCCAGCCAGACGTATCAGTTCTGGGCGAGGTCCTTGAAGGGGCTGGTGGTGTCGATGCCGGGCTCCTTGGGGAGGCCGAGCACCCGCTCGCTGACGATGTTGCGCAGGACCTCGTCGGTGCCGCCGGCCACCCGCATGCCCGGGGTGCCGAGGACGAACTTGCCCCAGGCGTAGGTGCCCCACTCGCCGGTGTCGGCGACCATCCGGGGGCCGAGCACCTTCGAGATGAAGTCGCCGGTCATCATCATGTTCCGCGTCAGGGACATCTTGGCGATGGACAGCTCCGGGCCGGGGGCCTGGCCGGACTTGATCTTGTCCATCGCCCGCTGGTTGTTCCACTTGGCGACCTGGAGGTTCTCGTAGAGCCGGGCCAGCTCGCCCCGGGTCAGCGGGTCCTCGTCGAGGCCGAAGTGGCGGACCATCTCGATGAGCCGGGTGGCGTTGCCGAGGCCCATGCCCGAGCCGCTGCCCGCACCGATCGAGGCCCGCTCGTTCATGAGCGTGGTGAGGGCCACGGCCCAGCCCTGACCGACGTCGCCGAGGCGATGGTCGTCGGGGATGCGGACATCGGTGAAGAAGACCTCGTTGAACGACGCCCCGCCGGTCATCTGGCGCAGCGGCCGGATCTCGACGCCGGGCTCCTTCAGGTCCACGACGAAGCCGGTCAGTCCACGGTGCTTGGGCTGGTCGGGGTCGGTACGGCAGATGATCTCGCCGATGTCGCTGTAGTGGGCGCCGGAGGTCCAGACCTTCTGGCCGTTGACGATCCACTCGTCGCCGTCCCGGACCGCCTTGGTCTGCAGGCCGGCGAGGTCCGAGCCCGCGCCCGGCTCGCTGAAGAGCTGTGATGCGACGAGGTCCCCGCGGTAGAGCTTGGCGAGGTAGGCGTCCTTCACCTTGTCGGTGGCGTGGGCCAGGATCGTCGGGGCGACCATGCCCAGGCCGATGCCGAAGTGGCTCTGGTTCGGGATCAGGTAGTTGCTCTCCAGCGAGGCGTAGGCCCGGTCGTAGGCCACGGGCAGCTCGCGGCCGCCGAACCGGGTCGGGCCCGTGATCCACCCGAAGCCGGCGTCGAAGCGCTTGGCCTTCCAGACCTTGGCCTCGGCCAGTTCCGCCAGTTCGACGTCACGGGGCTTTTCCTCGAGAACGGCGACGTCGTCTTCGCCCTCGCCCCAGACGAACCTCTGATCGGCCCGCGTCTGGGGCTTGCGTTCGGCGTTGGCGTCGAGGAACGCGGTGACCTCGTCACCGAACTCGTCGAGGGTGGGGTCGGCCATGGTTTGCTCCCGGAGAAACTTGACTGGGCGGTCAAGCTAGCCGCCCCGGTAGGTTCGGGGCCATGCGCGGTCGCGGCCTCCTGGTGGCTTTCGGGGTCTGGACCCTGTTCGTGTGGGCCACCCGCATCGGCACCGCCTGGAGCCAGGACGACCTGAGCACGGCCGGCCGGGCCGGCCGCGTCGGGCTGGCCCTGTCGTTCACCGCCTTCGGCGTCGTCCTCCTGGTGGTGGCCGGGAGGGCCCGGGGGCGGGCCCTCACCGGGACCGAGACCCTCCTGGTGCGGGTGGCCGCCGGCTGGACCATCGCCGTATGGGTGGTCCGGGGCGCCGGGATCGCGCTGGCCGACCACGAGGCCGCCTTCGTCGTGGTGCACACCGTGCTGGCGCTCGTGTCGATCGCACTGGCGGTCGTGACCGTCCGCACCACTACGATGCCGCTCCGTCATGGGACAACCGGTCACCGTCGTAGAGAAGCCCACGTCACGAGCTGACGTCGTGCGCTTCGAGATCAACCGCTCGATCACGGGCATGGACCCCCACCGGTACCTCGCCGGTGAGGAGGTCCAGGGCGACGCCCCTCCCGACGAGATCGCGCGGCGCCTGCTGGCCAAGGCCGGCGTCGAGGGTGTGCACGTCTACTCCAACGTGATCACCGTGGATCTGGGCCCGGGCGTCCCGGCCGAGGGTCTCCGCGAGGAGATCGAGAGCCTCTTCACCTACTACCGCGAGGGCGTCGAGGTCGTCGTCCCCGGTGCCGAGGAGACCGCGGCAGGCTGATCGCCCGGCTCGCGCCGGCGAACCCGGGTCCGAATCGACATCGGTCACTCCCGCCGTCGTGGCGGCGGATCCGTCGTGCGCGACTCGACCGCGAGCCCCCAAGCCGCCGCGCGGTGGAGACGGTTAACATCGTTCAGTGGCCCGCGCCGAATGGATCCTCATCAGTGGAGGTTCGGTACTCACCGGCACCGGTGCCGAGCCGTCGCCTGCCACCGACGTGTTGGTGTGCGGCGACCGGATCGAGGCGGTCGGGTCGAGGGCCTCCCAGCAGGCTGAACAGCCTGAGCACGGCGATGCCGTCCTGCGCATCGACGCCACGGGCTGCACCGTGATGCCCGGGCTCATCGACGCCCACTGCCACATCACCTTCGGCGAGCCGGCCGGAAACGACGAGCTGTTCTTCCACCGCGAGCAGTCGACGGCCGCCCTCGTCGCCGCCTTCAACGTCCAGAAGCTCCTGCTCGCCGGCGTGACCGGGTTCCTCGACGCCGACTGCCTCTGGAACCTCGGGCCCGCGCTCCGCGACGCGATCGATGCCGGCATCGTTCCGGGTCCCCGCATGTCGGCCGGCATGAACGCCCTGCTCACGACCGTCGGTGGCACGGCCGGGCGCCTCATCCCCGATGAGGGGCGAGCCGCCTATGCCCACGTGGTCGGCGACCGCGACGAGATGGTGCGAGTGACGCGCCAACAGATCAAGCACGGCGCCGACTGGGTGAAGATCCACGTCACCGGCTCGCTGCCGAACCGCTCGGGCGAGCTGACCGCCTGGTCCCTCGACGAGCTCCGAGCCGTGACTGACACCGCCCACGCCCTCGGCACCCCGACCCTCGCCCACTGCCGCAGCGCCGAGTCGACCCGCCTGGCCGCGGAGGCCGGCGTCGACCTGATCCTGCACGCCAGCTTCCTCGACGACGCCGCCCTGGAAGCCGTCGTCGAAGCGGGCGCGGCCATCGCCCCGACGTTCACGTTCCTCGACAACCTGGCCCGCCACGGCGACAAGGTCGGGGCCATGAGCACTCAGGTCGATTTGTTCCGCGGCGAGATCGCGGCCACCGCCTCCATGCTCCGCCGGGCCCACGAGGCCGGCGTTCGCCTGCTGTGTGGCTCCGAGAGCGGTTTCTCGCTCACGCCGTATGGCCACTGGCACGCCCGAGAGGCGGAACTGCTCGTGACCGACGTCGGCCTCACGCCACTGGAGGCCCTGACCTGCGCCACCCGCAACGGCGCTCTGGCCCTGCGCCGGGAGGACGGCACGATCGGCGTCGTAGCCGAGGGCGCGGCCGCCGACCTGCTCGTGGTCGACGGCGACCCGGCCACCGACATCGGCCTGCTCGGTGACCGTGCCAACCTCCGCCACGTCATCTCCCGTGGCGTACCCGTCGATCTCGACCGCCCTTGGCCCGAACGCCGTGCCCTGCCCGGGGAGAAGGTCGGCCTCTGGTCGGAGCGACCCCTGACCTGGGACCTGGCTCACCCGTGACGCGGGCCGTCGTCGTCAGCGGCGCGGGCAACGGGCTCGGCGCCTCGATCGCCCACGCCGCAGCCGGCGACGGGTGGACCGTCGGTGTCCTCGACCGCGACGTCGTGGCGGCGGAGCGAGTGGCGGGCGCCATCGGCGCCTCGGCCCTGCCCCTCCGCGCCGACATCACCGACGAAGCCGCCGTCGACGCGGCCCTCGACGCCTTTGCCGACGCCACGGGTCAGCCCGCGCCCGACGGGCTGGTGGCCAACGCCGGCATCGTCCGCTTCGGGCCGCTGGCCGAGCTCGACCTGGCCGACTGGCGGGCCGTCGTCGATGTCAACCTCACCGGCACCTTCGTGACCGCTCGCGCCGTGGCCCGTCGGATGCTGGCAGCCGGATCGACCGGCTCGATCGTGACCGTGACGTCCATGAACGGGGTGGCCGCCGGACCCAACGCGGGGGCCTACGGCGCCACCAAGGCCGGCGTCGGTCTCCTTACTCGACAGATGGCCCTGGAATGGGGGCCTCACGGCATCCGGAGCAACGCCGTGGCTCCCGGCCTCATCGACGCGGGCATGTCCGAGCCCATCTACGCCGACCCCGACATCCGGCAGCGTCGAGCCGAGCGCGTGCCGCTGGGCCGCCTGGGCACCGGCGGGGACATCGCCGACGTGATCCTGTTCTTGCTGTCCGAGGCCGCTGCCTACGTCAACGGCACCGAGCTGCTCGTCGACGGCGGTGTCACAGCCAGCGTGATCGGCACCCTGCCCCGCCCTCGATCAGTCGACTCGGTCGGTCCCGACCAGGGACCCGACCCGGGGTGACCACCAACCTGGTCCTGTCGGGCGGGCCGCAGCACGACTTCGCCGCCACCTCGGCCCGGGTCGGCGAGTTGCTGTCCGCCGAGGGCATCGACTCGGTCGTGGAGGACGATCTCCACGGCGCCATCGAGTGTCTCGCCGATCCCCATGTCACCTGGGACCTGGTCACGGTCAACGCCCTCCGATGGAGCATGGGGGCCGAGCGCTTCAGCCCCCTCCGACACGACGGGGCCTTCGTCCTCACCGCCGACGAGGCCGATGTGCTGGCCGCCCACGTCCGCGGCGGCGGCGGCCTCCTGGCCCTGCACGCCGCGGTGATCTGCTTCGACACCCAACCGGCGTGGCCCGCCACGGTGGGCGCCTCGTGGGACTGGGAGCGCTCGGCGCACCCACCTCTGGGCGAGATCCTCGTGACCGTCACCGACATCGGTCGCGGTCACCCCCTCACCGCCGGCCTCGAGTCGTTCCCGATCGTCGACGAGGCCTACGGCTTCCTGCGTGAGGAGCCCGACATCGTGCCGCTCCTCACCGCCGATCACGGCGGACGGACCCACCCGCTGCTGTGGGCCCGGCAGGTCGGCGAAGGCCGGGTCGTCACCGATCTGTTGGGCCATGACCTGTCGTCGCTCACCCATCCGACCCACGCCGAGATCCTCCGGCGGGCCGCCCGGTGGGTCACCCCGCATCGAGACGAGGAGCAGCCATGACCGAGGCGCACACCGTCACCATCAGTACCTACGAGCAGGCCCGCGAGGCCTACCGCCAGAAAGAGCTCCGCCAGGCGCTGTACGACGAGGGCGACGTGGTCATGGCCGATGTCCTGGTGAACCTCCACGGCGAGGAGCACCGGGCCCGCCGTCGCCTCGAGAACCGCCTCTTCCGACGGGACACCCACACCCGCTACGAGCGGGAGTTCTTCCCGCCGGTGGTCGAGGCCACGCTGGCCCCGCACGCCGAACGGGGTCAGGCCGAACTGGTCAGCCTCAGCCACGAGATGATGATGAACCTCGCCGCGGCCACGGCGGGGGTCGACCGGCTGGCCGGTACCCCCGAGGAGTCGGCTCACCTCTACGCCTACCTGATGGTGTTCATCGAGGGCGCCACCCTCGCCCACTACGCGGGCGACCGCGAAGCAAAGCGCGCCGAGGTCGCCGCTGCCCTCGAGGACTTCGACGCCGAGTTCCTGGCGCCCTCGGTGGCCCGGCGCCGGGATCTGCTGGCCGCGGTGGCCGACGGCGACCGGGACGAGGGCGACCTCCCCCGCGACGTGCTCACCACGCTGTTGCGCAACGAGGACGACCTCCACCTGCCCCGGGAGGTGCTGCGCCGCGAGATCGCCTTCTTCCTGCTCGCCGGCGCCCATACCAGCGCCACGGCCTTTGTTCGCACGCTGCACCACATCTTCACCATGGCGACGACCCGGCCCGCCGACTATGAGCAGGCCCGCACCGACCTGGCTTTTCTCCAACGCTGCGTGCACGAGACGGTCCGTCTCCAGCCATCGAGCCCCATTGCCATGCGCTGGGCCCTGGGCGACATCGACCTGTCGGGTGGCGTGCACCTTCCCGAAGGGTCCCGTCTCGTCATCGACCTC
>Ga0315283_10001925_pt1 | contig 17064 bp, 14 predicted proteins | sample YL17G09_0_MG_FD_204541 | JGI IMG/M metagenome (GOLD analysis project Ga0315283, IMG submission 204541) | Sediment microbial communities from Yellowstone Lake, YNP, Wyoming, USA - YL17G09_0 | ecosystem: Environmental > Aquatic > Freshwater > Lake > Sediment | place: USA: Wyoming | collected... | reverse complement strand
TCTGGGGCGCGGCCGCGACGATGCCGAGCAGGGTGGTGACCTCGTGCTCGGTCGAGCGCGGGTCGGGACGCCCCAGGCGGGCCTCGAGCTGGGTGCGGCGCCGGCGCTGACGCCCGCTCATGCGCCCACTGCGGCGCAGCTCGGAATCGGTGAAGCCGTAGAGGAAGTGGCTGTCGGCGCCGACCGCGAGGTGGAAGGCGGTGGGGTGGTACTGGCTGTACTCGAAGGAGATGAAGCCGTCGAGCACCAGCGCTTCGCGGAGCGGGCCGTGGGGGCGATGGCGCTCATGGAACAGCAGGCAGTGGCGGCCCAGGCGGGCGGCCTGGGTGGCGATGGTGGAGGGTGAGACGTCGAGCTCCCGGGCGATCTGGCGGAAGCCGGAGCAGCCGAGCAGACTCCGGAACACCGTGACCAGCAGGTCGGAGCGGCGCAGCCAGTAGCTGGTGCGGAAGGTCTGGTCGCTGAAGTTGCGGCGGCAGTGACAACAACGGTAACGCTGGACACGCCAGGGTGGACGCTGGCGGGTGAAGAAGCCGGTGCGGACGAAACGCCAGCCGTGGCCGCAGGTGTGGAAGGGGCAATCGGATGCCGGGCAGAAGGGGGGCGTTTTGGGGGGGTATGGGTCGCGCATGCCAGGCTGGCCCTGCACGCTCCAGGCCATCCACAATCTTCGGGGCACAATGCAAGCCGTCCACCGTCCCGGAGCGTCACGCTGCGGGACTTCCATCGGTCCAGGCTAGACAGCCAGCGATGAAACCCTTCCGTCACGGACCTGCTCGATGAACTCCCACATTCTCTGGCCGTTCGCGCGGAAGTCGAAGAACTCGCACGCCGCCTTCCGACCTCTTCCACCCACCGCGGCCGCCTCCTCGGCGTGCTGCAGGACGTGGCGGATCCGTCCAGCGAACGCGGACACATCGTCAGGCGCGGCGAAATAGACGTTCACCCCGTCTTCCAGGTAGGTGTCGATCTCTCCCGTCCGCGTCACCACGACCGGCTTGCCCGTCGCCAGGTACTCTCCCAACTTCGTCGGGAACCCCGCGCTCGCCTGAAGGCTGGACGGTCTCGCGAGCGCCAGCACGGCCGCCCGATCCAGGTACTGCGGCAATTCGCTGCGTGAGACGATCCCGACGAACACCACGCGGTCCGCGATACCCAGTTCCTCGACGAATGCGCGGACGCGAGGGATCTGGCTCACCTTCGGTGAATCACCGATCAGCACGAGCCTCAACCCCGGGAACTCCGGGCAGATCTGGGCGAACGCCCGCGCCAGCGTCAGGACGCCGTCCTTGGCCTCATTCAAGGTCCCGCAGAACGCCACGTATTCACCCTCGATCGGCGCCGGTACGGCGCTCCGGGCAAACAGGTGCACATCCACCAGAACGGGTATCTTCAGGAGCCTTGCGCCGGGTCGCATCCTGGCCCGCATGTAGCGCTCCAGGTGCCTGGAGATCACGATTGCCCCATCGTACAGACGAAATAACGTATAGGTGTGGATGGCGCTGATCATCTTCCACACCCTGCTTCGCTCGGCCTGATAGAACGGCTCCTCGCTCTGTTCGCAGATATAGGTTGCCCCGCAGAGTTTCGCGACCAGCCAGAACAGAGGTATGACAATCCACTTCTCCGAGGACACCAGCAGGACGTCTACGCCTTCCCGGCGATTGAGCTCCAAGACACGTCTTACCCCTGCGACCAACCCCTTGATGACGAGCCATTCTTGTTCAAGCATCGTGCTTCCGCGCGTCGTCCTTCCACACGTGTACTCAAAGTTGACCCCGTCCTGGTCCCCTCTCGTCTCGAGGTTCCGCACACCCATGCTCGGGATCTCGCTCGGGCCAAGACAGAGAAGGCGGACCCCGCGGCCCGGCTCGCTCAAGGCGCGGGCGAGCGCCCCAACCCTCACGGTCGCAGCGAGGCCGTTCGGGAAACCGACACCGGGGCCGGCCAGGATCACGATCACTAGACGACTCTCCCCCCGCCCAGCACGATCTTCACCACCGTCGTTGACACCGCCTTCGCCAGGTACTCGGGCGGCGGCACCCATGACGGCGGCTGCGACAGCACCGTCTCCATGCAGCGCAGGATCACTTCCGGCTCGCACCCGGAGAGCATGTTGCTGCCGCACTCGATGGTCTCCGGCCGCTCGGTGACGTCGCGGATCGTCACGGTGGGGACGTGGAAGATACAGCACTCCTCCTGGACCGTCCCGCTGTCGGAGAGGGCGCAGAGCGTCGTACGCTCCAATGCCACGAAATCGAAGAAACCCAGGGGCGTGATGAAGCGGACCCGGTCGTTGTCGACTCCCACCCCGTACTGTTGCATCCGCTGCTTGGTCCGCGGGTGCAGGCTGCAGATCACCGGACAGTCGTACTTCTGCTGCACCTGGTTCAGCGCCAGGGCGAGGTTCCTGAGCCGGGGCTCGACATCGACATTCTCGGCGCGGTGCATCGTGACCAGGACGAACCTGCCCGGCTCCACATCGAGCTGCGAATGCACCTTCGAGGCCCGGATCTCCGCATCGTAGTGCTGGATGACCTCGTGGATCGGATTGCCGGTCACGTAGATGCGGTGAGCGTCGATGCCCTCGCGGATCAGGTTCTCTTTGCTGCGCTGCGTATAGGGCATCAGGATCGTGCTCGAATGGTCGATCACCCGGCGGTTGACCTCCTCCGGCACGCGGTCGTCGTAGCAGCGATTCCCCGCCTCCATGTGATACACGGGGATGCCCATCCGCTTCGCGATGACGCTGCACAACCCGGTGTTCGTGTCCCCGAGGATCAGCACGGCGTCCGGGCGTTCCTTCAGGAACACGCCGTCCACTGCAACCATCATCCGACCGATTTGCTGACCGAACGTCTCGCCGGTCACCCCGAGATCGTGGTCCGGCCGTCGCAGGCGCAACTGCTCGAAGAAGATGTCACTCAGGTTCGGGTCGAAGTTCTGGCCCGTGTGGACCAGCACGTGCTGGCACAGCCGGTCCAGGCCTTCGATCACCCGGCTCAGACGGATGATCTCCGGGCGGGTGCCCAGCAGCGTCAGGACCTTCATCGCAGCAGCTCGCCTTCGATGATCAGTTGATCCTCGACCCGCAACCGATGCTTCCGGAGCAGTTCCGCCACGGCCTTCCGGTCCATCACGCTGTCGGCCGAGCTGTACTCCCCGCGGAGCGCAGGCGTGAACTGCATCTCGCTCTGGATCTCCGGCAACATGGGCAGGATGGAATAGTAGCTGCCCCGATCCACCGTGCGATGGCACTCCTCCTCGGAGACGAGGATCTCGTGGACCTTCTCGCCCGGACGGATGCCGGTGACCACGGTCTGGATCGGCCGGTCGCCAATCAGCGCCTCGACGATATCGGTGACGTTGGCGGAGGGCACACGGGGGATGTAGGTCTCGCCCCGCCGGGCCTCGCGGATCGCGGCGAAGACGGTGTCTACCGCCTGATCCAGGCTCAGCAGGAAGCGCGTCATGTCCGTCGTCGTGATCGTCACGGGCCCGCCGCTGCGGATCTGCTCGTGGAACAGTGGGATGACCGACCCGCGCGAAGCCAGGACGTTCCCGTAGCGCACGCAGATGAAACGCGTGTCCGAGCACCGCATATTGGCCTGGATGAACACCCGCTCCTGGATGGCCTTGGTCATCCCCATCACGTTGACCGGCTTGCAGGCCTTGTCCGTCGAGATGCCGACGACCGTCTCCACCGGCAGGCGCAGTTCCTGGATCGCCCGCACGATGTTCTCGGGCCCGCCGATGTTCGTCATCACCGCTTGATAGGGGAAATACTCGCAAGTGGGAACCTGCTTCAGCGCGGCGGCGTTGAACACGACATCCACCTCACCGAGTACGGCGGCGACACTGTGGAAGTCGCGCACGTCACCGATCCGGAATTCCAGCAGGTCCTTGAAGTTCTGGTAGATCACCTCATCAGTCGCGCTGGTCTTCTGCATGTACTCCACGCGCATGGCGTGTTGCTTCCCCTCATCGCGCGAGAAGACCAGGAGCTTGCGGGGAGTGCCCAGTTCGCCCGACAGCAGCCGGCGCACCAGGACCTTCCCCAGAGAACCCGTGCCCCCCGTGATCAGGACTCGCTTGTCTCCTAGCATGTCTTTCATCCTTGATGAGGGTTCGGAAACACCAGACGATTCGACAACGGGATCTACAGAGTGGCCGGGGACGACTTGCGCAGCCGATCATAGAATGCCACATCCGAGGCCATCCCCCGGATCATTTCCGCCCAGGAAGGCGGGACATATCCCGTCGCCTTGCGGAATCGAGTCGAATCCAGGGTGCGATCGCAGACAAACCGGTCCTCGGGAAGGATCTCGATCTCCCTCCCGTACGCCTGCTTCGCCAGCAGGAGCAGGTCGAACTTGCTGACCGGCTCGCTGGAGACATGGTACATGCCCTGCAACCCCGGATCCGGGATCACGTGCTCGAGGATGATCCGCGACAGCTCGTCGGTCGTGAATCCGGAGTACATCGCCTTCTGATAGCCCTTGATCGTGCCGGTCTGCGCGAGGAACCACTCGACCAGACCGAGACGATTCTTGATCTCCTGCCCGATGATCGAGGTGCGCAGGGTGATGGCGTGCGGCCCCTCCACCTCCCCCAGGAACTTCGTCCGTCCGTAGACGTCTGCGGCGTCCGAGGGGTCGGATTCCACGTAGTTGCCCTTCCGGCCGGAGAAGACGCAGTCCGTGCTGATGTGGACGAACCGGGCGCCGACGGCGCGGCAGATCGCCGCCACCCGGTGCGGCAGGAGCGCGTTCATCGAAAGGGCAGGCAGGGGATCGCCCGCGTGTTCCATCTGCTTGATCAGCCCGATGCAGTTGATCACCAGTTCCGGGCGGACCGCCCCGAGGGCCCCGATCACGTCGTCCGACGTCAATCCATCCACGCGATGAACGATGTGGTCCGCGGGGAACCGCGGCACGTTCGGGAAGGGATTACCCTCCCCCCGGACGGTCACCCACACCTCGTGCTCATTCTGCAGGTTGATCCACAACCGGTGGCCCAGCATGCCGGTGCCACCCAGGAGGAGGACTCTCACGTCGCGATCCCCAGGCGTTTCAGCGTCAGTCCATCGCGGCTGAACCAGGCCCAGTATTCCGCCAGGCCCTGGGCCATCTGCGTGGTCGGATCGAAACCGAAGGCCGACCGGGCAGCCTGGATGTCCGCCAGGCTGTCGCGCACGTCGCCCATCCGGGGTGGAGCATACCGAATGGCGCTCTGGACCGCCGCGATCTCGTGCATGACCCGCGCCAGCTCGTTGATCGTGATGCGGGTGGCGCTGCCGATGTTGAACACACCGGACACGCCCTGCGCCAGCCCCGCCTGGACATTGGCGGCCGCGACATCGTGCACGTTGACGAAGTCGCGGGTCTGCTCGCCATCCCCGAAGATCGTCAGCGGTTCCTGCTTCAGGATCCGGTCCGCGAAGATCGGGATCACGTTCCCGTAGGCGTCGAAGCGCTGGTGGGGCCCGTACACGTTGAAGTAGCGCAGGCAGACATTGTGCATCCCGTACAGCTTGTTGTAGACGAGGCACATCTTCTCGGCGGCCAGCTTGCTGGTGCCGTACGGTGAATCAGGATCCTGGGGATGATCTTCGGAGATCGGCAACGTCTTCAATTCCCCGAAGATACCCGCCGAGGACGAGAACACCACCCGGTCGATCCGGCAGGCCCGGGCGGTCTCGAGAACGTTGAGGGTGCCCAGCACGTTGATGGCCGCATCGATCTGCGGATGCTCGATGGAGCGCACGTTGCCGACACTGGCTGCCAGGTGGAAGGCCACCCCGCACCCCGCCATCGCCCGCGCGACGGCGTCGAGGTCACGAACGTCCCCCTCCACGAACGAAACCCCGGCGACGAGGTTCTCCCGGTAGCCGCTGGACAGGTCGTCCAGCACGACCGGCTCGTGGCCGAGTTCGAGCAAGGCGTTCACGATATTGGAGCCGATGAAACCGGCCCCGCCGGTGACCAGCGCCTTCATGAGCTGTCCCTGGGGTGGATGGAGTGGACGGATCCCCGACTAGGCGATCGCACGGTAGAGCTCCAGGAGTTGTGGGAAGTTGTCGTCGATGGAGATCGATTGAAGGGCTTGGACATGGGCGTCGCGATGGGTCAGCACCTGCCGGACCGCATGGTTCAACGCCTCCTGATTGCGGGTTTCGAACAGCACCACCCCGTCGGGTCGGGCGTTGGCATCACTGGCCACCACGGGAACCCGCAGGCTCAGGGCCTCCCGCACCGCGACGGCATCTCCATCGGTGTTCGTGGCCCGCACGTAGACATCGCTCGCCTGCCAGAGCAGGTGGACGTCATCCAGCGGCTCGGTGATGAAGAGCACGTTGTCCTCGATGTCGTGGGCCGCGACGCGCACCTGCAGGTCGCGGAAGTAGTCGACGTCGGCGACCTGCGGCAGCGAGATCGCCAGGCCGATCCTCGGAAAGTCGGCCTTGAGCGACCGGATCAGCTCGATGCACTGATCGAAGCCATAGACGTCGACCCCCAGTTCATCGATCGTCAGCCTCCAGGCGTACGTGGACAGCACGGGAGAATGCGTGCCGAGGAAGTCCCGGACGTGCGCGGGCAGGCTGGATGCATCCGCCGCGGCCCGGGGCGGGATGTAGGCGGGGGCCAGCGAGATCCTCGCTGGAGGCACGCCCTTCTCGATCAACTGCCGCCTCACCTCCTGGCTCACGGCGACCCACCATACTCGTGGATGTCGGAAAAGCCATTGGCTCGCCTGTCGTTCCAACCATGAGACGCTCTGCCACATCACACTCCCCGCCTGTTGATTGTGCAGGGTCATGACGACCTTCTTGCCACGCAGGAGCATCGCCACCGCGGCCGGCGCCCAGCACCAACCGTCGTGAAAGTGCACAATGCTCGTGTTGCAGCGCCACCCCTGTTCGGGGATCCAGGCGTGCCAGGAGAACTTGATGGAGGCGGGGACGACGCGCTCCTCCCGACCCGCCGGGGGCGACGGCTGGCAGTAGACCCACGAGGGGATGCCCAAGGCGGCGAGTCGCCGGTGGAGACGCTTGATGTGGACCGACACCCCTCCATAGGGAGGCGGGTAGGGCCCAACGAGCGCCACCGAGAAGTTGTCCATCTGTCCACGCCTGCCTTGTCGAAGAGACTCGAGATCCGGCCATGCAGGACTACCCGCGCCTCGAATCCTGGCTTCGGAGCGCAAGCAGTACATTTCCAGTCGAGACTAGCACGCGGGGCCCCGGTCCGCGAGGATTTGCAGCGCCAGGATTTGCAGCGTCAGGATTTGCAACGTGAGCATTTGCAGCGTCAGTGGATTCGCCGCCGCCGCCACCGCCCAACCCGCTACTCCGGCATCGACAGGGTGGAAGGCCGCAAGGGCGAGCGCCGATTCAGCCTGGGCGTCAAGTGACCTTAGCATGGCGAACCCCGGACTGCCGCATTCGCAGCCTGGGCGATCCGCAGCCCGGGCAACGGCTCGCAAGACACGCGCTGCGCCGCGCCAAGACGACATCACTCCTCGGCTGGCATCGCCCGGCGCTCGCGTGGAGGATCCCGCAGCAGGGGCAGGGGCGAGTTGCAGATCACGGGCGAATGCATGGTGGTCGGCTGGCGACCTGGCCGTTCATTCGCTGCTCTGGCGCGTTCCCCTCCTTGAGCGGTCTTTTCAGGGAAGGACGGGACCGGCACTCTCACTGGTGTCCAGGGCAGATCAGATGTGCGGCCATCGGGGTCTACATGATCTGCCAGGAAACTCCGCGGCCGGCATCCCCCGGTTTCATCCGTCGGGGGCGGTCCGAACCGATGCGGAACTACTGAGGGCGGCGGGACGCCGCGCCCCGCCGCGCGCACGACCTCCGGGAGCGCTACCGCCCGCGCGGGGCCTCGCCCAGGGTCTTGACGATTCGGCAGGCAAGCGTCTCCTGACCCGCAGCCCTGATGTGGAAGGCGTCGATGGAGCCGTCTTCGAACTTGCCGAAACAGACCCCGGGCAGCAGGTCGATCCACGACACGAACTCCCCGCCGCGCTCCCGGACGGCGCGCTCCAGCGCCGGATACGCCAGGGCCTCGGCCCGCGCACTGAAGGGCCGTGGGTTCGCCGCCCGGTGGATCGGCGCCAGGAAGTGGATCATCCGCACCCCTCGCCCGCGCAGCACGCCGTTGACCTGCCCCGCGAAGCAGGCGCTGCCCTCCAGGATCGACGCGGACGGATCGCGCTGCGCTCCGGTGCGGGGGCGCAGTGCCGCAGGCACGAGATGTCCCATGGGGCTGGCCCAGAGGATCGTCACCTTCTCCCACAGCTCCCGGCGGGAGAACCTCATCGCGGCGCTCGCCGAGAACCAGTCGTCCAGCCGCCGCGTCGCCGTCTGCAGAAGACGCTGCGAGAGCGGAAGCGTGGCACCGGCGGCCTCGGGAGCGCCACCGATCAGGATCACCGCCGGCCGGCCCGTGTCTTCGTCCCGCAGCGACTTGTAGAGCGGCACCAGTTCGGCGCGAATCTCGTTCTTCCGCAGGCTGAATACGCTGTGGGACCAGAACACCGTGCGCGGCACCACGCCGGCCTCGAGCATCCCCAGCAGCAGGGTGCCCTGCTCGAACGTGTTGGCCCCGCCCAGGTGCAGGCTCACGACCGACGCGCCATCGGTCTCCTTCGCCAGCGAGCGGGCGACGAGTTGCGGATACGGCAGGCCAATCCCATCCTTGACGACCATCCCCTGGGAATCCCCGATGAACACGATGGTCACGGGCTTCAACTGGTCCCGCACCTCCCTGAAAAAGGCTGCCGGGTCCCGGGCGCCGAGCGGATGGAAGCCGGCCAACTCGGCGGACGGCACCGCAGGCGGTGCGCTCAGGGCCGCGTTCTGCGCCGCGAGCGGTGCCATGGCCTGATGAAGCAGCCACTCCACGAGCAGCAGCGCCAGCAGCGCGATCCCGAGGTCGCGCAGGAATGACTCAGAACTGAAAATAGATGAACGGGATCTTGCCACCCGATCCTCCGAGCAGAATGCAGTAGAGCACCGCCCCGGCGTAGGCCAGCCCGCGCAATACGGGGGGAACGCTGCGGAAGACCCACTCGTCCTGGCGGCGATACTCGATGAGTTGGATGAAGCAGGTGACGAGCGCAGAGAGGGCCAGCAACCCCAGCAGCTTCTTCTGGACTGACCAACCACCCGCGGTGAACAGCCGCATCAGGTAGATCAGGGCGTCTCCGAAGGAGTCGGCGCGGAAGAAGATCCACGCCAGCGTCACCAGGTGGAACACCAGGAGCATCGCCAGCCCGGCCCGCAGCGCGTCACCGGCATTGCGAATCCTCACCCGCTTGCCGATCGACTTCTTGCCGAACACCACGAGGCGCTCGAAGGAGAGGAACACCCCGTGCAATCCGCCCCAGACCATGTAGTTGAACCCCGCGCCGTGCCAGAGCCCCACCAGCAGCATGACCGGGACCGTCACCAGCGGATAGGCGAGCCGCATCTCGGCCTCGACCGTGGCCAGGCGCAGCCGCCCCACGCGACCCAGCACGAACGACATGACCGGGGCGAACAGGTACTCGGAGATCCACGTGGAGAGCGAGATGTGCCAGCGCCGCCAGAACTCGGTGAACGAGCGCGAGAAATACGGTTGCTCAAAGTTGTTGACCGCCTCGTAGCCGAAACAGCCGGCGACGCCGCGGGCGATCAGGCTGTAGCCGGCAAAGTCGGTCATGATCTGCAGCGAGTAGGCATAGGCCCCGAAGAGCAGTTCGCCCGATCCGGCCGAGCCGGCGCGCGCGAAGATGTCGTTGCAGAAGGGCGCGATCGGGTCGGCGATCCCGGCCTTGAGCAGGTAACCCAGCAGCATCCGCTCGAAGCCATCGCGCAACTGGTCGAGCCTGACCGGATGGCATTGCTCCAGCTGGGGGAGCCAGCGCGTACCGCGCTCGATCGGGCCCGCGAGGACGAGCGGGAAGAAGCAGACGTAGAGTGCCGTGTCCAGCACCGAGCGCGAGGCCGCGACCCGCTTCCAATAAACGTCCATCAGGTAGCTGATGGCCTGGAACGTGTAGAAGGAGATCCCCACCGGGAGCAGCAACCGCAGGGTGACATCGCCCGCGGCGAACCCGCAGGCGCGGGCCAGGGCCTCGGCCGCCTGTGCGAAGAACCCCAGGTACTTGAAGAAGATCAGCAGAACGACCAGGACCGTGATGCCCGCGGTCAACAGGCGCCGCCGATCGCGGCGGTCGGCCGTTCGCGAGATCGCCTGTGGCACCAGAAAGACCACCAGCCACACCGCCCCGAGCAACGCCAGGAAGCGCAGGTCCCAGGCGCCGTAGAACAGCAGGCTGCTGGCGATCAGCACCAGCTTGCGGCCGGTGCGCCCGGCGGGCAGCCAGAGCAGGAAGGTCAACAGCAGGAAGGGCAGGAACGCAGAACTGGTGAAGGTCATCCGGGAATGCGCGGCTCCTTTCGCGCGGAGCGTAGCATTTCCGGCGAACGATGGAGAGCCGGAGCATCACGCCGCCCAACTGACCCGCTGCCCCGACATCGCCGGGGCGGAAGGCCGCATCGCCGCACCAGAGCTCGCGGGCGGGGAGCCAGCCACACGGAAATCGGAACAGCCGTGTGAGCAACGCGCGCTCGTCCAGGCGCAGCGCCGACACCTCGTCCACGTCGAAGCAGTCGCGATCGAGGTAAGTAGTAGCTCGTGAAGTTGCAGCGGCCCGCAAGAGTGACTGGTGAACTCGCACTGCGCGCGACGGCTCCACATCGTCCCGCCCGGGCTCAGCGCGCCGTCATCCATATGGGGCTCGATGACCACGTCCCGCGCGTGGACCGATCCATCCAACGACTCCTACACCTCCTGCTCGCGGGCGTGGAACGCCGCCACGGGCCGCCGGGAGATGAGGAAATACAACCCGCCGTCCCGCAGCCGGTAGTGCGGGAGACGGACGGGGATGGAATCAACGGGAAGCTGGTTCATGGACGTCCGGGTCCCCTCGGCCTGCCCGTGAATCCGCACGCGGCGGCGCGGGCAGGGACCCGTGGCAGTCCGTGTGCAGAATCTCGCGCGTCATCCCCTATGCTCCCGCGGGCACGCCGGAGTCGATACTACCACCCGTCCCCCCACCGTTCCTCCACAACCGCGCCCACGCCGATTGGAGAGCGGCCCGGAATTGGCTCAACTCCTCGGCAGAGAAGGTGCGCAGCGCGAAGAGACCGGCAACGTAGAGCAGGCCCGCCAGCGGCAGCGCCTGATAGAGGCGCAGCCCGGGCAGCAGGTAGAGCACGACGCCAACCAGCGCGGCCGCAATGACCGGCCGTAGGATCGCCCGGAGCATCTGGGTGCCGGCCACGTAGCGCTGCACGTAGTACACGTTCACCAGCGCCACGGCAATCTCGCTGGCCGCCCCGGCAGCGGCCGCTCCCATGTACCCGAAGCGCGGGATCAGCGCCAGGTTGAGTCCGGCATTCACGAGGAGTGCGAGTCCGGTGGCAGCCACGATGCGCCTCTGGTTGCCGGTGGCGACCAGCACACGCCCCATGGTGATACTGATCGTCGACGGCACGAGGCCCCACGCCATGAGGGGGAGCACATGGGCCGTGTTCACAAACTCCGGCCCCAGCAGCTTGGGGGCCAACCGCGAAAGGAAGACGAAGCAGAGGATGAAGTAGAACGCCACGATCAGCTGGTAGCGCACGGCCTGGGTCACCAGCTTGCCCGCGCGTTCGCGGTCGCCATCTGCCACCGAGGCGAACACCGGGTAGATCGCGACCAGGAAGCTCTCCCGCAGAACTGTGAAAACGAGCAGGAACTTGGCGCTGGCCTTGTACCACCCGACCTGGGCGTTCCCCTTGAGATCCCCGAGCATCACAGCGTCGAGTTGCTGGTAGACAACGACGAAGCTCGCCGCGAAGGCGATGGGGATGGACTGTTTCAGCAGGTACCAGAGGGTGGCGGGCGTCGGCTTCGTCCAGCGAATGCGCAGGCGGGCCAGCAGGCTCGTGGAGACAACGAGCCGCACCACGCCCGCTACGACCAGGGCGGAGAGGATCCAGCGCAGGTCCTTGTGGAGCAGGACGAAGACGCCGCCGAAGGCCATGAACACGATCTGGTTGACGAGATTCGCGATCGCCGTGTAGCTCATGCTGTCGAGGCCCTGGAAGACCGCGTCGAACGCCTGCGCGATGCCGGTTAGGAGCAGGACGAAGCTGTAACACCAGATGCCCCAGAGGAAGGCCCCCTGGTACCCGCGCGCGTATGCGAATCCGAGGACGAGCGCGAGACACACGGGCCACAACAGCAGCTTGAGGGTCACCACCCCTGCCAGGTACTCGGAGATATGCGGGCTGCGGCGTGCGACTTCGCGGGTGAGGATGAAGTCGAGGCCAAGGCTGGCCACGACGCTGAACAGGAAGACGAACGCTTCCGCGCGCTGGTAGGTGCCGTAGCCCTCCGCCCCCAGGTAGCGGGCGAGGACCATGACCATCCCCAGTCCCAGTGCGCGCACGGTCAGGCCGGAGACCGCCAGGATGCCCGTGTTCCACATGATGTTGCGCGCATGCCCCCGCTTGGCTTCGGTCGGGAACTGCGCTTCCAGAGCGGTATCTGGCGGCGTGCGCAAGGTCATCGGTGGCTGACGCTCAAGCTCGGGGACGAGTGCACGAAGACATTCCCTCATCGGGCGGCGGGGAGCGCGGGTGCTCGGATTCCACGTGTGGCACAGGGACTTGATCAGGCAATCCTAGCACAGGCCCGCGGCACGAGTTGCAGATCCCAGCGCGGGCAGCACCATAACTCCGCTCTAAGCCCGGCTCCCCCCGGCTAGGCCGTGAACCGGCGGGGTCTTGGGGTGGGCGTTCCGGGCAGAGCCCCCGCCTGAATGGCGAGAAAGTAGTGGACAGTCAATCTGGTCAGCGGTATTAGATACAGACATGGAATCGAATCGCGGACAGATCGCCCGCCGCCGCCGCCGGCTGCGCGAGCAACTGCGGGCCCTGAGCGAGCAGCCGTTGATGCGCGGATCGCTGGTCGAGCGGCTGCGTCGCTGCGGGCGTGCGAACTGCGCCTGTGCGCGCGACCCGGATGCTCGCCACGGCGGCACCTTCCTGACGGTGCACCTGGAGGGCCGTACCCATGCCGTGCACGTGAGAGCGGACGACCAGGCCGCCGTGCGCGCTGCGGTGGCCGCCTATCAGCGGCTCTGGACCCTGATCAACGCCCTGACGGCCTGCGAACTGGCCGACCTGCGGCGCCAGGCGCGCGAGCGGCGGCGCTCACAGCAGCGCCGCCGGGCGTGAGATGAGCCTGCGGTCGAGCCGCGCGGGCCGACAGGGTATCCTGCCGTTCGTGATCGAGGGAGCCGAACCAGAGGACGTCACGACGCGCGCCCTGGTGCGCTGGCGCCGGGAGAAGGCGGGCACCTTCGAGCACGTGCACCGGATCATGAAGGACGAACTCGGCGCCGGGGTGATGCCGAGCGGTCGCCTCGGCACCAACGCGGCGTGGTTCCGCATCAACGCGCTCACCTTCAACGTGCTCACCGTGCTCAAGCGGCGGGCGCTGCCCGAGCGCCTGCGCGACGCCCGGCCCAAGCGGCTGCGCTTCGAGTGGTTCACCCTGCCCGGCAAGCTGACCGTCCACCAGAGCCGGCTCTCGGTACGCACCTCGACCTGCAAGGAGCGGCTGCAGGAAATCGTCGAGGCCCGCGGCCACCTGCTGGCGCTGCGCCAGGCGCGCCGGACCGGTTAGATCGGCCACTGGCGCGGCGGCGCACATCAAGCCGGTGTGCGCTCGCTGCCACCCTTGCAAGGCCGTCCGCGTCAAAACGTTCGCGGTCGCCCTTGTTCACGGCTCCTTAGAGCGGAGTTAAGGGCAGCAGCGGCGCCGTGTCCCCAAGCATCTCGGCATGCTATGATGGCGCTGCTGGTGCTGATGACAGCCTCCGACCTGCTTCCGGTGCGCCGGGCGCGGACATGCCCTGTTTTCTCCATCGAGAACGTCCTCCCATGCCAGAAGCCTGCGTGCTGATCGCGGTGCACAATGGCGCCCCCTGGATCGAGGAGGCCCTGGACTCGGCACTCGCGCAGCAGGGCACAGACCTGGAGATTCTCGTGGTCGACGACGGTTCGACCGACGCGACACCGGGAATCCTGCGTCGGCGCGCTGCCGGGGCTCCCGGGCGGATCCGCGTGCTCTCAATCGAGCACAGCGGCCGCTCGCAGGCCAGGAACATCGGGTTCGACCACGTCGAGGCCGAGTTCGTCACCCTTCTTGACGCCGACGACCGCATGCATCCGCTGCGGGTGAAGCTCGAGTGCGACGCCCTGCGCGCGTATCCCGATGCTGTACTGAGCTTCTCGGGTCGATGGAGCTTCGATGACGGCTCGGACGTTGGCACCTGGGAGTTCACTCCGGGCGCGTTCAGGGTCCTGCCGGGTGAGGCCTTCACCCGTCTTGCCGATCCGATCTCGGCCATGCTTGCCGCGGGCGAGTGCCCCGGGACCAACGCCTGCACCTCGCGCACGCGCTGGGCAAGGGAGCGCGGGCGGTTCAACCCCGACTACGCGGTCTACGAGGATGTGGAGCTCTGGCTGCGCTGCCTCTACGACACGCCGGTCGTGTACGTGGCCGCACCCCTGTACCAGCGTCGTCTCCACCCGGGGGCGATGAGCGCCGAGCGGTCCACGTCCACGGTCGAACGCTCCCTGTTCGCGGTGATGGATTACGCGCGCACCGACTGGTCCCGCTACAACCCCGAGCAACGCACGCGCCTCTCGCATTTCGAGCAAAGGGCCGGCGTCTGGCTGGCGCGGTGTGCCGCCACGGCGGACGGACCGGCGGCCGGAATCGGCTTCCTAATCCGTCACGAGTGCCGGCTGCACTCGCTCCTCTGGTGGCGTACCCTGGTGTACCTGCTCGCGCCGCCGTTCGTGCATTCGGCATGGCGCAGGTGGAAACCCGGAGGCCCCGCCGCGGACCACCTGAGGGTCCCGCTCGCGGAGGCGATGGCACCGGACCCGACCCGGATCTGGATGCCGGGAGCCCCGCAGGCGTGGGAGAAGTAGCGGCCCAAACGTCCGCACCCGGCAGCGCCTACGACCCCGCATCCCAGGCTCCTGCCTCCCGCCGGCAGCGCTCGGTCATCCGCTCGGCGACGGCGAGCAGCTCCTGCGCCGGCGCGGGCGCGGAGCCTCGCTGCGGCACGAGCAGGATGGAGAGCAGCATCCGGTCCTCGAACTGCCCGGCGATCTCCAGCACGGGTGCCGGACGGCGAATCCCGTAGCCGGGCGAGACCCATCCGGTCGCGGCCGTCAGGCTCGCTTCGCACCCCCCGGACACCACGCACACCGCCAGGCACCCATCCGCCCCCATCCGCTCGATCCGGGCGATGCGGCCGGCAATCTCGATGCTCGCGACCACCAACGGCAGGCCGCACACGAAGGCGTGGCGACCAGTGGTCCTGGCTTCGTCCATCACCAGCAGGATGCCCGTCCGCCGATCGAGCCAGAACGCGCGCCGCACGGACACGGACGGCTTCAGTCGCTCGTAGCCCCGATGCCGCGCGACCAGCAGATCGCGCTCGTCCAAGCGGTCCCAGAGCTCGACGACGGGCCGGGCATCGTCCCGCATCGCGAAGAGCTCGCGCTCGTCAAAGCGGTTGATCTCCTCGCCGTCGATCACCAGCACCGGGTGGGCGTGGGACGAGCGGAACCGGTTGCGCGTCGCGAAGTCCGCCGTGTACACGCCGGAACCCGGGTCAAGCACCCAGGGCTGACCGCCGGCCGCGAACTCGAACCCCAGCGTGTCGTTGTGGGCATGGCCGCCCATGCCACCCTGCCCGACGCCCCCCGCGTCAACGGCCACGTAGGATCCGCCGCCACGCAGGAAGCAGAGGCCACCGTCCGGGAAACGTCGCGAGTCCGGTTCCGTCACCGGCCCGCCGCGCGCGCCCAGAGCCTCCGTGAAACGGATGGCGCGCTCCCCCAAGAGCCAGAAGGCCTCTTCCCACTGGTCGCCGGCTGCCCGGCCAAAGTCGTCGCGCTGGAAGAGCACGGCGCCGATCGCCAGCAGGTGGCGGTGATCGGCCCATTCGCGCTCCTGTCCCCCCCACGCCTTGAGCCGGTGCAACCGACCGTTGTCGCAGTCGCCGAACAGCGGCGCCCCGCCGTCCGGACGCGTGTAGTGCAGGACGAACTCGATCATCTTCTCGAGCCGCGCCATCACCGCGGCGGGGACGGCGATCTTCTGGAGCTGGCACAGCAGGACCGGCAGGAGGAAGAGCTCGACGACCAGCCGGTGGTAGCTGACGGAAGCTTCAAAGTCCACGCCGTCGGCATGGACCTGCTTCTCCATCTCCCGCCACAGCTCGCGCAGGCCGAGCTCGCGCCATCGTGCGGCCTCGCGGAACTCGGGGCACAGCATCCCGAGCGCCACGAGCCCGACAAGGTCCGACAGGTAGTGGTTGTGCGTGACCCGGCCGGCGCGTTCCAGATTGCCGAGGATGTGCCGCCCGTGCGCCAGCAGGCTCTTCTCGAACCGCAGCAGGAAATCGTCGGTCAGCGCCGGGGACGCCGCGAGGCAGTGGTACGCCCACAGCCAGTTCACCACGCGGATCGCCACGTCCATCGTGCACACCCAGTTGACGCCGAAGGCCGGGGGGTTCGATTCGATCCAGGCGGTCACCTGGGCCACGAACTCGCGGGGATAGCGTTCGTCGCCCGTGATCCGGCAGGCCTGCCCCAGCCAGGGGAGATGCTGGCAGCGGCTGAGCTCCCACGGCACCTTGACGTCGTGCCCCCCGGGATAGGATGCCGGCGACACCCGCGTGGAATGCGCGCGCGGGTCGTAACGGTGGCCTGACTTGAAATCCATGTGCCAGTCGATGGCCCCGCCCACCGACACCGGGCCGGAGCCGAGCAGATCGAAGACGTGCGCGCACGCCTGGTCGGCCGCCGCAATCGTCAGGGCCGCGGCGCCGGGGCAGTGCCGGTTCAGGCCGGACGCGATCGAGTCGAGTCCGCCAGGCGGGACGAAGCCGGGCGCGCGCCCGGAGCGACGGAAATCGAGCAGGCGCCGTTCGTCA
>Ga0315283_10001924_pt1 | contig 17065 bp, 16 predicted proteins | sample YL17G09_0_MG_FD_204541 | JGI IMG/M metagenome (GOLD analysis project Ga0315283, IMG submission 204541) | Sediment microbial communities from Yellowstone Lake, YNP, Wyoming, USA - YL17G09_0 | ecosystem: Environmental > Aquatic > Freshwater > Lake > Sediment | place: USA: Wyoming | collected... | reverse complement strand
GCCCGGCGGGTGCGGGTTGCCGCCGCTGCCGCCTACCCGGTGGCAGAACACGCAGACCGGCCGCCCCTGGTTGTGGCAGCCGGCGCAGGACAGGATGTTCTGCCGAGCAGCGGGGCCGTGGAGCGATTTCCAAGTTGTGGGATCGGGGTGAATGCGGAGGCCGCCGGGGGCGACGCCCTTGAACTCGTGGCAGCTCTGGCAGTAACCGGCGCCGTGGCACTTCGAGCAACTGGCCGGGTCGGCGGCCTGTTCGATGGCATGGCGGGCGATCCAGTCGCCGCGGTGGATGAACTCGGCGGCCACCTTCTCCGGGAACTGGACCGACGGCGGCATGGGGCGGGTGGTCGCGTTGTGGCACTGCGAGCACATGGTCTGGTCGTGGCACGACGCGCAGGTGGTGACCGACTGCTTCGCCCACTTGCCGTGGGTCTGGAGGAAGTTGGCCTCGTGCGTGTACTCCTTCACCGGCTTCTCGTACTTGCGCAGATCGCGGTGGCAGGGCGTGCAGCGCCCCACCGCGAAGTCCTGCGCGTGGTTGTGGCAAGCCGTGCACGTGGCCATGGCGGGCACGGGCGCCTCGATCATGTCGGGCTCGGTGAACTTGGTGTGGCAGGCCTGGCACTCGTCCTTCGCCCCCTTGAGCCGCGGCAGGTGGCCGGCGTGGTCGAAGCGGACCGCCGGGGCGAAGCGCTGCACCGGCTTGTACTCCGGAATGGGGTCGTGGCAGGCCGAGCAGACCTCCGACTTCTTGGGGATCGCCACGTCGATGACGTTCTCCTTCACCGAGGTCGTCTTCAAGATCGGCGCGTGGCACTCCACGCAGGCCACGCCCGACTCGACGTGGATCCCGTGCGGGAACTTGTAGGGCTGCGGGCCCTGCGCCTCGGGCTTCTTGGCCTGGCTGGTGCAGCCGAAGAGCGAGAGCGCGAGCGGCAGGATGAGGAGCCGGGCGTTCATTCGTACACCTCGCGGAAGCGGTACGACGCGTTGTAGGTGAGCTTGACGAGTCCGCTCAGGTAGCTGGAGTAGTACGGGGTGGCGCCGCCCTGCAGCGCGCCGACCACCGCGAAGCCGCCGCCCACGTCGTAGCCGAGCGTGGCCGAGCCGACCATCGACGTCGAGACGGCGTTCACCGGCTGGTCGAACCAGTATCCCTGGAAGTCGAGGGTGCCGGTGATCCCCGATAGGCGCAGCGACCCGAAGGCCCGCGCCTGCCAGTATCCCTGCACGGGGAGGAAGAGGCGGGAGCCCTCGGCGCCCACCGTGGAGCTGGCGGTCGGCTTCCAGGTCACCCGCATGAAGAATCGGTTGCCCGACTCGCTGAGCTTGGAGGTGACGCCGGTGGTCGGGTCGCCCAGCGCCGAGTAGCTCCCGATCCAGCGATAGCCGACCTCGAAGTTGATCGGCACCTTGAGCTGGAACTGCTCGAGCCCAACCCGGGCGGTGCCACCGAAATACTGTTGGCTGCCATCGGTGAAGACCCACAGGATCGAGTTGTAGGGGAGCGCCAGCGAGGGGACCGTGTAGGTGTACTCGGCGGTGAACTGGAGGAACGGGCTGACCGGGAAGACCAGGCTCAGGCTGGAGTCGGCGATCTGCGAGCCAAATGACTCGTAGTAATTGTTGGCGAAGAGGCTCCAGTCGAGGTAGCCGAGCAGGTACATCCAGGAGACCGGCGAGAACTTGAGGTCGACGGCCAGGTCCTCGCGGGTGGATTGGCCCTGGTCCCAGGCGAAGGCCGCCGAGAAGCCGGCGTTGAGCCAGGTGGTCCAGGCGAATCCGAGCCGGCCGCCCACCGCCAGGTCGCCGACGGTGGGATTGGCCGAGAAGACGTTGCCGTAGGCCATGAAGCGCTGCGTGGTGGGCAGCCCCACGTAGCCGTCGAGCGTGAACATCTTGGCGAGGATGGCCTGGAAGGAGCCGCCGTCGAGCTGCAGCATCCGGGAGTTTCCCGTGCCGACGGTCTGGCGCCCCAACGTCACGCGGAGCTGGTTCTTCAGGAATCGCGCCTGGATGTAGGCCAGGTTCAGGTCACCGCTCCAGCTGCCGGCGTTGTTGGAGCCATTCCACCAGGGGTTCGTGCCCATGTTGAGCCCGCCCCAGGCGTCCACCTGGAGGAGCAACTGGCCGCCCGGGATCTCGATGTTGCGCCCGGAAAGCGACAGGAACTCGTAGAGGGGAACCACCGTCGTGGTCGTGCCGTCCCACGTCTGGGTCGCCTCGTTGAACTTGGCGCGCCACTGGTTCTGCACGTTGAGCTGGGTGTTGGAGTAAACCTCCAACTCGCTCGCCTGGCCGGACGCCGGCGCCAGAAGCGCCGCCGCCGCGAGTGATGCGATGCCGAGCCTGAGTCTCATGGTGAGTCCATCCCGGTTCGGGTCGTGGTGCGGCCGAAGCGCGCCACCCGGATCGGGAGCCGCGCTCGGACCGATCGAATACCCCAAAGCGAGGGACTTTGACAGGTCTACGTCGCTCAGACGAACGACACGCTTGGGGGCGAGCGTCCGGGAGCGAGAAATCCAGCATGGCAGCGCCGCTAAGGGCCTGGCTCGCCGACCAGGACCGGGGACGGGCCTGCTTCCGGTGACGGCGGAGCCGTCGGCGCGGGACCGAGGGTGAAGCGGGCGCGATCCAGTTCCAGCCCGGCCTCGCCTCGCTCCTCGGGATGCTCTCGGAGCCAGAGCACCATCTCGTCGGGCTCCCAGGCGTAGGGCGTTCCGTCGAGCATGACGCGCCCCTCGTCCACGGCGCGGGTGGCCTCGAGGAGCGGGAGGGAACGCAGGTCGCGGATCAGGGCCTCGAACCGCCCCTGGCGCGCCGCGTCCACGAACGAGAAGTGATGACGGCCGGCGAAGGCGGTGTGGTAGTGCGCAGGCCGGTAGACCACGCCGGAGAGGCCGAGGCGGAGCGCCATGAGGGCGAGCATCTCGCCGGTCTCGCGGGCCAGCCCCAGGCCGGGGACCTCCTGGCCGGGGAGGCGCGGCCGCACCAGGCTGAAATGGGCGCGCGGGTGCATCAGTGACAGCCAGTGAACGTAGAGGACCGGGTGCCCGGCCACGCGCTTGCGCTCGAGCACCAGCTCGAGGAGGCCGTGCACCTTCCCGTCCGACTCGCCGGACACGCGGATGCGCTCGCCTGGGTTCTGACGCGCGAACTCGACGTGGAAGTGGTCGTAGCCGAGCCGCCGCAGCTGATCGAGGACCCCGTAACGCTGCAGCGCGTACTCCATGCCGGCCGCGGTGTAGAAGCCGAGGAGCAGCTTCTGGCGCTGGGGGCGCATGCTGAGCGCCTCGGCCAGGTCGTCCTCGGTGAGCTCGCCCGAGTCGGAGAGCAGCTCCCTCGTCAACCCGGCGGAGATCCCGGCGAAGCGCTGCGAGAGCGGATCGTAGTCGTCCGGGATGGGTTCGAGCGATCCGGTGGAGAGCGCGATCCCGGCGCCTGCCAGGGTCTTCCAGGCGTTCTTGCTGTAGCCGCCTCCGGGCAGCCAGACCGACGGAACGCCCTCCAGGTGCGCGGCCACGGCCACGTTGCGCCTGCGGGTCCCGCCGAGCGTCAGGTCGAGCCGGCCCATGCGGTCGCCGCGCAGGACGTCGCCGCCGGCGATGACGAAGACCAGGCCGGCGGGCGGCATGCGCCCGAGCAGCGACATCAGCGCTTCCAGATAGCGGTCGTTCCCCGTCCCCTCGGGGAGGAGGGTCTCGTCGACGCCGGGAAGTGGACCCCAGTCGGACCCGGAGATGGAGCCGATCCAGTGGTCCGGATCGGTCGCCAGGCAGGCGGCGATTCCGTCGGGCGGGTGGGCGTCGAGGTCGAGCACGGCGACCTTCCCCGTGAAGCCGTCGACGCGAACGGACGCGATGGCGATGGCGATGTCGTTCACCGCGCAGTTGCCGCCGGCGGCGGAAGGGCTGGCGTGGTGGAAGCCGCCCAGGAGGTTCAGCTGGGGTTTGCCGCGGCGAAGCGTCTCCCCCGCGGCCTGGATGGTCGCGCCCGTGGCGAGACGGACCGTGCGCATCACCTCGTCGACGGGGACATCGGACGGGTCGACGCCGAAGACGGCGGCCAGCGTCTCCGGGCGCGACAACGACTCGAGCAGGCCGGCCTCGTGGACCCGGGCCAGCTCGGCATAGGAGGCCCGGCGCGGATTGCGCCACCAGGGAGAGGCGATGGCCTTGCTCTCCCGGAGCCACCAGGCGGCGAAGTCGGCGCGGCGGGGGTCGAGGCCGGAGAACTCGATGCCGGTGAGGGGCAACCGGTAGGCGGGGTCGTACCAGACGTCCACCTCGCGCCGCTTGAGCAGGCAGCGGAGGCGGTAGAAAAGCGACCTCGGGCCGACGCCCATTCCGTTACGGTCCGGCTACTTCGCCGGCTCCGTCGCGCGCGCGGTCACGTCCCGGGCCTTGCGGAGGAAGGCGAAGCTCAGGTACGCATCGACGCCGATCCAGGCCACGCCCAGCCAGACTGCCACCGCGAGTGACTTGACGGTCGCGACCACGTCGACGAGCGCGAGGCTCACGCCCTCCTTCGGGAGCACCAGATAGGCCCAGGGCATGGAGTAGAGCGAGTAGACGAGCAGGACCGCGAACACGATGGCGCGGACGACGGCGAGGGTCTTCATCCCGTTCCTCCCTGGCCATGGACATTACCACGCGTGCTCACCGCGGGTATTCTCGCTCGCAGGGTCGCTCCGACCGGGTCGGAGCATCAGGAGGAGGTCCGGTGACGGAGATCGGGGAGCTTCGGGAGGCGTGTGCGGAGGCGGCGCGTCGCGGCGGCGCCGTGCTGCGGGAGAAATGGGGGACGCGCCGGACCATCGACTACAAGGGCGGCATCGACCTGGTGACGGACGCGGACCGGGCCAGCGAGGAGGAGGTGCTCGGATTCCTGACCAGGCGGTTCCCGGGCAGCGCGGTCCTGGCCGAGGAGTCCGGGGCGCGGTCGGCGGTGCGCGGCGCGGCCGGCGCGGAGTTGCGCTGGTTCGTCGATCCGCTCGACGGGACGACCAACTATGCCCACGGGGTGCCGCACTTCGCGGTGAACGTGGCGGTGTCGGACGGCGCGGGGATGGCGGCCGGGGCGACCTTCGAGCCGCTGCGGGGGGAGATGTACCTGGCCGGCCGGGGGGAGGGGGCGTGGCTGGGCGAGCAAAGGCTGGCCGTGTCGAGGACCGAAGACCTGGGCCGGGCGTTGCTCTGCACCGGCTTCCCCTACGACATCCAGCAGGACCCCGATCCGTTGCTCCGGTTGTTCAAGGCGTACCTGAAGCGGTCGCGGGCGGTGCGAAGGTTCGGTGCCGCCGCGCTCGACCTGGCCTACGTGGCGAGCGGGCGGTTCGACGGGTTCTGGGAGGCGCGGCTGAAGCCGTGGGACGTGGCGCCAGGGATCCTGCTGGTCCGGGAGGCGGGGGGCAGCGTCTCCGATTTCACGGGCGGTGACGAAGTGCTTTTCGGCGGGAGCCTCTGCGCGGGGAACCAGGCGGTGCAAAGGCAGATGCTCGAGGTGCTGGCCGAGGAGAAGGGGCGTCCATGAGGGACGGCGGGCCCGGCGGGGATGGCGAGCCCCGAGGGTCGAGCCGATCAGGGCGCCGCGGGGATCGAGAAGGCGAGCCGGTAGACCGACTCCGGGTCCACGTACAGGTCGCCGACCTTGACGCCGAAATGGAGGTGGGGGCCGGTGGCGCGGCCGGTGTTGCCGACCTTGCCTATGGGCTGGCCTTGCCGGACGCGATCGCCGTGCCGGACGTCGAACTCGGAGAGGTGAAAGTAGACCGAGAAGAGGCCGGCGCCGTGGGAGACGGCGATGCTCTTGCCGGAGGCGAAGCAGTTGCGGACCAGGATCACGACGCCGTCGTTGGTCGCCAGGACGGGATCGCCCACCGCGCCGGCGAGGTCGATGCCGTAGTGCTGGCTCTGCTTTTTCCCGTTGAAGATCCGGCGCTCGCCGTACTGGCCGGTGGTGACGGCGTCGCGGGGGCGGCCGAATGGCCCAGCGAAGAGGGGCGCCTCGACGGGGCGGCCAAAGGCTTCGCGGAAGGCGGCCTGATCCTCCTCCATGCGCTTCCTCTGTTCCGGGGAGGGTGTGATGAACTTCGGCTCGACCGAAAGCATCGTCTCGGGGAAGGCGGGGTCGACGACCTCGACGGTGGCGTGCAGCGGGTCGGCGAGGCCGGGGATGCGGACCTCGATGGAGAGGGTCCCGGGCTCGAGCTCGATCGGGATGGCGGCGATGGCCTGGGTGCTGGCCTGGGTGCCGGAGGCGGTGGGGAAGAAGCGGAGGCGGCGGGCCGACGCGGTGCCCGACGCGGTGCCGGTGCTCGCGGTGCCGGACACGGTGCTGCCGGACACGGTGCCGGACACTCTGGCAGCGTCGGCCGCTAAGACGCCAGTGACTGTGACAAGGACTGCGTCGCCGGGGCGGGCGCGAGCGGGGGCGACGCGGAGAGCTGGGGTGCCAACTGTTGTGCCGGACGCGGACGCAACTGTGGTGCCGGACGCGGACGTATCCCATGGAACGGTAGCGGCTAGCGCGGCGACCGCGAGGAAGTTGCAGTAATGTCGCGACATGGAAGCCTTCAAACCTCATCTCTCCGGACTGACCGCCTACCCCTACAAGAAGGTGGAAGCAGCGATCAAGCTGGACCAGAACGAAAGTCCATGGGACCTCCCGGAAGATCTCAAGACTAGAGCGCTGGAGCGGATGCGGTCCGAACCCTGGAACCGTTATCCGGACATGCATGCCGAAGGAGTCCGTGCGCTCGTCGCGCGGTGGCTGGGCTGGCCGGCAGGGGGAGTGGTGGTCGCGCCGGGGTCGAACTTCCTCATCCTTGCGCTCGCCCAGGCGGCGCGGCGGGTGCTCGACACTTCGCCCTCGTTCGCGTTCTACGAGGGGGCCGCTCGGCTGACGGGAACTCCGTATCGGGGCGTGCCGCTCGATCCGGAGTTTCGCCTGCCACTGGAGGAGATCCTGAGGGAAATGGACGAAGGGGAACCGGGCGTCGTGTTTCTGGCAATCCCGCACGCTCCCACTGGCACCGTCTTCGCGGTGCCGGACGTGCGCCGCGTGGCCGACAAGGCCCGAGGAAGAGGCTGGATTCTGGCCATCGACGAGGCCTACTGCCATTTCTCCGGGACCGACCACCGCGGTCTCGCGGCCGAGAACCCGAATGTCGTCCTGCTTCGAACATTCTCGAAGGCCTTCGGGCTTGGCGGGATACGCGCCGGCGTTCTTCTCGCGGTGCCGGACGTGGCGGCGAAGCTCCAGGCGATGCTGCCCCCGTTCGAGGTTCCGGTTCACACCGCGGCAGTCCTCGCGACGGTTCTGGAGTCGGCACACCGGGCTGCCGAAGTCGGCTTCCGCCTCGCCGCAGAGCGAGACAGGGTACTCGCCAAGATGGCCGGGCACCCGACCTGGAGAAGTCATCCGAGCCGCGCGAATTTCTTCCTGGTTCGAACCCCGGACGCAGAGGTCGCCTGGCAGTCTCTCCTCGACCGCGGGATCCTCGTCCGTCGTCAGGACCACCTGCCGGGCCTGGAAGGTTGCCTTCGTGTATCGGTCGGAACGCCGACCGAGAACGACGCCTTTCTGAAGGCGGCCTTCGACTCGGTGACACGGTGACACCCGGTGCCGGACGTCCGGGCTAACAGCCCGATTCATCTCTGCGCGGCGACGCTCCCGCCGCTAGACCACCTTCAGGTACCCGTCGAACTCCGCCGGCGGCCGAAGGCCCGGCAATGGCGCTTCCTGGAGGGAGCACACGATATGGCAATTCCGTGGACCCCCGCGCTCGCGATCGGCGTCCCCGAAATCGACCACCAGCACCAGGAACTGTTTCTCCGGATCGAGCAACTCGTGCAGGGCGTTGCCCGGGGGAACGCCACGGATGTGGAGCGCCTGCTCGAGTTTCTCGGTCAGTACGGGGTGAAGCACTTCGGCGCCGAAGAGCGCTGGATGCTGCGTAGTGCCTACCCGGACTACGCCCGCCACAAGGCCGAACACGAGCGGTTCATCCGCGACTTCGAGCACATGACGCAGGAATTCCGCGAGAAGGGGCCGAACGTCCTGGTCGGAATCCGGATGAACAACTGGATCGCGGAGTGGCTGACGAGGCACATCAGCCGCTCCGACATGGAACTCGGGCGCTTCCTCGCGACCAAGGTGGCGAGCGGCGACCTCGACGGCCCCTGAGCCGCCAGGCCGCCGCGCCGCAACCAAGGTCTCGGGTCGGGCCTGGTCTCAGCCCTCCACTTTGAAGCCGATCCGTACTGTCACCTGGAACTCGGAGACCTCGCCGCCCTTGATGGCGCCGCGAATCTCGGCGACCTCGAACCAGCTCATGTTCCTGAGGGTCTTCCCGGCCCCGGAGACGGCGGACTTGACGGCGTCGGCGATGCTCTTCGGAGACGTTCCCACGACTTCGATCTTCTTGAAGGTTGCCAAGGTTCAGTTCCTTTCCAGCTGATGGAGTGGATGTGGAGGGATGGAACGGTCGGGTGGGATGTAACTCCGAGGTCGACGTCCGGCACCGGCCGACGCTAGGCCGCCCCCGCCTGGGCCGCCGCCGACGCACCGCGGCACTTGACTCGCTCCACCCACGGCCGGTAGGTAACCTCCGGGAACTGGATTATCCCCGCACGACGGCGAGGGCAAATGGCTGATCTTTTTGATAAGTGTGCTGCGTGGAAGGACGCGCAGGTCCTCAAGCTGGCGGGTCATTACCCCTACTACCGGGTCATCGAGGAGACGAACGGAACCGAGGTTGTGGTCGACGGCAAGCGCCTCATCATGGCCTGCTCGAACAACTACCTCGGTCTCGCGAACGACCCCCGGGTGATGGAAGCGGCCGCCGACGCCGCCAGGCGCTGGGGAGCGTCGACCTGCGGCTCACGCGTCCTGAACGGGACGATGGCCCTCCATGACGAGCTCGACCACCGGCTCGCCCAGTACCTCGGGAAGGAAGCGGCGGTCGTGTTCTCGACGGGGTTCGGGACCAACCTGGGGACCATCTCGTCGCTCGTGCTGCGCCATGACCTGATCTTCGCCGACCGGATGGTGCACGCCTCCCTCGTCGAGGGCATGCAGGCGGCCTACGGCGAGACCAAGCGCTTCCGGCACAACAACATGGAGGACCTGGAGCGGCTCCTCGCCAATTCGGAGCCCGCCGCCGGGAAACTCATCGTCGTGGACGGCGTCTACTCCATGGAAGGGGACCTCGCGAACCTTCCGGCCATCGTCGAGTTGAAGAAGAAGTACGGCGCGCGACTCATGGTCGACGAGGCCCACGGCTTCGGCGTGATGGGTCCGGGCGGAAGAGGTACTGGAGAGCATTTCGGGGTCGAGGCCGACGTCGACCTCGTCATGACGACGTTCTCGAAGTCCCTCGCCTCGATCGGTGGCGTCATCGCCGGCCGGGCCGACGTCATCAACTGGATCAAGCACAAGGCGCGCGCGCTCGTCTTCAGTGCGTCGATGACCCCGTCGGCGGCGGCTGCGGCGCTGAAGGCGCTCGAGATCATCGAGCAGGAGCCAGAGCGTCGCGAGCGGCTCTGGGACATCTCGGAGCGCGTGCATCGCGAGCTCCGCGGGTTGGGGTTCGAAACCCAGCCGTCCGTCTCACCTGTGGTGCCGGTGGTGATAGGCGACCAGGCGCTCACCTTCAAGTTCTGGCGAAAGCTGACGGATCTGGGGCTCTTCGCGAGCCCCGTGGTGAAGCCCGCGGTCGAGAAGGAGTTGGTGCGGACTGTGTTCATGGCGACGCACACCGACGATCACATCGACCGGGCCCTGGAGATGTTCCAGAGGGCCGGACGTGACCTCGGGGTCATCCCGCAGGAGCGGCCACACACGCGGGTGGAAGTGAAGATGGCACGCCCCGGCGTGACCGGCTTCTACTCGTCGCACGAGGGGGACACGACCTCGACCGGCGCGCATGACGGTGGCGGGCGACTCGAGATCCTGGACGTCCTCACCCAGACGAGCGAGCCTTGGTCGCGCAGGCTGTCCGACGCGGCAGAGATGATCACCTGGAAGGCGATCAACGCGGGGCCGGACGATTTCCAGCAACTGAAAGAATTGCCCTTGAAGCTCTGGGACAAGCGCCGCCAGCTTCCCACCATGCTGCTCTCGGCAGGCATGAACTTCATGGCCCGCCGCCAGCAGAATGGAAGCAACAGCCAGCGGGACGCCTGACGCGCTCCCCCACCCGCCAGGACCCCGACATGACCAGGCCCGTCGTCGTTCCGAACATCACCGAGGTCGCGCAGCTCGCCAAGCCCGCCAAGGACGTCGATGTAACCCTGGTTTCGTCGGGCATCGAGAAGGACCGCTTCGTCCGGCTCCCGTTCGAGCTGTATCAGGACGACCCGTTCTGGGTGCCGCCGCTCATCATGGAGCGGCACGAGTTCCTCGATCCGGCGCACAATCCTTTCTTCCGCCACGCTGAGGTGGCCCTCTTCCTCGCGCGCCGCGAGGGAAAACTGGTCGGTAGGATCGCGGCGATCGAAGACCGGAACTACAATGCCTTTCACGGCTGCAAGGTGGCCTACTTCGGCCTCTTCGAGTGCATCGACGATCCGGGCGTCGCGGCCGCGCTCGTCGCCGCGGCGCGGAACTGGGGCCGGTGGCGCGGGCTTCAGCAAATCATCGGCCCGATGAGCCTCTCGACGAACCAGGAGTGCGGCCTTCTCGTCGACGGCTTCGACTCGTCGCCATGCGTGATGATGGCGTACAATCCGCCTTACTACGCGGAACTGCTGGAGTCCTGCGGCTTCCGGAAGGCCAAGGACCTCTACGCGTTCGAGCGGTCGGCGAAGGTTCCGGCTCCCGAGCGGTTCATCCGCGTGGCGGACAAGATCCGGGCGCACGAGGGGATCACGGTCCGGCCTCTGGACGTCGCCAATTTCGAGGCAGAGGTGGCGAGGATCAAGACGGTCTACAACTCGGCCTGGGAGAAGAACTGGGGATTCGTCCCCATGACGGACGCCGAGTTCGACAAGCTGGCGAAGGACCTGAAGCAACTGGTCGTGCCGGAGTTGGCGCTCATCGCCGAGGCCCACGGGGAGCCGATCGCGTTTTGCCTCACGGTGCCGGACATCAACCAGGCCTTCAAGAAGGTGGGGGGGCGACTCACGACTTTCGGCTTGCCGATTGGCCTGGCCAAGTTCCTGTGGTTCAAGAAGAGAATCACCAAGGTCCGGCTCATGGCGCTCGGGATCAAGGAAGGTTGGCGCCGCCGCGGGCTCGACGCGGTGCTCATCGTGGAGACGATCCGGCGAGCGGACCAGGCGGGGTACGAGGGCGGTGAGGTCAGCTGGACGCTCGACGACAACACCTTGATAAACCGGGCGATCGAGGCCTCGGGAGCGCGGCGCTCCAAGGTCTACCGCCTCTACGAGATGCCGGTCGAATAGGCCGTGCGCTGGCTGATCACTGGGGCGACCGGATTCATCGGGACGACGCTCGCGGAGCGGCTGGTCGGGCGCGGGGACGAGGTGCGCGCCCTGGTAAGAGACCCGGCTCGGGCGGGCGAACTGCGGGCAATGGGCGCGGACTTGGTGCGGGGCGACGTGAGCCTGCCGGAAACGCTGGCCAACTCGGTGCCGGACGTCGACGCGGTGGTTCATCTCGCAGGCCTCGTCAAGGCTGTGACCCGGGAGCAACTCTTCTCTGTCAACGCGGAAGGAACGAGGTCCCTGGCCGCGGTCGCAGCGCGGGCGGGGCGGCCGAAGTTCGTGCTGGTGTCGTCGCTGGCGGCGGCGGGCCCTTCAGTTCCGGGCCGACCTCGCACGGAGACCGATCGTCCGGCACCAGTCAGCGCATACGGGCAAAGCAAGCTAGCGGCCGAGCAGGCGGTGCGTTCGTTCGCGCCCGGCCTCGACGCCTCGATCGTCCGGCCCCCGATCGTCTACGGGCCGAGAGACAAGGAGTTCCTTCCCTCGCTCTTCCAGCTTGCGAAAACTGGACTCGTTCTGAAGCCCGGGACGGGAGAGAAGCGGTACAGCATCATTCACGTGAGCGACCTGGTCGAACTCGTCATCGCCGTCGCGGAGCGAGGGGCCAGAGTCGACGAGAACGATTCCACAGGCGTTTACTTCGGGGATGACGGCGTCGAATACACTTGGGACGGGTTGGCGCGGGGTGCGCTCGGCGCGCTTGGGCGGCGCGGCGTCGTCCTGCCGGTGCCGGAATTCGTGACCTGGCTGGCCGCTGGAGCCGCAACGGCCAAGGCGCGACTGACGGGTCGCGCCGCAATCCTCTCGCTCGACAAGATGATGGAGATCCGCGAGCCGGCCTGGACCTGCTCATCCTCGAAGGCGCGCCGGGAGCTCGGTTGGACGCCGCGTGTCTCGTTCGCCGATGGCATGCGAGACGCGGCCCGGTGGTACCGAGAGCGCGGCCTAGTCTAGGGAACGCGTCACCCGTCGGGTACCGCAGCGCCGCTTTCGAGGAGGGATGCGATCCAGCGAACGGTTCCAATGAACGGGCCACGGACAAGATCGGGCCGGTGGCGACGGAGGCGCGCGATGAATCGCCTGGCAAAGAGACGGAGATAGGCCACGCGGCGCTCGGCCGGGCTCCGGCCCAGCGACGTGAAGGAGGGGGGCTCCGTGACGAGCGGATCCTCCCGACCGAAGGCGTAGTGGGCGTGACTCGACCAGGGCCAGTCGCCGGGCTGGCTCACCATGCCGGCTCTGACGGGGTTCATGTCCCCGTAGACCATGACCTCCAGTTCGTGGCGGCCGCCGCGCTGGACCCGGGGTGAACCGAGGCGCTCCATGACGACCTGTCCGCGGCCTCCGGTCCGCAGATTGTACCAACGGGCGAAGCACTGGTTGACCACCTTCCAGAACGCGCTGAAGGAAGGCTGGCCAAGGGTGGAGCGGCAGACGAGGTGCGGGTGGGTCCCCATCAGGCAGTAACTGTGGATGAGGATGCCGTGCCGGTCCTTGTACTTGGCGAGGAGACCGAGGAATTTTCGACGCGCGTCGTCCGAATCCAGGACCCTGGAGCGGTTGTGGCTGCGCCAGAAGCAGTGATGTGTCGAGCCGGGCGCGACGAGCCGGGAGCGAGGGATGCGAGGCATGGATGCTGCGGAAGCAAGCGGCGGGCCGGACTCGCGGGTCGATTGCGGCTCGACCGCGCTTCAGAGCTTCAGTGTCCGGCGCCGCTCGGGTCGCCCCCGGGCGAGGCCGACGCGGGTGCCGGACGCTCTTCCCGCGGGAGAGTCCGGAAGATCACGTCCCAAAAGGGCGTCGATACCCCGTAGCGGGCACCGGGCTGCTTGAAATGATGAAGGTAGTGGTGCTTCCGGAGTTTGGCGCCCAGCTCGGTTCGCGGCTTCACGTGGTGAACCGCGTAGTGCGTCATGTCGTACCAGATGTATCCGGCCACGAGCCCCGTGAAGAACGGGTCGAAAAGTCGGGGTCCGACGACCAGGTAGATCGGGTACCCGATGACGATGGCGAGGATGATGGACATGACCGGAGGCATCACGAGCCTGTCGGCGTCGTGAGGCCAGTCGTGATGAACGCCGTGGATCAGGAAGTGAACGTCCTGGGCAAGCTGGGAGTGGGGGCTAGGAACGAAGTGGAAAACCCAGCGGTGGAGGACGTACTCGAGCAGGGTCCAGAAGACGAGTCCGCCAAGGAGTGCTCCGAAGAACGTCCCGATCGAGACGTCCGGCACCCGGAGCCCGCGATAGACGAGATAGCCGATCACCGGCACCCAAACGGCGAGCACGTGCCAGGGCTTGACGCGCGAAAGGTGCTTCTCGATCCAGTCCACGCGAAACATCCGCGGGCTCCCGTGTTGGGGGGAAGGGTGGCCGGACGGCCGCGGTTCGAGCCAGAACATGGTGTTTCTCCTTAGACGTGCGTTCCGACCATTCTAGGCCGGACCGGACATCCTCCTCGCGGAGATTCGGGGGCCTGTCAAGGCCTTGAAGCCAGGCCGCCCGCGTGACAAGACGCACGGCCCCGTGCTCGACCTGTCCCGACTCAACTCGCCGCAGCGACAGGCTGTCGTCCAAAAGGAGGGGCCGGAACTCGTTCTCGCGGGTGCTGGGTCGGGGAAGACACGCGTCATCGCACATCGCGTTGCCTGGCTCGCAGAGCAGGGAGTCGCCCCGGTAGCCATTCTGGCCGTCACCTTCACGAACAAGGCGGCGAAGGAGATGAAGAACCGCGTTCGAGACCTCGCGGGCTCCGCTGGCGGCAAGGTCCATGTGGCGACCTTCCACGGCTTCGGCCTCTGGTTCCTGAGGGAGGAGCACCGGGGAGCGGCCCTGCCGATGTGGTTCTTGGTCTGTGACCCTGGAGACCAAGTCACATTGCTCAAGCGATGCATTCGCGACGTTCAGGTGGACTTGCGGCGCTTCGACGTCTGGCACCTGCTCGCCACCATCTATCGAAGGAAGATGGCGCGCTTCGACCGGGCTCACGCGGCCGCCGGCCCGGGCGGGGACCGGGACGATTACGAGGCAATCGCCGAAGAGTTGTTGCCACGCTACGAGCAAGCATTGCGTGCCCAGCGATCACTCGATTTCGACGACCTCTTGGTCCGTCCGGCGGCCCTGCTCGAAGGGGACGCGGTACTTCGGGGAGCGTATCGAGAGCGGTTTCTTCACGTTCTCGTGGACGCATACCAGGACGCCAATCGTGTCCAGCTCCGGCTGCTCGAGTTGCTCTGCGCGGCCGAGCCTGGTGCCCGAGCCTGGTGCCGGACGAGGAAGCACGCTGAAGTGGACGCGCCAGCCGCTGGCCAGTCCAGGACGGGTAGAGCGGGCGAAGCCTTCGCGAGGTCGGCGATGACGACCAGGCCATCTACGGATGGAGAGGTGCCAAGGTGCGCAACATTCTCCGGTTCGAAAAGCACCTTCCCGGAGCGACGATCATCAGGCTGGAGCAGAACTACCGGTCCACCGGACGAATCCTCGACTGCGCGAACGGCGTTATCGCGCGATCTGCGGAGCGGCGCCCCAAGCGACTCTGGACGGACGTTGGGCCCGGCAACCCGGTGCGGATCGTCCATCTCCCGGGCGAAGAGGAGGAGGCGCAATTCGTCGCAGGGGAGATCGGGCGGGGATTGGCTCAAGGCCGCGCGCCGTCCGATTTTTCGGTTCTGTATCGGCTGAACGCACAGAGCCAGGCCCTGGAGGAGGCGCTGCGCGAGGTGGGCATTCGCCATTGCGTTCGGGGAGGCCCCGACTACTTCGAGCGCGCAGAGGTCCGCGACGTTCTGGCGTGGCTCAAGATCTGCGCGCATCCAGACGATGACGTGTCGCTGGCGCGCATCGCCAACGTTCCTCCGCTCGGAATCGGCGACGTCGCCATGGGAAGACTGGGGGAGTGGGCCGCCAGGCCGCCAGTGCCGGAAGGCCGATGGCGACATCGCTGTTGACGGCCGATCAGGTGCCCGATCAGGTGCCCGATCAGGCGATCAGGTGCCGGACATCCCCGGGGAGCGCCCGAGAAGATGGCGGAACTCGCCGCGACCATCGAACGATTTCGGTCTCGGTCCGGTGCCGGTTCGGCGGCTGTTCGGCTGCGCACCCTGCGCGCCAGGCTGGGAGGAAATGGCTGCCCCCCCGTCGTCCGGCACGGAGGTGGGCACGGAGGTGGGGCATGGAGGTGGGCACGGAGGTGGCACCGAGGTGCACCGAGGCTCGGCTCGAGTCCGGCACCGAGGCTCGATCGCCGCTTGACGCACCGAGCAACTGACCGTTAAAGGGGAGCCCAATTAACGGACCAGGCCCCCGAACCCGCGCACCCCCTCGGAGGAGGTAGATACATGACGAACAGAAACCAGAGCGTGATCGCCGCCAGCATTCTCGCGGTCGCCGCCTTTTCCCCCGCGACCGCGCAGGCCCAGTCCGACGCCCCCGCCCACGCCGGCCTCTCCGGTTGGAGCACCGTCGGGTCCGAGACCGTCTCCCCCGGTCGCCCGGTGGTCGACGTCCAGGCCGGCTGGCCCAGCACGACCTTCGGTTACACGTTCGGCCTGTCGCCCACGACCGACGTGAGCCTCCGCCTCGGCCTGCTCTACGGCTTGGAGGGCACGACCCACAGCCAGTTCGGCCTTTCCTTCTACGCGCCGCTTCGCTTCCAGTTCCTCCAGGGCCGGGACTTCAAGCTCCTCTTCCACGTAGATCCCGGGCTCAAGCTCTACACCACGAGCAGTGCCCAGTTTGGCTTCCAGTTCCCGGTCGGCGTGGTCATGGGCTTCCCGATCCAGCCGAACCTCGAGATCGGCGTCGGCCTCGACTTCAACATGACGCTCCTCGTGTCCGGCACCGTCGCTCCGCAGTTCATCTTCGGGCCGGCGGCCGGGCCGTACGTCGAGTACCACCCCACGCCGCACCTCTCCGTAGGCCTCAACACGCGCTTCGGCGCAGCCATCGACGCACACTCCTCCGGAGGGGGGAAGGCTGGCGGCACGAGCACCGGCTTTGCCTTCACCACACAGCTCTTCCTCGGCTATCGCCTGCCGTAGTCGTCCGGCACTCCGCCCGCTCCGCTCGCACTCCGCCCTGCCCTCCGTCCGGGTCGACCTTCCTTGACATCAGGGGGGGCTTCCGCTAGGAACGCCCTTCCTAATTGCTCGAAACACCAGGTTTTCCATGAACAAGGCAACTCACAGCACCACCCAGGCGGAAGCTCTCCGGGGTCGGAAGTGGTGGATCGTCGACGCCACGGACCTGACGGTCGGCCGCGCCGCGACTCGCATCGCCACCCTCCTCAAGGGCAAGCACAAGGCGTCGTACACGCCCTCGATGGACACGGGGGATTTCGTCGTTATCGTCAACGCCGAGAAGGCCCGTTTCACAGGCAAGAAGGAGCAGGAAAAGCTCTACTTCTCGCACACCATGCACCCCGGCGGCGCCAAGTTGACCCCCGCCGACAGAGTCCGCGCCCGGCACCCCGAGGACATCCTCATCGCCGCCGTGAAACGCATGCTCCCTCGCAACGCCCTCGGGCGCGCCATGATGACCAAGCTGAAGGTCTACGCCGGCGCCGCGCATCCGCACGCCGCGCAGAAGCCCGAAGCCCTGAAGCTCTCCGCCTAGAGGAAA
>Ga0315283_10001923_pt1 | contig 17066 bp, 13 predicted proteins | sample YL17G09_0_MG_FD_204541 | JGI IMG/M metagenome (GOLD analysis project Ga0315283, IMG submission 204541) | Sediment microbial communities from Yellowstone Lake, YNP, Wyoming, USA - YL17G09_0 | ecosystem: Environmental > Aquatic > Freshwater > Lake > Sediment | place: USA: Wyoming | collected... | reverse complement strand
ACCACGCCGGCAATAAGGACAATGATTCCGGCCTTTTTCATCCTGCTGGTCCCACGAGGGTACCCGAGAGCGACCAGGCGCCGGTTCGCATGATCCTGACTTGCCTGATATGACCGCGAAGATCATCACCACTTTCGGTGAAAACCAGTTTATTCGTCTCGCTTCGCCCCTTCCAGCGATTTTTATGGATCTCTTCAAAAAGAACCTGCACGGTTTGATCCATCAAAGTCTCATGGATACCGGCCGCGATCTTTTCCTGCAAATCTTCAAGCAGCCGGAACCGACGCCATTTCTCCTCATCGGATACATTATCTTCAAGGTTTCGACTTGCCCAGGTATCCGGGCGCGGTGAATAGCGCGCCAGATGGACCACATCCATCCGCAATTCTGAAAGCAGGTCAAATGTATTCTGGAATTGAGCATCCGTTTCGTTCGGGAACCCTACGATCACATCCGTGCCAATCGATACCCCTGGAATACAGCTGCGAATCCTACCAATCAAATCGCGGAATTCGCCAGATGTGTACCCCCGCCGCATCTGCAATAAAACCTCGTCATCCCCGGCTTGCACCGGCACTTCGACATGAGGCATCACTTTCGGAAGGTCCGCAGCGGTATGCAGCAGCTCGTCCGTCATCCAGTTGGGATGGGAGGTGAGAAAGCGGATCCTTTCCAACCTATCTATGGCGTGCAACCTTCTCAGAAGTCCGGAAAGCGAAGGAAAATCCCCGCTATCCATCCCATAACGGTCCACGATCTGCCCGAGCAGGGTGATTTCCTTCACCCCCTGGTCGGCCAACTGACGGGCTTCCATCAGAATCTCCTCGGGGGGTCGGCTTACCTCAATACCACGGCGGTAAGGAATCACACAGTACGTACAGGCGTGTGAGCAGCCCGATACAATAGGCAAGTTGGCAGTGACTGCCCTTCCAATCTGGCTGAGGGGAAGCAGGTGAGATTCATCCAGAATAGAGTAGCGTGTATCTTTTTCGGCATCCGCCAGATCCTTCCCATCGCGCTCCAGCAGAAATTTGATCAGCGGCGCGGGATTTGAAGGTGGGGCGAACACATCAACATAAGGAAAGCGCGTTTTGAGTTTAGGATTATCCTTGACCCCCACCAGGCAGCCCATAAGGGCAATCACCCGTTCGGGGTGCTTGGTTTTCAGCGGCTGAAGGGAGGTTAATCGCCCATAAGCTTTGTCTTCTGCGCTCTGGCGGACCACGCACGTATTTAATACAACAACATCGGCATCTTCAGCCTTCGGGCTTGGCTCGTAACCGAGGTCCTCCAAAGCAGTTGATAAGCGCTGCGAATCCGCTACATTCATCTGGCAGCCTTCGGTCCAGACATGGTATTTCATCGGCGGAATTATAACCATTAATCGGAGGGATATCATCCATTTTATGGTTAGAGAACGTTAATATTGTCGACAAATCCGAATTAAACTGGGATAATTCCCGCTGAGATTGGAAAAACCAAATTGGTCAAACCCATTGCCATATCATTTTTACTGCTCATGCTCCTCAGCCTGGCTTTGTGCTTGGTGATCCCGACCGTTTACTCCATCATCTTCAATCGTTGAGAAAAGGAAAAGCAATGAAGAGAATATTACTGGTATTTTTCGTATTTTTACTAACCACAGCGTGCAGTCTACCATTTCTGAATAGTATTCTTCAGAACGATCCGAATAGCATTCCTACCCAACTGCCACCAGCTGAAATACCCAATGAAACAACAACGAATCCGGAAACCCCTGGTTCGCAACCCACAAAGGTTCAAACTACCCAGACCTCAGCTGAAATGGATCAATTATTTAATCAAATCGAGCAGCAGGTGATCGACCTGCGTGGATTGAAACCAAAAGTCAATGAGCTTAAACGGGATACCCTGACCCCGGCACAGTTGGCAGAAAACGTAAAGAATGATTTCTTCAAGGATTACTCAGAAGAGGATGCCAAAGCCGATGTCCGGGAGCTGGCAGCATTCGGATTATTACCTCCAGGTTTCGATATTTATAAGCTATTTATCGACCTCTATTCAGAACAAGTCGCAGGATATTATGATCCTGAAACCAAAGATATGTTTGTTATCAAAGATGGTGATTTCACTGGGACTGAGAAAATGACCTATGCGCATGAGTACACCCATGTACTGCAGGATCAAACTTGGGATATGCAAAATGGTTTAAAGAGCAACGATGAATACTGCGAAAATCACACAGAATACTGCGCCGGTGTTCAATCGCTGGTAGAAGGCGATGCATCACTCACCGAACAGTTTTGGTATTTCTCCAACGCCACCGAGCAAGACCAGCAGGAAGTGATGGATTTTTATTCCACCTACACCAGCCCGGTCTTTGATTCAACACCTTTTTACCTCCAGCAGGATTTTATTTTTCCATATGAGAAGGGATTAAATTTTGTGCAAACCCTTTTTGATGGTGGCGGTTGGGCAGCGGTGGACCGGGCGTATGAAAATCCCCCCTCCTCCACCGAGATGATCTTGCATCCCGAAAAATACCCATCCGATACTCCGGTGGAAGTACCTCTCAAAGACCTGACCTCAACCCTTGGGGCTGGTTGGGAGGAAACCACCCGCAACACGATGGGGGAATGGTATTTGAAGTTGATCCTATCCGCAGGAGATAAAGAATCTGCCCGGCTTGATGAAGAAACCGCCGCGACAGCTGCTGCCGGTTGGGATGGAGATACCTACACCGTCAACTGGAATGAAACTGCTCAGAAGCTTGCTATTATCATGCGCTCCCGCTGGGAGTCTGATAAGGATACCAACGAATTCTGGAAAGCAATTTCAGAGTACGGCCGGATTCGCTGGGGATCCCCTGCAACCCAATCAATGGATGAAATATCATGGGAGGGTACAGCGGATAATTTTGTAAAGATCTACCGCAGCGGTGATGAAGTCTTCTGGATCATCGCACCGGATAAGGCAACCGCGGACGAAATGACGGCTGCGGTAAAATAAAAAACAAAAAAGCGCCTCCAAGTTGGAGGCGCAAACTATTCAGTGAAGATTATTTGATCCGGTTGTCGAAACTGGTCAGTACCTGTAGATAATTCGCCCGCTCGAAGGCGGCTGGGTTGGCAACCCCCTTCTGGCTGAGAGCTCCGCGCATTTGGTCAACAGAACTATACTCGTGCGCTGACATCCAGTCTTCAAACTCCTTCAACACCTTTCCGGCATGACCGGCTCCGTTGTAAACCAGTGCAGAAGCCATCATCGCAACCTGGCTGCCTGCCATAATTGCCTTGACTGCGTCCTCGCCGGTGTGAACCCCGCTGGAAAGTGCCAGGTCTGCCTGGATTTTGCCGTAAAGGATTGCCACCCAGCGTAGCGGCAGACGGATTTCATCTGAGGTGCTTAAATTCAAGCAGGGAGCCACTTCAAGGGCTTCGATATCCAGGTCTGGTTGGTAAAAACGATTGAAAAAGACCAGTCCCTTTGCCCCGGCTTTCACAAGCCCGGTAGTGAAGTTGGGCAAGCTTGTATAGAACGGGTTAAGCTTCACTGCAACCGGGATGGTCACTTCCCGGCAGATCTGTTGTACAAGCTCCACTTGGGCTTTCTCCAGGTCGGAAGCAGTAACATTCTGATCGGTGGACAGGAAATAGATATTCAATTCCAGGGCATCCGCACCGGCATCCTGCATTTTATGGGAGTAATTAACCCAACCGCCGCTGGAAACCCCGTTCAAGCTGGCGATTATCGGGATTGAGAGTGATTTTTTCAATTCGCCGATCAATTTAAGATATTTCTCCGGTCCAACGTCATAATGATCCTGTTCCGGGAAATAGGTGAGCGCTTCCGCAAAGGATTCCGTCCCCTGGTTCAGAAAGAAATCCAGCGCGCGGCTTTCATGGTTGATCTGTTCCTCGAATAGCGAATGCATCACCAGGCAGGCGATGCCTGCATCCTCTAGAGCTTTGGCTTTTTCCATTTTTTTGGAAAAAGGGCTCGCGGATGCAACCAGTGGATTGCGGAGATTCAGACCAAGATATGTTGTTTTAAGTTCAGGCATTTTTCAACCCTTCCTGTTATTAATTGTAGTGGTTTACTCTTTGGCCGTTTCTTCCGGACCGTAATGGATCTGGGACATCTGCTTGTAGAGGTTCCAGCGGGAGGCCGCATCCTCATTTGCAGCTTTCATCAGAATCTCTGCCCGCTTCTCATCGCTTTGAACCAGCATTCGGTAGCGGGTTTCGTTGTAGGCGTAATCTTCCACCTTGATAGTGGGTTCTTTCGAGTCAAGCTGAAGCGGGTTTTTCCCGGCAGTGGCAAGCGTCGGGTTATAGCGGTAAAGAGGCCATGACCCACACTGGACAGCCAGTTTTTGCTGGTCAAGCCCGCGCTTCATATCGATTCCCTGGTTAATGCAGTGGGAATAGGCAATAATCAGCGCCGGTCCGTCAAAAGCATCCGCTTCGAGGAATGCGCGCAGGGTCTGCACGTCGCTTGATCCGAATGCCACCCGCGCAACATAAATATACCCGTAGCTCATGGCGATCATTCCAAGGTCTTTCTTTGGCAGCCCCTTGCCATTGGCTGCAAATTTCGCCACCGCCGCGCGCGGGGTGGCTTTGGACGATTGTCCACCGGTATTGGAGTAGACTTCGGTATCAAGCACCAGCATTTTCACGTTTCGTCCGGTGGCAAGTACATGGTCCAAACCTCCATAACCAATATCATAAGCCCAACCATCACCCCCGATGATCCACACGCTTTTCTTTACCAGGTAATCTGCAATCGCAGTCAACCGCCCGGCTTTCGGTTCCTTGATCCCGGCCAGTTTTTCCTTGAGCAGTAAAATCCTTGTACGCTGCGCTTTGATTCCTTCTTCAGTGTTTTGATCTGCGGTCAGTATCTCCCCGGCAAGGCCAGTTCCAATCTTCGAGGAGAGCTGCTGCACCAGCTCGAGGGCGAATTCGTTCTGTTTATCCAGGGTGAGGCGCATCCCCAGGCCGAATTCAGCATTGTCTTCAAATAGCGAGTTGGACCAGGATGGTCCTCTGCCTTCCTTGTTCTGGGACCAGGGCGTGGTGGGAAGGTTACCTCCGTAGATGGAGGTGCAGCCTGTGGCATTGGCGACTAACATTCGATCGCCAAATAACTGGGTCAGGAGCTTTATATACGGAGTCTCTCCACAGCCGGCGCAGGCACCCGAAAACTCAAATAGAGGGGTCAGAAGCTGCGAGTTTTTCACCGAGCTAGGATCGAATAAAGACCGGTCGGGATCAGGTAACCCAAGGAAGAAATCCCAGTTCTCGCCTTCGCTTTCCCGCAAAGGAAGCTGGGGGGCCATATTGATAGCTTTACGGCTGGGTTGGGTTTTATCCTTCGAGGGGCAGGCTTCCACGCACAATCCACAGCCGGTGCAATCTTCCGGGGCAACCTGGACGGTGTATTTCATCCCCGGAAATTCCTTGAACTTCGCGTCGATCGATTTGAAGGTCGCGGGAGCTATCTCCAGTTGCTTAGGATCATAGACTTTTATGCGGATCACCGCGTGCGGGCAGGTGAAGGCACATTTTCCGCATTGGATGCACAAATCGGATTCCCATACCGGGATATCCTGGGCAATATTGCGTTTCTCCCAGCGGCTGGTTGCGGTCGGGAAAGTTCCGTCAATTGGCATGGCACTTACCGGGATATCATCCCCTTCAAAGGCGACGATCTTTCCCAGCACTTCCCGAACAAACACCGGCGCATCCTTCGGCATCGGGTCTCGCCGCTTGATATCGCTCGTGACTTCTGCGGGAACTTTTACTTCAAAAAGATTGGCCAGGGTGGCATCAACAGCTGCATTATTCTGGTTGACGACGGCTTCACCGCGCTTACCGTAGGTTTTCTGGATACTTTTCTTGATCTCATAAATCGCTTCATCCCGGGGAAGCACTCCACTGATGGCAAAGAAGCAGGTCTGCATAATGGTATTTACACGACCGCCCATTTCTGTCTTCTCGGCAATGTCATAGGCATCAATCACGTAGAATTTGAGTTTCTTGGCGATAATATCCTTTTGAACTTCACGGGGGAGTTTATCCCAGACTTGGTCCGGACCATAGATGCTGTTCAGGAGGAAGGTTCCTCCCGGGGCGGCATATTTAAGCATTTCGACTCGCTCCAGGAAAACAAACTGGTGGCAGGCCACAAATTGGGCTTCATCTTTTCCGATGAGGTAAGGAGCACGGATCGGTTTAGGACCGAATCGCAGATGCGATATGGTTACTGTACCGGATTTCTTCGAATCGTAAACGAAGTACCCCTGGGCATGGTTGTTGGTTTCTTCACCAATGATCTTGATCGAATTCTTGTTGGCACCGACCGTACCATCTGCTCCAAGGCCAAAGAAAACGCAGCTGCGGGTATCATCTCCCAGGATCGAGAATGCAGAGTTGAAATCCAGGCTGGTCATGGTGACGTCGTCAATAATCCCGACGGTAAAATGGTTCTTGGGAGAAGGTTTCTCAAGCTCTTCGAAGACGGCTTTGACCATCGCCGGGGTGAATTCTTTTGATGCCAGGCCGTAGCGACCGCCGATGATGACCGGCATGCCTTTGAAAGGCACTGTCCCGCTGGATAGCCCTTCCGCGATTGCAGTGACAACATCCTGGTACAGTGGTTCCCCAGTTGCGCCGGGTTCCTTGGTTCGGTCCAGGACAGCGATCTTTTTGGTGGTTGCAGGAAGTGCCTTCAGCAAATGTTCGACAGAGAATGGACGGAACAAGCGGACGGTCACGACTCCAAGTTTCTTGCCCTTGGAGTTCAAAAAAGCTGCAGTTTCAGCTGCGGTCTCTGTCCCGGAGCCCATAATAACGATCACGTTTTCGGCATCCGGGGCACCAAAATAATCAAATAGGTGGTATTGGCGTCCGGTCAATTTGGCGAAACGATCCATCTCCGCCTGGACGATCCCAGGGGAGGCAAGGTAAAACTTGTTACATGCTTCCCGCGCCTGAAAGAATACATCCGGGTTCTGGGCGGAGCCACGCAAAACGGGGTGATCTGGGGTCAATGCACGCGTGCGCATTTCGGCTACTTTTTCATCCGGGATCATTCCACGGATATCGTCATCGTCAAGCTGCTCTATCTTATTCACCTCTGCCGAAGTTCGAAAACCGTCGAAGAAATGGACGAATGGTACGCGTGATTGCAGTGTTGCAGCTTCTGCGATCAGAGCAGTATCATGTGCTTCCTGTCCCGAATTGCTGGCGAGCATCGCGAAACCGGTCTGGCGGGTAGCCATCACGTCCGAATGGTCGCCAAAGATGGAAAGTGCATGGGTGGCGATAGCACGGGCAGAAACATGGAAGACAGTGGGGGTTAATTCACCTGCGATCTTGTACATGTTCGGGATCATCAAAAGCAGGCCCTGCGAGGCGGTAAAAGTGGTGGTCATCGAACCGGACTGAAGCGCCCCATGCACTGCCCCGGCAGCTCCACCTTCTGATTGCATTTCCATCACATGGGGAACAGTGCCCCAGATATTGGGAACTTTTGCCGCAGACCAGGCATCGGCGTGTTCTCCCATGGTGGAAGAGGGTGTGATCGGGTAAATTGCGATCACCTCATTTACCCGATAGGCGATATAGGCTACAGCTTCATTTGCATCGATTGTTACTTTTTGACGTGGCATAATATTGGCTCCATCTGATGAAAGCATGTGGTTTAAAAGTATTCCCGTTCGGGAGTGTCCCGTATGGGAATAAAATTTCCGGAGTTTATTATACGACAACTGTCTGGACATCCGCAGGAGGATTTATCGTACCTGCGGGGTGATATATGTCATATTAATTTTAAAGGGTTGGGAGGTAAAGAGATATCCATCCTGATAGGAAAATCTAATTTAGTCTAGAAAATCCGTTAATAAAGGCCTCGCCAGGAGCATGATAGCCAGTGTCTTGCTGTCATTGATCTCATTTGTGGCAGCCATTTGATAAGCTTTTTTTACCGGTATCTTCACCACCTGGATGAATTCATCTTCATCGCCGACGGCTGGAGACGGGAAAAGCCCCCGTGCCAGGAAGAGGTGCATGTGCTCGTCTGTATAACCCGGTGCCAGGAACATATCTCCGAGGGGAATAAATTCGTCGGCGCCCATCCCGGTTTCCTCTCTGATTTCTCTTTTTGCGCAGGTCAATGGCGCTTCACCCGAATTGAGGGTACCAGCTGGCAGCTCAAGCAGTACTCGTTCTGCCCCAATCCGGTATTGATTCACAAAATAGGCAACCCCATTGCCATCCACTGGAAAAATTGTGACCGAACCGGAATGGGCAATAAGATCGTAAATACTTTCGCGGTCGTCAGGTAGAGTTACCGTTACTTTTTCAACTTTGAATGCCCGTCCGGTATAGGCAATTTCCCGCTGTTTAATAAAGTGTTCCATAGAGTTTCCTTAAATTAATAAAATGGGCGGGATGATCTCCCGCCCGTAAGTATACTGTACCTTAATTTGCGAGGTCAGATCAAGGGATATTGAGGATCTGACCGGGAACTAGCGTGTAGGGTGCAACCAGTGAATTGGCAAAAATGATCGCGTTGGGATCAACGTCACCAAAATAGCACCCGATCGTAAAGATCGTATCGTTGGCGCGGACGGTATATGTCGCCGGATGGGCAACTAACGCACGCTGACCATCCCAGGCCGGTGCTCCCTGCGGAATAATGAGGTTGGTACCCGGAGAAACACTGTTATTCTGGCAGGCTGCGTTCGATTGCATCAGTGACCCTGCCAGGATATTAAAACGCCGGGCGATGCAGTAGCACCATTCACCTTCATGAATCATATATGTCGCTGGAAGTCCGGGTGTTGGGGAGGGGACAACCACAACGGGTGCCTGGGTGGGGATAGGTACAGAGGGGACCGGTTGGGTGGCAACCGTCACGGATGCCGGGGTGCTGGTATTGACCCCCGCTGCAGTAGTTTCCTGAACGGTAGGAAGGGCCAGGGTCGGCACAGTTCCGGCGGATTTCGCCATTGCCGTTTGAGTGCTGCTCACGATCTCGTGTAAAGTCTGGTTCGTGGTAGCAGGTGTCGGGCGGTTTGGGGTGACTGCTTCCGCAGGCGGCTGAGAGGCTGGCAAATTACAGGCGGTCAGCACCAGGATCGCGGACAGGATTAGCGAAAATAATAAAACAGTTTTTTTCATCTTTCTTCTCCTTCTCCAGGTTCCCAGGCGGGTTTGAGATATCGGGGAACCATTCTTCTCATTTGGTTCAGATGCAACTTCTATGCCACTTCGTTTAAGAATTTTCAACCACTATGTTAGAATAACAAATCCGGAGGCACTCCATGAACATTTATTTTTCCTGTTCGATCACCGGCGGGCGTAATGATCAGGGTGTTTATAAATTGCTGGTCGACCAACTCACCGACTGGGGTCATGAGGTCCCAACCGCCATCCTGGCCAGCCCGAATGTGATGGATTACGAAACCTCCGCCGAACCGGAAGTTGTCTACCGGCGGGATGTGAAATGGGTGGAAGATTGCGATGCACTCGTCGCCGAGGTAAGCACGCCTTCCCATGGGGTAGGTTATGAAATCGCTCTCGCTCTTCTATTGAAAAAACCTGTCCTTTGCTGCTACCAGAAAGGACGGAAAGTCTCAAAAATGATCACCGGCAATGACATGCCTACTCTTCAATTAGCTACGTATGAAACCGAGGACCAGCTTCTCAATAAGGTTGAAGGGTTCCTGGCAGGTTTGAAACCGGCTTGATTTTTTTCTTGAAATTTAATCCGATATTGGCAGCAGAATGGTAAAGGTCGTACCTTTTCCCATTTTAGATTCAGCCCAGATCCGCCCTTGGTGGTTTTCCACAATTGATTTGACGATCGCCAAACCAAGCCCCGTGCCCTGAGTTTCATTATGGGCATTGCTTGCCCGGAAGAATTTATCAAAAATGAATGGGATATCCGCTGCAGGAATACCTACACCGGTATCGGTGAACAGGATCATCAGTTTGTGATCGTCAAGTTTGCACTGGATGGTGATATCCCCCCCTTTCGGGGTGTATTTGATCATGTTATCCAACATGTTGTCCAGCATCTGTCGCAATTCCGTCGGGTTCCCCTGAATGACAGGGAAATTCTCAGGTAATAATAGCTGGAAGTTGTAATTCTTTTCACTCAACCGCATCTTGAAACCGTCCGCGGAATATCTGATTAACTGGTCCATCCGCACATTTTCGCGATGGGTATCAAACCCGGCCTCTATCCTGCCCAGGTCAAGCAGGTCATCCACCAGGTGAGTGATGTTGAAAATGCTAGCCTGCATGCGGTTGATGAAATCCCGCTGGGTGTCATTGATCGGTCCTGAGCGTTCGAAAAGGTCAAGATAACTGAGTATCGCGGTCAATGGGGAGCGCAGATCATGGGAAACCGTACTGACGAATTCACTCTTAAGCCGGTCGAGTTTCTTCAGGTGGGTTATATCATTGAACGTAAAAGCGAGTCCCACCTCGGGGATCGGGGTGAGCTGCGCCAGGTAGATCTGCCCATCCGGCACAGTCATTTCTTTTTGAAGCGGTATGTGCTTGCCTGAATTTTCCGCCATATCCAGAACTTCCGGTTGGCTGACCACATCCCGCAGCGGACGGTTCATATAAGGCTCGATGATCTCCAGGATATTTTGTGCTGCCTGATTGACGATCATCACTCTGCGGTCTGTATCGACCACAAGGACGCCATCCTGGATTTTCCTGAGAACTGTATCGAGCTTATTGCGCTCCGATTTGACATCGGTATATAACTGAGCATTCTCAATGGCGATCACAGCATATTCCGCAAGGATACTTAGAACTTTGATATCCCTCGGTTTGAATGCCCCATCTCCGGCTTTACGATTATCCACCCCTAGGACGCCTATCGTCCGTGCTTCCAGGATGAGGGGTACATAGACCAGGCTGTGAACCAGGTAGGATGTTTTGATCTTCTTGGGGGTATTTTCATCCAGAAGGATAGGTTTGCCGCTGTTCATCACCGAACCAGCCAGGGTATCTTTAACCGGCAGGCGAAAGGTGTTGATGAAATCTTCCTGGAAATTCCTTGACGCCCGCATATAAAGCTCACCGGTCACCTCATCCAGCAGGAGCAGGCTTCCTTCTTCAGCATTGGTGAGCTGGACGGCTGCTTCCACCACAGATGTGAGAACTTCATCCACTTCCAACTTACTCGTAATAGATTGTCCAAGTTTAGTGAGGGTTTCCAGCTCATCGATCTTCTGCTGCAGGCTTGCGGTGGCGCGTTTGGCCTCATTCAGAACCCAGGATCTGCGCTGGCGTGAACGTTCAAGCCCGGATTCCACTGCATCCAAAACCTCTTCGGATTTAAGCGGCAGGCACAAAGTTCCGGAGATTCCAACCATAAGTGCTTGTTGTAAGATTTCCGGTGTCCGTGATCGCACCAACAGAATAACCGGGGTGGCTGGGAATTTTGTATTCAGGGTTTCGCCAAACCTGATCCAGGTGGAACCGCTGATCTCCTCGCTGACGATCACCAGTTCGTGAGGAACTTTCTCCAGGGTGCCAAACACAGTTTCTTTTTCGGGGCAGAGGGTAACCGTATACCCCCCGCTCTTGAGAACCCTTTCAAGCAGGTAATCTAACTGCGGGTTTGAGGTGATGATCAGAATCTTCTCTTTTGTTGGCGGCATAGTATTCTTTTATCCGGGTTGGATTTTCAAATCCCGATCGGGATCGTAACGCGAAATATCGTTCCTTTTCCCTGGTAACTTTCGATCTCCAATTGCCCCTTTTGACGAAGGATTAGTTCGTGAGATTGCTGAATTCCGACAGCCAATCCACCAAACCGTGGTAATTTCCCTGGGGCTGGCGGTAGAGAATCGGTGAGAAACCGTTTTACCTGTTCCGGGGAAAAGCCATCCCCGTTATCCTCCACACTCAACAGGATCTGCAGGTCGGCTGTTTTTCCAAGTCGGATGGCGATCTCTCCACCTGGATTTGAATTCTTGATCGCTGCGCAGAGGATCCCTTCGATCGCTGCAGAAATTTGTCCCGGGTCAGCCTGGGCTTGCAGGGGTTCTTCCGGCATTTCCGCCACCAGCATCAAGCTGCTCTGACGGGCAAAAGGTTGGAATCGTTTAATTGCCCTGCGAAGTATCTCATTGATGTTTGCTTTGGTCGCTGAGGGGACCGCCTTAAAACTTTCCAGCGGGGCGATGGCCTCGGCGATTTGATCAAGCAGGATCAAGCGGTCCTGCAAAGTGATGATCCATTCTCTCTGGCTTGGGTTCCAGTGGAGCGAGGCATCTCCTTCCAACCTGGAAAGGGCGCTGCGTGCATCCTTGATCGGAGAGGCGATTTCCTTTTTAACCGATTGCAGGATCCCATTCGTTACCTTCTCCCCTGTTTGAGCATTATCCACCATCACCTGCAGATATCTCGCGCGGTCTTCAACGACTTTGAAAAGGCGTACATTTACCAGGTAGATCGAAAGATAATCGGCAACCGCTTCAACCAGATTCTGCTCTGTCCCTTTGAAGGGAAGGGATTGGCTGCGCATTACAACTAGTATGCCGATCACCTTGCGTTGTACTTTAATAGGAACTACCAGCACCGATTGCCCAAGACTGGCGAGCTTGAACCTTCGGATGGGTTCCCCATAAATGCTTAGGGTCTCCCCAGACATAGCTACCAACCCGCTGATGCCATCATCCCAGGGTTTGTTGATCTCAACCGGCAGAGAGGCAGGCAGATTATGCACCGCTGCCACAACGAAATTTTTACTGGAGTCGTCCCGCAGCATCAACCACCCCAGGTCAGCCTGGGTCACCCGGGCGGAACCTTCAAGTATATTTTTAAAAAGGATATTTATATCCGTGATCGAGATAACCGCTTTCCCAACCGCGAAGATTGTGGTCAACTCGCGGGCACGCTGCTGAAGTTCGGTATTGATCTGTGTGAGCTGGAGGGTCAAGCGCTCGCGTTCCCGCCTATCTCGAACCTGCTTTAGGACTCTTTCCACCGCGTTTATCACTTCGGCTTCACGAACCGGCCAAAGCAAGTAATCTGTGGCTCCCAAACGGAACGCCTGGATTATCTCCATTTCGCTGCCCTGTGGAGCAAGCATAATCACCGGTGTTTCAATTCCTTGGGAAGTTAATGCGACTAAAAGGTCTTTTCCACTTAATCCGCGTAAATTTTCGTTGACAATGATCACATCCGGGGCAAATTGCATGGCCTTACCGATTGCCGAATTGGCGTCAGTAACGACCAGGGTCTGGAACCCGGCCATTTGCAATGCCTGCCGCGCCACCAGGTCGCTAATAACCGGGTCGCTCTCAACAATTAGAATTCTTTCCCGCGCAGCCATACAGAATTAAATATAGCATGAAATAATGGAAGCACGCAAATATTCCAGGGGACAAATTCAATCGCTAACAATGGTTTTTCAATCTGATCCATCGAAATTATTAAACTCAGGTATCTGATTTGTTGAATATTTAATAATTAATAATTAATAGTAATCTTGGCATACTATAAGAGGTTTATTAGATATCCTAAAGTACCCTTGACGGGCAGATTCCTGAGATTACAATTTTTTAATCATGGACTATAAGGATTATTACCAGATCCTGGGAGTGGACCGTAAGGCCGGAGAGGCGGATATTAAAAAAGCCTACCGGAACCTTGCGAAAAAATACCATCCTGATAAAAACCCGGGCGACAAATCCGCCGAGCAGAAATTTAAAGAAATCAATGAGGCTTACGAGGTTCTCAAAGATCCGACTAAACGCTCCCGCTACGACCAGGTGGGAAGCTCATACTCCCAATGGCAGCAAAATGGCGCGACCGGGAATCCAAATTGGGAACAATGGGCCGGGCAGTCAGGCCAGTACCGGACTCGCCGCGTTGAGGTAAATGATTTTAATGATACCTTCGGTGGTTTTTCGGATTTTTTTAGGGCTATCTTTGGCGGAGCGGCAGGGGCTTCGGGAATGTATACAACAAGGGCACCCCGACAAACTCCAGCATTGCAGCAGAGTGCGCCAATTGATCTTATGGAGGCTTACCATGGAACATCACGGATTCTCCAGATCGGATCCCGGCGGATTGAAGTCAAGATCCCGGCTGGCGCTCAAACTGGTACCAAGGTGCGCGTCCGGGGCGCAGGCCCTGCCGGGGCATCCGGGCAGCCTTCGGATATTTATCTTGTCATTGAAGTGAGCCCCCACCCGACTTATGAACGTCGTGGAAACGACCTTTACATGGATGTCCCCATTGACTTGTATTCAGCGGTATTGGGAAACCAGGTTTCGGTTACCACACCCGGCGGAGAAGTACTGCTCACCATCCCTGCAGGGACGCAGCCCGGGCAAACATTCCGGCTTGCTGGAAGGGGTATGCCTCATTTGCGCAGCCCTCAGCAGCACGGCGATCTTTTTGCAAGGGTTCGGGTATCCATCCCCCGCAACCTGACTGAGCAGCAGCGGAAACTATTTGAACAATTAGGTCATTCCGGGAAAAAATGAATTTCCCGATATTGAACATATAACACTAAGGAGAAAGAATGAAAATTAATAATCGTAGACCTGTACAAATTTCGGTGATTGCCATTGCTGCCATCATACTGGCAGCCTGCCAACCATTTGCAGGTTTGGCATTCCCAAAAGCTGACCTGGCCCAGGTGTTGCCCACACCGCATGATCAAACAGGTGCAGTCCTGCCCTCATTGCCGCCTGCAGCGCAACAGACTAATCTGGCTTCGCTATACGAACAGGTGAATCCAGGTGTAGTTGCCATCCAGACCCTGACCGACCAGGGCGGCGGCTTGGGTTCAGGTTTTGTGTATGATTTGGATGGCCACATCATCACAAACAATCATGTTGTCGATGGCGCTACCTCCTTGGAGGTTGATTTTCCATCTGGTCTAAAAGTCGAAGGTCAGGTGATCGCCAAGGACCCGGATTCAGATCTTGCAGTGGTTCAAGTGAAAGTAGCCAGGGAGGATCTTATTCCCTTGGTCCTCGGAGATTCAGATCAATTAAAAGTAGGGCAGCCTGTGGTCGCCATCGGGAACCCCTTCGGACTGACGAGCACAATGACCACCGGGATCATCTCAGCTCTCGGTCGTACAATGGAATCCATGCGCCAGTCACCGGGCGGGAATTTCTTCACCGCATCAGGCCTCATCCAGACCGATGCTGCCATTAATCCCGGTAACTCCGGTGGTCCGCTCATGGATACTCTTGGGCAAGTGATTGGGATAAATCGAGCGATCCAAACCAACCAGACTGTCGTTGCGAGCGAACCGGGAAATATCGGGATTGGGTTCGCAGTTCCGATAAATATTGTAAAACGAGTTGTTCCATCCCTAATCAAGGACGGAAAATTCGATTACCCGTATCTTGGGCTTAGCAGCCTGGATAATCTCTCTCTGCGTATATTGCAAGCGTTGGGAGTTGAAAAAGCGGATGGAGCTTATATTACCAGTATAGTCACAGGGGGTCCGGCGGATAAAGCGGGTCTGAAAGCCGGTGAAGAATCCACCTCGATCCAGGGTTTGAACAAAGGTGGAGATTGGATTATCGCCGTTGACGGTCAACCGGTGGACGGTTTTAGTGAATTTCTATCCTATTTGGTCATGAATAAGCACCCTGGAGAAACCGTTTCTCTTACCATTCTCCGAAACGGAGAAAAGCTGGATATTCAGGTCACCCTGGACAAACGTCCCTAAACATATATTGAATTGGAACAACTATAAACCAAGAACCGCCGAAAATAATCGGCGGTTCTTGGTTTATAGGCTACGTTTTTTAGGCTTCGACGATGGCTGGTGCACTAGGTTTCTTAGCACGGAAAACAATTCTTCCGCGAGTTAGATCATAGGGGGACATTTCAACTCGTACATGATCTCCCAGTAGGATGCGAATATAATACTTTCGCATTCTACCGGAAAGGTACGCAAGCACTTCATGCCCGTTATCAAGCCGCACACGGAACTGAGTCCCGGGCAGGGCTTCGATAATTCGCCCCTCAACCTCGATCTTATCTTCCTCTTTTGCCATATCTTGCCTCCTGTACCGGTTTTTTCATTACCGGTCTTTCTAATCCATCGTATGCACCGAGTATTGGCGGCGCTTGATCCGGCGGATGGATTTCTTCTTCTCCACCCGGCGTAATTCACTCTTGGAGATGAACCATCGTTTTCGCCGGATCGTGCTGAGAACACCGCTCTTCACTACTTTCTTGCGGAAGCGCTTCAGCAGCATATCCTGCGATTCATTTGGTCGTAAAACTACTGTTGTCAATTTTCTCACCTCCCCTCTCATTGAGATGGGGACAAAAAAAATCGGTTGCCGTTCGCAGGGTCAACCGAGGAATGATCTGATGGGACACATCGTTCTCATCCGAAAAGGCGCATTATCCTCCTGTCCGATAAATCAAACCCACGGGATACCGTGCGAACAATTGAATTATACCCCTTTAGATAGATGCTGACAACCCTAAATATGATAAAGGGTAATAAATAGAAAAATCCTCTTGGCAACGACCTACTCTCCCAGGGGGTCGCCCCCCAAGTACCATCGGCGCTGACGGCCTTAACTTCCGGGTTCGAGATGTAACCGGGTGTACCACCGTCGCTCAGATCACCAAGAGGATTTATTCTTTTGTTAATCTTATCAACTGAATAGCATGCAGGATTCCAATTTTTTTGAAAGAGTGGCGTGTTCTCCACACCACACGAAGAGATCGGTCATTAGTACGGCTTAGCTTAACACATTACTGCGCTTACACTTGCCGCCTATCAACCAGGTAGTCTACCTGGGACCTTACCCTTACGGGAAGGGATCTAATCTTGAGGCAAGTTTCCCGCTTAGATGCTTTCAGCGGTTATCTCTGCCTGACTTAGCTACTCAGCGATGCCGTTGGCACGACAACTGACACACCAGAGGTCAGTCCACCCCGGTCCTCTCGTACTAGGGGCAGCTCCTCTCAAATCCCTTACGCCCACAGCGGATAGAGACCGACCTGTCTCACGACGGTCTGAACCCAGCTCGCGTACCGCTTTAACGGGCGAACAGC
>Ga0315283_10001920_pt1 | contig 17085 bp, 16 predicted proteins | sample YL17G09_0_MG_FD_204541 | JGI IMG/M metagenome (GOLD analysis project Ga0315283, IMG submission 204541) | Sediment microbial communities from Yellowstone Lake, YNP, Wyoming, USA - YL17G09_0 | ecosystem: Environmental > Aquatic > Freshwater > Lake > Sediment | place: USA: Wyoming | collected... | reverse complement strand
AACGTGCTCGCCGTCTCGGTCTGGGCCTCCGTGGCCTGGGCGGGGTACGAGGCGTACGCCCGCGTCGCCGACTCTGCCGGGGAGCGGTGGCGCTCCGCCTGGGCCCTGCCCGGGTTCTGGGTCGCGCTCGACCTGGCCGTGACGGCCGCCGTCGCGGCGCTGTTCAGGCCGTGCGCGGCCGCTTCGAGGTTTGCGTACTCGGAGGCCGACGCCGACGAGTGGGAGCAGGCAGAGAAAGGGGGAGCCGGCGGAAACGGGAACGCGCCCACGGGGAGCATCGCGATCGCCGCGATCGGCGGGAACAAGTCGCCGCTGCCGAGGTCGAGCGGGGAGGGCGTCGCCGGGGGCGAGGAGGAGGGCAAGCGCGAGTGAAGAAGAGACGGGAGAGGAACCCGAAAAACAAAAAAAACGAGAAACGTTCCTTCCCCACCCCACCCCCCTACCCCATTTTTCAGTCTTCTGGATTCTTTAATTTGGGTGACAGAAGCAAAGCGAAACATAAACAGACGCAGAGATAAAAAAAACACAGTGAGAGTGAACCACGGGGGTCGCATGCAAAAAAACAAAAACGAAACCATCTCGGGTGTGGAAGAAAAAAAAACGTTCGTGCTCTGGTTCTTTTCGGAAGTACAAATTTTGCTCCCTCTTTCTCTCTCTCACTCTCTCTCTCTCTCTCTCATTTCGCCTTCATCGCGCCTTGCTTGCGGCCAGCACCACCTTTGGCGGCGCCCCGGCGATCGGGGCTCCGCCCTCGCCGCTGGCCAGCGCCTCGCTGAAGGTCTCCCGCAGCGTCGCCGACGCCGCTTTCAGGTCGGCCGCGGCCTGCCTGAGGGCCTGCGCCGCGGAGACCTCGCCCGTCGTCTGGATGCGCAGGTTCACCACGGCCTCGGAGGGGTGCGGGATGGAATATCCGCAGAAGGCGACGTGCGGGCTGTTTTTTTGGAAGTGGGAGTTTTGTTCGGAAGAAAGAAGGAAAAGGTGAGCGGGGGTCGCTGCTGCCGCCGCCGTCGCCGCCGGCGCCGCCGTCGCCGTCGTTTTGATGCCTTTTTTCCCGAAGCTATAACTTCGCCTCTGCTTTTCTGATCTGCATTTCTCGTTATAGGCAGATTCAACGATAACAAAAACACTCACTTCTTGTTCAGGTGGAACCGCAGTGCGTTGGCGAGGGTGTGGTCTTCCCCTTCGATCGCAAACGTCGCCGCCGCCTCGGCGCCCGATGGCGCGGCGGCGGTCGTGGTGGCCGCGTCGTGAGCGCCGTTGTCTCCTGCGGCGCCGCGCTCTGGCGCGGCCTCGGTTGTCATGCGATGGATCTGCTGCTGTGTGAGAATGAGAAGAACGAGGACCGCGACGAAAGAGCTGTGAAAGTGGCTCCGGTGAATGACTTCTAAGACACCGGCTAGCAGATTTCGAAAATGTTTTTTGTTTTTTTCACTCCTCTTGTTTTTTATCTCGACTCAACAATGCGCGCCTCCTCCTCCTCCTCCTCCTTCTCTGCGCGATCTCTCGCGTCGGTGACGGCAGCTCCATCATCGTCGCGAGCACGTGCGCTCACTCTGGTCGCAACTTCTTCAAGGAAGAGGCAAGAGCTCCAGCCTTTTTCTTCGATCGCCGCCGCCGCCCGCGTCGCTTCCTCCGACAACGCTTCGACGTCTTCTTCATCGTCGCCTCTGCCGTCGTCCTCGTCCTCCGCTCCTTCCTCTTCCGCGAGGAATTTCGCCGTTCTGGCCGCGGCCGTGGCAGGGCTCGCCGCCTTCGGAGGCGCCGCGGCACCGCACGCCGCGGCGGCGCTGATCGACGCCGCTGGGGTCGATGCCTCGGCGTCAATGTCGATGCCCCTCATGCTCGACACCGTCCACCACCTCCACGCTTCCTCTGCTTCCGCTTCTCCCCTCCTGATGTCCCCGCCCGCCATCGGCGACCTCGCCGACTCGGAGGACTTCTGGTCCAACCTGCTCCGCTACGTCTCTTTCTACTTCTCGGTCCTGCTGGGCACGGCGGCCACGGCGGCGAGGCCCGTCGAGGCGGCCCTCAAGCGCTCCCCAGCCTCGGCCGCGGGCGTCGTCGTCGCTGCTTTGGTTTTGGGGATCTTCGTCACGAAGACTGTCGGGGCCATGCTCGGGGTCGACGACGGGTCCCCGGACGACTTGACTGCCTTTTTGAACTCGGGCATGGAGTAGAAGAGAGGTTCTTTAGAGCGAAAGAAGAGGAAAGCGAGAAACGAGAGAGAAAGAGGTCTGCTTTTCTTTTGCTTCTGCCGCGTCCGTTCCCTCTCGGGTGTCAAAGAAAAAGTTCAGGCGTCTTTCCCAAACCTTTTGCGTTCTCTCCCGTCTCTCTCTCTCCCTCCATCGCTCTCTCTCTCTCTCTATTTCCGAATAAAGTTGGCTTCTCAGTGTTTTCTTCGATGTTACACGGGGGTCTTGAACGAAAGGGATGAAAAACTCAATCCCCCTCCTCTCCCTTCCGCCTCGCGGCAGCAGCAACTGGCATCCCGCCCTCGGCTGCCAGCCTCGCGTTTTCCCGAAACTCGTCTTCCTTCAGCAGCTTCCGCAGGGCAGCCTCCTCAGGCGTCAGCTTGCGAATGGGAAGCCACTCGAGCGAGGGGTGCAGAGGGACCCCCACGATGGACGCGGGAGAAGAAGGCGAAGCGCTTCCCCCTCGTCGCAGCCGCTCCCGCTCCGTCGCCAGGCGCCGCTCGGCCTCCTCCGCCGCCTCCGCCGCCACCGCCCGCGCCCTCGCGAGCCTCCGGGGCGGGTCCAGCAGGCCCGCCCCCTCGAGGACAGGCCTCGCGAGGCCCCTCCCCCCCGAGGCCCAGTCCCCTCCGGCGTGCAGCGAGGCCGCGGCGGCGGCGCCCAGGCCCGCGAGGAGGAGGAGAGGGGCGGCTCCGGCCCCTCTCCCGCCGCCGCCGCCGCCGCCGCCGCTCCTGTGGACCGCCGAGAGCGCTCCGACGGCCAGGCCCCCCGCGACGGCGGAGTTGAGCGGGGAGTGCTCCTTCCGCAGGGCTCGCGCGCCCTCCAGGGGCAGGGCGTACGCCGCGGCGCAGACGGCGCAGGAGCCCGCGGTCCGCAGCGCCCAGGGGGCGGCGCGGGGGAGCGCGGAGGAGGAGGCGGAGCTCGCTGCCGCCGCCGCCGCTGGCGCCGCCCGGCCGCGGGACAGCAGCGACAGGAGCGCCCCGGCTGCGAGGCCCGCCGCTGCCGAGCCGCAGACCTTGGCCAGGACGCGGCGCTGCCAGCCCGCGGTGACGGAGGTCGCTCGTTCGTCGTCGGGCGGCATGGGCGGAGAAGAAAAGAAGAGGCGAGAGAGTCGGGGTTGAAGAAGAAGGCAGAGGCGATCGAGCGATCGCTCGAGTGATCTTCCCTCTCGTCTTCCTCCTCGGCAATCCAGAATCCTCGCCCCTCTCTTTGGCACGGACGAGAGAATGAGCAGGAAAAGCGGTCTAGAGTCGCGGAAAACGCAACCGAGTAGCACTCGCCGCGACAAAAGCCGCGCGTGAGCTGCAGTTTCTGAGAGGGGCGAGAGGTTTTGTGGGGGAAAAAATGGTTTTTCGAGTCAAACTCACTCTTTTTTTCCCCTCGTCGCTGCGTCGCCTTTTTTGCTGCTCGCGCTTCAGCGAGAGGGCGCGGGGCACGCTCGTCTCTGTATCGCCTCTCTCGTCCCCGAGACGCTAGGCGCTGATCGTATCGACACCCTTAAAAAGATAGAGAGAGAAGAAAGGAGGACGGAAAGAAAAAAAAGGACGAGATGATCGGCATCGTCGTCGTCGTCCTGTTTTTGCTCGGCCTCCCGCTGGCCCTGCTCGACCTCGTCGACGAGCACCTGGGCGCGGGCAGCGTCTTGAGCTTCTTCCGCCTGGTCGCCCGCGGGCACGTCACCGTCTCGGGCTTCGCACTGAGGCCGACCCCGAGGATAGCCGCCGCGGAGCTCAGCGACGCCGCGGGCACCAGGCTCGCCGGCTGCGGCGCCGTCGTCGTCGAGGCCACGTTGCTCGCGGCGCTGCGGTCGCTGGCAGCGCACGCGCTCGCCGGCCTCCTGCTGTGGCGGCGGGGAGGAGCGGGCAGCGCCTCCTCCTCCTCCCCCCCCCCCGCCGCCCGCTCGGTCTCCGGCGGGGACGTCGTCGTCGACTGGACGCACGGCGAGGACGGCTGCCTCAGGCTCGTCTCGCTGCTCAAGTCGGTCGGCGCGGTCCGCGACGAGGCGGCCAGGGGCTCCGCGCCGCAGCCGGAGCTGTCGGCGACGCTGCCGCCCGCCGCCTCGAGGCCCCCCGAGAAAGGAGGAGGAGCAGGAGGAGCAGGAGGAGGAGGAGGAGGAGACCGAGCGGCTTCGGCGGCGGCAGCAGCGGCGACGAGCGCGCCCGCTCCCTTGTTTCCCTCTGCTCCCTCCCCCCTCCCCGCCGCTCGTCGTCAGCCCCGGGGGCCCTCGGGCCTCCCCAAGGCCCGCGGCGTCCTCCGCACGCTCGAGGCCTGCGCCGCCGGGCTCGAAGGGACCGCGGCGGTGGCCGGGATCTCCGTCTCCCTGAGCCCCCCCGGGAGGCTGCTGCTGCCCGAGCTCGTCGGGAGGGCGCTGGGGGGGCACCTGGGGGTGGAGGTCGCCCTCGGCGCGCGGGCGCTCGAGGCGCTCTCGCTCTCGAGGAGGAGGAAGCGGGAGAGCGGGGGCGAGGGGGAGCGGGAGGAGGGGGGGGAGAGGGCCGCGGAGGCAGGAGGGGGGGCGGGAGAAGGCGAAGGGGAGGCTGCCGCTGTCCCGTGGTGGCTTCCTTCCTCGTCGGCGAGCCGCCGCCGGCGGCCCGCGCGCGCCGCCTTCCCCTTCTCGCTCGACATCGAGGCCGCTCGCGGCTCCGTCGCCGTCCGAGGCTGGCGCGTGCCGACGGGCCTCGCCCTCGAGAGCCCCGTCAGGGTCCAGGCCTCCCTCGGCGACGACCTGGCTCGGGCGCTGCTGGCCAGGGTGCACCCCTTCTTGGCGTCGGCGGTCTCTGTCTCGGCCGCGGGCGAAGAAGGACGGGGAGGAGCGGGAGCGGGAGCGGGAGCGGGAGCGCGGGCGAAAAGTGCTGCTGCCGCTCCCTCGTCGTCTCCTTCGTCGTCGGCTTCTCCTCCCATCCCCTCCCCGCTGCTCTCCTCCTTCTCGGTCCCGCTCCCGCCGCCCGTGCGCGCCTCGCTGTGGCCCAGCGGGGGACACCTCCCGGCCGAGTCCCTCGACGTCGTCGTGCAGCCGCTCTCGCTCGCGCTCGCGCCGACGGGCCCGGCCTCGTCGCTGGTCGCCGCGCTCCTCTCCGGTTCGTCCCTCTCGTCGCTCTCGTCGCTCTCTCGGTCCTCCGCGACGGGATCAGGGAACGGAGGAGGAGTCAACGGGGGGGCGAGGCTGAGGACGGGCACGCTGCGGGCGACCGTGTACCGCGGCGGGAGGGTGCGCGCAAAGCGGCTCGATGTCGAGATCGCGGTCGCAAGGAAGGGGACGAAGAAGAAGGCGAAGAAGGCCCCGAGAAGCAGGAGCGAGGCTGGCGCCGGCGGCGACGGCAACAAGGCTCCGCTTGCTCCCCGTGCGACCTCGGCCTTCGACGCCGCCGCGGCGGACCCGCTCGCGGCGGCGCAGGCGTGGTTCTCTAGCGTGCTCTCCGGAAACGATGCCAGAGGCGAAAGTGGCGGCGACGACGACGGCGGCGACGGCGACGGCTCCGACTCCGGGGAAGAGCAGCAGCAGCCGGCCCCTCTCCGCCTCGCGCTTTGGGGCTCCGCAGATGCCGGAGCCAACGACGCATTGGACGCCCGCGTGGGGATCCCAGTCGGGTCGCTGAGAGGCGGAGGCGGAGGAGGCGGAGGCGCGAAGAAAAGGAGGACGAAGAAAAAGTCAAAGGAGGAGAAGAAGAACAAGAGTGGCGGCGGCGGCGGCGAGGTCGCATCCGAATCCCCTTCCTCCGAAGAGGAGAGAGAAGAAGAAGAGGACGAAGACGTCGTGGCCCTGCGGATCGTGGGACCCGCGTCCAACCCCGCCATCGACTGGGCGTCCGCGGCGCGGGAGCTGTCCGCCGCGGCGGCCGCCGCGGCCGGGGAGCGGGTCCGGGCGGCAGCCGCAGCGGCGGTGGCGACGGCGGCCGCGTCGAGGCTCGGGAGCGCCGTGGGGGCCCCCTCGTGGCTCACAGATGCGGCCTCGGCGGCGCTGCTGCGGCAGCGGAGGCCCAGCTCCGTCGGAGGGGGAGGAGGAGGAGGCGGAGGAGGAGAGAGGAGGGAAGGGGAGACAACGACGAAGGACGCCTCGCCCGCGGCGCGCTCCCTGCTGTCGCCCTTTTCCTCGTCGTCGCTTTTCTCTTCCTCCGCCGTGCCTTCCCCTTCGCCGCTCGCGGCCCCTCCCAGGGACGAGCCCTTTGACTGGGAAAGGGAAGGGAGGGGCGAGGGGAGGAAGTCGAGATCTTCGCCGCTGCGCGGCCGGAGGCTGCGCTTTGGAGGTTGAGAAAAAAGTCGGAAGAAAAAAATGGATGTGTTTTTTCCTCTTTCCGGTTTTGTTTCAGTGTGTTTGCTCGCATTGCTTCCTTTTTTTACATTTGTTTTTTTCGTGGTGCTGGCTCGCGCTGCCGCTTGCCTTTGTAAAGCTAGAAGGAGAAGAACCGAAGGAGACGAGAAGAATCAAGAGCGGAGCGAGACGGGTTGAAAAAAAATCAAACCGGGACGACTTTGCAGATATCCTCGTACTCGAACCACTCCCTCTCCCTGACGTTTTCGACCCCCCCGCCGCCGCCGCGCCTCCTTTCGCTCCTCGCGAAGGAGACGCGGGCCCGGTACCCCGCCGCGTCCACCTCAGAGAGCGTGCCCTCCTCCCCGACGAAGCGAGAGACGTCGCCTCCTCTCCCGCTCTCCGAGCTCGCCCCGAGCGTTGCCGAGCAGGCGACGACCCGCACGGCGCCGCCGACGGCGGGCAGCACAGTCTCGAGCTGGGCCTGGTCGACGCGGAGCACGTCCCGGTCCCCGTCGAGGGTCTCGAGCTCGCCCACGAAGCCGACGATGGTCGGCTCAGGGGAGGAGGAAGGAGCTTTCCCCGCTCCTCCGCCGGCCTCTCCGTCGCCGCCGTGGCCTCGGCCGCCGGCGTCGACGACGGAGACGACGACGGCCTTGCGCTTGTAGTGGCCCGAAGCCTTGAGTTCCGGAGCCATGATCTTTACCACGAGCCCGCGGGAGAGCCAGGGGGCGTCGGAGGCGGGGACGGCGAGGGCGGGGGCGGCAGTGGCGGCGGGAGCCGTGATGCCTTCGCTCGCCCTTTGCCTTTTCTCTGCCGCCGCCGCCGCCGCCGCCGCCGAAGAGGAAGAAGACGCCTTTGCTGCTTCCTCGTCCTCCTCCTGGCGCTTCCGCTTCGCGGCCTGCTCCCGCTCCATCATGAGCTCGAGCTTGGACTTGGGGCGCTCGCGCTGCTTCTCGGCGGCAGCAGCTGAAGTCGCCGCTGCCGTCGCTACCGAAGCTGTCTCCGAGAAAACTGGGGCCAGCGCGGCAGCAGCGGCGCCTCCGTTGCCCGCTCCGGCTCCTCCCCCTCCGACGGCGACGCGCAGCCTCACGGGCGCGTCCCCCTCCTTCCTCGCCAGCTCCCCTCCGGCGGCCCTCGCCGCGGCGTCGAACCCGAGCACCCTCACCTCCTCCTCGCGAGCCCTCTCTGCCTGGCGCGCCAGCGCGTCGGCCCTCCTCGCCTCGGCCTCGGCGGCCAGCCGCGAGCGCCGGAGCCTCGCCTCCTCCACGCCGGCCACGCGCGCGTCGGCCGCCGCCAGCGTCACGTGCAGCCCCCGCTCGTCCTCGTCGACCCTGCACAGCCCGCTCCTCCCCAGGTGCGCCACGAACTCGGACAGCGTGTGCCAGCGGGTCGCGTTCATGTGCACGTGGTCCCTCTGCTGGATCAGCTCGTTGTAGACCACGTCGGCCCGGACCCGAGTCGTCGGGTGCGCCCTGCGCATGTGGTCGAGCCACGCCGCCTCGAACTGCTGGGAAAACTCGTCGACGACGCGGGCGGGCGCGTCGCCGAAGAGGGCCATCTGCCTCGCGTGCGACTCGGAGCCCAGGTGGCACTTGAAGCCGTTCTCGTCGCGGCACTGCTTGGAGCACATCTGGCAGTACCAGCGGAGGCGCTGGAGGCCCTTTTGCTTCTGGCGGTTGGCGATCTGAGGGTTTTTTTTTGTGGGGGGGCAAAAAGAGAAGAGGAAGAGGTCGAGGAGGTTGAGAAAGGAGAAGAAGAAAGAAGAAGGAGAACAAGACGAATGGACGGAAGAAGCATTCTTTCTTCGACGTCTCTCCGTCTCTCTTTCTCTCTCTTCTTTCATCGCGTACCGCCTTGGGACCCGAGGGGTCTCCCTTGCCCATGGCTGCTGCTGCTACAACGAGGAGCGGAGAGAGCTAGAAGAAACTGGCGTGGAGAGAGAGTGAGAATCGTCGCCGCTCAATTCGACGAAGAGACAAGTGAGAGAGAGCCAACCCTTTTTTTCCTTGTCTCTAAAAAAAAAAGCAAAACCAAAAACCAAAAACGCGACCCCGCCCACCGACGCTTTGAGAATCGCTCTATTTCAACTTCCTTGACGAAGGGGTACAAAGAGAAGGAGGTAGAGAGAGCATTGTAAAACCGCGAGAACTGTCCTTTTTTTTAACACAGAGGGGGCCGAAAGAGTGAGAAAAGAAAGAAAGGGAAGGGAAACGAATTTCTCTTCCCCCCTGTTTTCTCCTCCGCAGCAGCTCCCGCGTTCCCCCGCTTTCAAAAACTCGATTACAGGAACGAAAGCCATGGCAGAAGAAAAAACAGAAGAGGGGGAAGAAGAAGCTCGCTCCCAAACCCACACTCTCCCATCATTCTCTCTCTCTCCATTTTTAGCGCAAAAGTAGAAAAAAACATTTCTCTCTCTCCATTTCTCTGCCTCGCAACCACAAATCTACGCGGCGACAGCCTCGCGCTTGGCGGCCTCCTCGAGGATATTGAGCCTGATCCCCTTGCCCTTGGGCAGCGAGATCATAGGCTTGTCGCCGTCGCCGATGACGAAGACGTTGGACAGGCGAGTCGCAAACTCGTGGCCGGCGGCGTCGCGCACCTGCACGATGTCGAACGAGCCCTTGTGCTTCTCGCGGTGGACGACGGTACCGATGCGGCCCTGGTTCCTCCCCCCGACGACCATCGCGAGCTGGCCGACGTCGAACTTGAGCACCTTGGTCACCTTCGAGTCGGCGAACTCGAAAACGACGGTGTCGTTGACCTTGATGTCGGGGTCGGGGTAGCGCAGCGTCCTGCCGTCGTGCGTCGTGATGTAGGGGACGCCGCCGGCGCCGACCTGCAGCTTCTTGACGCGGAGCAGCTTGTAGCCGGCCTCCTCGGCGCCGACGCGGTGGCAAACGAACCGGCCCTTGGTGTCGTAGACCAGGCGGAAGTTCTCGTCGGTGCGGTCGAGCGAGACGACGTCCATCAGCCCCGCGGGGTAGGTGGCGTCGGTGCGGACCTTCCCGTCGACCTTGACGAGGCGCTGCATGAGGATGGAGACGACCTCCTTGCCGGTGAGGGCGTACCTGCGTGGTGGGTGGTTGTGAAAGGGGGGGGGGGGGGTCGGAGGGGAGAGAGAAAGAGAGGAGAGCGGAGAGAGAGAGAGCAAGGGAACAGGAAAAAGGTGAGTGCGAAGAGACCAGGAGGGGAGGTCCAGCGAAGCGAAGCGACGGCTGCTCTCCGATCTCTTCGATCATCGAAGAAGAGGAGAGGAGCAATCAACAACTCTCTTCCCCTCGCGCGAGCGGGTTCTGGCCCTCGACGAGCTCTCCTGCGCCCTCAGAGACGCGGCGTGAGGTCGATCGTCGACACGCAGCTGGGGAGAGCGGGGCGCGAACGAGCAGAAGAGGGAGCTGTTTGAGGGCGGAAGGCGGTGCTGCTCTCGAGGTCTCGAGCAAGAGGCAAGGGAGAGAGGCAGCAGCAGAGAGAGGGGGGCAAGGGCAAGGGCAAGGCACCAGAGCGCGAGAGAGCGGGGGCAATCAAGGCCTCTTCCTCCTCGCTTTCAAGCATCTCTTTCGCCTCTGCGGCTTTCCGGGCCGATCACAGAGATCGTCACGAAGGAGCCCCACGGGGGAGGGGAGAAAGAGAGCGCCCCCGGGGAAGAACGCGGCAGCGAGAAGGGGAAGCGATTGGCCGCCGCCACCGCCGCCGCTCCGTCGATTGCTGCTGCTCTCGACGACGCGAAAAACCAAGAAACAGCCAACTCACTTGAGCCTGTTTCGGAGCATGATCACCAACGGCAGGCACTCGCGCTGCTTATGGGGGCCGGGCGAGGGCTTGGGGGCCTGTTTTGAGTTTTTTTGAGTTCGGAGCGGAGGAAGGCGAGGAGAGGGAGGGAGGGAGAGACAAGCCGTGAGAAGAACGATCAAAAGAGCCGTCGACGACGCTCCGGCGGCGGCGGCTGCTTTGCGACGATGATCGCGTCCCGCCCTGAACGCGCGTACGCCCGACCCTCTCTTTTCTCTTTTCCCTCGCCGGAGAACGTAGATCAGAGCGTCGTTCGCCCATCGTGCGCGTCACGGGAGCCCCTGCACAACGCCATTCTACTTACGAAGATGCCGCCCAGCTTGCCAAGCATCCAGTGCTTGGGCGCATTCAAGCGCTTCAAGTGCTTCTTCGGTCCGCGGGGCATGGTGCTTCTTCTTCTTGGAAAGACGAGCCCTTAAGAAGAGGGAGGAGGGGACCACGCGCGCGAGGGGGCGAGGTAACAAAAGGACGCGGAGAAAGAAAGCCGCGTTGCAAGGAAGAGAAGAAAAGTGAAGGAGAGACAGTTGCGCGAAGCGATCGAAGTCGGTTTTTTTTTCGCCTCTCTTTTTTTCCCCTCTCACTCTTCTCTCGAGAAAAAAAAAGGAAAAAAGATAACGCGCGCACCTTGAGAAAAACTTCCACCATGGCCGACAACGCCAACGCCCCCATCGAGGCGCCCCCACAGCAGCAGCAGCAGCCCCCTCACGGCCAATTCGGGCCCCCGGAGGTCGCGGCGGCGGCGAAAGAGCAGCAGCGGGGGGGAGAAGGGCACCAAGAGCTGCTGGCAGCTGGTTCTCGCGACGCCGCAAGCGCCGCCCCGGCCGCAGGCCCAAACGCCGCGGCACTGCCCGCGCGACCCGCTGACGGCAAGGAGACGGTAGAGACGTGCGTCCTGGAGGTGGTATGGGGGCAAAGGGGCGGAATCGGCTGTTGCAGCGAGCGGGTTTCGATCTCAGCCGCAAAGAAACTCTTGTCGCGTCGCTGGCGACGAATTAAAAAAAAACGACGTCCGTTTTTTTTTTCCTCTCTTTCCCTCACCTCTTCCTTTCTCTTTACTCCTCTTTTCCAAAAATCAAAGCACCCCTCCTTCAGCGAGGCCGCCAACCACGGAAGCAACGGCGCTTCCTTCGCTGCTGAGGTCCAGAAGAAGAAGCCGGAAGAGGCCATGGAAAAGCCTCCTCCCCCTCCTCTTTCCTCTTCCGCCGGCGCCACTGCCGCCGTTGTTGCTCCGCCGCCTCCGCCTCCTCCTCCTCCGCCGCCGCCGCCGCCTCCGCAGCAGCAGCAGCAGCAGCAACAGCAGAAGAAGAAGAAGACCCACGCAGATCCTCTCCCTCATCCCGTGCCCCCGTGGATCCTGGGGCTCATCTCGACCACTTTCTTTGGGCCCTGCCCCAAGCACGGGCCCGCGGGGACCGCATCAGCCGCGACGACGGCGACGGGGAGCGGAGCGGGAGGCGGAGACAAGGGCGGCGGCGGCGCTGAAACTTCCTCTGCAGCTCTCGCTCCTCCCTCGACCAAGAAGGCCGACCTCACGCACTGGTGCTGCGCGTGCCTGCGCCCTCTGTGCGCCTCGTGCATCCAAGAGAGGGAGCACCCGGCGGGGCACAGGCTGCAGCAGGTAAGAAGAACTGGACGTTTTTTCAGTTACTCGAGAGGGAGAAGAAAAAAAACCGACGCGCTTTCGTTTGGGAACGCTTTGAGGCTTTCCGACTTCCTCCTCCTCTTTCGCCTTCCCCCTTCTTCTCGTTCCCGCGCCATTCTCCGCCCCGTGTCTCTCGCTCCCCTCTATCTATCTATCTATCTATCTATCTTTCTTTCTCTCTATCTATCTTTCTTTCTCTTCCGAGTTACTCTGTCGAATGCTCCCTGGAGTCTCCTCTCCTCTCTTCACTCACCCACAAACACCCCCTCCCAAAACGCTCCAAACTTTCAATTTAAATTGTTTTAAACGAAAAGATCCGCCGCAATGTCTACCGCGACGTCGTCCGCGTCGCCGACATCGCAAAGGGGATGGACGTGGCCGGAATCCAGACGGTGCGCTTTGAGTCTCTTTCTAGAAGAAGAGAGAGAAGAGAAGAAAAAAAGTCACTCTTTTTTTCCTTTGTTTTCCCTCTCTCAAAAAAAATCCAAAACCCCAAAAACAAAAAAACAAAAACAACAACGACAGTACACGACCAACGGCCACAAGGTCGTCTTCCTGGCGACGAAGCCGGTCAAGGGAGGAAGAGGAGGAGCAGGAGGAGGAACCGGCGGTGGCGTTTCTTCCGTCTCTTCCGTCTCTTCCGCGGTGACGGCGACGGCAGTGACGGCGACGGCGACGGCGGTGGCGACCGCCGAGGCCGCAGCCAACGCGCTCCCCTCCTTCGTCCTCGACCCCAACCCGCCGCCCGACACCTGCCTCGGGTGCGCCTGCTCCCTGGGCACCGGCTGGTCATTCTGCTCCATGCAGTGCAGGGTCAAAGAGATGCACGCGAGGGCGGGCCTTCCGATGCCCGCGGCGCCGCCGGGGCCCGCGGCGGTCGGGGCGCCGCTGCCGCGGGGGGGCGAGGGGGCGGGGTGGGGGGCAGGCGTCTCCGGCGGTCCCACGTCGGGAGGCGCCGCGTCGGCGAGGCAGCGCGCCGCCGCCGCAGCCTCGAGGGCCTCGAGCGAAGCGAGGGGGGCTCCTTCTGCTGCTTCTGCGAGGCCGCTCGTGGGGGCGGCGGCGGCGGCGAGGGCTGCGAAGGAGGCGCGCCTCGCCCTCGCGGCGGCGGCGCGCGCAAACGGCGACGACGGCGGCGGCGACGGCGAGGAAGAAGAAGGAGGAGCAGACGAAGAAGGGGAAGAGGACGACGAGGACGTTCCCCAGCGCCCGCGACCGCCCTCGGCCCGAATCGCCAAGAGGCCGCGCCCGAGCACCGTCAGCGGCGGCGGCATGGCTTCCGGCGCCCGCGGCGGAGGCGGCAGCGGCGTTTCTTCGTGGTCGGGAGGAGGAGGAGGAGGAGGAGGAGAGGAGGTCGAGGATGACGACGGGGACGAGGAGCAAAACGACGGCGGCGGCCGCTTTGTTGTTGCCGCCGGGCAAAAGCGCCCGGCGTCGCTCCGCGCTTCCTTGCCCAAAGGGCAGCAGCAACAGCAGCAGCCTTCTTCTTCCATCTTGGCGCCTGTCACCCCCCCCCTCTTCTACCGCCGCGCGGGGGCCCGCGGAGGAGGCGTCGGAGGCGGCAGCGGGGGCGCGGCCAAGTGCTGCTGCGGCGCAGGCAGCACCGTCGGCGTCGCCGGCGTTGGCGGGAGGAACGGCAGCGGCGCTTCTTTCGGTTCCCTCTCCTCCTCCTCCGCGACCTTCGCAAGGAGGTGCCGCTGCCACGGGCGCAAGCAGTGCTGGCCCAGGAGGACGGCGTTCGAGTGAAATGATTTTGTTGAGAAAGAGGAGGAGAGAAAAGAGAGAGAAGAGAGAGAGAAACTTGTGCCTCACCCTGCCTTGCCCGCTGCTGTTTTCCGTTCCTTTTGTGTTCGTTTCGGCTTCTTCTCCTCCTTTTAGAAATAATGACCGCATTGCCTTTTTCAGTTTTGTTGTTTGTCAGAATGAAATCACAGAATTTTCCACGCTCGCATGAAAAATAAACTCTGTCTTTCTTTTTGTTGTTGTCTCTCTCTCACCTTCCCTGTCTCTCTCGCTCGCTCGCGCACTCTTTCTCTCCCCCCTCCATCTCTCTCTTTTTTTCTTTTTTCTTTTTTTCTGTCATTTTCGTGTTTGTTTCTTGCTTTCTCCCGTTCGCAAGGGACAACAGACGAACACTGAGCAAATGAGATGGGGGGGGGGGCGTTGTTTTTTATTTCCCTTCAAAAGAGAAAGAAAACAAATCACGCCTTGCCCTCCTCCTTCGAGTTCGCCTTCTTGGCGCTCGCCGCCGCGGCCGCGGCCACGGCCTCGCGCCTCTCGGTCTCGACGCGGAAGTCGTCGATGGTCCGGAACTTGGACTCGAGCAAGGACTTGAGCTGTGGAGGTTATGATTTCGGTTTTGAAAAGAGAAAAATAGATTTTTGGGGGGGGGTGAGTTCTCTGTCTCTCTCTCTCTTCTTCTCTCTCTCTCCCGTTCTCTTTCTCTCTCCCGTTCTCTTTCTCTCTCCCATTCTCTTTCTCTCTCCAGCATTGTCTCTCGCGAAATCGAAAAGTCAGGAAAAGCCTCAGAACAGATCTTGGTAAATAAAAATGCATCCTCATGGCGCGACTCGAGAGTCCCACCGGGTCGGTATTAGCATAGAATATTTTTTTGGGTTCATCAAAAGCAGGTTTCCTTTCGTTTTTTTCTCCCGGGTTTTTTTATCGCGCGGGCTCTCGCCGCACCAACTCTCTCTCTCTCTCTCTCTATCAAACCCCAAAAACTTCCAACAGACTCCATCGTACCTTTGCGTCCATCGTCAGGCCGCACCCGGTGGGCAGGCCCGCGTAATGATGGAACGCCCAGAACTTCTCGACGCCGTAAAGAGATGTCGACACTCCCGACTCGAAGTCTGCCAGCACGGCGCTCTCAAAGTCGCGGTACAGAGCGGCGTCGAAGCGCTTTTCGAGGCCGTAGGACCAAAACCGGAACAGGCACTCGAGCCCGTACCGCGCCCCCGCCGCCGCGTCCGCAGTCGCGGCAGCCACGAAGTCGGCGTACATGGCGGCGTTGAAGCGATCCCTCAGGAAGTAACTCAGGAAGCGGTACCACGAGTTGGCCTCGTCGCTCCGCCCGGGCCCCCGCGCCGCGCGCTCGGCCAGCGCGCGCGCCCGCCAGGCCTCGTACGCAATCTGCTTGAAGCCGCTGTTGCGCAGCAGCGCCGCCGACGGGTGGCTGAGGGCCGAGGCGGGGAGAGGGACGGAGCCGATGATGGCCTCGGCGGAGGTCGCCGGCGGGGAGGAGGAAGCGGGAGCGGAGGTGCGAGGCTGCTTTGGTGCTGCCGCCGTCGCTGCCGCCGCTCCCGCTCCCGCCGCCGTCGGGGTCGAGGCGGCGACGATGGTTGCGGCTGCCGCCGCCGTCGGGGGCGTCGTCCCCAGAATCCAGCCGATGCCGGAGGGGGCCGCACCCGTCGTCGCCGTCTCTTCTGTGCTCGATCCTCCCCCCGCCTTTGCGAGAGAAGAAAACGACAGGGAGCCCGAGACCGACTTGCCGCTGCTGCTTTCTGCGTCGCTGCCCTGCTGCTGCTGCTTCCTCGGCATGGCCCGCGGCGCCGACGAGGGGTAGAAGCGCACCTCCGGTACAGCCTCGTCGTCGTCGCTCAGCTCGTCGTGTTCGTCGTCGTCGCTGTGCCCCTTGGCCTCGTTCTCGTCGTCGCCATCGTTTCCCGCGCAGGCGGCCGCGGCGGCCACGGCGGCGGCGCGCTCCTTGACGGCCTTGGCGGCCTTGAGCGTCGCCCGCAGCTGCGAGAGCCCCGCGGCGATCTCCGCGATGGCGGCCTCGTCGGCCGTCGCGCCGCCGCCGCTACTGCTCCTGGCGCCGGCGCTCCCTCCAAAGCCCCCCAGGGGCCCGCTGCCGCCGGCGCCCGAGAGTCGTCGAGGGGAGGGCGAGGCCGGAGGGGGGATGACCGGAGAGGGGGCCGAGGGGGAGGCCGAGGGCGAGGCCGAGGGCGCAGGCTGCTGCTGCTGCCGCAGCATCGCCGCCGCCGTCGCGGCTCCTCCGGCGGCAGCGCCACTCCTCGCGGAGGAGGAAGGCTTCCCCGACGGCCCCTTGAGCACCGCCGGGGGCTTGACGATCAGCAGCTTCGAGACCTCCTCGTCGGTCAGCGGCGGCGGGGCCGGAGCGGAGGCCGGAGCAGCGGCGTTCGAAGAAAGAGGAGAAATAGACGAAGCCGCAGCCGCAGCGCCGCTCTTTCCTTTTGCTTTTGCTGTGGCCGGGGCGGCAGCAGCGGCCTCGTCGTCCATCGCGAAGAGGGCGTCGTCGCCCGGCGTCTGCGGCGGGAACGTCGCTGTCGCCGCCGCCGAAGCCTTCTTGGCTGCTGCTGCTGCTGCTGCGGGCTTGGGAGCAGCAGCGGCGGGAGCAGCAGCGGCGGGAGTAGCAGCAACGGGAGCAGCAGCTTGCTGCTGCTGCTGCTGCTGCCCTCGCCCGCGGCCCGCAGGAGGCGGCGGCGGCGGAACGTCGACAGCGGCAACGGCAGCGCCCCCGCCGCCGCCCCCGGCGGCGACGACGACGGGGACCATCGCGGCGTGCGCCGAGGGGTCCCTGGCGGCGACGGGCAGGACCCACTGCGCCCACCCAGCGCGCGGCCTGAGCAGCGCGCCGTCCCTCGAAACCTCGACGACGGCCGACGCGAAGAGCGCCGAGGCGAGGAGCGGGGCGATGGCCTCGGGCGCCGCCGCCGCCGCCGAGGAGGGAGGGGCGGCCGCGGCCGCGGCGGAGGAAGGGGAAGGGGTCGAAGGGGTCGAGGAAGGAGCGGCCGCGGCGGCGGCGTTCGCGGCCGCTGCGCCGGCAGCAGCAGCAGCAGCGGCAGCCAGAGCGGGGGCCGCGGCGCCGGCGGCGGCGGCGGTCGAAACCGGGGGGGCAGGGGCAGAGGCGCCCGCGGGCGGCAGCGCCGGCGCCGCCAGCACCTTGACGCGGTTGAACGCCGCCACCAGCGCCGCCGGGATCCACCCGTCGTCGTCCATCTTGCTCCGCAGGAACATGTCCTTGCAGAGGTTTTGTCCGCTGAAGTAGTACTCGACCTGTCTTCGGAGGGCATCCTCGACGGCCGCGACGACTGGGTTGGGGTTTGGTTGGCGCTGCGGGAGGAGGAGCGGCGCCTGGTGCTGCTGCTGCTGCTGCTGGAAGTGCTGCTGCTGCTGGTGCTGCTGGTGTTGTTGGTGCTGCTGCTGTTGGTTGTAGTTCTGCTGGTTGTTGTAATTCTGCAAGGAGAAGCAGGCAG
>Ga0315283_10001918_pt1 | contig 17092 bp, 6 predicted proteins | sample YL17G09_0_MG_FD_204541 | JGI IMG/M metagenome (GOLD analysis project Ga0315283, IMG submission 204541) | Sediment microbial communities from Yellowstone Lake, YNP, Wyoming, USA - YL17G09_0 | ecosystem: Environmental > Aquatic > Freshwater > Lake > Sediment | place: USA: Wyoming | collected... | reverse complement strand
CAGGCCAACGAAGGATCGACGGGCAACGCGGGACGCGTCGACCTGACCGTCAGCGAGACTCTGTCGATCGTCAACGGCGGCGCGATTGCCGCCGCCACTTATGCTTCCGGGCATGCGGGAACGGTGAGGGTGCTGGCGGGCGCGCTTGTCATCGATTCCAGCGGCGCCGGGAGTTTCACCGGCATCTCCAGCGATGCCGTCGCCGGATCCGGTCGCGGCGGCAGCATCGACGTGACGACCCAGGGCACGCTGTCGATCGTCAACGGCGGAAGAATGACCGCCAGCACGCGGACGTCGGGGAACGCGGGGAGCGTGAAGGTCTCCGCCGGCACGCTGCTGATCGGGAGCGGCGGTCAGATCCAGTCCGGCACGTCGTCCGCGGGGGAGGGCGGCACGGTGTCGGTCGCCGCGCGCGACATGGTCATCGACGGCCAGGGGAGTGCGAACGAGGCCACCGGAATCTTCAGTCAGGCCACCGGCGGCACCGGCAACGCGGGCAGCGTCGACGTCACCGCCAGCGGCACGCTGTCGATCATCAACGGGGGACGGATCAGCACCGCGACGGGCACCTCGGGCAATTCGGGGGCGGTGCAGATATCCGCCGGCCGGCTTTCGCTGGCCAGCGGCGGCAGCATCGATTCCAGCACCGAGTCCTCAGGCAATGCGGGGGCGGTGACGGTGGCGGGCGGCGACATCACCCTCGATGGCCAGGGCAGCAACGATGCGACCGGCATCGCCAGCCGGACGGAACGGGGCAGCGGCAATGCCGGCAGCGTCGACGTCACCGCGAGCGGGACGCTCACAATCGTCAACGGAGGGATCATCAGTTCCAGCACGCTGGCCTCCGGGCAGGGCGGCAAGGTCAAGGTCACGGCCCGCGACCTGATCATCGATGGGCAGGGAAGCACGAAGGGGACCGGGATATCCAGTGTGGCCACCAGCCTGACCGACGGCCGCGCCGGCACGGGCAACGCCGGAACGGTCGAGGTGGCGGTCGCGCGTGACCTCACGCTCCTGCGTGGCGGACAGATCGTGTCCGATACGCTGGATCGGTCGGCCGGGGATGCCGGCGGAGTCAAGGTCAGCGCGGGCACGTTGACCATCGACGGCAACGGCAGTGCGTTTCCCACCGGGATTTTCAGCGGCGCCGACGAGACCAGCAGCGGGAATGCCGGGGGTATCGCAGTCACGACCGCCGGGGCCCTGTCGATCGTCAACGGGGGCCGCATCGATACCAGCACGGCGTCGGCAGGACGCGCGGGGACGATCAAGGTTACCGCAGGCGATCTGTCGATCGACCGGCGCGACAGCACGTTTTCCACCGGGATTACCAGTCAAGCGGCTTCCGGGAGCCGCGGTGACGCCGGCGGCATCGACGTGACGGCAGAGGGCGGTCTTTCGATCCTCAACGGCGGGAGCATCAGCTCCAGCACATTCGCATCGGGTCGCGCGGGATCGGTTCGAGTGAACGCAGGTGGCATCGCGGCCGACAGCAACGGCTTTATCGGTGCCGCGGCAGCCGCAGGGTCGTCGGGGCAGACCGGAACCGTTACCATCGAGGCCCGGACGGAAATTGCACTGTCGAATGGCGCGACATTCTCGATCCAGAACAACGCGACGGCCGCGAATCCCGGGAATCTCTCCCCGACCTTGCTCACCGTGACCGCGCCGAACATCACGCTGGCGAGCGACGGGCAAATCACTGCCGCCTCGTCCGGCAACGTCCCAGCGAGCGGTATCCACGTCAACTTCGGACCGCAACTGACAGTGAGCAATGCGCGCATTTCGACGAGTGCGAATGATGGCAACGGCGGCAGCATCGCGGTCACCGGCACCGGTGTGCTGGTCCTGCAGAACGGGCAGATCACGACGTCGGTCGCGGGCACGCAGGGCAATGGCGGCGACATCAGCGTAGAGGCGCCCATCCTGGTGATGCAGACCGGCTTCATCCAGGCCAACACCGCGGCCGCGAACGCAAGCGGCGGCAATGTGAACATCGAGGTCGGCACGCTGCTGCCGAGCGGCGGGACGCTGTTCGTCGGCGGGTCGACGCCCTACGCGTTCGCTCCGGGCGTGTTCGGGTTCAACGTGATCCAGGCCGCGGCGCCGACCGGGGTGAGCGGGACGATCCGGATCGCCACGCCGGTGCTGGACATCACCGGGAGCTTGAGCGCACTGCCGTCCGGGTATCTCGACACCGGCGGCTTGGGCCGCAGTCCGTGTGCGATCGTGGGCGGCAGTTCGTTGTCGCAAGCGGGCCGTGGCGGTCTGCCACCCGCGGCAGGCGACTTGCTGTGGATCGATCCCGTGCTCGAGTTTCCCGCAATACCCGCAGCAGGCTCACCCGGTTCGGGTACATGGGTTCCTCCGTATCGCGCGGCGGGCACCAACGCCAGGACCCAATGGACACCATGCTGGAGCTAGGGCGCGAACACAGACTCGATTCGAGGCCGACCGGTGGACGAAGCGGCGTCCTGTCGGCGTGGGTGTTGGCGATACCGCTCGCCTGCACGCTGGTCACGGCTACGCAAGCCCAGATCCGCACCGACGGCACGCTGGGTGGCCCTGCCGTGGCGCTGGTTGGGCCAAATTTCCTGATCAACGAGGCACTGGGCCGGTTGGCGGGCAGCAACCTGTTCCACAGTTTTCAGGTGTTCGACGTCGGCAGCGCGGAGTCGGCCACGTTCGTGACCACGACACCGGCGCTCGCCAACGTCATCAGCCGAGTCACCGGCGGGACGGCATCGCAGATCAATGGGCTCGTCAAACTCGACGCCGCCAATGCGGCGCCCAACTTCTTCTTCATCAACCCGGCGGGCGTGGTCTTCGGCAACGGAGCGAAGATCGACGTGCCCGCCGGCTTCCACGTGAGCACCGCCAATTACCTCAAGTTTCCGGATGGCAACTTCTATGCCGATCCCAAGGCGGTGAGCACGCTGTCGAGCGCGGCGCCGGAGGCGTTCGGGTTTCTCGGCACCACGCGTGCTGCGATCACGGTCAAGGACGGCGCGGCGCTGCAGACGCCATCAGCGGGGACGGATCAACCGATCAGCATCGTCGCCGGCGACGTCGAGATCGATGGCGGTGGTGTGACAACCGCTGGCGGTGACATTCGGGTGACTGCGGTCGGCCCGAGTCCGCAGGAGGTCGCCCTGAGCGGACCGCTGCCCGACGCCCATGGCAATCTCGACATCCGCGCTGGGGGCTACCTGCTCTCTGCGCCGGGCGGCGCCACCCACGCCGGTGACATTGTGGTGGCCGCCGGCAACGTGCTGATCGACGGCGCTGGCACCGAGCTCACCGGCGTGGCCAGCGTGGCAGTGGAGCCGGCGTCAGGCAATGCCGGCAACGTGACCGTCAACGCTGCGGCAACGCTGACGATCGTGAACGGGGCAGGGATCCTCGCCGACACGTTCTCGGCCGGGCGCGGCGGAGCGATCAAGGTGACCGCAGGCCGGATGGTCATCAGCGGATCATCCGCGATATCGAGCTCGGCACGCGAAGGAAGCACTGGGGACGCCGGCACGGTCGACGTGGTGGTGGTCGGCACCCTGGCGATCGGCGATGGCGGGGTGATCCAATCCAATACGGAAACGTCCGGAGGCGCGGGCCGGGTGACGGTGACCGCGCGCGACATTGGCATCGACGGTGGGGGAACCGGACACCTGACCGGCATCACCAGCCGCGCCACCGCCGGCACCGGCGATGCCGGTCGCGTAGACGTGACCGCGACTCGACAACTCTCGATCGCGAACGGTGGCACGATCCAGTCGGACACCTTCTCGGCGGGTAACGCCGGCACGATCAAAGTGGTGACCGGCGACCTTGTCATCGATGGTCAAGCGAGCGCCGGCTTGACGGGGATTTCCAGTTCGGCAGGCGGTGGGACGGGCAACGGTGGCGCGATCGAGGTGGCGGCAACGGGGGGCATCAAGCTCGTGCGTGGTGCCGAGATTCTCTCCAACACGATTTCAGCCGGGGATGCGGGCGCGGTCAACGTCACCGCCGGCACGTTGACGATCGACGGAACCGGAGCGCTGCCCACCGGGATATTCAGCACGTCCACCGGCGCCGGCAGCGGCGATGCCGGTGGGATCGCCGTCACGACAACCGGCGTCCTGTCGGTCGCCAATCGCGGATTCATCGCTGCCGGTACGGCGTCGAGCGGGCGGGGTGGCGCGGTCAAGGTGACCGCTGGAACGCTCGCGATCACCGGGGGCGCCGTCATCGCATCCAATGCCGAATCCGCCGGCAATGCGGGTGCGATCACCGTGATCGCGGGCGGCATCGTGATCGACGGCGAGGGAAGCAAGCGCGTCACGGGCATCACCAGCCGGGCCATCACCGGTGCCGGCGATGCCGGCAGCGTGGACGTGACCGTGACCGGAGCGCTCGACATCGTGAACGGCGGCGCGATCCTGTCCGATACCTCGTCCTCGGGAAAGGCCGGCGCTGTCGACGTCCGGGCCGCCGACATTTTCATCGATCGTCAGGGCAACTCCGCCTTTACCGGGATCAACAGCGAGGCCGCCGGGGGCAGCACCGGCGATGCCGGCAGGGTCACCGTCGCTGCCAGCGGCCTGCTGACCGTCGTGAACGGTGGAGCGATCTCCACCGGCACGCGCGCGTCGGGACAGGCGGGCGCACTCGATGTCTTCGCCAATACACTGTCGGTGGCGAGCGGCGGCAGCATCAGTTCCGACACGACATCGTCGGGCAAGGCGGGCGTGGTCACCGTAATTGCCGGCGACCTTGTCATCGACGGTCGGGCGAACGCGGGTTTGACCGGGATCTCGAGCTCGACCAACATCGGCAGCGGCAACGCGGGCGCGATCGACGTGGCGGTCACGCGCGATCTGGCGCTGCTGGCAGGCGGAGTGATCCTGTCCACGACCTATGCTGCCGGCAACGCGGGGGTGGTCAAGGTCACGGCGGCGACCCTGACCATCGACGGAATGGACAGCACGAGTCCCACCGGCATCTTCACGTCCTCGTCCAGCAAAAGCAGCGGCCGTGCGGGCGACATCGACGTGACGGCCAGCGGCGCGCTGTCGGTGGTGAACGGCGGAAGCATCGATTCCGGCACCTTCTCGGCGGGTCCGGCGGGCACGATCAAGGTCGCGGCGGGGACGCTGGCGATCACCAGCGGAGGCGTGATCGGTTCCAACACGCTGGATTCGGGGAATGCCGGCCTGATCACGGTTTCGGCCGGCAGCATGACCATCGATTCGCTGGGCAGCGGGGCGTTCACCGGAATATCCAGCAGCGCCCTGGACGGGACCGGCAACGCCGGGAACATCAACGTGACCGTGCGCGGAACGCTGGAATTTCTCAACGGCGGGGCCGTCAGTTCCAGCACGCTCACGTCGGGACAGGGGGGCACCGTCAAGGTCTCCGCCGAGAACATGACGATCAATTCCATGGGCAGCGGGGCGGCCACCGGGATATCCAGCAGCGCCCTGGACGGGACGGGCAACGCCGGCACCGTGGACGTGACCGTCGCCGGCAAGCTGGCGATCGTCGACGGCGGCGGCATCATCACCAGCACGCTGACCTCAGGACAGGCCGGGACCGTCAAGGTGTCCGCCGGCGACCTTGTGATCGACGGTCAGGCGAGCAGGATCCTGACCGGGATTTCGAGTTCGGCCAACGGCAGCACCGGCAACGCCGGCACCGTCGACGTCGCGGTCACGCGCGAGCTTGCGATCGTGAGCGGCGGGCAGATCCTCTCGGACACATTCTCGGCGGGCAACGCCGGCGTGGTCAAGGTCAGCGCGGACACATTGACGATCGACGGCAAGGGACGCGCCGTGGCCACCGGGATCTTCAGCTCGGCCAGCCGGGCAAGCAGCGGCAATGCGGGCAATGTCGACGTCGCCGCCACCGGCAAGCTGGCGCTGCTCAATGGCGGGGCCATCGACACGAGCACGTCGGCGCGCGGACAGGCGGGCGCGGTCAGGGTGGCCGCCGGAACGCTGTCGGTGGCGAGCGGGGGCGCGATCACCTCCAATACTGATTCGTCGGGCAATGCGGGCTCGGTCACGGTGACGGCGGGCGACATCAGCATCGACCGCCGGGGCGTCGACAGTGCCACCGGGATTGCCAGCCGGGCGCTGGACGGCACGGGCAACGCCGGCAGCGTAAACGTCACCGCCACCGGCACCCTCGCGATCATCGATGGGGGCGTCATCAGTTCCAGCACCTTCACGTCCGGACAGGCGGGCACGGTGAAGGTCGCTGCCGACAACATCGTCATCGACGGCCGCGGCAGCCCGGCGGATACGGGGATCGCCAGTCAGGCCAATGCCGGCACCGGCAACGCGGGCAGCGTCGACGTGACGGCCGTCGGCACGCTGTCGCTCCTCGACCGGGGAGGCATCAGTTCCAACACTTCCACCGCGGGGCGCGCCGGATCGGTTCGCGTCAATGCCGGCACGCTGTCCAACGACACCAACGGTTTCATCGGCGCCATCGCCGAGCGCGGGTCATCGGGCCAGACGGGCACCGTGAGCATCCAGGCCGTCGACGGAATCACGCTGTCCGACGGGGCACAGTTCTCGATCCGCAACGATGCGACGGTCGCGAATCCGGGGAGCCTCACCCCGACGTCGCTCAGCGTGACGGCGCCCACCATCACGCTCACGAATGGCGGACAGATCACGGCCGAGTCGTCCGGCAACGTGGCCGCCAGCAACATTGCCGTCAGCTTCGGCCCGCAGCTCACGATGAGCGCGGCGGGCATCTCGACCAGCGCCACGGATGGCAACGGGGGCAGCATCGCCGTTGCCGGCAACGGGTTGATGGTCCTGCAGAACGCGCAGATCACGACGTCGGTTTCCGGCCAGCGCGGCAATGGCGGGGACATCAGCATCGCCACGCCGATCCTGATCATGCAGACCGGCTTCATCCAGGCCAACACCGCCGCCAGGGACGCCAGCGGCGGCAACGTGAACATCGAGGTGGGCACGCTGCTGCCGAGCGGCGGCACGGTGTTTATCGGAGGCGAGACGCCCTATGCTCCCGCGCCCGGGGTGTTCGGCTTCAACGTGATCCAGGCGGCGGCGCCGACGGGGGTGAGCGGAACGATCCGCATCTCGACGCCGGTGCTGGACATCGTCGGAAGCCTGAGCGCGCTGCCTGTCGACTACCTCGATGCAGGCGGGTTGGCGCGGAGCCCTTGCGCGATTGTCGGCGGCAGCTCGTTGTCGCAGGCCGGTCGCGGCGGCCGGCCGCCGGCCGCGGGCGACCTGCTGTGGATCGACCCTCCCGCGCTCGAGCTTCCCGCCGTACCCGCAGCAGGTTCACCAGGTTTGGGTGGACGGGTTCCTCCGTATCGCGCGGCGGGCGTCACTGCCAGGACCCAGACTCCATGTCGAAGCTAGGATGCGAAGACAGACCCGATTCGCGGCCGACGGGTAGTCGGAGCGGTGCCCTGTCGGCGTGGCTGTTGGCGATACCGCTCGCTTGCAGCATGGTCACGGCTACGCAAGCCCAGATTCGCACCGACGGCACGCTGGGGGGGCCTGTCGTCGCGTTGGCCGGACCGAACTTCCTGATCAACGAAACGCTGGGCCGCCTTGCCGGCAGCAATCTGTTTCACAGCTTTCAGGTGTTCAACGTCGGCAACGCGGAGTCCGCCACGTTCGTCACCACGACCCCCGCGCTCGCCAACGTCGTGAGCCGCGTCACCGGCGGCGCCCCATCGCAGATCAACGGGCTCATCCGGCTCGACTCGGCCAATGCGGCGCCCAACTTCTTCTTCGTCAACCCGGCGGGCGTGGTCTTTGGCCAGGGGGCGCGGATCGACGTGCCCGCCGGCTTCCACGTCAGCACCGCCGACTACCTCAAGTTTCCGGACGGCAACTTCCACGCCGACCCCAAAGCAGTGAGCACGCTGTCGAGCGCGGCGCCGGAAGCGTTCGGGTTTCTCGGCACCGCCCGCGCGGCGATCGCGATCGGGGACGGCGCGTACCTGCGGACGAGGACGTCAGCGACCGGTCAGCCGATCAGCATCGTGGCGGGCGATATCCGGATCGAAAACGCGCGGGTGGAGGCCGGCGGCAGCGATATCCGGGTGGTCGCGGCCGGCCCCGGTGCGCGGGAAGTGCGCCTGACCGGGCCGCTGCCGGAGGTGTCCGGCGACCTCGACATAGTCAACGGCGGCTTTCGGACTTTCCGGACCAACATTGCTACTGCAGCGGGAGACGTCCTGGTCGCTGCCGGCAATGTGATGATCGACGGCGGCGCAATATCGAGTGAGACCCTGAGCGGAAACGGTGCGGCCGGCAACGTTGTAGTCGGCGCCGGCAACACGCTGTGGGTCGTCGACGGCGGAGCTATCGTCTCCAAGACCACGACTTCCGGGAACGCCGGCATGGTGAACGTGACTGCTCGCGACATCGTCATCGATGGTCGGGGGAGCGGGTCGGGCACGCAGATCGCCAGTCAGGCCGACGCCGGCACCGGCGCCGCCGGCAATGTCGTCGTCACCGCTCGAGGCACGCTGTCGGTCGTCGATGGGGCGTCCATCACTGCCGATACCTATACCTCGGGCCAGGGGGGCTCGGTCAGCGTGACGGCCGGCAAGCTGTCGATGGTCGACAGGGGCGTGATCTCTTCCACCACCTTTGGCAAGGGAAGAGGGGGCACGATCAGCGTGACGGCCGATGAAATCGTCATCGATGGCCAGCACGGGTCGAAATTGACGGGGATAGCGAGCCAGACTTCCCGGGGCACCGGCGATGCCGGCAGTGTCGTGGTCACCGCCAACGGCAGGCTGTCGATTGTCAACGGAGGGGCTATCACTGCCGACACCTTTGCTTCGGGTCAGGCGGGCGCAGTCAACGTGACGGCTGGTGAGCTGTCGATCGCCGATGGGGGCGCCATCGCTGCCAACACCTTTACCTCGGGCCTCGCGGGCACGATCAATGTGACGGCGGAAAAACTGTCAATCGTCGATGCGAGCATCGTCGCGGTCACCTTTGGTTCGGGCCACGCAGGCGCGATCACGGTGAGGGCCGGTGAAATCGTCATCGATGGCCGGGCCGACGTACGCGTCACCGGGATCGTCAGCCAGGCCCCTACGGGCAGCACCGGCAATGCCGGCAGCGTCGACGTGAGCGCCCGCGGCACGCTGTCGATCGTCAACGCGGTCATCGACTCCAGCACGTTTGGGGCGGGGCGCGCGGGGTCGGTCACGGTGAGCGCGACAACCCTCGTTGCCGACAGCAGCCAGATCGGAGCCCGGGCGTTCGTCGGGTCGTCGGGACAAACCGGAACCGTGACGGTCGAGGCCGGCGAAACCATCACGCTGTCCAACCGCGCGTCGTTCAATATCCGCAACGATGCGACGGTCGCGAATCCGGGGAGCCTCACGCCGACGTCGCTCAGCGTGACGGCGCCCACCATCACGCTCGCGAGCGGAAGCCAGATCACCGCCAGATCCAGCGGCAACGTGGCGGCCAGCAACATCGCCGTCAACTTCGTCGGCCCGCAGTTGACGGTGAGCGACGCGAGCATCAGGACGAGCGCGAAGGACGGCAATGGCGGCAGCATCGTGGTCACCGGCACCGGTACGCTGGTGCTGCAGAACGGGCAGATCACGACGTCGGTCGCCGGCACGAAGGGCAATGGCGGCGGCATCGAGATCAAGGCGCCCATCATGGTGATGCAGACCGGCTTCATCCAGGCCAACACCGCGGCCGCGAACGCAAGCGGCGGCAACGTCAATATCGAGGTCGGCACGCTCTTGCCGAGCGGCGGCACGCTGTTCGTCGGCGGACCGACGCCCTACACCTTTGCGCCGGGCGTATTCGGTTTCAACGTGATCCAGGCGGCGGCGCCGACCGGGGTGAGCGGGACGATCCGGATCTCCACGCCGGTGCTGGACATTACGGGGAGCCTCAGCGCGCTGCCCGCCGGCTATCTCGATGCGGGTGGTCTGGGCCGGAGTCCGTGCGCGATCGTGGGTGGCAGTTCGTTGTCGCAGGCGGGGCGTGGCGATCTGCCGCCCGCTGCGGGCAACTTGCTGTGGATCGATCCTCCCGCGCTCGAGTTTCCGCCAATGCCCGGCGCGGGTTCGCCGGGTTCCGGCGCGTTGTTGGCACGGGTGCGTGGTGCCGCCGGCACAGCTGCTGCGTCCACGATGATTCCATGCCGGGGCGTGCCATCGTGAACCGGCCATTCGTTCGCCGGACAGGGCCGCGGCCCGTAACGCCGGATTGAGACCGGTCCCGTGCCGCCGATGCCTGGCCTCTGCCCGGTTTCCCCGGCAGGGGTTCACGCCACCGGGACGGCGACCTCGCTCGCAGATCCCATCGCCATCCGGGCAAGGCCGGCGGCGCCGACCGGTGCGGTGGGCAGCCACGCGATGAGCCCCACGCCGCTGCCTGCCGAGTGCAAGACGACGCGGCGGATGTAGGGCACCTCGTAGCGCCCGCGCAGCGCCAGCACCGGGTCGGCCGTGCCGCTCGCGAGCAGGCTCTGGTTGATGACCCAGGCAAACGGTTCGATGCCCGCGCGCCGCAGGTCGGCCTGCAGGCGCTCGGCCTCGTGCACCGGCGTGGCCTCGGCCAGCGTCACGATCAGGACGTGGGTGAAGACCGGGTCGCGCAGGCGCGGCAGCAGCTGGCGGACCGCTTCCGGCATCTCGCCGCGGGTGCGCAGCACTTCCCGATGGTAGGCTTCGGCCGAATCCATCAGCAGGATCGTGTGGCCGGTCGGCGCTGTGTCCAGCACGACGAAGCCCTCCCGCGCCTGGTCGACGACGCGCGCGAAGGCGTGGAAGACGGCGATTTCCTCGGTACAGGGCGAGCGCAGGTCTTCCTCGAGCATCGCCTTGCCGTTCGGGTCGAGGTTCGCGCCCGCCTTGGCGAGCACGGCGGCGCGGTATTGCGCGACCTCCGCGACGGGATCGATGCGATCCACGGCGAGCCGCGGGACGGCTTCGCCCAGCGTCCACGCCAGGTGCGCGGCCGGGTCGGTGGTCGAAAGCAGGACACGGTGGCCCCGTTGCGCGAGCACGACCGCCACGGCGGCCGCGACGGAGGTCTTGCCGACCCCACCCTTGCCCATCGTCATGATCAGCCCGTGGCCGATCTTCTCCATGGCGTCGATCAGGTCGATCAGGCCGCCGGGGAGCGCCACGGGCTCCGCTGGGGCTGCCGCCGCGGGGACGACCGCGGTTTCCGGGTGGAGCATGGCGCGCAGCGACGCGAGTCCGACCAAACCCCTGGCGAGGAACGGCGTTTCGCTGCGCGGCAGGGTTGCGAGCGCTGGCGGCATCGCTGCCATGGCGGCCGCCTGCCGCCGCGCCATGGCATTGGCAATGGCGTCGGTCGATGCCGCCGCGCGAAACACGCCGTTGATCGCCAGCACCTGATTGCGGATGCCCAGATCGGCCAGTTCGCCGCAGGTGCGTTCCGCCTCGCGCAAGGCGGCTGTTTCCGGTCGGGCGACGAGGACGACGGTGGTGCGCCCGGCATCCGCGAGCTCGGCCACTGTCGCGGCATAGAGCTGCTGCTGGTTCTTGAGGCCGGCGAGCGGGCCGAGGCACGACGCGCCGGTGGTGCCCGTATCCAGGAAGGCGGTCCACGCGGACGGCAGCGTAAGCAGGCGCAGCGTATGCCCCGTCGGCGCCGTGTCGAAGATCACATGGTCGAATTCCGTGGTGCGGGCGGGCGCCCCGATCAGTTCGGCGAAGGCGTCGAACGCCGCGATCTCGACCGTGCAGCCTCCGGAAAACTGTTCTTCCATGCTGCGTATCGCGGCCGGCGGAAGCAAGCTCCGGTACGGACTCACCATCCGCTCGCGGTAGGCCGCGGCGGCGGCCTCCGGATCGATGTTGAGCGCGCAGAGGTTGGGGACGTCGCCGATCGGCGTGGGACGCTCCGTCAGCGGCGTCTCGAGCACTTCGTCGAGGTTCGAGGCGGGGTCGGTGCTGACGATCAGTACGCGGCGTCCGGATTCGGCGAGCCTGATCCCGGTGGCGCAGGAAAGCGACGTCTTGCCGACCCCGCCTTTGCCGGTGAAGAACAGGTAGCGGGTCGCGGTGTCCGGCAGCATCATCGTTGCCACCCTGCGTTCAGCATTCGCCGGGCTTGCACCCGCAAGCCGTTGCGCTGGCCAGCATGATGCGCGGCTTGTCGGCGCTCCTGAGCCCCAGCTTCTGCATCAGCTGCGGGCGGGTGGGGTACATGCCGGTCGCCACGACGTGCCCGTCGACCAGAAAGACCGGCAGGCGATCCATGCCGGCCTGCATCTCCTTCACCACGTCCGGATTGGCGGCGAACGCCGCGGGATCCGTGGAGAGATTGTGCCGCGCGACGTCGATACCCTGCTGGCTCAGCCACTGCAGGTCGGCGTTGAACTCGACCAGGGCAGGGTCGACGCTGACGCCGCAGACGCCGGTCGGGCAGCACATCGCAGGTTCGAACACTTCGAGTTTTTTCATGGGGGTCTCCTTCAACGCTTCGTCCTGGCGCGGACTCGGCCAGAGGCGATTCTGGCCGAGAGCGCGCGTGCCGGGTTTGGCCTGGCGCAAACTTCGTGCGCGGGCGCTGCCGCTCAGGGCGTCAAGCTCTGTTCCATATGGTAAAGCGCGAGCCGCAGGTTGGCCTGCGTCCACAGCAACGGTGTTATGTCGTTGGGAACATGGCGCCCGTTCTCGCAATAGTACGATTCCGGGCAGCGCAGCGGCGGGAAGGGCGTTTCCGCGCCGGTCAGCTGGGAGAGGCTGCGGTTGAGGTGATGGTGCTGCAACTGCAGGGCCGCGGGGTCTCCGGTCCTGCGATAACGCAGCCCGTGGATGATCGAGATGATCGGGTCGAAGAGGCACCACTGGGCTTCGCCGCCCGGCTGCAGCAGCCGGTCGCGGGCCGACATGTCGTCGCTGACGTCCACGGTCCGGGTGCCGGCATCGAGCAGGGTCTTGTAGTCGGCGCACCAGTAGGAATCGCCGAGGTAGCGGCGCACGCCGTACGGTCCCGACAGGTGGGCCGCGACGTCGGCGACAATCGCGTCGGCCATCGCGTCGTTCACGACCCCGACCGGGTAGATCAGGAACAGCAGCGCCGCATCGTAGCGGCGCCGCTTGGCGGGCGCGTCCTGCACGCACTCGCCCGGCAGGATGGCGTCGAGCGCCGCGCGACCCTGCTCGACCAGCGCCGCCGCGCGGGTGCGCGTCGCGTCGGCCAATGCCGCCGTCACCGCGGCGGGAAGCGCCCGGCCGACCATCGCCGCAAAATAGTCGCGCGCGGCGGCGAGCCCGGCCGTGGCGATGCCGATGCTCGACGCCTCGACCTTGCGCGCTTCTTCCCAGTGTCCGCTGTCCTCGTCCTGCCAGAAGCGGATCGCTGCGAAGTACCGGACGAACGCCGCGAGCAGGTCGATGTCCTGCGCCGTGGGCGTCAGGTGCCCGGCCCGCGCCAGCAGCGGCATGAGCCACATCCAGTACCCGATCGCGTCGTTCTGCGCGTGCGCCCAGCGCTCGGGCACCTCGGCCAGCTTGTCGCCGTCGAACCGGACGTGGGGGCGCAGCATGACGTTGCCCGGGTCGGCCTGGCCGGCGATGATGGCATCCACCTTGTGCCGCTGCGTGTGCAGGAAGCGGGTGATCGCCGCGACCGCGCGCGCGGCCGTGGCGTGCTCGCCCAGCACGTGAAAGTGGTGGGCAATGTGGATGTTGTCGCGCACCCACACGTTCTGATAACCGGTGTACGCGAGTTCCTTCGCTTCGACGGCCGCGGCCGAGAACAGCCCGGTGGAGAGCGTGGGAAAGCGGAAAGTGCCGCTGGCGATCAGGTGCCGCGTGATCGCCGCGACATCCTCGCGCCGGTAGCGGTCGGACAGGAAGCGGTCGATGGGGTGAGTCATGGGGGTGTCGCGTCCGTGGCGGGTTCGTCGGGTGGTGGGGCACAGCTGCGCGACGAGCGTGCGCAGCGCGGGGGCGAGAAAGTCGTTGAGCTCTTCGTAGAAGCGGAACTCCGCTTCGGCCGCCGGCAATCGTGCTGACGAGGAAGGTTGCGCTGGGATTCGCATAGCCGTGCCGTTTCTCGCTGTCGCGAAGCGGCGCGGCCAGATTACCCGAATCGGCAACTCGAGCCAAATGCGTATCCCGGCGTTGAGCGAAGCGACCCCGGGTGGTGGCGGCAATGGCCACGGCTGCCCCGGGTTTCGCTTCGCTCAACGCCGGGCTACAGGATAATCGGGCGGCGTTGTAGACTCCCAACCTGAGCGAACCGACCCATGCATGCGACCCTTCCCCTGCTGCGTTCAACCGACTTCCCGCCGATTCGGCGCCGTGCGCTCGAAACGCTGCAGGTCAACCTCACCTACCGCTGCAACCAGTCGTGCACGCACTGCCACGTGGCGGCCGGGCCGAACCGGACCGAGGCGATGTCCGCGTCCGACGTCGAGCAGGTGCTTTCCTTCCTGCGGCACAACCGCGTCGCGGCGCTCGACCTCACCGGCGGCGCGCCCGAGCTGCATCCGCAGTTCCGCGAGATCGTGGCGCGCGCCCGCGCCTCGGGGACACGGGTGATCGACCGCTGCAACCTCACGATCCTGGTCGAACCCGGTCACGAGGACCTGGCGGAGTTTCTTGCCGCGAACGGGGTCGAAATCGTCGCCTCGCTGCCCTGCTATCTGGAGGACAACGTCGACCGGCAGCGGGGCAAGGGCGTGTTCGGCGCGAGCGTGGACGGGCTCGCGCGGCTGAATGCGCTGGGGTACGGGGTCGCGGGTACGGGCAGGATGCTCAACCTGGTCTACAACCCGCAAGGCCCCGCGCTGCCGCCCGCGCAGGCGGACCTCGAAGCCGACTACAAGCGGGAATTGCTGTGCCGCTACGGCATCACGTTCAATCGGCTGTACACGCTCGCCAACATGCCGATTCAGCGTTTCGGCAGCATGCTCGTGTCGAAGGGCGGCTTCGGCAAGTACGTGCAGCTGCTGAAGAGCGCGCACTCGGCGGCGAACCTGGAGAATGTCATGTGCCGCAGCGTGCTCTCCGTCGACTGGCAGGGCTACGTCTACGACTGCGACTTCAACCAGATGCTCGGATTGCATCTGCAGAACGAAGCGCGGCCGCGCACGCACCTGTCGGAGGTCAACGCCGCCACGCTCGCCGGACGCCCGATCCGCGTCGCCGACCACTGCTACGGCTGCACTGCCGGGCAGGGCAGCAGTTGCGGCGGCGCATTGGCCGCGTGACCGGCTTCCGCGGCAGCGGGATGCGGCGGAACGTTCGCCGCGGCAGCGGGATGCGGCGGAACGTTCGCCGCGGCAGCGGGATGCGGCGGAACGTTCGCCGCGTGACGGGCACCGGCAGCAGCCCCGTTTCCGCAAGGCGCGGCCCTTGTCCGGCCTGAAGCGTACGCAGGTCCTGGTGCTGCTGGCCATTGCCCTGGCCATCGCCGCGTTCATCGCGTTCGATCTCCAGCGCTTCATCACGCTCGACGCGATCAAGTCGCGGCAGGCCGTTGTCACGGCTTATCGCGATGCCCATCCGCTTCTCGCAGCGGCTGCCTATGCAGCGCTGTACGTCGCGGTGACCGGCCTGTCGCTGCCCGGCGCAGCGGTGCTGACGGTGGCGGGCGGCGCGGTGTTCGGCCTGCTGTGGGGCACGCTGCTCGTCTCCTTCGCTTCGTCGCTTGGCGCGACGCTCGCGTTCCTGGCGGCGCGATTCCTGTTTCGCGACGCCGTCGCGGCGCGGTTCGGGGACCGCTTGCGCACCGTCGACGCGGGCATTGCCAAAGAGGGCGCCTTCTACCTGTTCACGCTGCGGCTCGTGCCGGTGGTGCCGTTCTTTCTCGTCAACCTCGCGCTGGGGCTCACCGCCCTGCCGGCGCGGACGTTCTACTGGGTGAGCCAGATCGGCATGCTGCCGGCGACGCTCGTGTTCGTGAACGCGGGCACCGAGCTGGGGCAGATCACCTCGCTGCGGGGCGTACTCTCGCCCACGCTGGTCGTCTCGTTCGTCCTGCTCGGCGTGTTTCCGCTGCTCGCGAAGAAAATCGTCGGCGGCATACGGGCGCGACGGGTCTACGCCAAGTGGCCGCAGCCGCGGCAATTCGACCGCAACCTCGTCGTCATCGGCGCCGGATCCGCAGGGCTCGTCTCCGCCTACATCGCGGCAGCGGTGAAGGCCCGGGTGACGCTGGTCGAAAAGCACCGGATGGGCGGGGACTGCCTCAATACGGGCTGCGTGCCGTCGAAAGCGCTGATCCGGTCGGCAAAGCTCGTGTCGCAGATGCGCCGCGCCGGGGAATTCGGCCTCGGTCCTTTGAGCGTGAGCGTCGACTTCGCCGCCGTCATGGAGCGGGTGCAGCGGGTCGTGCGCACGGTGGAACCGCACGATTCGGCGGAGCGCTACACCAAACTGGGCGTCGAGTGCCTCGAGGGCGAGGCGAGGATCACGTCGCCGTGGACCGTCGACGTCACGACGGCCGCGGGGGTGAAGACGCTCACGACGCGCGCGATCGTGATCGCCGCCGGAGCGCGGCCGGTGGTGCCGCCGATTCCCGGCATCCAGGACATGGGCTGCCTCACCTCGGACACCCTGTGGGCGCTGCGCGAACTGCCACGGCGCCTGGTCGTCCTCGGCGGCGGGCCGATCGGCTGCGAGCTGGCGCAGTGTTTTGCGCGCTTCGGGTCGAAGGTCACCCAGGTGGAGATGCTGCCGCGGATCCTGGCGCGCGAGGATCCCGACATCGCGGAGCGGGTGGCCGCGCGCTTTCGCGCCGAGGGCATCGCCATCCTCGTCGGGCACCAGGCGATGCGCTTTCTCGCCGACAACGGCGAGAAAGTACTCGTCGCCGCGCACGACGGCCGCGACGTGCACGTTCCGTTCGATGCGTTGCTGTGCGCGGTCGGCCGGGTGGCCAATACGACGGGCTATGGCCTGGAGGAACTCGGCATCCCGACGACACCCGCGCGGACCGTCGAAACCAACGAGTTCCTGGAAACAATCTATCCCAACATCTACGCGTGCGGCGACGTCGCCGGGCCGTACCAGTTCACGCACACCGCTGCGCACCAGGCGTGGTACGCCGCGGTGAACGCGCTGTTCGGCCGGTTCCGCCGGTTCCGCGTC
>Ga0315283_10001917_pt1 | contig 17093 bp, 11 predicted proteins | sample YL17G09_0_MG_FD_204541 | JGI IMG/M metagenome (GOLD analysis project Ga0315283, IMG submission 204541) | Sediment microbial communities from Yellowstone Lake, YNP, Wyoming, USA - YL17G09_0 | ecosystem: Environmental > Aquatic > Freshwater > Lake > Sediment | place: USA: Wyoming | collected... | reverse complement strand
AACTAGAAAATGGGACTTTGAAAAGACCCCCCCCCCCCAAAAAAAAAGAAAACAAAAAGCAGATCTTTTTCCTCTTACCGTCGCGATGATCCCGAGAGTGGCCTCGACCACGAACCCTGTCCCCACGGCACTCGGCGTCGCGTCCGTGTGCTCCAAAGGCAGGGCGTCGTTGATCGAGACCTGCACGGCCTGCTGCTTGATTCTCAAAAGGGCTTCGGGGCTGCCCCAAGTACTTTGCGACGCGTGCACCGGCGCCTTCCCCAGGGCCTTCGCGGCGAGGGAGAGCCAGTCACTGGCGTTACTCAGGCTCGAGGGCTTCGCGAGGGGCCCTCGAGCCATCTGATTCTCCTCGTCGTTGTCGCTGGGGTCTTCGGGAGAGAGGGGAAGAGCAGCAGCAGCAGCAGAAGTCTTCCCGCGCGAGACAAACGACGAAGCCGAGGCCGAAGCACCAGCAGCCTGCCCCTTGCCCTTGCCGCCCTTGGCCGGGGCCGCGCGCGCCTTGAGATCCTCGGCATCCACAGGGAGCAGAGAAGCAGAGGAGGAAGAAGAGGAGCGCGCCCTCGCTCTATTTCCTTCTTCTTCTCCGTCTGCCAGCGGCGCCAGCAGTACCCAGCTCCTCGCTCGGCCCGAAAACACGAACTCCCGGAAGGGCTGTCGCTCGCTGCTCGCGTCCTTGCCAGCGTCGAAAGAGACGCCCTCGACGTAGGCGTACGAGTCCCTGCCCGTGTGGATCGATCGGTAGGCCACCGTGGTGTTCTTGCCGGCGGGGGAGGCCCTCGAAGACAAAAGTCTGACGAGGGCGGCGAGGTTTGGCGTCGGCGCCCCGCCGATCGCGGTGACAACGACGGGCGTCTTCGAGGGCGGCGGCGCGCCGGTCGTCGTCGGGGCCTCGTCCTCCTCCCTGGGGTCCGCGTTGACCACCGCAGAGAGCGGCGACTCCGGATCACACGCCGCGAGGGCGACCCCGGGCCCGGCGAACTGGTAGAGGCGCCGCGCCGAGGCCGGCGGGTCGACGAAGCGGCAGCGGGCCCAGAGCAGCACGCGCTCGGGCTTGGCCGGCGCGGCGTCGAGCTCGACGGCCGCGGCGGAGACGGTCCGGAGCTCTCCGTGCCTGCTGACGACGAGTTTCACGAGTGCTGCTGCAGGAGGAGAGGGAGAAGGAGGGAGGCTGGCCTCGGGAGGAGAAGCAGGAGAGGGGCGGGCAAGGAAGGAAGAAGAAGAGGAGGTCGCCGCCGCCGCCAGCTCCGCGCCCCAGCCGTCGTCGCCCGCCAATGCGAGAGCCCCCCCTCCTCCCTCCGCCGCCCTCGCCGCCGCCACGGCCCTCGCGAACGCGTCGTCGAGCGCGTGGAGGTCGTCTCCCAGGAGCCTGGTGATGCTGCTGCTTCCGGAGGCGGCAGAAGCGCTGCTCTCCTCGACGACGACGCCGACGACGAGGTCCCCGGCGCGGACTCCGTCGTGCTCTCCGCCCTCGCCCTCGCTCCCGGCGTCGACGCCCGCGACCTTGATCACCTTGGGCACCGTCCCCCCGGCGTTCGGCCACCCGGAAAGCCTGGAGTCGCTCCGAAGCATCTCGGCGATGTGAGTATTGAGCTTATACCTGTCGACGGCGACGCCCAAGGGGACCAGCGTGGCCGCGAAGCCCCCGTCTGCCCTCGGGCGGCGGAAGGAGAGAGACGACGACGACGACGACGCGGCGGCGTCTCCCTCCGAGCGCAGCAAGAGGCTCTCCTTCAGGCTCGCGGACACCGCCCTCGCAAGCGCGTCCCTCAGATAAATAGCAGGCAAGACGTAGACCTCGGCCTTCTTATCAGAGGCGGCCACGACGCCCCTGACGTCCCTGTCGACGTCGAGGCCGAAGAGGCGCCCGGAGACGTCAAAGGCGCCGCCGCCGGGCCCGGGGCTCCTCCTCGCGACGAGCGCGCGGGCGATGATGCCGCGGACGCCCCTGCCGGGGGTCCTGGTCCTGGGGAACGCCGCGCGGAGGTCGGAGACGTAGCCGACAAAGGTCGTCGTCGTCGTCGTCGTCGAGGCGAGTCTGGAGTCGGGGGAATGGCCCAGGAAGAGGAGGGGGTCGTTGGGCTCGACGACGACGGTCTCGGCGGAAGAAGCAGCGCTCGGAGGAGCCGACAGCGGCGGCCGCGACTCTTGCTCTTCTGCCTCTGTCGCCGTTCCGCCGCCGAGGCCGACGACTCGAGCGTCGTCCTCGGGAGGCGGGTAGAGTGTCGCAGCTGGTAACGAAGCGGGGTCGACCTTTTGAGAGGCGGCTGCGGCGGGGACGAGGGGGCTGCCCGCTCCAGCTGCCGCCGCAACCTTGGCCGTCGCCGTCGCCGCCTCTTCTTCCCCTTCCCTTTCGGCGACGACGACCATCACCGCGACGGGGTAGAACGCGTCGACGTAGACCAGCCTCGCCGCAACCTTTCTCCCGTCGGAGAGCGCGATCTCGTAGCTCGCGAACCCGGAGCTCACGGCCCTGCGGCTCGTCAGGACGAACCGCGTGCCCGCCGGCACCAGAGCCGCCAGCGCGCCGTTGAGGGCTTTCCCCCTGGCGCCGACGAGCAAGGCGCTCGAGTCCAGCAGGATCCCCCCCGAGCCCGCCGCGGGCCCCGCGGGCGTGTCGATGTCGAGCCCCCTCCCGACGGGGGAAAGGCTGACGACGGTCCTGCGGGCCTCGTCGACGAGCGCCGGGGGGAACCAGGTCGCGAGCTCGTCGACGTCGACGGGCGCCGACAAGCGAGAGGAATCGCCGTTGAGCAATTCGGACGAGAAGCTGCCGACGGCCTCCAGGGGCCACTCTGGAAGCTGCTGCTGCGTCCTGCTTTCCCCCGTTGCGGCTCCTAACGGCAAAAAAGAGGCTGAAGCTGAAGTGGAAGAGAAGAAGAAGCAGGCCGCGACGACGGAGATCACGAAGAGGACCAACGCGAAGGAGGAAGAGGAGGAGGAGGTTGGCCAAATTGAAGAGGCATGGCGGCGGCGGGGGGAAGCTTCTGCGCTTGTTTGCAATCGACGCCGGCCGACTGCGCTTCCACCTCCCCCGCCGCCGCTCAAATTTTCTTTCTGGCCCATGGGGGGCCTGTAAATGCTCGAGAAGAACAGGTCTATGTGAGTAACTGAGCAGTTCGCTTGTTGTAGCAAGAGAGAGCGTGCGCGCGCGAGAGAGATACGATAGAGAGCGCCGCTCTCAATTTGTGAGTTCGTGTTCTCCGAGGAAAAAAAACTTTTGTTTCCTTTCCTTTTTATTTTTTTATTTTTTATTCAAAATAACAGACACACACGCAGAAAGAACTCGGGGGATGGGTGACAAAGACATGAAAGAAAGAACACAGGGGTTCAGAATCATTAAAAAAGTAATCAGAGAGAATAAAGAAATCAAGGCGCGGGAGGAGCCGGAGGGCGAGCGAGCTTAGATGGCGCCAGCGTCGGCAAGAGGTCGGTGAGCGACGGCGCTGCTGCTGCTGCCGCCGTCGTCGTCGCCGTTCCGCCGCCCGGTCCCGAGAGCTGCGCCAGGAGCTGCTGAATCGCCTGCGCTGTCGCAGCGGCGTTCGCACCCACTTGCTGCTGCTGCTGTGGGACAGGAGCAGCAGCAGCGGGAGCAGCAGGAGCAGCAGCAGCAGCGGGCTGGTGCGCGCTTTGCAGCCGCGCCAGCAGCTCCGACAGCAGCCTCTGCGGGTCCTGCTGCTGCTGCTGCTGCTCCCGCTGCTGCCGCTGCTGCTCCCGCATCGTCTGCGTGCTCGGGAGGAGGCCGGCACGGCCCAGGGCGGTGATGACCTGCTGCGCGACGGCGTCGGTCGCGCCGGCGCCGCCTCCTGCCGCCCCTCCCGCCCCTCCCGCTCCCCGCGCTCCCCCGTGCGCCCGGACGGCCGCGTGCGCCTGGGCGGCCGGCTCGCGCTGCTGGGCCAGGTGGTCGCGGGCGGCGTTGCGGGCGGCGGCGTAGGCGGGAACAGCTTCGTAGGGCAGGCCGACCGCGGCGGCGGCGGCGGCCGCGGCCGCCTCCCTCTCCGCCCTCTCGCGCTGCGTCTTGCGCCCCCAGCCCGAGGGACCCGAGCGGCTCCCCGGCTTGCGGCCTCCGCCCGGGCGGCGCTTGCTCCCGGCGGGGCCGACGGGAGCATCAGCGGCGGCGGAAGCGGCGGCGGCGGCGGCGGCAGCGGCGGCAGCGGCGGCGGCGGCGGGAGGGGCCCCGCCGCCCGCGCCGCCGCCTCGGGCCGACGCCGCGGAGGGGACCCCGCCAACGCCCATGCCCCCGCTCGTCGACGCCGCCGGGGGCAGAGGGACCGCGCCGGAGCCGCCCCCGCCGGTCCTGATCGCGGCCTCAGCGGCGAGCGTGAGCGAGTGCGGCAGGCGCGGGAGGAAGGAGGACGGAGGCTGTTGCCTCTCCGGCAGCGGGGCCAGCGCGGCGGGCCCGGCGTGCGTGGGGCGCTGCTGCTGCCGCTGCTGCTGCTGCTGCTGCTGCCGCTGCTGCTGCTGCTGCCGCCGCTGCTGCTGCTGCTGCTGCTGGAGACGCTGCTGGAGCTCAGCAACAGGAGATGGAGAAGCCGCCGCCAGGGCCGCTGCCGCGGCGGCGTCCGCCGCTGCGGCGACCTCCAGCAGTCTCTGATCCCGCTGCTGCTGCGTCTCCTCCTCTCCCCCCCACTCGTTGTTGTGCCTCTGCTTCTTCCTCCTCCTCCTCCCGCCGCCGCTCCCGAGCCTCGTCCCGTCTCCTTCTCCTTCTTCTTCCTCCTCCGCCTCCTCCGACTTCCGGACGTCGTCGCGGACCCCGTTGGTCACCCCGCCGCGGCGCTTCGAGCCCCACGCGTGGTGCGGGCACACCATCACGCCGTCGTCGAACAGCGTGCAGCCCGACGCGCGGGCGCAGGGGAGGTGGTACGATGCGCGGCAGCCGCGGTTGATGCAGCCCAGCGTCGCGCCTTTGCCCTGGCAGCCGCGGCAGCGGATCATGCGCCCTCGGCGCGCCGCCTCGCCGACGTTGCGCAAACCTCCCTCGTCGACGGTCCCGTCGTCGTGGCGCCTGACGACTCTCTGCACGACGGCATTACCGTCGTCGTCCTCGACGACCTCCTCGGAGATCTGCCCCCCGGGGAACGGCCCCTCGCAGTAGACCTCGGGGGCCCAGACGCCGCACTGCTCGTGGCACCAGACTACCGAGACGGCTGACATGCGGGCCAGGAGCAGCGTGCCGAGCGGGGAGCCGTCGCACTTGGGGCGCGGAGGGGCGTCGCTTTCGTCTCTTTCGTCTTTTTCGTCGCCGGCGTCTCCGGTTCCGGGGTTTGCGTGCCTCCTCTCGGCAAACCTCCGAGTGCAGTCGAGGGTCTCCGCGCTCTCGGCGTTCTCCTCGTCGGCCTCGCGCCCGCACATGATGCACGTGGCCCCCGCAGGAGGCCGCGGCAGCGCGGCGAGGCGCGCGAACTCGGCGTCGACCGCGGCGCGGCGCGCCTCGAGCTTTTCCGCTTTCGTCGCGCCGGGGCCCAAGGCGGCGACGGCGCGCGCGGCCTCGGAGACGGGCAGGGAGCCATACACGGCGCCGCCGCCGGCCGTGCGCTGGGTCACGAGGACACGCTGCGGCGGCTTCTGCTGCTGTTCGGCGGAAGCGCCGGCGCCGGAAGATGAGCCAGGCCCGTCGTTGTACGGCGCGAGCGCGTACGCCCGGCTCCACGCCGCCTCCGGGCGCTTCGGCAAGGCGGGGACGACCACGGGGGGGGGGAGCGGGGCGTCTTTCCTCTTCAGAGGCGTCTCCTGCTGCGGCTCTTGCTGCGGCTGCTGCTGCTCATGGTCGCGGGGGGAAGGGGAAGGGGACGCGCCGAGGTTCGTCTCGGAGGGAGCGGCAGCAGCGGCCGCCAAAGCAGCCCCCGCCGCCTTTTTCGACCGGTGGTCGTGCAGCAGCAGCTCCCCGCCAAACATCCTCCCCCCGAGGACGAGGGCGACCCTCAGGGAGGAGCCGTCGGCGGACGCGCGCCAGGAGACCAGGGTCGGCGTCGCCTGCTGGCCCGAAGAGGAGGACGGCGGCGGCGGCGGAGGAGCAGCGGCGGCGGCTGCTGCTTGCGGGCGAGGCGGAAGAGGAGGCAGCGCGACGGGGTTCGTCGTCGCCTTCGTCATCGTTGGCGGCGCCGCCGCTTTTTCTCCGCCGCCGCCGCCCTCGCGCTCGACCGCGCCCGAGGCCTCAGCCCGCGCCAGCGCCGCCTCCAGAAACTCCTCCGTCTCCAGCTGCCTGCGCTTCGCCCGCTCTCGCTCGGCGGCGGAGGCCTCGGCGACGGCGGCGGCGGCGGCGACGATGCTCGAGGCGAAGCGGGAGGGAGGGGGAGGAGGGGGAGGGGAGGAGAGGGCGTCGACGACGACTGAGGGAACCTCTTCCTTCACGCCCGCCTCCGCCGCCGCCGCAGCTCCTCCTCCTCCTCCTCCTCCTCCGCCGCCGCCGCCGCTTCCGCCCTGAGACGGTACGATGGACCGCGCGCCCCGGAACGTCAGTGGGCTGACGGCGGCTTGCAGCCACGCCGGGGCCTTGCGTTCCCTCCCGCCGCGACCCGCGATCAGCGTCGGAACGCCCATCGCGTTGGCCGCCGCCCCGGGCGCGACGTCGCTCTTGCCGCGCGGGCCCCAGCAGAACACCTTGGGCCCCACTCCCGCCCCTGCCGCTGCTGCCGCTCCCGCGGAGGCCGGAGAGGGCTCGCGGCTCTCCGTCGTCCTCTTCCTGCCCCCCGGCGCCCCCTTCTCCGCCGGGTCCCTCGTCGCGTCGCGCGGGAGCGCCGCGGCCGACTCGAGCTCGGCGCCCGCAGCGAGCGCGACGGCCGTCCGCGGAGAGGGCCCAGGGAGCGCGGCCCTGGGGTCGCGCGCCTCGTCTGCCGGCGCTGGAGGGGAGCCCAGGGGCAGTGGCGGGACCTCGGCTTGGAAGCGCGGGCCGACGCGGGGCTGCGGCGGAGGGGAGGGGAGGGCTGTCTGTTGGGGACCGTCGCCGTCGCTGATGTCTACGACGTTGTTCTCGACGCTCGCCGCCAGCGACGCTGCTTCTTCTTCCTCTGCTTTCGGCTCGGCTGCATCGCCGTCCGGGCGCGTCTCGACGGCTGCTGCCCCTGCCTCCCCCGCGGGACACTTTCCAGGTCCCAATTTGGCTTGCGCCGCGGCAGAGACGACGCACGCGGCCTCGGAGGGGCCGCCGACGTCGGTCGAAGCCATCGCCAAATTTGGATGCCGCTGTTTTTTTTGGGAGAGTTTTGGCAAGAGCACTTCGCGATCGTCCGCCGCTGATGCACTTCCCCACCCGTTTACTCGCTCACAGGACCTCTGTCTGCCTTACGCGCTCTCCACGATCCCCGGAGCGTCGAGTCGGGCCCCTTCAAGGACGGGCGCGGCCAGAGCGTCGAGAAAGAGAAAACGAATGCGGAGGAAAGAGAAAGAATGGAGACGGGCAACGAAGAAAAGAAATTCACTCTCTCGCTTCTCTCGCTCTCAACTTTTTGAAAGCACTCGAAAGCATGAGCCGCTCCCTCGCCCGCGTCTCCCTCGCTGCGGCTCGCGCACTGACAGAGAGGCATGCACCGAGCTCCCGTTCTTTCTCTGCCGCTTGCAGCGAAGGCAGCAGCTCTGGTTTGCTCTGGCGGCGTTCCGTTTCGAGCTCCTCGTTGTCGGCGTCGTCGTCACGGCTAGTAGACGATCGACGATCATACGCTTCCTCTTCTTCTTCTGCTGCCCCCTCGAACCAGCTCCAACTGATCAAGGCCCTCCGCGAGAAGTCAGGTGCGCCCGTGACCGACGTCAAGGCGGCCCTCGTCGAGGCGGAATGGGACGAAGGTAAGAGCGTTGGTATTTCTTTTTCTTCTTGGCTTGATTTGTTTTTCAATTCCAAAGATCGAGTTTTCTGTGCCTCCGAGCGCGACAACCCTCTGTTTCTCTCTCTCTCTCTCTCTCTCTCTCTCTCACCTCACTTCCTCCCTTCCCTCTCTCTCGCTCCTCTCTCCACCAGACGCCGCCTTCTCGGCCCTGAGGAAGCGAGGGCTCGCCGCCGCGGCCAAAAAGGCCTCGCGGAGGGCGGCAGAGGGATGGGTTTCCGTGGCGCTCTCCGCTCCTCCGGGCTGCTCTTCTCCTCCCTCTTCATCCGCGGCGCTGGCAGAGGTCAACTGCGAGACCGACTTTGCCGCGCGCAACGAGCTCCTGACCTCGCTGGCTTCCGACGCCGCCAGGGCCGCACTGGAAAGCGTTTCTGTTACCGGCTCCTCCGACGCTGTGGAGGCCTCGAGCGTGCCCGCCCTGGCCTCCCTGTGCGCCGACGGGGCCGCGGCCGCCGCGGCCGTCGTCCGCGAGAACGTCGTCGTCAGGCGCGTCGCGAGGCTCTCGACCTCCGGAGGCGGCGGCGGCGTCATCGGCAGCTACGTGCATTCTCCCATCACCGCGGGGGCGAGCGTCGGCCGCATGGCCGGGCTCGTCGCCCTGGAGCCCCTGGAGGGAGCGGAAGCGAGCGAGAAAGGATCGAACAGGGAGGGCCCCGCCGCGCTCGCCAACAAGTTGGCGATGCACGTCGTCGCCGCGCGCCCCCTCTCGCTCGACAGGATGTCCCTCCCCCCCGGGCTGGTCGAGTCCGAGCGGGCCATCGCGGCGGCGCAGGCTGCGGCCAGCGGGAAGCCCGCGGCGATCGTCGAGAGGATCGTCGATGGGAGGTTGGGAAAGTGGTACGAGGAGGTCTGTCTGCTCGAGCAGAAACTCGTCATGGACGACTCCGTGACGGTCGCCGCCGCTGCCAAGAAGGAGGGGATGCGCGTGGCCGGGTTCGCTCGGCTGCAGGTCGGGGAAGGGCTGGAGCTGGAGGCTCGTGGTTCCTCCGGGGAGGACTTTAAGAGCGAGGTAGAGAAGCTCGCTGGAGGAGTTCATTAGGAGTTTTCCCGCTCTCTCTTTCAGAGCGTTTGCGAATATTTAACTTTACAGAACATCCTCTACCTGTCTTCTTTCTCTTCTTCCTCGTCCCCGTGCATAACACCCGCGACGATAGGGTCGTACGCCCCGACAAAGTCTCTCGTCGAGATGCACAGCTTCAGGTCCACCTCGCCGCCGCCCATCCAAAACTCGGGCAGGCGGGCGACGCGGCTCGACAGGACGACGGGGACGCGCTCCTCCCTCGCTCCTCCGCCCTCGCCTCCGCCTGCGCCTCCGCCTGCGCCCGCGCCCTCGCCCTCGCCTCGCCCGTGACCTCGCGAGGCCACCTGCCCCTTGGACCCGAGCAGCCCGCACAGGGCCCCGACGGGCGTCACGGCGCCGTGTGCGAAGCCGGTGAGCGCCTCGGCGGCGCCGTCTTTGGCGAGTCTGAGGTTGAAGGCCTTGGCGGGAGCGACGCCGTCGGCCCTCGCGAGTAATTCCTTCTTCAGCCTCTCCGCGTCGAAGCCTCGCGCGCTGTGGTACTGGACTATCACGAGGAAGTGCTCGGACAGGGCGGCGCGCTGGCGAGGGGTGATCGCGGCGTTCTTCGTCTCTTCTCTCTCGTTGAACTTCCTGGCCTTGGTGTTTTCGAGCAAGAGGGTCTGTTGTCGTTTTTTTTTGTTGAGGTAGAGGTGGAAAGAAGAGTCGGTGAGTGGGGAAGAGAGAAGGAGAAGAAGGGGAGAGAAGGAGAAAGAAGGGGAGAAGAGGGAGCGCGGGGGTGAAAGGGTGAAAGATTTCGAAACGGAAACGAAGAACGAACCTTGCACAGGCGCGAGAGCGACGCTGCCCGCAGGCACTCTTTCCTGTCCTCGAGCGAGAGCTCGTAGTAGTCTCCCGGGACGCGGGTGAACGCGAAACGGTCCTGCGGGATCCCCTGGGCGAGGAGCTCCTGCGAGAGGCGGCGCTGCGTCTCGGAGACGGGCGAGGCCGACGTCGAAGGGATGGAGAGGGTTGAGGGTTCGTCGCTGTCGTCGAGTTTTCCGTCTCGGCCATCGTCTGTCTTGATGATGTTTGAGCTTAGTTTGCTCTTTGAACAATCGTCCTTGAGCGCGGCCTCGAGCGAGTCGAGCCTCGAGTGCACGGCCTCTAACCGAGCAGCGACATCCGCGGAAGAGTCTGCGGAGACCATCGCGTAAAGAGAGAGAGAGAGAGAAGTTTAGTGTTCGATTGGTCGATCGATGACCTCGGAAGAAGAAAATGAAAAAAATTTCAGTTCGTTTTGCAAACAGGCCCCTCTCCTCAACTTTTTTTCACTCCTCGCCACCGCCGACAGCCCTCGCCACGGGCCTCCACGTCGTCTCCCCCCCGACCGTGTCGCTGATCGCGATACCCTTCCTTTCAAACCTCTCCCGGACCGCGTCGGCGGCGGCCCAGTCCTTGGCCGCGCGGGCCGCGGCGCGCTCCTCGATGCCGCGGGCGACGTCCTCGCGGCTCACGCCGCAGCGCAGCAGCGCGGCGTCTTTCAGTTCTTCGAGCGAGGCCTTCGCGTCGGGGCGGGGCTCCAATCCTAACAGCTCGAGCACCGCCTGGATCCCGGCGGAGATCGACGCCAGGGCGTAGGCTCGCCTTGGTGCCTTCTTGCCGGCTTTCGTCTTGAGGAGGTCGTTGGCTTGCTTGAGCGGGGCCGAGAGCGCGGCGACGGCGCCGGGGGTCCCGACGTCGTCCGCCAGCGAGCCCAGGGCGCCCGCCAGGGCTTCCCCGCCGGGACCCTTGCCGAGATCGAGGTCCGCGTCGGCCTCTGCGAGCTCCTTGGAGGTCGAAACGGGAGGAGCTTTGTCCTTTTTCGAGGAGGGAGGAGGAGGAGCATCAGGCGAGGACGAAGACGCCGCCGCCGCCTCTGCTTCTGCCTCCGCCTTCCCTTTCAGCGCCTCCAGCTCCTCCTCGACGTCGGCCAGCGTCGAGTACACGTAGAACAGCCTGTCCGCAGCATTTTCCAGGGCTTCGTGCGAGAAGTTGAGCGGCGAGCGGTAGTGCGTGCCCAGCAGGAAGAAGCGCAGCGCGGGGGCCGAGTACCTGCTGCGGGCGTCGCGGATGGTGAAGAAGTTGCCGAGCGACTTGGACATCTTCTGCGCGTCGACATTGACGAAGCCGTAGTGGCACCAGTAGCGCACAAAGTCGACGACCGGACCGCCAGAGTGCTCTACCCCGGAAGCGGAAGCGGAAGCGGAAGCGGAAGCGGAAGCGGAGGCGGAAGCGAGCGCGGAGGACCCCTTGCCGTCACCGCCGCCGCAGCACGAGCACGAGGGGTCCACTTCCGCGCTCGCCTGGCACTGAGCGATCTCGTTATCGTGGTGCGGGTGCATCAGGTCGGCGCCTCCCCCGTGGACGTCGACGACGGGGCCCAGGAGGGCGCTTTTTTTGTGTGTGGAAGGTTTGGGAAGGGAAAAGAAAGGGAAAAAGAAATGAGTTTTTTCTTTTCTTTCGAGTTTTCGTTCGTTCGCGCCCCTCTCTTTCTGTCGACCCTCGAACAAGAAGACCCCCTAAACGCACCGAGCCATCGCCGAGCACTCGATGTGCCACCCGGGCCTTCCGGGGCCCCAGGGGCTCTCCCACGTCGGCTCCCCGGGCTTGGCCGACTTCCACAGCACAAAGTCGGCGGCGTCGCGCTTGTTCTCGTCTATGGCGACGCGCTCGCCGGCCCTGTTGTCGGCGGTCGTCCGCCCCGAGAGGCGGCCGTAGCCCTCGATGCCCGCGACGGAGAACATGACGTCGCCGCTGAGCGGCGACACGTAGCCGTGGCCCGCGGCGACGATGTCCGAGATCATCGCGATCATCTCCGGGACCTGGAGAGATTTTCGTTTTTTTGGGGAGAAGGAAAAAAAAGAGAGAAACAGAGTGTAAGTTAAAGTTTGTTTTCTTTCTTCTGCTTCTTCGCTGTTCTCATCTCTCTCTCTCCCCATCTAAAAACTAAAAACTAAAAACAAAAACAAATTTAAGACGCACAAAGGCAGTGGCCCGCGGCTCCGAGGTGGGCCTCAGGCACCGCAGCGCGTCGACGTCGTAGTGGAACTCTTCGATGAATTTTTCGGTCAGCACCGAGCACGCCTTGGCGACGTCGAAAGTGGTTTCGTCGACTCCGCTTTCTTTTGCTCTGCTCTCCTTGGCCCTCGCGATGATCTTGTCGTCGATGTCCGTGAAGTTTCTGACGTAACGCACAGAGTGCCCGGACCTGCGCAGGAAGCGGAAGAGCACGTCGGCGGCGCAGTAGACGCGGGCGTGGCCTGAAGGAAAGAAAGATTGAGAGAGAGAGAGTTGAAAGAGGAAGAGGTTGAGAGAGAGCCTAGTAAAAAAGGGTCGATCTGTTATCGTTTACCTCCTCCCTCTCTTCCATATCCCAATTCTCTCCCACCGCTTCCTTCAACTTACCGACGTGGCTAAAGTCGTAGACAGTCACGCCGCACACGTACATCGACACGGGCTCCTTCCCTCCGGCTCCGGCGCGGGGCTCGAAGGCGCGCTTCGTCCGCGCCATCGAGTCGTAGAGCGTCAGCGGCGGCGTTTGCCTTGGGCCGCGGGCGGATTCGACGAGGGGAGGGGCCGCGGGGGCCAGGTCGCGGGCCGCGGGGCGGCTCGCGTCCGTCGTTGCCTGTGAAGATGCTGCTGCTGCTGCTGCTTCTGTCTGCGTGCCTCGACCAGCGGCGGCAATCACAGAGTATTGCCGGCGCGAAGAAGAAGGAGGGACCGATGTGAGTCGTTGGAGTGTCGGCATAGTCGACGTCGTCAAAGGTGACGATGCTAGTGGCGAACAAGGCCACCTCCTGTAGCGCGCCAGGCGCCGCGACACGACGACGCGTACGAAGGAGCGCGCGTGGCTTCTCGCGACGTGGAGCATCTCTGCGGAATTGCGCACAGAGATCGGTCAACTCTCGCCCAAAACTCTCCTTTCTGAAACAGAAATTTGTGACCTCCAGGAGTGTTTCAGAATTTTGTTTTCTTCCAAACTTTTCGTCGCTCTGAAGAAGCATCAACGCCCCACAGCAAGCGGCTTGCTCTCGCCTTCTTCCTCTGTTCGTTTCGCTTTCTCTCTGTCTGCAGAGGTCTCTTGCACCAAGCTCTCTCGGCTCAAACTGAAAACGACCGAGCCCAAGAAAGGAAGAAGGTTCCAACGTCGAGGAGAGAGCAACAACGGAAGACAATGACCTCCGCTCCCAATGCTTCTTCGGCCGCCGCCGCCGCCGCCGCCGCCACGCAGGTCGCGGTCCGCTTCGTGACGCGCCTGCCCCTTGAGTATCGCGTTCCTGACGAGCCAGTGGTACGTTGGGGACAGGACATGGAAGGGAACGGATGATAGAGAGAGCTCGCATTTGGCTAGCTCTTCGTCACATGCGGCGGCTCACCTTTCGGACCCCCTTTCGAGGAAAAAAAAACAAAAAAAACACCCTTCTCTCGTTCCAACAGACCGTCCCGACCAACCTCGCCCGCTACGGCCTCTCCCAGATCATCAACCACCTCCTCGGCCGCGGGGACGAGGAAATCATCGAAGACGAAGCAAGCGACAACAAAAAGAAGAAGAAGAGCAAGGCCGTCGTGCCCTTTGACTTTCTCGTCGGCGGCGAGCTCGTCCGGAGGCCGCTTGACGCGCTGCTCAAGGCGCAGGCCGCCTCCGCCGAGACTGCCGTCCACGTCGAGTACTTCCTGGCGGTCCCGCCTCCGACCCCGGCGCCTCCCGCCCCCGCAGATGACTGGGTCGACGCGCTGGTCGCGATCCCGAGCAGTAATACTTCTTCTGCTTCGGAGCTCGTCGTTGCCGCGGGCTGCTGCGACGGTGGCGTGCGGCTCTGGTCGCGTGCGTCGCTGCTCGCCGGAGCCGCGCCGGACTCCAGAGCAGAGGGGAGCCACCTCGGCGGCGTCGACGCGCTCGCCGTCTGCAGTTGCAGCAGCAGCAGCCAGCAGCTTCTGCTATCCTCGGGGAGGGACGGCGTCGCCCGCGCGTCGCTCCTGACCTCTTCTTTTTCGACGCCGCCGGCCGTCGTCGCCGAGCTGCTCGGCCACGCAGACTCCGTCGCGTCCGTCGCGGCCTGCCCCCCCTCGACTTCCTCCGGTTCTCCTTCTTCTTCGTCCTACGCCGCCACGGGCTGCTGGGACGGGAGCGTCAAGCTGTGGAGGCTGCGAGGGGACCCGCGGGTCGAGGCGGCGATCGCTGTTGCTGCGGCAGCTGCTGCCGGCAACGACGGCGGCGGTGACGGGGATGCCGCCGCTGCCAAGCGGCGAAAGGTCTCGAAAAAGCAAGCCCCTTCTTCTTCTTCCTCTTCTTCCGCTCTCGCGACCCCAGACGCGCTGCTGACGATCTCCAACGGCGGGCACACGCAGTGCGTTTCTGCTCTGTGCTGGCCGTCCCCGCGCTGCCTGCTGACGGGCTCGTGGGACCACTCTGTGCGGCGGTGGGAGGTCGAGGTGAGCGAGGCGGGCGAGGCCGCCAACGCCGCAGCCGACGACGAGGCCTTCGCTCCCGCTTCTTCCACCGCTTCCTGCCGCCCGACCGACACGCTGCACGCGGGGCACGCCGTCTTCGCCCTGGCGACGCCGGCGGGCTCTGACGGCAGGCTCGTTGCGCTCGGCGGCGCCTCGAGCGAGGTCAGGCTCTGGGACACGCGTATTGCAGCTCCTAGTGCTGCTGCTGCCGCTTCCGCTGCGTCCGCCGCTGCGTCCGCTTCCGCTCCGCTCGCTGCGTCGTTCCGCCTGGGCTCCCACGGGGACTGGGTCTCTGCGCTGGCCTGGCACCCGGCGAAGCAGCACCTGGTGGCGAGCGCGGGCCACGACGGGAAGGTGAAGCTGTGGGACATCCGGGGAGGGAGCGGAGGCAGCACTGCAAGAAACGGCGCCGCTCCTCCCTCGCCGCCGCTTGCGGTGCTCGCCGCCCACGACGGCAAGGCCCTGGCGCTGGCCTGGTGCCTCGGAGGCAGTGGCGGGAAGAAGGACCTGCTGGTGAGCGGGGGAGCGGACGGGCGCGTGCGGGCGTTTGAGGTGGCGGCGTGAAAGGAGGAGTTGAGAGAGTTTTTTTTTGGAAAGTGTGAACGAAAAAAATCCAAGGGAATTCATTATTGAAAGAGCACTTTGCCGAGGGAGCGTCGCCTGCTCTCCTCTCTCTGTTCTCTCTCGTTCTTTTGCTGCAAGGTCACACGCGCTGTCGTCTCTCTATCTATCTCAAGGCACGCGCACGCTTACCGGTCGCAGGGAGAAAGAGGCTCGTCTTCGAACTTTCTTTCTCTCTCGTTTTTCCATCTGTTTTCGAGGCCGCCGCCGCCTGCGGCTCTCGAGCCGTCGCCGTTTTTGAAATGGCCGATTCCAACCCGGCGTCCCCGCTGGCCTGCCTGCTCGACCTCACCTACCGCAGTGCTGAAGCCGAGAGCAATGTTGGCGTCGTCTCGGCGCTGAAAAAAAAGGTAAGCGGCTGTTCAAAGTGCTTGCTGCGAGGAAAAAGAAGCGAGAAGCGTCGCTTTACTAGCGAGGGGCTGATTTTTTTAAATGTCTTCGATCGAAAAAGAGAGACATGCCGCCCAACAGAACTTGGTTTTGCCTCTCGCAGGCGCCCCCCTCTTGGGAATGTCCGTGCCTTCTTCCGCGCAGCAGGGCACAAATACAACATTGTCGTTCGCTTAGTAAAAAAATCAGGCCGCAATCGCTCACGGAAGTGAACCATTCCCACCTCAAAACACCTTCAACCAACAAACCTTTCAGTCCGAGTCTGCCGCGCTCGACGCGCTCTCGACGCTCCTGCTTCGCCGGCACCTGAGCGCCGCCGTCGGCGCGTCGTGCGCCGCGGTCGCTCTGCGCCTCACCGCCAGGCTCTGCTCCGGTCCGCCGCTGGCAGGGGAGACGGCCGTCGATGTCGCAATCGCGCTGGCGAGGCTGGTCGAGGTGGTGCCGCACGTGGCGAGGTGAGTTCGAAGAAGGAGAGATTGGAGAGGCCGAGCGAGAATTGGAGGAAAAAACCGGGCGGTGGCGACGGCTGCTGCTGCTGCTGCGCCTGATCTAGCCAAAACGAACAAAAACTCAACCCAGCACCTACTTTTTCTCCCCCACCCCGTATCACCACCCACCCACAAAACCACAAACAGCGTCGTCGCCAGGCACTTTGAGACCGCTCGCCCCTCCCTCGCGGCAGCGCTCGCAGGGAACAAGAGCAGCGACGGCGAAGAAGAAGGCGGTGCCACCGCCGCCGCCGCCCCCCTCCCGCCTCTCGTCGAGCGCTCGCGCGCCGCGCTGCGGGTCCTGCTCGCGTGCCCCTCCCTGGTCCAGTCCTGGGACGACACGGCGCCGCTCTTCGAACTGCTCGCAAAATGCTGCTTCGACGAGCACGAAAGAGACCCGCACGCGGCCTGGGCGGCGGCGCGCTGCGTCGCCTTGCTCTCGCACCTCGCTCCGGCCGCCTCCTCAGCGCTGGCCTCTGCCGCGGCCCGCGCCGCCGGCGGCGGCAGAGGAGCGCCGCTCGAGTGCGAGCTCGCGTGGGAGGAGGAGGAGCGCGTGGCTGCTGTTGCGAGGGCGGGGCACTGGCTCGGAGGGGAGCGAGGAGGAGGAGGAGGGAAGGCACCGCCTGCGGCGCCTCCCGCGACGCCGGCGCTGCCGCTTTCTTCCTCTTCGTTCTCGCCGGCCAATGCGACCCCACCTTCTCCTTCAGCTTCTTCTTCTCTCGTCGTCACCCCTGCTGCCCTTCCGTCGTTGCCTCCTCCGCCGGGCTTCGTCGACATCTGCGGCGTCTGGCTCCCTCGATGCAAGCGAGGAAACGATAACTCCTCGCCCCACCTCTTCCCTCGCTCCTTTGTCGCCACGCCGGCGGCGCTCTCGGCGCTGCGCGCCGCGGCGCTCGCCGTCGCCGACGGCCGTCCCTTGCTCGTCGAGGGCCCCGCGGGGTGCGGCAAGACGGCGCTCATCGCGGCGCTTGCGTACGCCTGCGGCGCGTCACCGGTGTTGACTCTGCACGCCGGAGGGGATGCCGCGGACGCGAGGGCGCTGCTGGGGTGCTACGTCGCCGCGCCGCCGCCGACGGCCTCGAGCGACGCCTCGGGCTCGTCGCCGGCTCCTGCCTTTTCCTGGAGCCCCGGCCCACTCTCGCTGGCCGTCGCCCGGGGCCGCTGGCTGGTCCTGGAGGGCGCCGAGGCCGCCCCGGCAGACGCCGCCGCCGCGATCGGCCCGCTGCTGGACGGCGGGCCCCTGCAGCTCCCCTCGCGGGGGCAGACGCTGCGGCCGAGCCCCGGCTTCCG
>Ga0315283_10001916_pt1 | contig 17093 bp, 9 predicted proteins | sample YL17G09_0_MG_FD_204541 | JGI IMG/M metagenome (GOLD analysis project Ga0315283, IMG submission 204541) | Sediment microbial communities from Yellowstone Lake, YNP, Wyoming, USA - YL17G09_0 | ecosystem: Environmental > Aquatic > Freshwater > Lake > Sediment | place: USA: Wyoming | collected... | reverse complement strand
ACAAAGTTGCCGAATCTGCTCCTTCAATATGTAATTTATTATTTTCGAGTCTGACTTTGCCTTTTTGCGTGATAACTTTCACTCTCGAATGACATCTCAATTTACCCTCAACTCCATTTGACGATGTGCCGTAAACTTCAAGCACAAGAGTATCGTCTCCGATACTTTCAATTTTCTTTTTGTCCTGCACAGCATTGAAATCGGCAATGAAACTTATCATTCCCGGCTTATCCGCCGAAAGATGAATAACTGTAACCTGGTCAATTGGTGTGCTGAATATCTGCCGTTTAAATGTTACATTACCAACTTTATACTCAACTGTCGTTACAGCGGTATTCAAATCGAGTCCCCTGCGATATTCTGTAACCTGCTGATGTCCGTCAAATGTGAGGTTTAATAATCCGGCCGGCTGATACGCTGCCTGCCATGACGGAACAGCCATCATTTTTTGATTAATTAAGTCCTGTGCTTCTTTTGCCCTGTCTTCAAATACAAGTTTTCTCGCCTGGGGCAGCGTATCCAGCGCATTGGGATTGACAGGGTCGTAAGGCCCTTCTGCCCAGAAAGTATCTTCGTTGAACTGAATCAGTTCTTTATCAGTTCTGCCGAAAACCATCGCCCCGATTCGGCCGTTGCCTATTGGTATTGCCTGTACCCATTCGGCGGCAGGTTTGTTATAAAACAGTATCATTGGCACTCCATCATAATCAGCGGCATTGACAAGACACAGAGGTAAGAATATTATAATCAATATCAAAACACAAGGAAGAGTTCTCATGTATATTGCTCCCGAACAATTCATTTGCTCCTTAGTTCTCTTTACTTTCAACGCACTTTGTATTTTCAGGTTATACCACCGTCTGTCAAGATTTTCCTGCGAAATTTGCGCGATATGACGTTCTTTTTTGCGCGGTTTACAGTGGACATATAATGCTTTTCCTGATATGGTCTTATGATTAAACTCGGATTTGCTATTTTCATCTAAATTGAAAGGAACAGCCGAATGACTATCATTGGATTCCATATCATAGACATTTTAATTATCGTAGCATATCTGGCAGCAATCATATATGTCGGCAAAAGAAGCACTAAAAAAGTTAAGAATCAGGAAGACTTCTTTTTAGCGGGCAGAGGCGTCGGCAAGGTACTGCAATTCTTTTCGAATATGAGCACTATAACAGATGCCGGCCAGGCCGTGAACACTGCCGCCGCCGCATTCAGCAAAGGACTTGGCGGCGTTTGGCTGCTCCTCGCTCCTATTCTTACCGGCCCGTACTACTGGTTTTTGGCAGGCTGGTTCAGAAGAGTTCGATTGATTACAATGGCAGAGCTTTTCGAAGAACGTTTCAGAAGTAAATTTCTGGCAAGCATTTATGCCGTTGTCGGAATCTGGCTTAGCGTCATCAACATCGGTATCGCAAACAAAATTTCGCTTCGTACCTTCCAGGCTATGACTGTAAAGCCCGAAGTCAAATGCACTGTCGAAGAAAAAACTCAGATTAATATGTATCGTGAGTATGTAGATTTAGACAAATCTTACAAAGCAAAACAATTAACGCCTGAAAAAATCGAGAGATATAAAACCCTCGACAGTATGTACAAAAAAGAACAGATTGGCGCTTATGTATCATATACAAATACCTGGTGGTTCTACGCCCTTTACATCGGCACTATGGGTGCGTATGTAATAATGGGAGGGCTTCAGGCCGCCGTCTGGAACACTCTTCTTCAAGGTATTCTGATACTTATCTTTTCAGGAATGATGATTCCGATTGGACTTTACAAGCTTGGCGGCTGGGGCGGTTTTACTGCAAAGGTGCCGGAGCATATGCTGTATCTTTTCGGCTCCGGCCTTACCGAGTTCACAATTTGGTCAATTATAGCATATATGATTGCCAACTACATCATCGGTATCACGGGCCATCAGGGAAATATGTCCAACAACGGCTCTGCTAAAGATGAGATAACCGCCAGAACAGGCAACATCGGCGGCTCATACACGAAACGTGTTCTCACTATTATGTGGGCTATTTGCGGTTTGCTTGCTTATGCCCTTTATAGCAATTCTATTTCCGACCCCGACACTGCATGGGGCGTAATGAGCAATAATCTCCTCGGTGCAGGTCTGAAAGGTGTTATGATTTCAGGCATTCTCGCTGCGAATATGTCAACCGTTGCCGGCGTTTCCATTTATCTATCCGCATTGTTCGTCAGGCATTTGTATAAACCTTTCGTACAGAACAAATCTGAACATCATTATGTTAATGTATCGAGAGTTTCCATAGTCTTCATCCTTTTACTTTCTGTTTATGTCGCCGTATTCAGCGGAGGAATCCTCGAAATTCTTAAGATGCTTCCTTCTCTGAACGTTATCTTTGGCGCTCCTGTTATGCTTCTGCTGTTTTGGAAACGTCTGACGCTCAAAGCCGTATATGTACAGGTTATTATCTGTTCAGTGCTCTTTGCGATTCTGCCTGGAATGCTGCCGAAGTTCGATGCTGTTAAACAATCTAAATGGCTGACACAGCAGACAAATGAAGTAACTGTTTCTCAAAATATGCACGCAAAACAAAAAGATGTCGAACTTGGTCTGGCCTCTGCCCTCGGAGAAAAGATAAATAAAGAAACTATCATTCCTCCGAAGAGTATCTACTTTGAAAAGGTTGCAAGAAGCAATCCAGACGATGCAAATTCACCGATGAGCGGCATCGGCAGAATAAATATGGAGCTTATTATAGCAAAAGTCATTGGCATAGACCTCAAAGACAGAACACCCGGCGCTCTGCTGACGATAAGATATCTCATCGATATATTCCTGCCGTTCCTTATTCTTATACCGATAAGCCTCGTCACTCGCAATATAGGATTGGATGAAAATATAGCTCGCTTCTATGTCAGGATGAAGACCAAAGTTATTGCCGACCGCAAGCTGGACGATGCCGAGCTGGCAAAAAGTTATGCCAATCCGACAAGGTTTGACCATACAAAACTTTTCCCGAACTCAAATTGGGAATTCTGTAAATGGAATTGGGAAGACACCTGGGGCTTTTTGCTCTGTACAGTTTTGACCGTCGGCATCTTAGGCGCTTTCTGGCTGCTGATCAAATTGCTTTAAAAACATTTATCAGATTATTTTGTGCTGAAAATCCGCCAGCCTGCAAATCGGCATGGCGGATTTGTTTATCGCTTTAGCAAGAGATTGAAACAAAAAAGAAGACACATAGGGGTTTCTCGTCAGCATCACCCTTAAAATCACATCTCTAATACATAAAAAACTGTTTCGCGCAACAAAAAATGGTTTTTCGCGCAAATGTTGATTAATTAAGCACTTAAATCTTGTTTTGCAGATAATTTTTTGGTAAAATAAGCAAAATAAATGAAATTCATATTTTAAGGGCGGAAATAATGAAAAAAACATATTTTCTGGCGGGGCTTATTGCAGTTTTATGTTTATGCCTTACATCAAGCGCCTTTGCCGCAGCAGACGGCTGGGCATCAAGGAATAGTCCTTATTATAATGGCACTACAGGAGGAACAGGCGGAACCGTTGTTACTGTCACCAACCTTGCAGACTTCACATACTATGTCTATACCGTAGGAATAACACCATATATCGTTCAGATTTCAGGCACTATCAACATCGGTACTGGTGAGGCTTCCAGAGTTCGGCCAAACAAAACCATTAGGGGTATTGGTGCTAATCCAACATTCGTGGGAAACCTCCGTTTTGATAATGATGGGGGAAATGTAATTATTGAAAACCTGAACTTTACTAATCCCGATGACATTGGTGAGGGAGACGGCATAAGCGTAAAGGAGAATCTAAACAATATCTTTATCACCAAGTGCACCTTCTATAACAGCGGTGACGGCAATCTCGATATAACCAAGGAATCTGACTTCGTTACCGTTTCATGGTACAAGTTCTATTACACCTATAATACGGGGCATAATTTCGTAGATCTCATCGGAGCCAGTGACAGCCAAACCGTAGATGCGGATAATCTTCGCGTCACAATGCATCATAACTGGTGGACTACTTTGTGCAAAGAAAGAATGCCTCGCGTACGTTACGGCCAGGTGCACGTCTATAACAATTATTACAGCGATCTTATGGCCGGCGGTTACTGTGTTGGTGTAGGCTGCGGTTCTCGTATTCGAGTAGAAAGTAATTACTTCAATGCTGTACCAATGCCATGGAAAAATTATTACACCGGACAAAGCGGTTGCAGTAGTGCCGGACACATAGGCTGGAATACCGGCAATATATTTTATGGCTGCTTAGAACCAACCTGGGCTACGAATGAGTACTCCACTATCTTTACGCCGCCATATGATTATACGCTTGACGATACTAACGATATACCGGCTATGGTTCAGGCTTACGCAGGAGCCGGAACTCCTTATCCGCCGCATTGGTTTTATACTGTCTACGGCGACTTCGACCGTAATGACGTAGTGGATATGCATGACCTTGCAACATTTGCCGATTACTGGCTGGTTCCTGATTGCAATCAGCTTGCCGATGCGGATTATAACGGCGATTGCAAAGTTAATTTCTATGAATTTTCACTGCTGGCGAAAAACTGGCTGCAATAATATAATTCCCGGCTATCTGTCAACGCGAGCTGTGCCGCCTGCCATTGCCTTTTCGACATCGGCCAAACTAACGGTTGTAGTATCTCCCGGAGTAGTCATCGCCAAAGCTCCGTGCGATGAGCCGTATTCAACGGCCTGCTGAGGAGTTTTGCCTTCCATCAGGCCGTAAATCAAGCCCGAAGCGAAACTGTCTCCGCCGCCGATGCGGTCGTAAATCTCAAGATTTTCACGCAGCGTCGCCTCGTAAAAGTTGCCGTCCATATAAAGTATAGCGCCCCAATCGTTTATGCTCGCTGTTTTTGCGTTCCGCAAGGTCGTCGCTACCGCCTTGAAATTGGGAAATTGTTTTACCGCTTCGAGAATCATCTTCTTGAAATTCGAGGGGTCAAGTTTGGAAAGATGTTTATCCATTCCCGGCACTTCCAATCCGAGACAGGCGGTAAAATCCTCTTCGTTTCCCATCATAACATCAACATACGGCGCAAGTTTGCGGTTGACTTCCTGCGCTTTTTTCTGGCCGCCGATGGATTTCCAAAGGCTTGGACGGTAATTGAGGTCATAAGAAACAATTGTTCCATATTTTTTAGCGGTCGTTACCGCTTCGATAATTACATCTGCCGTCGTTTCTGAAAGTGCCGCAAAAATTCCGCCGGTATGAAACCACTGAACGCCTGCCCTGCCGAAAATATCTTCCCAATCTATATCGCCCTTCTTTAGCTGCGATGCCGCCGAAAGACCTCTGTCGCTGCAGCCTTTTGCCGCTCTTATACCAAAGCCTCTTTCTGTAAAATTCAGACCGACGCGAACCTCTCTGCCGACACCGTCAAAAGGCACCCACTTAATATGCTCCAGATGCACGCCGCCCTGCAGCATCAAATCCTCAAGCAGTCTGCCGATCGCGTTATCAGGTATCGCGGTTACAACCGCGGCGCGTTTGTTGAAACAGCGGCGCAGGCCTCTTGCAACGTTATATTCGCCGCCGCCTTCCCAGACCTTAAATTCTCTTGTTGTGTGGATTCTGTTATCGCCGGGGTCGAGACGAATCATAACCTCGCCAAGCGAAAGAATATCATACCTGCAGCTTATAGATGGTTTAAGATCAAGCGTTGACATTTTATTTCCCTTCCCTGATTTGCTTAATCAATTCGATTGTGTCTTTTACTTTTTTCGTTATGCCTTTGAAGTCTTTTGCCGCGACAAGTTCTTTGGTAATTAACTTCGAGCCCATACCGGCACAGACAATTCCCGCACCGAACCATTCAGACAGGTTCTCTTTTGTCGGCGAAACGCCGCCGGTAGCCATAAATTCAGTCCATGGACATGGGCCTTTGACGGCCTTAACAAATGCAGGGCCGCCAATAGTATCAGCGGGGAAAATTTTTACAATCTCAACGCCAAAAGTGTGCGCTCTTTGAATTTCAGTAACAGTGCCGCAGCCGGGCAAATATGGAATCTTTCTGCCATTGCAAAGTTTCGCCGTCTCCTCATCGAGCATCGGTCCGACAATAAAATCCGTTCCTGCCGAAATATACATTGCCGCTGTTGGGGCGTCGCAAATTGAGCCGATCCCCAAAATAATATCAGGTCTCTGGCTGTCGCGGTATTCAGCAAGTTTTGTAAATATATTAATCGCCCTGTCTCCGCGATTGGTAAACTCGACGCAAACAGAGCCTCCATCGGCGCAGGCTGTCACGATATTTTTAGTTGTTTCAAAATCTGAATTGTAAAATATTGGAACGATACCAGTCTGTTTCATAGCCGTTAAAACTTCGAGCCTTGAGTGTTTTGACATAACAAAAACCTTTCAATTGTAAATTTTACCTTCTCTGTAATCCGTCCAGGCCGGCTCGAAAGCCTTTCTGTCTTTGGGGGCAGGTCTAACCGGAACAGATTTACATTCGAACTCGCCGGTACCTTCATTAAATTGTATCCTTATTATTGTATTTCTCAAGTCCTTATTTTCCGGCTTAAATTTCAACGGTTTGCCCGTATCAGGGTCTTTAACGTCAGGATGAATCTGGATGCCGTCATCGCTCGAAACGAGATGCGACCCCCTTGAGCCGCTGCCTGCCCTTAAAAGCTCAACTATCGCCTTTAGAAAAGCGATACTTGAAAAAGCCAGATGCTGGGCCTGTATCGCAGGGATAATATCTATCGGCTCATTAATTTTCAGACCGTTATTTTGTATTTTCTTATAAAGCTCAATCGCATCCGCAAGTGCTTTTTCAGCGTTTTCCTGTTTTCTAATATGTCCGCCGAAAGCCGTCATTTGATGCTGTATCCGGGAAATTACCTGCTGCGGGATTAAATCAGAGTTTGAATTGCAAAGTTTGGAAACTCTGTCTATTGCCTTTTTAATTTGTGATTCGTCAACCAAATCTCCTGAAATTTTATCGCCGTATACGTTTGCGATGTATTCAGCCACTCTCGAAGCGCCGACCTGACCGGCATTAAGCGCTGAACCGCCGGGCCGTTTAATTCCGTGCGAACCTGCCATTTCGCCAATGACAAATGTTCGCTTTATATTCGACTCCCACCAGCGATTTATCGCAAAACCGCCGTTATTATGCTGCGAACAGACCGATATTTCCAGAGGCTCGGAATATAAGTCTATATCGTGCTCCTTGTAAATATCTATCGCAGGCATATTCATATGCTCGAGCCGTTCTATCGGCAGTTTCTGTATTGCGCCCGCGGCCTTTAAATAATTCAGAGCCTCTGATTCGAGGTCTTCGATTTTAAATTCAGACATATTTTTACTGCCGATGGGGTTATGCAGAAAATCCATAAATACCCGTCTGCCCTTTTGATTTTCATTAAAGACAAGAATATCAATCAGGGACGATTGCAGGCCTTCAATTCTCTGCGGGTCGAAAGGCCACTGATAGCCTTTTAAAAATATGTTTGTCGCCATTTTGCTCATTGTCGGGAAAAACGACGTCAGAAATTCACGCTCATCGCCGCCGTTTGCGTCTGTGCTGAATATCCTTGGTATAACCTGCATATATGTGCCGGAGACATTCCAGCGGAATTTAGTGCTGGCAAGGCCGAACTGGGATTCGGTAAGATTCTCGCCGGCCAATCCTGCTTTAAAAGCTAAACCGTGAATGCCGACCTGACCGCGAGGATATACGCTGGTTTCGTATAATTCGCCCGGGCCGCCGGCAGCCAGAACAAGATTATCACAATAAAAAACATTAATGCCAAAAACATCTTTTGAAAGAGATTTACTGTCTATTGCAACTATACCGATAATCCTGTCTTCTGACTTGAGAAATTCGACCATTTCCTTATTATCGAAAATCTCAATACCATATCTGCGAATAATCTTTTCGAGACATCCGCTCATAAATTTACTTGTCTTTGGACCTGCGGAAGTCGCTCTTTCGTATGGGTCGTGGTCGGTTTTGTAACCTATATATGAGCCCATCGAGTTATGCGGAAAAGGAACGCCTGCCTCAACAAGATTATAAAAACCGCGAAGTGAACCGATAGCCTCTGCCATCGCCAAATCCCCGTGACAGCAGCCCGCTGCCGTAAGAGATGCCGCGAAACTTTCGGCGCTGTCGGCAACATCCGGACTTGTGCCCATTTTATAATATGTCTGCTTATCCGAGCCGCTCATTCGTGAAGCGCCCAGAGGCAGCCCGCGTGTAACTACCGCGATTTTCGATGCGGCTTCCTTAACGCCTTTGCCGTCAAAAAATTCGTACAGCTTCTTGGCACAATTCATACCGGCCGCACCTGAGCCGATTATTATCGTGTTGTATCTGTAAATTTTTATTTTTTGATTTCCGATTTGTTTTTGTTCCATTTTTTTACCTCTTACAATCTTCTCATGTGAAAACCGCCGTCAACATTTATTACCTGGCCGGTTGAAAAATCCAATCTGCCTTCTGCTATCGCACCGACTGCCTTTGCGACATCCTCAGGATAGCCCCAGCGTTTAATCGGCGTTATCCCTTCAGCTATCAGTTTATCGTATTTTTCCTTAACGACGCTTGTCATATCCGTCATAATTACGCCGGGCCGAATCTCAAAAACACCGATACCGAATTCCGCCAGCCTGTCGGCGTAAAGCATCGTCATCATACTGATTCCCGCTTTGCTCAGGCAATACTCGCCGCGGGCAGGACTTGAAGTATAAGCCGATATACTGCTCGTATTGCATATCCTGTAATTACGGTCGGGAAATTTCTTTTTCTGCTCAATCATCCAGTTTGCGACAAGCTGAGTAAGAAAGTACGGACCCCGTAGGTTTATATTCATAACCCTGTCATAACTTTCCTGGGTAACTTCGAGTATATCTATTCTCTTTGTGGGCGCAACACCAGCGTTATTGCAGAGCATATCGCATCTGCCGAACTTCGACTTTGCCAAATCGACAAGTTTCTTTCTCTCCTCAGGATTTGAGACGTCGGCGCGGATAACTTCACATTCAGCGTCTAACGCCTTGATTTCTTTTTGCGTTTTTTGGCCTGTCGCCTCGTCAGGTTTACCCTGCGCGTCAAAATCGAAATGACTTATCACAAGGTTAAACCCGAGCTTTGCCAGTTCGCAGGCGATGCCTTTACCTATACCCCGGCTTGCGCCGGTCACTATCGCTAAGGGTCTTTCTGCCATTTTTACACCTCTATTCTAAAATTAACTTTTAAGAAATTGATTTATCTGCTCGGCAGCTCTTGTGCCGTCGCCTACCGCTGTAACAACCATTTTCCCGCCGTTGATAATATCGCCGCCGGCAAAGACGCCCTTTTTACTCGTCGCAAGACTGCCGTTTTTAACTGCTACAAGATTATTCGCTGTAAGTTCAACGCCGGGCAGAAGAGTTTTTAAATCTTTCACTGCCTTTTGCCCCAGCGACTCGATAATCACATCGGCATCGACCGTAAGTTCGGCCCCCGGAATCTCTATCGGTGCGCGGAAGCCTTTTTCATCAGGTTCGGCAAGATTAACGTGATTAATTCTAATGCCTTTTACTTTGCCGTTGCTGCTCAAATATTCTTTAGGCATAAACTGATTCAAAAATGAAATGTCTTCAGCCAAAGTATGCTGGCGTTCGCTAAGCCAGGCGGGCATCGTAACAAAAGACTCAAAGCAAATCATATAGACGCTGCTTGCCCCTGCCTGTTTTGCCGCGACGCAAACATCCATTCCCGTATTTCCGCCGCCGATTACAGCGACACGCTTGCCGGTAAGGTCCATCTTTTCGCCGGCTTTCATCGCACCCAAAAATTCCAATGCACCCCAAAGACCGTCAAGTTTGCCGCCTTTGTGCAGCGTCTTGGATTCCCAAAGACCCATTCCGATAAAGGCAGCATCGAAACCTTCGGCTATTAATTTGTCGAGGTTATAATTTGCGGTAAGGCCCTTGCCGAAATGAAATTCAAGATTATTTGCGGGAGCTGCTTCGAAGATAGCCTTGAGCTCATTTTCAAGACTCATCCCCTGCTTCTCGCGCGCAATGATACCTTTTACCATACCGCCCGATTCTTTTCTCGCTTCCAGGACAGTTACCTTATGGCCCGACTCAACGAGTCTTGCCGCACAAGCCAGGCCTGCCGGCCCTGCGCCTATAACAGCCACTTTTTTGCCGGTCGATTTAGACGGTATTCTCAGTTTTGACCAGCCGTTCCTGTTGGCCTGAATCGCCAAATAACGCTGTATATCCGAAATAGACATCGCCATATCGCCGAGGAAATTCTGCATACAGCTTCCCTCGCAAAGGTCTTTCGTCGGGCACAGCCACGCGCAAACCTCCGGCAATATATTCGCTTCTCTTATGACTTCGTAAGCGCCCCTGTCGTCGCCGTCGAGGAACAGCTTAATAAATTTTGGAATATTGATTCCGGCCGGGCACGCTATCTTGCAGGTAGCATCGCCGCATTCCCGGCAGGCGTCGGCAAGACGAACAAGATTTGTTCTGTCGCCCATTCTGCCTCGTTCGTATATCGGGCCATATACTTTGTTATCACGCACTACGCAGCCGGCCATTCCGCCATCGCGCATAATCTGCGTGCAGCCGCTGCAGCCTATACAGCATTTTTCCGGGTCCATTTTCCCCTTCTTGATAATATCGTATGGGAAATCCGGATAAGCGAAACTCATTCTGCCCGCGCCGACAACGGTTACTCTGCCGTTTTTCTTGCTCGCCGCGCCGACATAAGGTAAAAGCGACCTGAGCCAGCTATAGCCGGTACCAACGACAATAAGATTCGGTGCGGCTTTTTGAATTTCCGCGGTAATATTAAGAATTCTTGTAAGAGCAATCAGCGGATGTTCCGGCGATTCATACGACCCGAGAATCGGCTCATTAAACGGCCTGCCCATATGCGGGCTGTAATAAGGATTGCCGACTGTGGTATTGACAAATTTCACACCCTTGTCCTGCAAAAGCTTGAGCAGTTTTTTAGGCTCGGTAAAATCGGGCTTGGTGTAATCGTCTTTATCAACGCCCCAGCCGTATGGATACGGTATCGCGTCATACATCGGAAAACGAGTTGTAACTAATTTGTCTTTGCCGAGTTTTTTATGTATTTTGTCAATCGTTTCGAGCAGAATCCTCGTGCGGTTCTCAAAACTTCCGCCGTATTTGCCGGGCCGATTGAAGCAGGCAAAAATTTCATTTATAAGATAGCCATGACAGGCTTTTATATCAACCGCGTCAAAACCTGCCTCAAAAGCTATTTGCGCGGCCTTTACAAAACGCTCCTGAAGCTGGTCAAGATATTCATCGGTCGCAACCGGCCAATCTGGAGACAGATTCTTTTTGGCATTCGCGTTCGGCGGATACTGGGGAACCATAACATCTCTGTATGGGTCGTGCTGCGGAATTATCGGCTCCGGCACGCCTTTCGGCTTCGAATATCTGCCGCTGTGAGTAAGCTGAGCGACTATAATGGGATTATGATTCTTGCCGAAACGTTTCCAGGCCGCTTCACGTGCCTGCTTTATCATATCTTTAAATGTCTCTTTGCTGTCCTGGTTGAGCCAAAGCTGACGAGGATTGGCCCTGCCTTCCGGAACGGCCGCTATCGCTTCAGACCAGATAATGCCTGCGCCGCCCGCAACAAAGCGTTTGTATCTGCGGAAAGTCAACGGTCCGGGCCTGCCCTGCGAATCGCCGTCACAGCCTTCCATCGCCTGGGTCGCAAAAGAGTTCGGCGATGTAAGACTGCCAATTTTTACCGGCTGGGCCAGAATTGAAACATCTTCGCTTGTTTCGATTTTGACTGAAAGCGATTTGGCAAGTTTGTGTAACTGCTCAACACTGCTTAAATCAAAATCCCACACGTTTTGCTTCTTTGGTCTGATTCTTAATGCTTCCATAATTCCCGTTTTTTAATAAAAAGGTTAATAAAAGTTATAGCCTATACCGCAAGTCTATGGAAAAACCGCTTTTTTGTCTTTGTAAAAGCGGAAAATATTCATTTGCGTTTTCGGCAATTTTTCTTGCAATTTCCAGAACTGTTGATATAATAATAACTTATGGAAAGTGAAAATAGACAAAAATGGCATATATTCAACCCTGATATAGAACTGCCGGATAATGGGGTGCTTGTCGAAAGCAGGCTGGAAAGGCCGGCTTCTGCCAATATCGCCCACAGGCATAATAATTTAAGCATCCTTTATGTAGTTTCAGGACAGGGAATTATCGAGTTCGACAACAAAAAATTCCCTGTTAATGCCGATTCGGTTATTACACTTGAAAAAGAAAAAGTTCATAAGCTCTCTGACAAACCTCGAAAAGCTATGACGGTTTTTTCCATCTACTTTGACACCAAAACATCCGGCCTGAATAAATATATCGTTGATTATCTTTTCGCCTCGACGGAACCTTTCGCCCTGCCGCTGTATCACTCTGAAAATATTAAAAGGTATTTAAGACAGATTCTCTACGAACAGAACACAAAACCGCCGGGATATAAACTATCGATAAAACAAAATCTGAGCCTGGCCATATTGCAAATCTATCGCGCCAGATTAGCACAGTTAAAACAAAAATCTTCCGACAGTCCCACAAGCCGTGAAAGAACAAAAGCGGTTCTGGATTTTATCGCACAAAATAGCCACGAGCAATACGGCCTTGCAGATGCCGCAAGGTTGGGGAAAGTATCGCAGAGACAATTTACAAACCTATGCAGGAATCTAACAGGAGAGAGTTTTATAAAATTTCTTAATTCGACAAGATGCAGAAATGCTGCCGAACTTCTCAAGCAAACAAATAAGCCGGTGGCAGCAATTGCTTTCGAAGTGGGTTATGAGGATTTGTCCACTTTCTACCGGGCATTCAGGAAAATTTACAAGTGTTCGCCTATGCAGTTTAAAACAGCTTTGTAGTTTAATTAAATTTAGCGGAACTTGGGAACTTCTTATAACCTTTTAAATCGAACTTCGTCGATTTTTTCGTCCACTTTGCGCCCATCTCAGAAAACAGTTTGCCGTTTTCATGAGCATCTTTCAAAACATGGTCTATATCTTTTATTGTTGTCTTAATCGTATCGCTGCCTTGTTCGCTTTGTTTGGAATATATCAGATCATCCTCGTAAATAGGATGCGGGTTTCCGCAGGATTCGAATGCCCCGTTCACAACCTGCGTGAAAGGCCTGCAGGTCTCAAGAGTTACAGGATAAGGCTTTTTATTCTCGTAGCAATCGGCCAGTTTTTTGAGCATATTAACGCGTTTCTCAATCAGGTCGTCTATTTTCTCGACTTGGCCGTTATCAAGCGTTATCACCGCCTTACAAAATGCTGTATATTCAATTTTAGCCTTCTCGCATTCGATAATAACCGATGTGTCCATTTTCTTATCAGAACAAAGCGTTGCGTTAAACAGCACATCAACACCTTTATCCGTTACAACTCTTAAACTGCTGGTATCTTCACTTTCGATATTATGCCCATGATACAATTCCGCCTGTACGCTTACAGGCTCTGCCATCGTATCGGGTTTGTCGGATGCGAGATATAGCTCATCGGCAAGCATATGAGCAAGAGGATTATTAATCGTTCCGTCAAGAATCCAGTCGCCATTCAAACGAAGTTTTCCCGCCCAGTTACTGCGGCCGTAATAATTATCAAATCTCGGCCAGCCGGCCATACCCTTTACTCGCTTTACCTGACCGTAACGGCCCTGGACAATCCGCTTTTTCAACTCCTGTACAATCGGTGAATGAAGATATTGAAATGCAACAGGGACTCTTTTGCCCTGCTTGGCCACATATTTTGTCAACTCATCCAGTTCTTGTATGATGGCCACAGGAGGCTTTTCGAGAAAAACATCAAAGCCGGCATCTATACACTTTTTGGTCAGATTAAAATGCGTATTAATCGGCGTTGGAATATATATCACATCCGCCACTCCTTTAACCTTTGCAATCAGTTGGTCGACATCATCGTAAATCGGAATGCCCTTCTCCTGACAGGCAGTTCTTCCGATGGAATTTCTCTTCGGATTACTTGTAACAGCAACCAATTCTATTTTATCCGGTATCTCCCATATCCACTTGATCAAATTATGCGCATACCCGCCTGCGCCTATCATCGCCAACTTAATCATGAAATACTCCGTTAAAAACTAAGTCCAGTTTCTCGCTTTAATCCCCCCTATTCGATTCTTATACGTCACACCTTAAATATATTCTTATCTGCGCGATAAATTCATCACCATTTTTAATAGAACTCCATATTATAACCAGAGTTAACACAAACTACAAACAGATACTTCGATACATTAGTTTTTAGTATATTATCCACATCTGATGTCGATTAATATTTCTGGTTTCAACTCTTGTTTCCTCTGCAAATCCGTCGCAGGCAAAACGATATAACTATAATAAAAATAATATGTTATGGACATAAAGACCTGTCTAAAAAGAATAAAAACTATTTTGAATTTTAATGTGCATAACATGAATAAGTTTCATAACCAAAATAGCAATGCATGGGTTAATATATTGCCAATGAAAAGTGGAAAACTTTGGTTATGAGGCCATGAACTGATACTGCATACTCTCTAATCGAATGAAATAACTTATGTCTTTGTTTTATTGTTCTTTCGAGTGAACAAATCATAAAGTATAGGCATCACAACAAGCGTTAGGATGCCGGAGACAAGCAGGCCGCCTACAGACGCTATACCAACACCATTTCGCATCTCAGAGCCTATTCCTCTTCCTATCGCCAGCGGCAGCATACCAAGAATCGCAGCAAGAGTAACCATTACTACCGGTCTGAATCTTTCGCAGGCCGCGCTAATCATCGCTTTGTGAATTGGAACACCTTCTTTAACGTGAACGTTGAACTGGTCCATAATCAAAATGGCGATGTTGACCACAATGCCAATCATCATAACCATTCCCATCATAACGAACATTGACATACTTTCGCCGGTAAGTGCCAATGCCCCGATAGTTCCGAGCGGCAGTGTTACCAGAATCAGCCATGGCTGCTTGAACGATTCGAGCATAGCTGCCATCGTAAGGTAGCACAGCAATATTGCGATAATACCGGCTTCTCCAAATGCAATTACTGCTTCACCCATCATCTCGGCGGTACCTCCGAAGTAATAGCTATAGCCGGGAGGTAATTTTCCACTCTCGTCAAGTTGCTTACCAAGTTCGGCAACAGCAACGCCAAGCGGTTTTGCAGCAGAAGGACTCGCCAGCAGTTTGGAAATACGCTGCTTATCCTTTCTGGTAATTTGAATAGGAGCGATTTTTTGCTGAATATCGCCGAGACTGGCCAATATCAACGGTTTTCCCGCCTCGCCGGGAAACATAAATTGTCCGACTTGTTCTTTCCCCTGTTTTTTGTCAAATTTGACAACGATGTCGTAATTCCGAGCGTTCTTTTTAAATGTACCGCATTCGATTCCTTCGATATTGGCTCGAAGGGCGGTGCCGAGACTTGTCGCAGCAAAACCGAGGTCGGAAAGAACAGCTCTTTTGGGCAGAACTCTTAATTCCGGTTTGCCGGGGCGAACCGTTGTGTCCGTATCGAGATAGCCCTTATCGGAATCTGCCATTTCTTTTGTCATTAGCGCCAGTTTGTCGAGTTCGGCAAGTTCAGGCCCTGAAATTTCGAGTTCTATATCCTGCGACTGTCCGCCGACAATAGAGGCCTGGGTAACCGTGATAATACATTCCGGATAGTTTGACAGTCTTTGCCTTATTAATTCCATAAGCTGTCCAATTGTCATCTGGCGTTCAGTGCGTTCGGAAAATTTAAGCAGCAGTTGAGCGAGATAAACGCCTTCTGATGCCTGGCCGATTCTGCCTTCGACTCTGCCTATGGCTGTTAGAACATGCTTCAGTTCGGGCAGGTCTTTTAACCTTTGTTCAACCTCATTAACGCGTTTTACCGTCAGGTCCAGGTCGTATCTCGTCGGATACTCAAGTTTGACATATACCTGGCCGCGGTCCGGATTCTGAAAAAAACCGAAACCAACTTTTTTTGCCAGTTTTAAAGAATAAACGAACATAACTATTGTTGCCAAAACAATAATAATTGCCACAGGCCGATTTTTTTCATTAAAGGTAAGCAGTCTTCTATAGGTTTCAGTTACCGCATCCAGAAAACGGTTAAAACCGTTTTCCATTCTTGTAAGTATAGTTTTCTTCTCCGGCTGGGCGGGCCTGAGAATTATGGAACAAAGCAGCGGCGTCAGTGTAAAAGATATGAACAAAGAAACAATATTCATAATGAGCATTGTCAAAGCCAGCGGCCTCATAAATAGCCCGATTCTACTACCCATCATCGCGATTGGGAAAAGCACAACAACATTTGTGCCCGCACTGGCGGCAACAGCAATAAGAACCTCTGCGGTTCCCAGCCTTGCGGCTTCTTTGGGGTCTTTTGTCTTGTTAAGCCTGTCAATAATGGCCTCCATAACAACAATCGAATTTGTAACCAGAATACCTACTGACAGACCTATGGCCAACAAAGTTGAAATATTAAGGGTGTATCCCAAAAATTGCATAAAGAACAAGCCGATTATAATGGTAAGCGGCATTGTTACGGCGATAATAAATGTTGAGCGGATATTATAAAGGAAAAAGAATAGAATCAGAGCCGTGAGAACTATGCCCTGCCATATATCGCCCCAGGTACTTTCAATAGTTGCCTTAATAAAAGTACCATCATCGTTAAACCAGACAATTTTCATTCCGCCCGGCAGTTCCTTGTTGAGTTTATCAATTGCCGCTCTGACCTGGTCGACAACTCTGACAGCATTCGCCTCAGCTTTTTTAATAATTTTTATATATATTCCCGGCTTTCCATCAATAAAAGCCTTTTGTCGCACTTCTTTAGTGCTCATTTCAACTTTTCCAACGTCTCTGATATAACAGCGTTGTCCGTTTTCACCGGTTATCTGCAGTGATTCAATGTCCGCTATATTGTAATAATCAGCGTCAACTTTAACATCGTATTCAATGCCTTTTTCCTGAATGCGTCCGGATGGGATTAGTTTTATGCCTTCTCTGATAGCTTTG
>Ga0315283_10001914_pt1 | contig 17097 bp, 15 predicted proteins | sample YL17G09_0_MG_FD_204541 | JGI IMG/M metagenome (GOLD analysis project Ga0315283, IMG submission 204541) | Sediment microbial communities from Yellowstone Lake, YNP, Wyoming, USA - YL17G09_0 | ecosystem: Environmental > Aquatic > Freshwater > Lake > Sediment | place: USA: Wyoming | collected... | reverse complement strand
AACTCGGCCTGATTCGGCCATTCCAGTGCATGGCCACCCAACCAGATCACGACCACTCGGTCGACGATGTCGGGCGCCGCCAGCAGGGCCGACGCCACGTTACTTATGGCAGCGATCGCGACAACATACAGCGGCTCGTCCGGCATGGCGCTGCGCGCCCGCGCGATGAGGTCGTCCACAGCGGCAGCCTTGCGCGCCCGCTTCTCGGGCCCAACATAGTCCGTCACGCCGCGATGTACAACCATGCCGTCCGGCGACTTGCCCAGGCGTTCCAGCAGCCGGCCGATCTCTTCGAAGCTCAGTTGCATGCCGTGGCCCGGGCTGCGCGATCTTGCGTTGAAGAACGGCGCGGCATAGATGGCTTCGAGCTGGATGCGTTCAGGCGAAAGGATCGCCTGCACGACGGCGAACTGATCGTCGATTTCATTGAACGTGTCGGTATCAAGCACGGCACGCAGGCGGCCCGCGCGGGGCGCCAACATGCGCAGACGGTCAGGTTCCGGGATGAGGACGGTTCTTTTGTTCATGGATTGGATGCACGAGAAGGTGGGGAAGGTGGCTCATGGCTAGCCGCCGGTGGACCGGCTTCGTTAAAAATTCCATAAGTGGAAAGGGGAGGCTACCCCTTTTTTCATCGTCCTTCCTCGGATGTCCCTGCGCTCGATACCGTAATCCACGCCCCCTCAGCTTCTTTAGCGTCCCCGATAGGGGATCCGTAAACCCTCGCTTTCAAGCGATGGATGGCACACAGCACCAGCCGCTTGTAATTCAATCAACCTTCTGCACCCAGAACTGGTACATGCCGAAAAAGGTGTCGGGATTTTCGCTTTCGAACCTCTGCCAGTGATCAAGGTTCGTCCCTGCTAGGTCATCGGGATAGCGCCGCTGGAACGCCCGCAGGACAGGGGCGTCGAGTTGGAACCCCAGGAACTGCAGCCCGTTGTCGCGCAGGAACGCCGCGATGCCAGGCAGTGTCAGGCGATGTTCCTGAACGTGGAAAAGCAGATCACGGCACGCGCTGATGCTGAAGAAATCGCTTGATTTCAATACGCTGCCAAACCCGGCGTTGGCATCGAAATTCGCCAGATCCTGGCGGCATCGCCGAATGTCTTCGGCTGTCGATGCATAGCCGCGCTCGACGATAAAGGCCCGTGCGCGAACAATGTCCCGCCGCGCCAGCTCGCTGTAAAAGGCAAGGTGCATGAAACCACCGGGGCGCAGCAGCGACAGCAGCACTCGCCACCCGGCAAGAGGATCGTCAAGATGGTGCAGCACGCCGGTGCAGACAATGAAATCGAAGCTTCGTCCGAGCATTCCAAGCTTGAGAATGTCGGCTTGCGCGTACTCGATCGAGGTCACTCCCAGGGCATGCGTCTTGCGCTTGGCATAGCACAGGCTCGAACAACTCAGATCGACTGCAAGAACCTGCGCGGCCGGGTATCTCTGCGCCGTTTCTATCGACTGCTGGCCGGTGCCGCAGCCGGCGATCAGGATATCGGCCCCGCTACCCTTTGCTGGTGACCGGAAAGGAGTCAAAGGAAAGTGGTGGCGCACATCGTTGTCGATGGTCAAGGCTTTGCCTGCGGGCGCCGTCTTGATCCAGCGAGGGTAGGGATTTTCCTCGTACTGGTGCTGCACCAGCAGCGACACCTCATCTTCGACCGATGTCAGGCACGGTATTGTAGTGCGGTAATTCCGCTCTTGCGCGGGTTCCTGAACCTGTTGCGCCAACACGGCGCTGACTGCATCGGGCCAGGTCCGCGCAGCAAGCCGATCGGCGAGCGCAAGCCTGTGGAGCGGGAAATAGGCTGCCACGGCCAAAGGCCAAAGCGCTGGGATCTCCGCTTCCGCCTTCAGGGATGCGGCCATCGCATCCCGCAAGGATAGCGCCTGCTTTGCCTCTTCATCAGTCCACGCGAACACATACTCGTTGATAAAGCACTGCCGCGCCAATGCCCCGTAAAAGTTCAGGACTGCGTCGTCCACACCGCCGCAAGTCCTCTCCCCGGTGGCGACGCTCAGCAGGGCGTGTCGCGCCATGGTAAGGAATCGCTCCAATTCGATGTCACAGATCGGCGCCGAGTCGAGCAAGGCGCACAGCAACGGATCGGCGGCCACCGCGGCGATGCCCTGGGGTCCAAACAGATCTTGCGCTGCCAGCCGCCGCGGCCACGCTTGGGCTACTCTGGCCACAGCTTCGCCAATGTGTGGATCGTGTTTGAGCAGATAGATACAACTCGGTGCCAGGTCACTCGGCCGGCCCCAAGGCTCGGACAGCGCGCGCACGAGGGTCACCCGTACATCGCTGCCGACAAGCTTCAAGCGCAGGTGCACGAGGCAATCGACAAATATGCGCTTGGCGTTTGCCGTTTCCCTGATCCGTAGCGATCGGCAGACGGTATTCAGCGCCGTCATCGCTTTACCCTGTGCGTTGAAAACCAGGGCAAGATTGTTGAGCGCCATGTCGAAGTCGGGTTTGATCTCCACTGCCCGACGCAAGCATGTCACCGCTTCCTCCAATTGTCCGCAGTCCTGCAGGACTGCGCCCAGATTGTTAAGCGCCATGGCGTAATCGGGTGCCAGCTTCAGCGCATGGCGATAGCTTGCAATTGCATTGTCAATTTGCCCGAGGTCGCGCAAGGCATTGCCAAGATTGTTATGCGCTTCGGCGTAATCGGGTTTGATCTTCAGCGCCCGGCGATAGCTGTGCATGGCCTCGTCGAGTTGCCGCAGATCTCGCAGCACGTTGCCCAGGTTGCTGTGCCCTTCGGCATCCCCCGGCGACAGGCGAACGGCTTTCTGCATCGACCCCAGGGCTTCCGCGCTGCGCCCTTGCTGCTGAAGCGCTGCGCCCAACAAATTCCAGCCAAACCCATAATGTGGAAACTGCTCGGTCACGTTCCTTGCGCGGATTTCCGCCTCTGCGTACCGCTCTTGATTGAACAGACCCACCAGGGTGTTCATTTTTTGCGGCTTGGGCTGCCTTCTTCCCCCGTTGCGCTGGAGCGCTTTCGCGACCGGTTTTGCCGGCGAGGCAGATTCGAGTTTCTTCTTGCGATGTTGCGCAGGTGTCGGTAAGGCACGCGGTATCGCCCCGAGGGTAATTTTTTGTTCTGCGGCTGATGGTTCTGCATTCCGTTGGCCGACTTTCAGTTTCTGCGCCAGTGCTTCCGCCGCTTCACCCTCTAAGCCATGCTGTCGGCCCAATGCCAGCATCTGCTGCGCAAGGTCTGTCTGGCTCGCCTGAAACAGCGCCTCGATGTAACTCAGCCAGTAGCGCGCCGACTCCGGCCGGGCCGCCAGCGCCACTTCGAAGTGGGGCAGGCCCGCAACAGGCTGCTGCGTCTCCACCGCCAGCACCCCCAGATGGTGGTTCGCCTCCGGGTGCTGCGGCTCTGCCTGCAGGATTGCGCGGTAATGCTGCTCGGCCTGCTGCAACTGCCCAGCCTGATGGTGGATCCTGCCTTGCTGAAGAGTCTGTTGCAGCGCCTGTTGAAAGGTTTGTTCCGCGCCGGGAGCAGACTCAGGTTGCGAAGTAGTCGTGTCAGTCATGGCGGCTCCTCGGGTGCGATCGACGAAGTCTAGTTGGGCGCGGGCCGATCTTAACTGTTCAACATGCGGGGAATAGTGCCTCTATTCCCCGCTATCCCCGCTGCCAAACTCAAACACTGAGCCACTGCGTCCAAGCTGCAGGCGCCCTTCGGTTGCCGCGGAAGCAAGCCGGATCGCTGCGAGCACCTGATGCGTTATTTCAGCCCGCGTGTCCGATCGAGGGGCGACGTGGTCGGACACTGTTTGTCAACTCAACCACGGACCAAAAAAACCAACCGGGGACGCTACCCTTTTTCTCATCTGAGGAATAAAGGGTAGCGTCCACCTTGTTACAAGCGTCCCCTTTGTTTCGAACGTGCTGCGGACCTCCCAAAGGCCGCGGCGCGAGACGATCGGACGGCAGACGGGCATTCCCACCGGCCAGCCGAACTCAACCGTTGCGATGTCGAGCCCAATCACGCGGCGGTCCTCCGCAGACAATTCCTTAAGCCAACCCCCGCACTGGCTCGGCGCCGGTGGACGAGCAGTAGAAGACCGCTGGAATTCATTTTCGTGCTTTGTCAGGCATGCGCGCCTGTACCTTGCATCATACGATGTACCGCACAAAGTACAGAGAGTCAATCCGCAGCGAAACAAGTATGGAATGGTCGCCAGGAGAATGCCTCTGGATACGGATTGATCAGTACCGAAAATATTGATATCATGATATCTTATTGATTCGATTGCAGCGGAGGTCTCCTGTGGCTCAATTCGTCGTGCGTAATCTGGAAGATGAGGTAAAGGTGCGCTTAAAGCGGCGTGCAGAGCGCCATGGACGCAGCATGGAGGAAGAGGTCCGCCACATCCTGCGGAACGCCGCCAAGGAATCCAGTCGGCCGGTCGCCAAGCTGGGAACTCGCGTTTCAGCACGCTTCAGCGCTGTAGGTTTGACGACCGACCTCCCGGAGTTGCGCGGGCAGCTCGTCCGTTCGATGGATTTTGACGATTGATTATCCTCGACACCAACGTTCTTTCCGCGTTGATGCAAAAGGCGCCGGAAGCTTTGGTGGTGGATTGGCTGGATCAGCAGCCGGCCGAGTCCGTCTGGATTACAACAGTCACACTGTTCGAAGCACGTCTGGGGCTTGCATTGCTCCCTGCCGGCCGCCGCCGAAAGGCGCTGGACGAGGCATTCAACCAACTGTTGCTTGAAGACCTCGAGGGGCGGGTGCTGGATTTTGATCGCCCGTCCGCAGAAGCGGCGGCGGCACTAGCCGCGGAACGGCAGCGTAAAGGCCGGGCGGTAGACATTCGGGATACGCAGATCGCCGGTATCGTGATCGCGCGGCGGGCAAAGCTTGCGACCCGAAACATCAAGCACTTCTCCGATTTGAATGTCGAGGTTATCAATCCCTGGAAAGTGCGATAGCAGAGCGTGTCAGGTTTCTACTTGGGTACGACGCACCGGACAAGTACCCACCGCTAAAATTCTCTCCGCATCCGAACCGGTCATAAGGAGGCTCCATGTCCGAAAAACCCACCTGGCAGGATCTCGGCGCGACGCAGGATTTCCAAAAAGCAGAGCTGACCGAAGCGACTCTCGGCCGGCAGAAGGTCGCAGTGTCCTTTCGCAACGGAAAATTCGGCGTAGTGTCGGGCACGTGCAATCACGCCGGCGGGCCGCTCGGCCAGGGCCGGCTAAACGGCGAGTACATCGTCTGCCCCTGGCATCACTGGAAGTTCCACCGCTGTACCGGCAAAGGCGAGCCCGGGTTCGAGGAGGACTGCGTGCCGGCCTACGAGCTGCGCGTGGAGAACGGGCGGCTGATGGTGCGGGCCGACAACCCGACCAAGCGGAACAAGAAGCCCCACGACCCGCACCCGCTCGGAAGAAAAATCGAGCGCGCCCCGGGCGGCATCCGCGTCGCCGGCATCTCGACCACCAATATGGACGAGGCGAACCCGCGCTATTCGACTTCCGATGCGCTGCTCCAGGTGAGCCTCGATCATGCCAAGACCGCGCTGCAATGCGAAACGAAGCTCATCCGCCTCTCGGCGCTGAAATTCCGGAACTGCGAGGGCTACTACTCGAAGAGCGCCCATGCCTGCACCTGGCCCTGCTCGATCACGCAGATGGACCCCAAGGACGAGCTCGACCAGGTGTACGAGGCGCTGGTGCACTGGGCTGACGTGGTGCTGGTGTCGACGCCGATCCGCTGGGGCGTGGCCAGCGCGCTCTACTTCAAGATGGCCGAGCGCCTGAACTGCGTGCAGAACCAGGTCACCATTCGCGACAGCGTCCTCATCCGCCGCAAGGTGGCGGCCTTCGTCATCACCGGCGGCCAGGACAACGTGCAGGGCGTGGCGGGCGAGATGCTGTGTTTTTTCTCTGAACTGGGATTTCAGTTCCCCCAGTTCCCCTTCATCGCGCACTCGCGCGGCTGGTCGGCCGAGGACATGGAGCGCAACGTCGAGCACGTTATGAAGAGCGTGGAGCTGCGCGAAGGCGCGCAGCAACTCGCGGTGCGCGCGGTGGAGCTCTCGAAGATCCTCCAGTCCAGCTGCTCGGTGGTGGAGCGCACCCCGCGCGGCGGCCGTAAGGCCTACCGGCTGGAGATCGAGCGCAGCGCGGGGTAGGCGCACGAGGGGCGGGAGGCGTGTTTCGGGCTGGGGGCACAGATTGGTCACAGCCCGGAAAGACAAAGGGCCTGCAATCACGCAGGCCCTCGAGAATGTGGCGCGCCCGGCAGGATATGAACCCACGACCCCTTGGTTCGTAGGCCGATTTTGAAAATTAACGTTTATTAAGATCAGCGACTTGAAGTGCTTGCCAACTTCAATTCAAGTCTATTCCGGTCGCAATATGGTCACAGCCAGTCTGGCCTCAGGCACGACCGCGGCACAGGTGATATTCAAGCTCTGGTCTGACTCCACCCGCTGTGGCGCCCCGGCGGATCGGGCGTTGAAAGGCGCTCTTCAAAGACCATTTTTTCCGGCCGAGAGTTGCGGGTCTTGCGAAGATATCAAACGGACCCTGAGCGGAAGTTCGCCGCTTCGCAAAGAAAATGTGGAGCTAAACGGCGCCGAAAGGCGTCCGAGTCATGTCGCAGATTCGAGCGCATTCCAGCCGGGGAATACGAGCACTGCCGGATGACACTTCAGCGCACGCGCAAGTACCTTTGCCTGTTCTACGCCGAGGTTAACCCGGCCATTCTCGATGGCGGAAATGGTGGCCTGGGGAATTGGGGTGAGTTCGGAGAGCTGGCTCTGGCTCAGTTCCTGGAGCTCGCGAAGAATCCGGACAGATTCGCCAACAGAAACTTCAATCCTCTTCTTCGCGGGTCGAAACTCTTTCATATTATGGCCTCCGATAATCGTGAGGAGTGACTTGAATAACCTGAATCAATAGAACGCTGGCAGAAACTCGATAAATCACCCGCCACTGGAGTCCCAACCGGGAAGAACGATGACCCTTCCAATAATGGTATGTCAAGGTTGCTTGAGTACGCTGAGGCATAATAGTTATTCGACGGACCGGCCGGTCAGGACTATTGGAATGCGCAGAACAATCGGACGCGGATAAAGAAAGCGTCTGACCTATTTCGGACTAGCAAAAGAAATCGACTCTGACCCCATTTCACCATTCCTTTTTTGTGTGGCGGTTCAGGTGCGATCTGATCAAGAGTGTCCAGCGGGCGTGCCCTCAAGCGTTGGCAAGCCGGGGAGGTGCACGCCGCTTTCGTCTGGGCGAACTCAGGCGCGTCTTGCTTTCTGCGATGTCACCTTCGCGACGTCTATTGGACAATCCCATCCCGGTGTCCATGCCTACGACCTCCTTGAACAGATCGGGATGCTTATCCAGTACCTTAAACAGCTTTATCAGCGCTACGGGGGGTTTAGTCTTACCGCTCTCATAGCGGCTGAACGCGTTCGTGCCCCCACCAAAAACCTTGGCGGCTTGCTGTTGATTGAGCTTGAACCGCTCGCGGACGTTGGCGAGCAGATCAATGGGCGTCAACTCGCGGTTGATCTCTTTGTTAAATGCCAGCATCTCCTTTGACACACGCGCTGCTTCGTCGATGTCCAGGACCACCTCACGGCACGTCCGGTTATTGCAGAATTTCCCCTTAACCGCCTTGATCACCGTCGATTTTCCCTTATAGCCATACGGCAGCTTACGAGTGGCGACCACCAGGTTGCCGATCCCACATGTTGGGCACTTCATTCGTCTTTCTCCTTGAACGAGACGATCAAGAGATTTTCCAGAACTGTGAGCTTGAGATAACAGTAAAACTCACGCGGCGTTCGGCGATAAGCCGTTTGACCGTCGTCAGAGGGTAGTGGGCCTTGCGCTTTTCCACGGAGACAGTATTAACCTATTAGGTTATTTCTGGCAAAAAGGTTAGCGTTCCCGGCAGGGGTCCGGCAATCCCTCGCCATTAGACGACGGGAAAGTCCATTGATGTAGCGTTGGCGTTAATTGCCACACGGAGATGCCCCGTATTTTTGTCGGCACGTGATCCACATTAAACAAAAGCGCTATTGCTTATTGCGCGAGGGACCGCAGCGCCTCGGCCGCATCGATGATGCGCATGCCTTGGTAGTGCTTGAGATTGAGCAGATGTGCGTCGCCGGAGATGATCCAATCGCACGGCGTCCACCTCGGCCTGGATTTCCTGCATGGTCATTGGCGGAATATTGGCCTCTGCCATGCGGTCGGCAGCTCCGAAGAGTTCGTTGACGGCTTGGCTGCGCGAGCACGGTCATTACGCTTCAACAGTTCCGGATAAACAGAATCAGACTCGATCTACGAATTTATCGCAATGACGACGAGCGGAGATAAAGAAAGCATCTGACCTATTTCGGACTGGCAAAAGAAATCGACTCTGAACCCATTGCACAATGCGGCCGGGCGCTACGGCTCAGCGCCGATTTTCTGCGGCGCAGATGGAGCGTGCCCGGGCGAGTACGTCGTGGGCGCCTGCCGCACCATTGACGTGAACACGCACAATTCTTCCAGCCACCGCAGCCGGTCAATCTCCGGAACCTTCCGATAGGCCCGGATCCGTTCCTCGGTGGTTTCGTACTCGTAATCGATTTTTTCCATGCTAGTTTCCTTCGCCCGCCACCCGGCGAGCAATCTTGAGCGCGTCGATGTCGGAAGCGTCCTGCTTGCGCCCGGTGCCGGTCTTGAGGGTGATCAAGTCGTCTATGGAAGCGAGGTTCAGTCGCACGCCGCCAAGGTTCTTTTCGATCCGGTTGTGATACATCCGGTCAAAGGGTAACGCCGGGCGCACGATGATGTCCACCGTTGGCGTGGTGGGCGATCCGGACTGGAGGGAAAAAGCGATCAAGTGTTTCTCGCGGACCCAGGTATCGACTTGTTTCGCGTCGCAAAGCGCCTCGAGCGGAACTGGCAGGGAGGGTTTCAGCTTGAGCCTCGTCGCAGCGCTCAGAAATCGGCGGAGGTTACTCTCGTCCATGGCCAGAACGAGATCGACATCCATGGTCGCACGCTCGACACCATGCAGATTGATGGCGAGCCCTCCGACCACGACGTAATCGACCCGTTCCTCCTGAAGCGTTCTGAATAGATCGAGGTAGAACATGCCGGGAGAGTATCGCGCTTAATCCCGCCATAGACAAATTTAGATGCGGGTGACGACTTAGCCCAGTGACGACTGTCGACTCAATCAGGTGACGAAGTGACGGCCTAACGCCGGCGATGGGTGGTGGGTGATTGTTATGGATGACCGGGCCTGAACCCGTGGCGACGTGGGGGGTGACAAAAAATGGGTCAATTTGCGTGTCGTCGTTAAGGACGGACCGGATACAATTTGGTCACCGGCCTGAAAAAGAAAGGGCCTGCGATCTCGCAAGCCCTTGACTGTTTGGCGCGCCCGGCAGGATTTGAACCCACGACCCCTTGGTTCGTAGCCAAGTACTCTATCCAACTGAGCTACGGGCGCATTTGAAGCGGGCGAATTATAGCAAAGACAGGGGGATGAGACGAGAGTCAGTCCGGCTGACAGGGGAGGGATGAGGTGATATCCTTCGCTTCTCTCGGTTTTAGAGTCCCCGACAGGGGATCCGTAAACCCTTCGCCTTTAGGCGACGGGAGAGCATTTCTGTAGAAGAGCGGGAACTGCGAGAAGAGGGTGCGGTGGTATTGCCTCTCCCTCCGGGACAAGGGCACACTTGAAGCGGAGCAGAGGCCGACGCGATAGCGGCGGGTGAGGGACGATGGCAAAGAATGTGAAATGCTCCCTCATCCCCGGCCCTTCTAAACGGGTTCCGGGGGATACCGGTCTGCGACCATAACTCCGGGCTGCGCCAGGGTATCCCGAGGGGAGAAGGGAGATTTCGCGAGTCGGCCGCGAGGCCGACTGTTACCGGCTTGAGCCGTAATTTGAAGCCCTCGCCTTTAGGCGAGGGTCGTTCACCCTCTTGCGCCAACACTGCTAGGACGCATGCACGGGTACAGGTGACCGAGTGGACATATGCGCCTCTGGCGCATCAACATATAGTTGCTGGCGCCTGCGCCACCTGCGGCCACGGGTGATGACGGTAACCAGCTGGCACGCGCAATATTGGTAATTTTGATCAACTGCGGAGAGGTGACCGAGTGGCCGAAGGTGGCGCCCTGCTAAGGCGTTATACGGGCTTAAACCTGTATCGAGGGTTCGAATCCCTCCCTCTCCGCCAACAAAACAAGGACCTGAGCGGGTCCTTTTTTGTTGGCTTCAAGCGCAACGCGGCTGGGCACACCAAGCGATCCAAAGGGGATGGAGCATGGATTTCGAACACCCGCAGAAAGTGAAGGATCTTCAGAAGCGCCTGCTCTCCTTCATGGACGAGCATATCTACCCGAACGAGGCGCGCTTTTTCCGCGAAGCGGAGGAAGTCGGGCCGTTGAAAGTGGCCCCGGTTATCGAGGAGGTGAAGGTCAGGGGCAAGGCCGCGGGGCTGTGGAATCTTTTCCTGCCCCATTCGGAGCACGGCGCCGGGCTGACCAACCTCGAATATGCGCCACTGTGCGAAATCATGGGCCGTTCGCTGCTCGCGCCCGAAGCCTTCAATTGCTCCGCCCCCGATACCGGCAACATGGAAGTGCTGGCCCGCTACGGCACGGAGGAGCACAAGAAGAAATGGCTGGCGCCTATGCTCGCCGGAGAAATCCGCTCGTGCTTCGCGATGACGGAACCGGGGGTCGCTTCCAGCGACGCGACCAACATCGAATCTTCGATCGTTCGCGACGGCAATGACTATGTGATCAACGGGCGCAAGTGGTATGCCACCGGCTCGGTCGATCCCCGCTGCAAAATTTTCATCTTCATGGGCAAGACCGACCCGAACAACGCGGACCGGCACAAGCAGCAGTCGATGATTCTGGTGCCTCGCGATACGCCCGGGATCGAGGTGCAGCGCGCGTTGCCCGTGTTCGGCTACTACGGTATGCCGGACCGGGCGGGCGAGGTGCTGTTCACGAATGTGCACGTGCCCGCGTCCAACATGCTGCTGGGCGAGGGGCGCGGCTTCGAGATCGCGCAAGGACGGCTCGGCCCGGGACGCATCCATCACTGCATGCGCCTGATCGGCCTGGCGGAGCGCACGCTGGAAGCGATGTGCAAACGCACGCTGAATCGGGTAACTTTCGGCAAGCCGATTGCCGAGCAGACGGTGACGCTGGAGCGCATCGCCGAGTCGCGCATTGCCATTGCCCAGAGCCGCTTCCTGACGCTGCATGCCGCTTACATGATGGATACAGTGGGCAACAAGGGCGCCAGGGCGGAAATTGCCATGATCAAGGTTGCCGTGCCGAACATGGCATGCAAGGTGGTGGACTGGGCGATCCAGGCTTTCGGCGCCGCCGGGCTCAGCAATGACCACGGCATCGGCGTGGCCTATGCCCTCGCGCGCCTGCTGCGCATTGCCGACGGGCCGGACGAGGTGCATCGCAACCAGATCGGCAAGCTCGAGCTGGCCAAATACAAGCATCGGTGATTGACTGATTGAGAGATTCGCGATTGATGACAGTTAGAACGCTCAATCCCAGTCCTGTCCCGGGGCTGCGTTTCCCTCACCCCAGCCCTCTCCCGGAGGGAGAGGGGGCATAGGCATAGCGGAGAGGGTGCGGGTTGATCTGAATTTACTGATGTGAATTAGGGAAAGACTAGCAGCGATACGAATGGAGAGCGCAACGACATGAAAATCGGCATTCCAAAGGAAGTCCACGCGGGCGAGAAGCGCGTTGCCGCTACGCCTGAGACGGTGGGGCAGCTTGCCAAGCTGGGTTACACGGTGGCGATCGAAGCGGGCGCGGGCGAAGGCGCGCAGTTTAGCGACGAGGCTTACCGCGCGGCCGGTGCGCAGATCGTGGCGGACACGCGCGCACTCTGGACCCAGTCGGACATCGTGCTGAAGGTGCGCGCGCCCGAGCCGCACCCGGCACTGGGCGTGGACGAAGCGGAACTGTTGCGCCAAGGCGCCACGCTGCTGAGCTTCATCTGGCCTGCGCAGAATCCCGAACTCCTGGAGCGGCTCAAGGCGCGCGGTGTGACCGTCATTGCGATGGACGCGGTGCCGCGCATTTCGCGCGCGCAGAAACTCGATGCACTGAGTTCGATGGCGAACATTGCCGGGTATCGCGCGGTGATCGAAGCGGCGCAGCACTTCGGCCGCTTCTTCACCGGCCAGATCACCGCCGCGGGCAAGGTACCGCCCGCCAAAGTCATGGTGATCGGCGCCGGGGTAGCAGGGCTCTCCGCCATCGGCACGGCGCGCAGCCTCGGGGCAATCGTGCGGGCCTTCGACGTGCGCCTGGAAGTCAAACAGCAGATCGAGAGCATGGGCGCGGAATTCCTCGAACTCGATTTCAAGGAAGAAGGTTCCGGCGGCGGCGGTTACGCGAAGCAGATGAGCCCGGAGTTCATCGCGGCGGAGATGGCTCTGTTCGCGGCGCAGGCGAAGGACGTCGACATCATCATCACCACGGCGCTGATTCCGGGCAAGCCCGCGCCCAAGCTGATCACGGGCGCGATGGTGGATTCCATGCGCAAGGGCAGCGTCGTCGTCGACCTGGCGGCCGAGCAGGGCGGCAACTGCGACTACACGAAGCCGGGCGAAGTCGTCGTGCGTAACGGCGTGACGATCATCGGCTATACCGATTTGCCGAGCCGCCTGGCGACGCAATCGAGCCAGCTCTATGGCACCAATCTGCGCCATTTCCTGACCGACCTCACGCCGAAGAAAGACGGCAGCATCGTCGTCAACATGGAGGATGACGTCATCCGCGGCGCCACGGTCATCGATCAGGGAAAAATAACCTGGCCGCCCCCGCCGCTGAAGGTGCGGGCGATTGCACCGGCACCCGCCGCCGCTGCGATGCCAAAGGCGGCAAAGGAGACCAAACCCTCGAAAGGCTACGGCTCGTTGATCGCAATGGCGCTGGGCGCGCTCATGCTTGTGCTCGTCGGCGCCTATGCGCCGCCCGCTTTCATGCAGCACCTCACGGTCTTCATTCTGGCGTGCTTCATCGGCTTCCACGTGATCTGGAACGTGGCGCCGGCGCTGCACACGCCGCTGATGAGTGTCACCAATGCGATCAGCGGCATCATCGTCATCGGCGCGCTGCTGCAGATCGGCAATCCGTCCCGGATCGTCCTGGTTCTCGCGGGAATTTCAGTGTTGATCGCCACCATCAACGTCGCCGGCGGCTTCTGGGTCACCCAGCGCATGCTCAAGATGTTCAGCAGAGACTGAGGGAAAAATCATGGCAGCGGGATTCATTACTGTTTCCTATATCGGCGCGGCGATCCTTTTCATCCTGAGTCTGGGCGGTTTGAGCCAGCAGGAAACCGCGCGCCGCGGGAATATCTTCGGCGTCATCGGCATGGTCATCGCCATCGTCGCCACCATCGTTGGCATTCAAACGAGCGGCTATGCGGTGCTGTTCCCGGCCATGATCGTCGGCGCGCTCATCGGCGTGTTCGTGGCCTCCCGGGTTGAAATGACGCAGATGCCGCAGCTGGTGGCCATGCTGCACAGCTTCGTCGGCCTTGCCGCGGTGCTGGTGGGCGTCGCCAGCTTCCTGGACCCCGGCGCGCATTTCGAAGGCACCGAAAAGACCATCCATGAAGTGGAGATTTTCCTCGGCGTGTTCATCGGCGCGATCACGTTCACCGGCTCGATCGTCGCATTCGGAAAACTGCAGGGCACGATTTCCGGCAAACCGCTGATGTTGCCGGGCCGGCACTGGCTGAATCTCGTCGCTATCCTGGCTTCGCTCTGGCTCGGCTATGCATTCCTGTCCGCGCCTTCGCCTCAGGAGGGGCTGATCCCGCTGATGGTCATGACGGGAATCGCGCTGTTCCTCGGCGTGCACCTGGTCGCCGCCATCGGCGGCGCGGACATGCCGGTGGTGGTGTCGATGCTGAACAGTTACTCCGGGTGGGCGGCGGCGGCGACCGGCTTCATGCTGTCGAACGACTTGCTGATTGTCACCGGCGCGCTGGTCGGTTCGAGCGGCGCGATCCTGTCCTACATCATGTGCCGAGCGATGAACCGCAACTTCGTCGCCGTCATCATGGGCGGATTCGGAACGGCGGGCGGTGCCGGCACCGCGGTTCTGCAGGGAGAGGTGATCGCCACGAGTGCGGAGGAGGTGGCGGACCTTTTGAGCGACGCCAGGGAAGTGGTCATCGTGCCGGGCTACGGCATGGCGGTGTCGCAGGCGCAAGGCGTGGTCAGCGAAATCACCAAGCGGCTGCGCGCCAGGAAGATCAATGTCCGCTTCGGCATCCATCCCGTGGCCGGGCGGCTGCCGGGGCACATGAATGTGCTGCTGGCAGAGGCCAAGGTGCCTTACGACATCGTCCTCGAGATGGACGAGATCAACGGCGATTTGCCGCACTCCGATGTTGCCCTCGTCATCGGCGCCAACGACATCGTCAATCCCGGCGCGCAGGAAGACCCCAACAGCCCGATCGCCGGCATGCCGGTGCTCGAGGTGTGGAAAGCCAAGACCGTGGTGGTATTCAAGCGCAGCATGGCGACCGGTTATGCCGGCGTGGACAATCCGCTTTTCTACAAGGAGAACACGCGCATGCTGTTCGGGGATGCCAAGAAAATGCTGGACGGCATCCTCCAGCATTTGCCTGCTTGACGCAGTAAAGGACTCAATAACTCTTCACCGCCTCGGCGGTGAAGAGTTAGATTTTCGTGCCGTCGCCGGCCTCTGCGGTCTGCAGGCACGCGCCGATGAAAGAAACCTCGTGCTGTTCGGCGTTCAACGGCTCGTCGAACACCTTGAATACCGCCTCGCTGAGGAGTTTTTCGTCGCCGGAATCCTGGACGAACCACCGCAGTTGCGGAGGAAACGACTGGATCATGACGAGGTCTTCGGTGAGCTTGTCGACGAAAATCTCGCGGGTCATGCCGTTATCGCGTGCGAGGGCCGCGTTGCGGATGAACTCGCCACCCTCGGTGCACTCGGTCAGCGTAAGGGGATGGGCCATGGCTTGAACAGCCCACATGCTGATCAGGAGAAAAAGGCCGACTGCGGAAGCCAGATTTCGATTCATCGTGGTCTCCATTTACATCGCGCCGACTGACTTCAGGTCTTGGGCGAGACTCGCTTTGCAGATCGCTCGCCCGGCTGGTTCGCGCGGGCCTGCCACCGCAAATTGTAGGCGCAGTTGTGCGTCTGCTACACTGCTTTCGACGCTGCACTGCAGCTAATTTCCGATTGTCCGCGGGTGCCGATGAACAAGAATTTCTTCCTGGTATGCGCGCTGCTCGTCTCTCCGGCAGTTTATGCCGATCGCTTCACGCAGATGAACCAGAACGAGTTGTGCACTTATACCGCCCAGTTGCAGGTAGCGGCCTACTACTTCTTCGAGCAGGGCAAGCCGCGCGAGGAAGTCAGCATCAAGTGGCACGGGGATGAAACGCAGAACGAAATCCGCTTGGTGAACAGGATTATCGCCGACGCCTACACGAGGCTGGCCGGCTGGAAGGGAGGGAACGGCAAATTACCGACGGCACAGTCCTTCGGGGACATGGTGTATCAGGGATGCATGAGCGAAAAGGAATCGTGACGGCGGCGGCCATCGCGGCGCTGGGTTGTGCGAGCGGCGCGTTGGCCCAGAAGGGTGCTGCAGAGAAAGCGCAGGAGGGCGGCATCGATCACTGGATCGAGTACTACAAGGGCGAGCAGCGCAAGCCCGCTGCGCCCTCTGCGCCGGCGGCCGTGGCTTCACCCACCGAGCGGGCTGTGCCCGCCGGGCGAACCGAGTCCGGCGCGTTGCCCAAGGAAAAGGAGAACTGAAAGAAAGAAGGCGCACTCACCGCAAGGACGCGGTGAGTGTGTTTCTGGAACCCACTGAGCGGGGGCGGATCGGCCGTCGCAGCACCCGGCAGTATTCGAAAGGATCCCGGCGCTGCGCGTGGGCTGATTCGCCGAGTGAGATCACGGCGCATTGCGGGATCCGGGAGCGCTCAGGTGGGAGCGGCCTCGTGCGCGGAGAAATCCAACTCGACTCGCGCACCGCTCGGATCGAAGCAGAACAATTGCCAGACGCCGGAATCAGGTTGTCTGCGCAAATCGTACTTGATTCCACTCGACTTCAGCCTGGCCGCGATGGCGGGCAGATCCGATGCGGAGAAGGCCATGTGATCGAGCACGCCGGCCGGAGGGTCCGGCAGAGGCCGGCCGGCCACGATGTGCAATACGGGTAGCGCGCCCGCATACAGCCAGGCGCCGGGAAAGCCCAGGGGTGGGCGATAACCTTCTTTCAATCCAAGAATGCCGACGTAGAATTTCCGGGTGGCGTCGAGATCCTTGGTCAGCACCGTGAAGTGATTCATTGCATCAATGGCCATTGCGAACTCCGGAAAAAAGCCGTGACGATCGTGACGACGTGACGGTTGTGACGGAAACAGAGTCAAGAGTATGCCGCGTTCTTCGGAAAAGCCAAGGCATGCGACGTCGCGTTCAAGTATTAATAAGGTTGCTCCTGCGCAATTCTACGTCGTCACGACCGTCACGTCGTCACGATCGTCACGACCGTCACACCGTCACGATCGTCACGTCGTCACGACCGTCACGTCGTCACGACCGTCACGCCGTCACGGCCCTTTTCGCCGTCACGGCCCTTAAGCAATCCTGCGCTTCGCTTCATCCGTGAGGATGTGTTGCCGCTTGTCCAGCCACCAGCCGTATTGGACCGGCCAGGCTTCGTATTCGCCCTGCGCGCCCAGGGCGACCTGCGCGTGCAGCGCCCAGTTCGGGTTGTAAAGGGACTGGCGGCCGATGGCGATCAGGTCCGCCTGGTCATCCTGCAGAATCTGTTCCGCTTGCGGGCCATCGAGAATCAATCCGACCGCCATCGTCTTGACGCCGGCTTCCTTTCTTATGCGCTCGGCGAACGGCACCTGAAATCCGGGATTGCGTTTGATGCGGGCTGCCGTTGCGGAGCCGAGCAGGCCGCCGGAAGAACAGTCGACCACATCCACGCCGCGAGCCGCGAGTTCTTTGGCCAGCGTTACCGAGTCATCCAGTGTCCA
>Ga0315283_10001913_pt1 | contig 17099 bp, 16 predicted proteins | sample YL17G09_0_MG_FD_204541 | JGI IMG/M metagenome (GOLD analysis project Ga0315283, IMG submission 204541) | Sediment microbial communities from Yellowstone Lake, YNP, Wyoming, USA - YL17G09_0 | ecosystem: Environmental > Aquatic > Freshwater > Lake > Sediment | place: USA: Wyoming | collected... | reverse complement strand
CGTCCTTGCTCTCCATCGCGGCCTGATAGCCGATCGTCGGGTTGGCGCCGGCGCCAAGACCGCGGGTGATCTTGCTGCCGATGTGGATCTTGACGTCGGCGTCGCACATCTGCAGCGCCTGGGCGTCAGTATTGACGGCGATGAACTCGACCCCTCGCAGGCCCGCATCGACCATCCGGTTGACGGCATTCGTGCCGCCGCCGCCGACGCCGACGACCTTGATGACGGCGAGATAGTTCGCTGAAGCGTCCATCATGGTGCTGACCCTCCTGTCGTGGTCGAGACTCGCCGTCGAGGTCTTCCGCAGACCCTCATGTGCCGCTCGAGGGTTCCACCCGATCCCCGGCTCGAAACCAGAAAACACGCCGTTGTGCAGCGACTCCTACCGAAAGATGGGAACATCGAAACGCCCGTTCCGCAGCTTTGGACTTACCATACTGAGGCCCTCGCGGGGTGTCAAACAGCGGCGCTGTCCTGGCACGCCTAGACCTACCTTCAACCAGAGGTAGAGAGCTCCCTCCAGCATCACTTGAGGACGGGCCGTGCCAGCACCCTGTCGGGGATCGAGACGTCCACAAAAGCGCAGTCTTGGGACGCGGTCGCGTAGCGGTCGAGCACGACCCTGAGGGCCAGCGCCTTGGCAAGCGTGCGCTCCGCCCCGCCCCAGACGACCACGGGACCACTGGTGAAGTGCAGGGTGAGCTGGCCCTCCCGCGTGACTTCCACGACGGCCAGCCGTTCGCGCAGGGCGCGCGGCAAGCCGGCGACGACGGGCAGCGCGGCGCGGAAGCCCGCGGCGGCCGGCGTCGTCCCTGGGGCGACCGGGCCGTCCGCGGCGAGGCGAGGCAGCCGCAAGGTGGCGCCGGGCGGCCCGGCCTGGAGAACGGCGAGCAGCCGCGCCGCCTTGCCGGTCGGCGCGGGCAGCCCGGCGGCGGCGTCCGTGGCCGCTACAGTGGCGGTGGCCTCCGTGGCCGCGCCGGAGGATCCCGCAGGCGCGGTCTCGGCCGAGCCGGCGCCGGCGGCCGCGTCAGTCTCGCCGCCTTCCGGCCGCTTCTCTTCGCAGATCACATGGCCGTCGTCGGCGATCACGTACCAGCGGCTCCCGGCGAGCGCGTACAGCGCCGGGTGGTGCTCCACGACGCTGACGCGCAGAGTCCCGGGGAAGTCGCGATCCACGCGCGCGTCGGAGATGTAGCAGAGCGGGGTCAGGGACGCGCGCACGTCCTTGGTCGTCACCGTGAACAGGTTGTGGCCCAAGTAGTCCTTGCGCAGGATGCGCAGCACGCGGCGCTCCTGCACCAGCTCAGTGCCGGTGACCTCGACCTTGTGGATGGCGAACGAGGATGAACTGCGGCCCCACCCGTAGACCACGGCGGGCAGCGCAAGGATCGCCGCCGTGAGCAGCACAGCAGGAAGCAGACGAAATCTCGGGGGGCTCGCTACGCCTCCTTTGGCCATCGCGCCGCACCTTCTCGCGAGAGGACAGCTACGAGGGCTTGTTCGGCGCCAGGGGGGTCTTCCCCTTGCCCGGCGAGCGTGGCGAGCAGCTGCTCACCGGCCCGGAAGACGTCGCCGGCGCCCATGGTGAGCACGAGATCGCCGGGGCGCACGCGCGGCGTCAGATTGCGCACCACGTCGTGCAGGCGCGGCAGGTACGAGACCGGGCCGCCGGGCCGTTCCGCAAGGTAGGCGTCGACGATCAGCTTGCCGGTGACGCCCGGCTCCGGCTCTTCCCGCGCCGGGAAGATGTCGGTGACGATGGCCTCGTCGGCCAGGGTGAGCGCCTGGCCGAACTCGCGCTGCAGGTAGCGGGTGCGTGAGAAGAGGTGCGGCTGGAACACGGCGATCACGCGCCCGTGGTCGCCGCGCTTGGCGGCGGTGAGCGTGGCGATGATCTCGGTGGGGTGATGCGCGTAGTCGTCCACCACCAGTACGCCGCCGTGGCGACCCATCTCCTGGAAGCGCCGCGCCGCGCCGCTGAACGTCGCCAGATGCGGCGCGGCGTGCGCCGGGGTGACGCCGGCATGGCGCAGGACGGCGAGGGCGGTGAGAGCGTTGAGGATGTTGTGCTCGCCCGGCACGCGCAGCGTCACCCTGGCGAGCTCTTCGCCGCCGTCGAGCACGCGGAACTCGCTGCCGCGATCGTCGACGCGGGCCACGTCGGCGCGCAGGTCGCCGGCGCCGATGCCGACGCGCACGACGGGCGCCCGGGTGTGCTCGGCCAGCCCCTCGCCGCCGCTGCCCGCGACGAGCACCAGCAACCCGTTGCCGGGCAGCAGCGCCACGAAGCGGCGAAACACGTCGTGGACGTCGTCGAGGCAGCCGTAGTGGGCATGATGGTCGAGCTCCACGTTGGCGACGATCGCAACCTCGGGACGCAGGAACAGGAGACTGCCGTCGCTCTCGTCGGCTTCGGCCACCAGCCACTCGCCCTGCCCCACGCCGGCGTTGGAGCCGATGTCGTTGAGCTCGCCGCCCACGAGGAAGGTGGGGTCGAGACCGCACTGGTAGAGTACGTGCGAGACCATCGACGACGTGGTGGTCTTGCCGTGCGTGCCGGCGACCGCGATGCCGCGGCGCATGGCCATGACGCGCGCGAGCATCTCGGCGCGCCGCAGCACCGGCAGGCCGGCGGCCCGCGCGGCGCGCAGTTCGGGGTTGCCCTCGGGGATCGCCGAGGAGATCACCACGAGCGCCGCGTCACCGAGATTGCCGGCCTCGTGGCCGATGTCCACAGCGATGCCGGCCTCCTCGAGGTGCCGCGTGTAGCGCGACGTCTTGAGGTCGGAGCCGGTCACGCGCACGCCCAGCTTGGCGAGCACCATGGCGATACCGCTCATGCCGGCGCCGCCGATGCCCACGAAGTGCACCGGCTGCGGGAACCGCCTGGCGGTGTCGTCGTTCATCGTCCCCTCATCTCTTCACGATCTTCTCGATCTCATCGACGACGCGTCCGGTGGCGTCCGGGCGTCCGAGCGCGGCGCTGGCCGCGGCCATCGCCGCCAGGCGACCGGCATCGCCGAGCAGGTCGGCGACGAGCCCGCCGAGCAGGTCGCCGCTGAGCTCGGCGTCGTCGACCAGCAGGGCAGCGCCGCCGTCGACCATCCAGCGCGCGTTCTTGCTCTGGTGGTCGGCCGTCGCGTACGGGTACGGGACGAGGATCGCGGGCTTGCCGAGAGCAGCCAGTTCGGCCACGGAGCCGCCGGAGCGAGCCACCACGAGATCCGCCGCGGCCATCGCCGCCGCCAGGCGGTCAGTGTAGGGCACCAGGCGGTAGCGCTCAAACCGCTCCCTCTTCGCCTCGAGCGCGGCGCGCGCGGCGTCGTGGTTGCGCGGCCCGCAGACGTGCACGAGCTGGAAGCCGAGCTCCCGGCCGCCGAACGCGTCGATGCAGGCGCGATTGATGCTCTGCGCGCCCTGGCTGCCGCCGAAGGCGAGCACGACGGGCAGGTCCGCGCGCAGCGCGAACGCGTCGCGGCCCTCGTCCGCGGTCGCCGCGAGCTGCGCCGGCCCGAGCGGCCGCCCCGTGAGGACGTACTTGGGCGGCTCCAGGCCGGCGATCGGGAAGCTGAGGCAGATGCGCCGCACGAACGGGCGCAGGAGGCGGTTGGCGACGCCCAGATGAGCGTCGGCCTCCAGGGCGAGGCCGGGGATCCCGCGCAGCGCGGCCAGCGCGACGACGGGGCCACTGGCAAAGCCGCCGCCGCCGATAGCGACGTCGGGGCGCACCTCCTTGAGGATGCGCCAGACGCGCGGCGCGGCGGCGGCCAGCAGCCGCAGCGTGGTCAGATGATCGAGCGGCGCCAGCCCACGGGAGAAGCCCTTGAGCTCCAGCGCGAACGTCTGGTACTCGGCGACGCGCTCGACCTGCGACGGCGTGGTGACGACGACGACGCTGGCGCCCCGGGCCCTGGCCTCAGCCGCGACGGCGAGCGCCGGCTGCAGATGACCGCCGGTGCCCCCCGCCGCGAGCAGCGCGGTCGCCCCGCTGAGCGCTGACGACAATGTAACTCCTTCGATTGGTGGCGATGTTGAGCAGGATCCCGAGGCCGGCGAGCACGACCACCAGGCTCGTGCCGCCGAGCGAGACCAGCGGCAGCGGCACGCCGGTGAGCGGTAGCAGCCCCAGAGCGGCGCCGACGTTGATGCACGCCTGTCCGACGATGATGGCCGTGAGCCCTGTGGCCAGCAGCTTGCCGAACAGCTCTTTGCAGTTCAGGGCGATGCGGAAGCACGTCCAGGCGAGCGCCACGTAGAGGGCGAGCAGAACGACGAGGCCGATGAGCCCGAGCTCCTCGCCGATGATCCCGGTGATCATGTCGGTGCCCTGCTCCGGCAGAAAGCCGAACTTCTGCACGGAGTTGCCGAGGCCGACGCCGAAGATGCGCCCGGAGGCGATGGAGATGAGCGACTGGGTGGCCTGGAAGCCGCTCCCCTGCGGGTCTTTCCAGGGGTCGAAGAAGGTGACGAGGCGCTCAAGCCGGTAGGGCTCGACGACGATGAGCGCCAGCACGGCCAGGCAGCCGGCGGCGACCAGGGAGAAGAGGTACCGCAAGCGTGCGCCGGCCGCGACAAGCACGGCCGCCACCGCTACCACCAGCACGAGCGTGGTGCCGAGGTCGGGCTCCAGCATGATCAGCAGGCCGGCGGGAACGATGCCGATGGCCACCAGCCGCATGAACCCGGCCGGCGACTCGATGTCGCGTGGCCGCCGGACGATGAGGGCGGCCACCAGCACGACGGCGGCCAGCTTGGCGACCTCGCTGGGCTGCAGGCCCTGGCCGCCGACGAAGATCCAGCGGCGCGCGCCGTTGAAGCTCGTACCGATACTTGGCACGAGCACGACCATGAGGCCCGCGAGCACGAGACCGGCGAGCGGCACGGCGGCGCGGCGCCACCAGGCGTAGTCGACGCGCGACAGGACCCACATGGCGCCCACGCCGAGCAGCACCCAGAGCAGCTGGCGCTTCACGTAGTAGAAGCTCGAGTCGTACTTGAAGTAGGCCTCGGCGGACGAGGCGCTGTAGGCCATCACCAGGCCGTACACGACGAGCAGGAACGTGACGAGGATGACGGCGCGGCGCTCGGCGACGCCGGGGCCGGGCATCAGGGAAGCCTTGCTTCGCGTGGCGCGACCCGCCGCCGTCGACCGCCGGCGGGGTCGCGCGTCTTCTTCGCGCCGGGCGGCCCCGCGCCGCTCGGAGGGGGCGCTTCGGCGTTCCGGCGCCGGCGGCGACGCCGAGTCGGCGCGGCGGCGGCTCTCGCCGGCGCGCCGTTGGGAGCGGGCGCGGCGTTCCCGCGCGGGGGGGTCCTCGGCCCAGTCGGCGTGGTCCAGGTCCGCCTTGCCCGCGCCGCGCCCCTGTGGACTCACGATGGGCCAACTCCTCGCAGGTCGCTTACGAGCTTGAGGAAGTGTTCGCCCCGCTCCACGTAATCCCTATACTGGTCCCAGCTCGCACAGGCCGGGCTGAGCAGCACGACGTCGCCCGGCGACACCTCGCGCGCGGCGAGCAGCACGGCCGCTTCGAGGTCGCCGCAGACGACGTAGGGCGTGGCGCGCGACCCGGCCGCGGCGCCCCTGGCGGCGAACGCCGCCTCGAGCTGCGGCGCCGTCGCGCCGATGAGCAGGGCTTCCTTCACGAGTCCCTCGGTGGCCGCGGCCAGAGCGTCGTACTCCGCGCCCTTGTCGTAGCCGCCCAGGATCAGGTAGACCCCGACCGAGTAGGCGGTCAGCGCCTTGAGCGTGGCGTCGACGTTCGTGGCCTTCGAGTCGTTCACGTAGGTGACGCCGCCCGCGACGCCCGCGACCTGCAGGCGGTGAGGCACGCCGGCGAAGCTGCGCAGCGTGTCGGCGGCCGCGTCGGCGGGCACGCCCAGGGCGCAGGCCGCCGCGGCCGCCGCCAGCGAGTTCTGCCGGTTGTGGTCGCCCTTCAGCGCCAGCTCGCCGGCCGGGCACAGGCCGACCCGCTCGCCCTCGAAGTCGAGCCAGAGCAGGTGGTCGGCGTCGACCCCGGCGGCGAGGCTCTCGCCGCTCGGCCCCGCTTGGCGGCCCGGCGTGGCCGACAACCAGGCGCGCCGGCCGCGGCCCGCAAGGCGGCCGGCCACGGCCTCAAAGAGCGTGCCCGGGTCGTCGGCGTTGAGCAGCGCGACGTCCTCCTCGACCTGGTTGGCGAAGATGCGCAGCTTGGCGTCCACGTAGCCGCGGTAGTCGCCGTGACGGTCGAGGTGATCCTCGGTGAGGTTGAGCAGGACGCCCACGTCGGGGCGGAAGCGCTCGATATGCTCGAGTTGAAAGCTGGAGAGCTCGGCCACCACCGTGGCCTCAGCAGAAACGGCGTCCGGCAGGCCGGCGAGCGCGTGGCCCACGTTGCCTCCCACGGCCACGGGCAGCCCGGCATCGCGGAAGATGGCGCCGATGAGCTCGGTGGTGGTGGTCTTGCCGTTCGTGCCGGTGATCCCGATGACGCGGTTCTCGAGGAACCGCGCCGCGAACTCGACCTCGCTCCACAGGGTGACGCCGCGCCGTAGGGCCTCCTGCACGGCGTGGCTCTCGTTGGGCACGCCGGGGCTTTTGACAAGCAGGTCGACCTCGGGGGGCAGCACGGCCGCCTCTCCGAGCAGGACCTCGACGCCGGCGGCGCGGAGCTCGGCCGCCGCGTCCGCCGGCGGCGCGTCGCCCTCATCGAGGGCGACCACGCGCGCCGCCGGCAGCCGGCGGCGGCCGAGCAGCGCCGCCGGCCGGCCACTGCGCCGCAGGCCGAGCACGGCCAGGCAGCGGATGTCGTCGAGTTCCACCGTCAGATCTCCCTAGAAGGTCGCGTAGTAGGCCGCAAAGCCGGCGCCGGCGAAGATGGCGGCGATGATCCAGAAGCGCACGATGATCTTGGTCTCCGACCAGGCCTTGAGCTCGAAGTGATGGTGAAGCGGCGCCATGAGCAGCACGCGGCGGTGAAACAGCTTGAACGACACCACCTGAGCCATCACCGAGGCGGCCTCGATGACGAAGAGACCGCCGATGATGAGCAGCACGAACTCGGTGCGCGTGATGACGGCCATGCCGGCGATGGCTCCGCCGAGGCCGAGGGACCCGGTATCGCCCATGAACACGTCGGCGGGGAAGGTGTTGTACCAGAGAAAGCCGAGACACGCGCCGCCGACGCAGCCGGCGACGACCATGAGGTCGGTGATGCCCGGGTCGCTGGCGTTGCGGCCGATGATGAAGGCGATGCCGGCGAGCGCCACAAGGACGATCGCCGAGGCGCCGGCCGCGAGGCCGTCGAGGCCGTCGGTGAGGTTCACGGCGTTGCTGAAGCCGGCCAGCGTCAGGAAGATCAGCGCGTAGAAACCGACGCCGCCGAGCTCGAGCTGCCACGACGTGAACGGCACGTCCACGCGCGTGTCGAGGCCCACGAAGTGCAGGGCGATGAAGCCGATGAAGAGCGCGAGCAAGAGCTGCAGCAGGAGCTTGTAGCGGGCCGCCAGGCCCAGCGAGCGCCTGCGCACGATCTTGATCCAGTCGTCGGCGAAGCCGATGGCGGCGTTGCCCAGCGCGGCGATCATGACCGTGATCGACGCCACGGAGAACCGGCTGAAGATGATGAAGGGGATGAGGACGGCGAACCAGATGAGCACGCCGCCCATGGTCGGCGTGCCCTCTTTGGTCTTGTGCCCTTCGGGGCCCTCCTCGCGGATGTTCTGGCCGAACTCGTTGAGCCGCAGCCAGCGGATGAAGGGCGGCCCGATGACGAGCATCAGGACCATGGCGACGACGCTGGCGCCCATGGCTCTAAGCATCGTCGTCTTCCTCGGGCGCGGGACTCACGGCTGCAGTGGAGCCGTCCTCCGGAGCGGCGAGCCCGCCGGCGGCGAGCGCCTCCGCGACGCGCTCAAGGCGCAGGAGTCGCGAGGCCTTGACCAGCACGGCGCTGCCGGCCGGCACCAGCCCGGGCAGCGCCGCGATGCACTCCTCGACGCCGGGGAACCAGCGCTCGCCGGCGGCGCCGCTGAGGTAGCCGCGGCCCAGCTCGCCGACGGCCACCACCCGCACGCCGGCGGCGGCGCAGTGCTCGCCGACGGCGCGGTGGAAGGCGTCGGCGCCCGGGCCGAGCTCATACATGTCACCGAGGATCGCGACCGCGGGACGCCCGGCGGCGATGCTCACGAGATGGTCGACGGCGGCCATCATGGCCACCGGGTTGGCGTTGTAGGCGTCGTTGAGGAGCAGGCCGCCGCCGGGCAGCTCGGAGACGGCGCCGCGCAGGTCGCTGAAGACGACCTGCGCGGCGCCTTCCCTGGCCTCGTCGAGCCGGAAGCCGAGCTCCATGAAGGCGGCCAACGCGGCCAACGCGTCCTGAAGGTAGTGGCTCCCGGTGAAGCTGAAGTCGAGCGTGCCCCGGTGGCCGAACGCGTCGACGAGGACGTGGGTGGCGTCGCCGCGCCGCTCCGCGACCACGACGTGCACGTCGGCCTCAGGCGCGCCGAACGTGACCACGCGCCCGCGGAAGCGGCTGACGTGACGGTCGAGCAGCGGCTCCGGCGTCGGGACCACGGCCGTACCCCCGCGCAGCTCATCGATGAGCTCGGCCTTGGCGGTGGCGACGTCGTCCACGGTGCCCACGAGCTCCAGGTGTACCGGCGCGATGTTGGTGATCACGCCGATATCGGGCAGGGCGATGCGGGCGAGCTCACGGATCTGCCCGTGGCCGCGCATCGCCATCTCGACGACGACGACCTCGGTGCCCTGCTCGATGTCGAGGAGCGTCAGAGCGACGCCGATCTGGTTGTTCAGGTTGGCCGTGGTGGCCACGGTGCGCGCTACAGGCCGGAGGAGGGCGGCGAGGATGTCCTTCGTGGACGTCTTGCCGGCGCTGCCGGTGATGGCCACGACCTTGACGCCGGCGCGCCGGCGCACCTCCGTGGCCAGGCGCTGCAGCGCCGCCAGCCCATCGTCGACGACGATCCGGGGGGCGTCGCCGGGGAGGCCGGCCGCCGCCGCGGCGCGGACCATCACAGCCGCCGCGCCGGCCGCCAGGGCCTGCGCGGCGTAGGCGTCGCCGTCGTACTTGTCGCCGCGCAGCCCCACGAACAGCTCACCGCCCGCCAGGCGGCGCGAGTCGCTGCAGACGGCGCCGACGACGATCTGCGGGTCGCCGTCCTCGAGGCGTCCGCCGCAGGCCGCCGCGACCTCCGCGAGTGTCAGCGCCAGCACGTGCTCACCACTCCCCGCGTAGTTCGGCGAGCAGCTCTGCCGCGACGGCGCAGTCCTCGAACGGGATCCGGCGCGCGCCGATGATCTGGCCCTTTTCGTGTCCCTTGCCGGCGATGACGACCGCGTCGCCGGCGCGGGCCTCGCGCAGGGCGAGGCGGATCGCCGCCCGGCGGTCGGGATCGACGGTGACGACGCCTGCGCGCGCCGCCGGCACGCCCGCGACGATCTCGTCGATGATAGCTATGGGCTCTTCGCTACGCGGGTTGTCGGACGTCACGAAAGCGCGGTCGGCGAGGCGCGCGCCGATCTCTCCCATGAGCGGGCGCTTACCGCGGTCGCGCTCGCCACCGCAGCCGAAGACCACGAGCACGCGACCGCGCGTGATGCTGCGCGCGGCGCGCAGGGCGTTCTCGAGAGAGTCCGGGGTGTGCGAGTAGTCCACGACCACGCTGAAGGGCTGCCCCGCGCGGACCGCCTGAAAGCGGCCGGGGACGCCTTCGGTGACCGCCAGACCGGTCAGCACGGCGCCGACGGGCAGCCCCAGCGCCAGGGCGGCCGTGGCGGCGGCGAGCGCGTTCTCGACGTTGAAGCGCGCCGCCAGGAGCAGCGTCACGCGCGCCTCGACGCCCAGGCGAGGGACGGCGAGAACGAAGGCCGAACCGTCGGCGTCCAGCTCGAGATCGCGGGCGACGGCGTCCGCCGACGGCGCGCCCGGGTCGTCCAGGGCGCGCGGCCCGCTGGCCACGGCGTACGTCCACAGACCGTCGCCGTAGGCAGGCCGGCACTCGCCGGCGAGCCGCCGGCCGTACTCGTCACCGACGTTGACGACCGCCGCCGCGACGCCGTTCCGCGCCTCAGCGGGCAGGAACAGCGTACGCTTGGCGGCGTAGTAGTCGTCGAGGTCCTTGTGAAAGTCGAGGTGGTCACGCGTGAGGTTGCTGAACACGACGGCGTCGAAGTCGATGCCGGCGGCGCGGTCCTGGGCCAGGGCGTGCGAACTGATCTCCAGAGCGCACGCCCGGTCGCCGGCGGCGACCATCTCGCGGAACATGCGCTGCAGGTCCAATGCTTCGGCGGTGGTGAGCTGGACGGGGTAGTCCCGCCCGCCGATGCGGTTCACCACCGTGCCGAGCAGAGCGGCCGGCCGGCCGGCGGCGGCGAAGATGCCCGCCACAAGGTGCGCCGTGGTCGTCTTGCCGTTCGTGCCGGTCACGCCGACGACCGCCAGCTCACGCGACGGGTGCGCGTACCAACGTGCCGCGACGAGGGCCATGGCGCGACGCACGGACGGCACGAGCACGTGCGGCAGAGCCACGCCGGTGTGGCGCTCGCAGACCAGCGCCGCAGCGCCTGCGGCCGCGGCGCGCGCCGCGAAGGCGTGCCCGTCGGAGGTGAGCCCGGGCACGCAAAAGAAAAGCGTGCCGTCGGCGACGTCACGCGTGTGGTAGGCGAGGCCCCGTATCTCGGTGGCCGGGTCGCCGTGCACGGTGGCGCCCGCGACCCCCTCGAGCAGCTCGGCAAGCTTCATCGCGGCGGATTCTATCAAAACGCCCCACGCGCTCCAGCCGCCGGAGGGCCTCCCGCACACCCGGAGGCGAGGGCCCGCCTCACGGCGCGATCTCCAGATGCTGCAGCGCGAAGCGCATGATCTTCTGCACGGCCGGCGCGGCGATGTCGCCCCCGTAGATCGATGTGCGCGGCGAGTCCACGGCGACCAGCACCACGAGCCGGGGGTGGTCGGCGGGGACCATGCCGACGAACGAGGCCACGTAGTCGGTCTGCGAGTAGCCGCTGCCGTCCGGCAGCGGCTTCTCGGCGGTGCCCGTCTTGCCGGCGACCTCGTAGCCGGGGATCTGCGCCTTCACGCCCGTGCCCTTGGCGACCGCGGTGGCCAGCATGGCGCGCACCTCGCGCGCCACCGTCGCCGATATCACGCGGTGCTGCTGGACCTCGTCGTATGCCGTGGCGCCCACCTGGGCCACGAGGCGCGGCTTCACGGCCACGCCGCCGTTGGCGACCGTCGAGAAGGCCACCGCCATCTGCAGGGGCGTCACGGCGATGCCCTGGCCCATCGGGATATTGGCTATCGAAGTCCCAGACCACCGCTTGGCCGGCGGTACGATTCCGGCCGCCTCTCCGGGGAAATCGACCCCAGTCAGCTTGGCGAAGCCGAACGCGTCCATCCACTTGAGCAGCCGCTCCTTGCCCATCATCATGCCGATCTTCACGGCGCCCACGTTACTCGACCACTGCAGGATCTCGCGCACCGAGTACGTCACGGTGCCCCTGGCGTGCGACTCGTTGATGGTGCGGTCGTAGATCGTGAGTGACGGCGGCAGCGCGAACTTGCTGGTCGGCTTGACGAGCCCGTCGGCGAGCGCCCCGGAGATCGTGACGAGCTTGAAGATCGAGCCCGGCTCGTAGATGTCGGTGAGGCAGCGGTTGCGATCGAAGGCCGGCTTACGCCCGAAGATGTTGTCCTTGACCTTGGGTACGTTGGCCATCGCCAGGATCTCGCCGGTGCGCGGGTCCATGACGATGGCCGTGGCGGCCGTGGCGCCGGAGCCGCGCACGGTGTGCTCGAGGACATCCTCCGTCCAGTACTGGATGTCCTCGTCGAGCGTGAGGCGCACGATCTCGCCGGGAGTGGGCTGGGTCTCGCGCACGGTCCTGAGCGCGTGACCGGCCGGATCGCGGACGATCACCTCGCTCCCCGCCACGCCGGCGAGCTGCTCGTCGTACGCCTTCTCGACGCCGGCGATGCCTATGCCGTCGATGTCGATGACGCCCAGTACCTGGGCCGCCGAGCCCTTCATCGGGTAGGAGCGCTCTTCCTCCGCATAGGCGCCGACCCCGGGCAGATCGAGGGCGAGCGCGGCCTTGGCGAGGGCGGGATCGACCTTGCGCGCAACGTAGGCGAAGCCGCGCCTGGGGCGCGCGAGCGCGTTCTCCAGGGCCCGTCGCTCCCGCTTCTTCGTGATCTGCAGCGCCACGGAAAGGGCGCGCGCCGCCGCCTTGGGCTCGTCCAGAAGATAGGGAGTCGCGAACACCGTCTGCGCCGGCTTACCCACCGCCAGCTCGCGCCCGTCGCGATCGAGAATGGCGCCGCGGTGCGCGGGCAGCTCGACGACTCTCGTCTGCTGCTGCTGGGCGATCCTCGTGAGGTTCGCGGACGAGGACGCGAGCGCGACCGCCCTGCCGCCCACGAGCACGAGGAAGATCACGAAGACGAAACGCAGGAGACGGATGCGGCCGTCGACGCCGCGTCCGCCGGCGATCCCGCCGCCGCGCGCGGCGACCCTGGAGAGCGAGCGCAGGCCGCCGCCGCGCCGGCCGCTCGCGCGACGCCGTCCTGAGACGCCCGCCGCCATCAGGGCCTCTGGGCGACCTTGGCGATGCGCGCGCCCTTCGTCACCCGGAGGTACTGCACGTGATCGGCGTCGACGAGCCCGAGCTGCGTCTCGGCGATGTGGCGGATGCGCACGGTGGAACCCATCTGCGCGAGCGTCTCGCGGAGACGCGCGTTCTCCGCGCTCAGAGCGCGCTCCTCGCGCACGACGGCTGCGGTCTGAAGGGTCTTCTGCACGACGGCGAAGCTCAGGGAGACGCGCCCCACGGCGAGTACGGTGAGGCAGATCACGAAGATGACGAAGACGCGCGTGAGGCGGGCGCGCTCGGCCGCGCGGCGCCGCGTCTGCGGCGCCCGCCGCGCGGCCGGCCGCGCCTGGACGCGCTCCGGCAGCTCCTGTCGGCGCGGGGCCGCAGCCGCGCGCCGCGCCTGTGCGGCTGCCGCCATCTGCCGTCCTAAAGCTTGACGGCGACGCGCAGCTTGGCCGACTTGCTGCGCGGATTGACTTCGGTCTCGCGCGCCCTGGGTGTCACCGGTCGGCGGGTCAGGACGCGCAGCGTAGGCTCGTGCCCGCACACGCACAGCGGCAGGCCCGGCGGGCAGATGCAGCCTGCGGCGTGGCCTTTGAAGAACTCCTTGACCATGCGGTCTTCCAGCGAGTGGAAGCTCATCGCCGCCAGGCGACCGCCAGGGCGCAGCACGCGGTACGCCTCGTCGAGACCGCGGGCCAGTGACTGCAGCTCGTCGTTGACGACGATGCGCAGGGCCTGGAAGACGCGGCGCGCAGGATTGCCGGCGCCGAAACGGGCGGGGGTCGGGATGTTGCGCTTGATGACCTCTACCAGCTCGCACGTGGTGGAGAAGGGCTGCTTCTTGCGCGTCAGCACGATCCCGCGGGCGATGCCTTTGGCGTACCGCTCTTCCCCGTAGCGGCGGAAGATGTCGGCCAGCTCGTCCTCGGGCAGCGTGTTCACGAGGTCGGCGGCCGTGACGTCGAGCTCGGGGTCCATGCGCATGTCGAGCGGGGCGTCGTAGGCGTAGGAGAAGCCGCGCTCGCGCCGGTCAAGCTGCATCGAGGAGACGCCGAGGTCCATGTAGATGATGTCGGCGGAGGCGTCGTCACACGCGGCCAGCACCTCGGCGAAGTTGCCGTGGTAGAGCGCGCACTCGCAGGGGGCGGCGCGAGCCACGTCGCGGAAGTATTCGGCCACGCTCGGATCGCGGTCCACGGCGATCAGGCGGCCCTTCGGGCCGAGCAGCGCCGCGACCGCCTCGGCGTGGCCGCCGGCGCCGAAGGTGCAGTCGACGGCCACCTCGCCCTTCGCCGGCCGCAACAGCTCGAGCAGCTCGTCGAGAAGGACCGGGGTGTGGGCTAGGGCCATCTCGTACTCACGCAGTTGCAAGCTCGTCTGCGGTAGCATCGGCCTCCTCCTCCAGGCGGGACTGGTAGTCAGCCCAGGCGGCGCGGTCCCAGATCTCAACGTGATCCTGGACGCCGATGATGCTGACCTCGCGGTTGATGCCGGCGAACTCGAGATGCCGGGCCGGCACCGTGATGCGCCCCTGCCCGTCGAGCTCCTGATGCACGGCGTTGCCCGCCGTGAAGCGCATGAGGTCACGGCCCTTGCTGCTGTTGGGGGAGATGCCCTCCATCTGCCGCTCGAGATACTCCTCGAACGCCTCGGGCCCATACCCGGCGAGGCAGTGCGGGTGGACTTTGGTCACGTATATGCCGCCGGCGAACGCCGGTCGCAGGCGTGCGGGGATGGCGATGCGATTCTTCGCATCGAACGTGAAGTCGTACTCCCCCACCAGGATCGGTCGCTGCATGGGCGCCACTTTACCCCACTTCTCCCCACATTGCAATAGTCAGAAGCCCTTTTTCCCCACAGCTTCACACCTCACGCCACCAGAGCGATGGAGAACGAGCCCGGCCGGGGCGGGAGGAGGGGCGTCAGGCTGGCCTCCTGGGCAGGGCGGCCGCGGGTGCGGCCGGCGTGGCGGCGGGCCAGACGCGCCGGCGCGGGGAGGTCAGAGAAGGGCGCGCGGATCGGCGCCCGCCGCGGCGGGCGCCAAGCTCAAGGGGCCGGCTGGGGGACTTTGACCTTCGTGCCGACGACCAGGGTGCTGCTGCTGATCTTGGGGTTGAGAGCCTCGATCTCGCTGGTGCTGACGCCGAACTTGACGGCGATGCCCGACAGCGTGTCGCCACTCTTGACGACGTAGAACTTGTAGCCGGACTGCGTCGCGTTGCCGCCGCTCTTGGTCTTGGTGGCCGCGGGGGTGGGCGTGAGCACCGGTTCGGCCTTGCCGCCGATGACGCCGGACTGGACGACGATGCTGAGCAGGACCACCACGGCCACGAGGAACACGGCCGGCGCCGCGACGCGCGCGACCATGCGTCCGGCCCGCGGCGCGGCAGCGGGACGTGGCCGCGAGGTGCGCGCGGCCAGGCTACTGGGGCGCCGCGCCCTGGGCGCCGGGGACGACGTGCCCTCGACAGGTCGCGCGGCCGTGGCGGACGTGAGCGACTGCAGCCTCTCGAGGGCCGCCAGGGGATCGTCGGCGGCGGCGTAGACGGGCGGCGCGCCAGGCGGGACGGACGCGCTCTGCCGGCTTCGGGCCTCGGCCGGGAACGTCACCTCGTCCGGCGCAGGGCGCTGGCGGCGAGGCTGCGGCTGCTTGTCGTTGGCGTCGTCGGTCATAGGGCGAAGGCGAGGTCGCTGCGCATAGATTCGGCGGCAGCGGCGGCAGCCCTTCGGTAGTCGGTCGCCTCTGTCCGCCAGGCGTAGATGATGGAGCGCGAGGCGTTGACGACGAAGCCGGCCGCGTCGCCGGCGGCGATGCCCGCCAGAGCGTTCGCTCCGGCGCCCTGGGCGCCGTAGCCGGGGACGAGCAGAAAGGCGTGCGGCAGGGCCTCGCGGACCAGGCGCAGCGACGCCGGCGACGTAGCGCCGGCCACCGCTCCCACATCGCTGTAGCCCGAGTCGCCCATGTGGTCGGCGCCCAGCCTGGCGACCAGCTCGGCGACGCGCACGTACAGGGGACGTCCTTCGACCTCTCGCTCCTGGAGGAGAGCCGCCCCCGGGTTGCTCGTCCGCGTGAGCACGAAGACGCCCTTGCCGTCGGCGCAGCGCGCGACAAGTGGCTCCAGAGAGTCGTCGCCCAGATATGGGCTGGCGGTGAGCGCGTCGGCGGCGAGGCCGGCGACGGGCGCGGCGAAGCCGGGCGCGCCGCCAAAGGCGGCGCGTCCGTAGGCCGCGCCGGTCGAGGCGATGTCGCCGCGCTTCACGTCGAGGATCACGGGGAGCTCGTACTCGTGGGCGCAGCGGATGACCGCGCCCAGGGCGCGCCAGCCCGGGGCCCCGTACTGCTCGAAGAAGGCGGCCTGGGGCTTGACGCAGGCGGCGAAGCCGGCGACCGCGTCGATGACGCCGCTGCAGAACTCCTGGAAGCAGGCGGCGACGGCCGCATCGTCACCGAGCTCGGCCGCCTGCGGCCGGTACTTCTCGACGAGCCCCGGCGGCATGCGCTCGAGCGCGGGGTCGAGGCCCACGCAGACGACGCTGCGGCGTGCGTGGATGGCCGCGGCCAGTCTGTCGGAGAAATGCTGCATGCCCGCCCTCCCTTGGAGCGCGCCTATCCTACCGGACGCGGAAGCCGCGCGTGAGCGCCAGCGCGACGCACAGGAGCGCGAGGCCGCGAGGGAGCGACAGGGGCGGTCACGCGAAGCGCCAACGCGAGAGAGCGGTCAGACAGCGTCGGCGACCCGGCCGTCGTGAGTGGGGGCTGAAGCATCCACGCTGCCCGCCTCCGCCGCGTGCTGCGCCTGGAACTGGCGCACGTTGCGGCGGATGGTGGCGATCTTGGCGCGCACGTAGTCGGTCGCTTCGTCGCGCGTCTCCTGATCCTCCCCGGTCACGCGCTCGGACTCCGCCTGCATCTCGCGCAGGACGCCCATGAACTGTGCGTCGTCCATGCGAGAGAGCGTGTCGATGTCCCACTTCATGGCCTTGCCGGACGTCTCGTGCACCGCGTCGAGCTTGGCGCGGACGACGGGGTTGAACACCGCTCCCGGGTCCACCTGCGCGGTGATCTCGTCGACGTCGCGGATCATGTCTTCGATGCTGGCGCCGGCCTTGGGGATGATCTTGATGCGGCCGCCCGCCTCCTCGACCACGCGCTCGATAGAGAGGTACGCCTTCAGAAAGCCCTCGGTGAAGGCCACCGGCACGGTCACAGCGTAGGCGATGACCTGCAGGACCTCGGCGGCGAACTGGGTGAAGGTGCCCGTGTGCAGGTAGCTGTCCTCGATGAGCCCGAGGAGCATGGACTTGAGGTACGGGTCGGCGCGCATGTCGCGCGCCTTTCCGCCCGGTAGCGGACGGTCAGGCTTGTTCTCCGGGGCGGTCATCTCTCTCCACCCCCGTATCGGCACGCCTGCGTCGGACTTGACCCGACGACGACGTTCGTTGGCCCCCGTCCGGCTATCGGATACGCTGTGCGTGACGAGCGCTGAAGGAGTGTCATGCCGGGCGGGCA